>MKWU01004823.1_pt1 | contig 15401 bp, 11 predicted proteins | sample 809101 | NCBI WGS metagenome assembly MKWU01 (sample SAMN05860141, study PRJNA318959) | sponge metagenome | host: Aplysina aerophoba | place: Slovenia: Piran, Adriatic Sea, Gulf of Piran | collected 2013-05-07 | reverse complement strand
TCGCCGATGTGGGCCATGGCGCCCAGGGTGCGGCCGATGAGGGCGAAGGCCTTGGCCATCTGCCACTGGAGCCCCATGTCCGAGGCGATGGCGGCGATGGCGCCGGTGACGTTGATGGGCAGGCCCCGGTTGTGGCGCGCCTCCGCGGCCTTCTTGATTTCTTCGAGGAACTCGCAGTAGCGTCCGCGCACGCCGGTCTCGGCGGCGATCTCGTACAGCCGGTCGGCGCGGGGGTCGCCTTCGGAGTGGGTGGCATGGCCGATGCCGGCGATCCGCTGCTTGCGGTTGGAGTGATCGTCCAGCACTCCCTGGGCCGCCGCGGCCAGGTCGGCGTCGCCGCTGTCCAGCGGCAGGGCGTCCTGGAGCATCTTGGCGCAATACTCCGACGAGCCCAGATGCACGCTGCCGGCGCCCAGCAGCGCCGCGGCCACCGCTCCCTGGATCGCCTCCGGGGCCGTCGACACCGTCAAGCGCGCCGCGACGATGTTGCCCACCATGCCGTGCTCCACCAGGACGTTCAGCATCGCGTCGGTCATGCGCCCCTCGGCCTCGGTGGGAATGCGCCCCACCAGCATCAGGTACGTCATCTGTCCGAAGCTGAGCTTGCCCAGGATGTCCTGGGTCAGGTCGATGTTGCGGACCAGGACCCGATGCAGCTCGGCCTTGCCCAATCCGGTTACGATCTTGTTCTTGTCGTCGCTCATTGAGGTCTCCTTGTGGTCATTCGACCTGCGGCCGGGCGCAATGCCGGCGGTCCCGGGTCACACGTCGATGCGCGTATCCCACAGGATCGGATCGCCGCCCATGGCCGGGCAGAACAGATCCACCTGCAACTGTACCTGGCAGCCCGGACAACTGTACTCGTGGTACTCGCCGATATAGGGCTCGCCGGACGGCAGGGCGTCTTCCATGTAATCGTTCAGGTCCACGATGCGCCGCAACGCATAGTTCTTGTAGTTCTCCTCGGGGCCGCAGTAGAGATGCCCGCAGTGGACACAGCGGATGGCGTGCTGCCCGTTCCGCCGGGCGATCTCCAGGCTGGCGTGAAAGCGCAGCACCGAATCGTACTCCGCCGCCTGGCCGGGTTCCAGCGCCGAGGTCTTCCCGGACGGCGGAGCCCCGATCTGCTTGCGCTCGGCGCGGATCCGTTCCCGCAGGCTCTTGGTGGCCGCCGCGTCCACGGACCCGCCGTCCTTGGCCAGCACCACGCCGTACACTTCCTCGCCGATCTTGGGGGTGAGCCAGCCCCGGCCGAAGTCCCGCAGCACCAGCGCGGGGTCGCGTTCGAGTGGGTCGCCGAAACCGCCGCCGCCGGCCACGTAGTCGATCAGGAGGCTGCCCTCCGGCAGCATCACACGCTCCGGAACCCCGTCGGGATGCACCACCTGGCCCCAGGTCCCGTCGCGCATGCCTTCGCCGTCCGGGTACTCGCCGTCCTTGACCCGGTCCAGCAGCTCCATGCCCGCATCCACCATGTAGCGCAGCACGCTCTTGCCCGTCGGATAGCCGCCGCACAGGCCATAGCCGCCCTGGGCCACGCCGCCGTACGGCTTGTAGTCGACGCTGCAATCCTGGGAGCCGTAGATCCAGTAGACGCGGTAGCTGCCGAGGCCGCCGCGGTACTTGCCGAAGCCGCTGCCGTCGGGATTGTGTCCCCGGGTGAAGTAGAGGAACGGATACTGCATCTCGATGCGTTCGATGTCGCTGATGCCGGCGGAGGGGATATTCATGTGGCCGCCGGTGTTGACCCCGTCCCGCAAGGGCGCGCCGCCCATGCCGGCGCCGTGGATGTCGTACAGCCCCTGGGCCACCCGGATGCCGTCCCGGGTATGGCCGCCGTAGAAGTAGCCGGGCCCGCCGGCGTAGGCGAGGTTGCCGGTGGTGGAGGCGTTCACGTCGTCCGCCCGGCCGGCGGCGTAGAGCATCTTGGAGACGCATTCGCAGATAGTGGAGACCAGTACGTTGCCCACCCGCGGCGCGGCGCCGCAGGCGGCCGGGAAGGTGCAGTTCAGGATCGAGCCCTCCGGCACCTTGAGGGTCACCGGGCGCATCTTGCCGTCGCTCCAGGGGACGTCCCAGAAGAGCGCGTTGGTGAGCGCCAGGGTGATGTGGGCCGCGGTGCTGGGAAAGGTGGAGTTGTGGTCGGTGTCGGTCTGCGGGCTGGTGCCCTCAAGGTCGAACTCCAGCTCGTCGCCCTTCTTGGTCATGGTGCAGTAGAGCTGCTGGGCCACGGCCTTGCGCGACTTGCGGTCCAGGGTGGTGACGTACTCGCGGGACACCCAGGTGCCGTCCGGCAACGAGCGCAGCTTGGCCCGGGCCTTGGCCTCGGAGTCCTCGATCATGCGCCGGCCCGCGGCCTCGACGAAGTCGGCGCCGAACTTCTCCACCAGCCCCAGATAGCGGTCGGCGCAGACGTTGTTGCCGGCGATCATCGCCTTCATGTCGAGCCCCACGTACTGCGGGTCCCGGCACATGCCGGTAAGGGTGCGGAACACGTCCTCGCGGAACTCGCCCTTCTCCACGATCTTGAGGCCGCTGATGCAGATACCCTCGTGGAAGACCTCGAGCGCGCCGCCTCGGAGCACGCCACCGGTGTCGGCGGTGTGGGTGCTGGTGGCGGTCCATGCGATCAACTCGCCGTCGTGGAAGATGGGCTTGATGACCATCATGTCGTAGGTGTGGGAGCCGGCCACGTAGGGGTCGTTGAAGAAGAACTGGTCGCCGTCGTAGAACCCGGGCGACTCCCGGAAGTACTCCATCATGTTCTTGATGGCCTGGGACGTAGCCGCCGCGAACCGCAGGTGGCCGGAGCAGGCCAGCACCATGACGCCCTTGGCATCATAGAACGAGCTCATGCACTCGCCGCCCTGGGCGACGATGGGAGATGCGGTGACGCGCTGGAGCGTCATGCGTCCTTCTTCCCCGATGGCCCAGAGCCGGTGGAAGTACATCTCGTAACGAATGGGATCAACCGCTGTCGGTTCCATCAGATTCTCCTGATCCGGTGAAATGGCGTCCTTCGACTTCGCTTCGCTACGCTCAGGACGAACGGTGTTGAAACCTCATGCCCGTTCGTTCCAAGCCCTTCGACAAGCCTGTCCTGAGCTTGTCGAAGGGCTCAGGACGAACGGGAACAGAATTGCACAACGTTCGTCCTGAGCGTAGCGAAGCGAAGTCGAAGGACGCCATTTCAATTCCTGGGTCGCTAAATTTCCATCACCAGGTTCAGATACTGATCCACGGTCACCCGGGCGCCGGGCGGTACCGGGATGGTGGTGAAGGGCAGCTCCAGAATGGCCGGGCCGGCCACCTCGTTACCCGCCTTGAGCAGCGCGTTGTCGTACACCGGGGTCTCGATGAACCCGCGCTCGGGCCGGGTGAAGTAGACGTTCCGCTTGCCCTTGACGGCCTGCGAGCCGTCGCCCTTCTCCACGGGCTGCGGCTTCAGCTCCGGCTTGATCACCAGACCCACCGCATCCACGCGGATGGCGCTGATCTCGATGCCGGCCTTGGTGTAGCCCGCGCCCACGCCGTAGAGCTCCTCGTATTTCGTCTCGAACATCTCCAGCAACTCCTGCAGCCGCGCGTCCGTCAGCCGGTCCCACGGCAGCGGGATCTCGACGCCGGCGGTCTGCCTGCGGTAGCGCATGGTGAAGAACCGGCGGTATTCCACCTGGTCGGTCTTGAAGCCCTCGGCGGTCATGGCCTCTCCGAGCTCCGTCTCGATGGTGTCGAGCCGTTCGTTGGGCCCGTCGGGCTCGGTCGGGAGAATGTACTGGCAGGTGATGACCCGCGTGTGGATCACGTCCGCGGAGGCCACGCCGAAAGCCGAGAACACCGGCGAGGTGGGGAAAATGTAAATCTTGTTGATGCCGAGCTCGGCGGAAAAGCCCGCGGCGTGCACCGGTCCGGCGCCGCCGAAGGCGTAGATTACGAACTCCTCCGGCAGGTGCCCTGTACGCACCACCTGCTGGCGGATGAGGTCGGACATCTTGCTGTTGACGATGTCGTAGACCCCGGCGGCGGCTTCGACGGTACTCAGCCCCAGCGGCCTGGCGATCTTCTCCTCTACTACCTTCTCCGCCTTTTCCTTGTTCAACGACTTGCGCCCGCCCAGGAAGTACTCGGGATCGATGATGCCCAGCACCAGGTCGCAGTCGGTGACCGTGACCTCCTCGCCGCCGGCATCGTAACAGACCGGACCCGGGCTCGCGCCGGCGCTCTGGGGGCCCACCAGCAGCCGGCCGGTCTCTTCGTCGACCCGGCCGATGGTGCCGCCGCCGGCGCCGATGGACTGGATGTCGATGATCGGCTGAAGCATGCGGAAACGCTCGACGATGGGCTCCGCCGCGTACCGCCAGTAGCCCTCGGTGATGAGGCCCACGTCAAAGCTGGTGCCGCCCATGTCCGCGGTGATGACGTTCGGGTGGCCCAACAGGCCGGCCACGTAGGCGGACGCGATGGCGCCGCCGGCGGGCCCGGACTGGAGGTTCGACACCGGCGTGGCGTGGGTGCGGTGGGCGACGCCGCCGTTGCCCTGCATGATCAGGAACGGCCCCTCCAGGCCGCCCTGTTCGAGTTTGGTCTGGAGGCCGCCGAGATAGCGGTCCACGGTTGGGCCGAGGAAGCTGTTGATGATGGCGGTGTTGGCGCGGGCGTATTCACCCGCCACCTGGGCGAGCTCGCTGCCGAAGGACCAGAACACCTTGCGCGACGGATCGGCTTCCTGCACCAGGGCGCGCACGTCGTCTTCATGCTTGGCATTGGCCCACGCGTGGAGAAAGCTTACCGCGATGGCCTCGCATCCCTCTTCGTCCACGAGCTTGCGGATGGCCTCCATCACGTCCTCGCGGGACAGCGGCACCACCACCTCGCCGCGGTAGTCGATGCGCTCACGGACGCCCAGGACCCGCTCCCTGGGTACCAGGGGATCGGGCTTGGTGACCCAGGTGGCGTGACGGATCTCTTCTTCCGAAAGGCCGTCCACGCGGCCGATGGCGCGCATGATCTCGGTGGTGTCCTCGAATCCCCGGGTGGTGATGAAGCCCACCTTGACGCCGGTGCGGGTGATCAGCGCGTTGGTCGCCACGGTGCTGCCGTGCTTGAAGAGCACCGCCTGGTTCAGCAAGTCGGCACGGTCCACATCCAGCACGCGTGCGGCCTCGGTAAGGGCGTCCATGACGCCCCGGGAGAACTCATCCGGCGTCGTCGACGCCTTGGCGGTCCAGACCTCGCCGCCGGGAGACATGACGACCACGTCCGTGAATGTTCCGCCCGTGTCGATACCGATGATGTAGTCTTTCGCTTCGGCCATGCCTGTTCTTCCTCCTGATCTCGAACTCTATCCGGTTGCCTTCCCGGCCGGCGCGGTACGGCACCCTCCCTTGCAGGTCGGCTTAACCGAAGGCGTAACCTGACAGGACATGGCAGTCCTGCGCCGGATTACACTCCGCTAATGCGACCTGCCTGGGACGGGAACCGTAGGGTGAAATGACCCCGGACCTTTGTCGCAGCCGGGTTGACGGGCACTGAGGATATTAGCTAGCGCGTCTGGTCACTGGATTCAAGGGACTCACGTCTCCTGGCACTCCGGAGAGCTCCGGGGTCTCCGCCTGCCGGAACTTCGTTCGGAGGCGCCCGCACTTCTCGCCCAGGCCCCGTTCAGTTCATCACCACGCCGCCGTTGACGTTGAGCGTATACCCGGTGATGTAGGTGTTCTGTGGGCTCACGAGAAAATAGAACCCTTCGGCGATGTCCTCCGGCTGGCCGGTGCGCCCCAGGGGGATCAGCGGCTTCCACGCCTCGCGCGATTCCGGGGTGGCTCGCGCCAGCACCCGCGGGGTGTCCGTGGGGCCGGGGGCGACGGTGTTGACCAGCACGCCGTAGGGCGCCAGCTCCTGGGCCAGGGACTTGGTGAACCCGATGACGCCCGACTTGGCCGCCGAGTAGGGCGTGCGCAGGGCGCAACCGGTGAGTCCGTAGTTGGACGCCGTGTTGACGATGCGGCCGCGCCGCTGCTCCATCATCAGCGGAGCCACCTCGCGGCAGAAGAGGAACGTCCCCTTCAGGTTGACGTCCAGCACCTCGCGCCACTCGGCCCAGGACAGGTCCTCCACCGCTTTCGTGTGGATGGTGCCGCCGGCCAGGTTGGTGAGGATGTCGACGGATCCGAAGTCCTGCCGGACCCGTGCCACCACGTCCCTGATCTCCGCTGCGCGGGTCACGTCGACGGAGTAGGCCCGGGCCTGCGCGCCCGCCGCCGTCAGCTCGCTCACGACCCTGTCGGCGCCCTCCCTGTCCGCGTCGGCGATGGCGACGGCGATGCCCTCCCGGGCGAAACGCAATGCGACGCAACGGCCGATGCCGTTGCCGCCGCCGGAAATGATGGCTACGTCGCTCAATTTGGGCTCCTTCCTTTGCCTGGGGTGGTGGACCCCGTACGGGCGACCGCGGGTCGCCCCTACCGGTTGCTGAGAGCCGACTGCCCGGACCCGCTCCTGGGTGGCGTCCTTCGACTTCGCTTCGCGAAGCCTGTCCTGAGCTTGTCGAAGGGCTCAGGACGAACGGGAAAAGGCCTCCAAAACCGTTCGTCCTGAGCGTAGCGAAGCGAAGTCGAAGGACGCAAGAATCCGACACGCTGCTAGAGGAAATCCTCCAGGCGCACCTGGCCCGCGCCCATGGGTTGCAGGCGGTCGAACTCGAACCGCCGCGCGGGATCGCACTCGGGCGGCTTGGTGGCGTCGATCATCACCTTGCCGCCGACGCGGTGCCAGCCCGGCGCCCCGGGCTTGCCCACCTCCTGGCACGACGGGTCCATGGCGTGGACCTTGGCCCCGGGGATGGTGATGATGTCCTCGGCCGGGTTGACGCGCGTGGAGACGGCCCACAGGACGTCGGCGTAGTTGAAGATGTCCACGTCCTCGTCCACGGCGATGGCCACCTTGGGATGCTGGTACTCGCTCGACAGCGCGGCCATCAGGACGTTTCTCGCCTCGCCGTAATAGCGGGCGTTCATCTGCACGACGATGCCGAAGATGCCCGGCAGCGCCAGCACGTTCTTGACCTGGGCGCCGCCGCCGACGCTCCGTATGCGCCGGAGGATCTGCGCCGACATCGGCACCTTGTGGTAGACGCAACCCTCCACCTCGGCGCCGTTCTGAATGTTCTTGAAGATGGCGTCGCCGCGCATGGTCACGGCGTTGATCTGGAACACCGGGTTCTTTCCGGCCCCCGCCAGGTAGTAGTCCTGGAACTCGCTGAAGGGGCCTTCCTCCTCGCGGACGTGGGGCAGGATCTCTCCTTCCAGCACTACCTCCGCCCGGGCCGGCACCTCCATGTCGATGGTCTCGCACTTCACCATCTCGACTTCTTCCTGGAGCAGCCCGGAGGCGATGGTCAGCTCGTCGCGGCCGTAGTCCGTGGTGGTGGCGGCGGCGAAGTAATACATGGGATGGTGGCCGATCATGAAGGCCACGGGCATGCCCTCGCCCTTGGACTCGTGCTTCTGGTAGTTGGCCCAGCCGTGGCGCGGATAGAGCAGGATGCCGGTCTTCCTGGGTCCTTTCATCTGCAGGCGGTGGAAGCTCAGGTTGCGGTTGCCGGTATCCGGATCCTTGGAGATCATCAGCCCCGCGGAGATGAAGGGGCCGCCGTCCCGGATGCCGCACTGGTGGATGGGCATCTTCGTGATGTCCACCTCGTCACCCTTGAGCACGCGTTCCTTGACCGGCCCCGAGGACACCAGCCGGGTGGTGCCGGCCGTCTGGGTGCGCCGGACGAACTCCGGCACCATGTCGTTGCGGTCAACGCCGAAGGCCAGCGGCGCCAGCCGCACATCGCCCGGCGCCTGGCCGAGACAGCGCCAGCCCGGATAGCCGTCGAGGTTCTCGAAGAGCAACGCCCGCTCACGGGACTGCCACAAGAGTGCGCCCATCTGGGTCCGCGGATCCACCGGCTTCGAGATGGTGTCGAGCACACCGGCGCCCCGCAACTGGTCGATCCAGGTGCGTATGTCCTTTTTCATGAGATGTATCGCCGTTGGGAATTCATTGCCGTCCGGCACGCGAGCCGCGCCGGACGGCAATGGGGTTGGGTTATTTCTTGCGCGCCAGCAGCGCGGGTATGTACTCTTTCTTGAGATAGTCCCACCCCGGCGAGGGCTGGAGCAGGGTCTTGGTGATCTTGTCCGCGTCGGGACCCTTGATGTAGTCCAGCTTGAGCCCGAAGATCTTCTCCCACTCCTTCACGTAGACGGGATCGGAGTACATCTTGTCGAAGGCGGCCCGGATGATCGCCACGCGGTCCGCCGGCGTGCCCGGAGGCAACACCAGCGTACGGTTCAGGGTCCGCAGAGTCGGACCGGTCAGCTTGTACGCTTCCCACGCGGGGCCCGAGGGGGCCTTGCCCTGCACCTGCTTGTAGACCTCCTCGAAGGTCGGGATGTCGGTGCCGGGAGAACGGATGACCTTCCCGTCGGGAGTCAACACGCCACCCTGCCAGATGACGACCGCGACCCCCTCCTGGATGGAGGAATAGTACCGGCCCCCGCTACCAAGCACGTGATGGAGCCCGGTGCCGCCGACGTAGGAGACCTCTCCCGACAGGAACGCCAGGGCCATCTGGGCGGTGCCGGGATAGCCCACCGCGAACTTGTAGCCCTTGATGCCCAGCAGGTCGAGGCCGATGGCATCGTTCAGGAAGGACGATCCGGTGATGGAGCGCCCTGAAACCGCGATGGTCTTGGGGTCGATCTTGGTCAGCGCGAGCCCCGTCTTGACCTTGAGGAAGTCCCGGACGATGGCGGCGGAGGCGCCGCTGGTGGAGTAGACCGACGGCATCTTCGTCAGGTCAAAGTTGGGCTTGGGCTCCTTCAGGACCGAACTGCTCAGGTGGGTGGTGCCCATGATGGACCATGTGAGCCCGTCCTTTTTGGCCTTGTGGGCGGTGTAGGCGCCGTGAATCAGGCCGGACGCGCCCGGCATGTTGATCTTGACCACCTTCTTGGGCATGCCCGGAAGATACTTGCCGATCCGGCGGCCGATGAGCCGGCCTTCGGTATCGTGGCCGCCGCCGGGCGAATAGCCGGAAAGGATCTGGATTCTCTTGCCTTCGGTGAAGGCATGCGCCGAGCCCAAGGCGAGAACCCCCAGCACCGCACAGCACACGAACAATAACGACACTCTGCGTAGGGTCATGAGATTCCTCCTTTGCGAGAACCGATGGGACACATCTCCGTTCGCCCGGACGCTACTTGACGCCGACGAACTTGCGGAGATGGGTCTGCCACTCGGCGGGTGCCATGGTCTCGTCGCGGATCTTGGACGCATCCTTCGGCGTCACCAGCACCGGAGCGAGCTTTTGGCCGAAGACCCTCTCCCAGTCCTTGATGAAGCCCGGGTCCTTGGACATCTTCCCCACCGCCTCGCGCAACTCCCCGACCTTGGCTCCGGCGATGCCGGGGGGCAGCACCAGCGTACGGGTCAGATTCGAGATGCCGAGCCCGATGGCGCGCCACGCCTCCCAATCGGGCCCCGAAGGCTCTTTCTTGTGGACCGCCTTGAACACCTCGTAAAGCGTGGGGACGTCCCCCTTGACCGTGGCGGACCGCGCGATGCTCCCATCCGCCTTGAGGATACCGCTCTGGTACATCGGGAACACCAGGCCGCGCTTGTGCAAATCCACAAACGCGCCGCCTCCCACCAGGTGGGCGTCGCTGGCCACGAAGTAACTCACCTCGCTCCGTTCCATGGCGGCCCGGATGGGCGACGTTCCCCCGTACGCGCACACCGCCGTGTACTTTTCGACACCCAGGAGCCGCAGGGCCAACTGACCGCGCAGGCACGAGGAGCCCTGCTTGGAGCGGCCGGCCACGACGATCTTCGAGCGGTCGACCTTGGTCAGCAGATCGTTGGCGTTCTTCGCTCCGAGAAAATCCCGGGTCAGATGGACCTGAATGCCGGCGACGGACCAGATGATCGGCATTTTGGAAAGGTCGTACTTGACCATCTCCGGCGGCGCCAGCACAGCCTGCAGTCCGTGGCTGCTACCGAACAGGCCGATGGTGTTCCCGTCCGGCTTGGCCCGGTTGTAGACGTAGGACGACATGATCATGCCGCCGGCGCCCGGCATGTTCTGGACAATGACTTTCGGGTTTCCGGGAAGGTATTTCCCGAGGTAGCGCCCCATGACGCGCGCTTCGATGTCGTGGCCTCCGCCGGGCGGATAGCCGATCAGGATGTTTACAGTCTTGGCCGCCGCCGTGGTGGTCATCAACACGGCGAAGAGCAGTAGAAAGAACAGGGTGCACCAACTCGCGACTCTCGATCTCTTCATGATCCGATTACCTCCTCAACTAGGGCCCCGCCCGCATGAACGCAAACGGGCCGAGGACTCCAGTTCACCCGAGATCCTCAGCCCGTTTGTCATTGACGGCCGCTCCTTCCGGAACCGGCCCGCGTCTGGAGTGTCGCTGGGCAAGCCCAGGGACACTCCTTCCGCACGAAACCTATTTCTTTGCCGGCTTGGGAATCATCAGCTTCGCCGATGCCAGCTTGTTGCCGTCCGCGTCCACCAGCTCAACCATGTGCTCGCCAGGCTTCAGCAGGCGCTTGATGGTCCGGCCCCGGATTCCCCATGTCGAGGAAACCATGCCCTTGTCGTCCGCCTTCTCGATGGCAGGCTTCGCCAGGAAGCTCACGTCCGAAAGGACGCCGCCCATCGTGGTGCGCAGGCCAACCTCTTGGCCAGCCTTCAGGCCCGACGCGGAGATCTTGACTTGCAGCCGGCCCTTCTTCACGTCGCCCACGTCCACCATGAGCTTGGCGCCCGCCATCGCGATAGTCGACAACAGGAACAACGCGGCCAAGGCTGTGGCCAACCCGACTAGACTCTTCTTTGCAACCATAAGCTACCTCCCTTTGGTTATTTCTTCCCCTGATCCAGACGGCCCCTTTTATACGTAAACCTTGCGGCAAATGTCAAGGGTCCGCTCCACCAAAAATTTCGCCCGTCGTCAAATGGGTACGAGGGCCGACAGGTACCTTTCCACCAGCCCCAGGATGAACTCCTGTGGCGCATTGATCAACCCCGGCGGCCACGGGATGTGCAACACCATCTCGAAGACTCCGATCATGAAAACCATCATGACCACCATGTAGGTCACGGCGACCTTCCACGACTCACCGGCCTGTATGCCCAGGTAGAGGAGCAGGAAGAGCGGGACGCTGAGGATGAACCCGATGATCCAGATGGACAGGTAGAGGCCGCAGATCCATGCGAAGATGTTGATGGCGCGCCTGATCACCACCGACACCGGAACGCTGCGATCCACCGGCAGGTCCATCATGCCCGCCACGTCCTGCTCTCCGTCCTTGCCGCGAAACAGATCCAGGCCGAGTTGCAGGAAACACAGCAGCATCGTGGGAATGCCGATGGTCCACGGAAACAGCCGCGCCTGGTATTGCCACTGCTTGGCGGTCATCACCAGGCCGACCATCAGCACCAGGACGACGACGGTGAACAACGCCCCCGGGTTGGCCCTAAACTTCATCGGCTTCCCCGCTTGGTTCGCGCCCGATCTGCGCCTCACGCATCTGCTGCAACTCCTGCGCCTTGCGCGCGTTGCGAATGCCGTAGTACAGGCTGGCGGCGATGAGCACCATCACGACCATCACGATGGGACGCAGCATCCACGTGGCGCCGTAACGGCTGATGGAGATGAACAGGTAGTTCTCGATGATGCCGCTCAGCACGAGGCCCAGGATCAGCGGCGGCCGCGGCCAACTGAACCGCTTCATGAACCAGCCCAGCAGCGAGAAGAACAGCAGCGACCACAGGTCGCCCCAGTGCCGGGTGGCCTGGAACGACGCCAGGATCACGATGACCACCACCAGCGGGGTCAACAGATTGATTCGCACCATGGCGATCTTGGCCAGGGTATTGGTCAGCAGCATGCACAGGATGGTGCCGAAGATGTTGGCGATGGCCAGACTCCAGATCATCGTGTAGGTGACCGCCAGGTCCTTGGTGAGCATGGCCGAGCCGGGGGTCAGTCCCTGGATGGTCATGGCCCCCAGCAGCAACGCCATGGAAGCGCTGCCCGGCACGCCGAAGGCGATGGTGGGGATCAGCGCCCCGCCCTCCTTGGCGTTGTTGGCGGCCTCGGGCGCCAGCACGCCACGCACGTCGCCGGTGCCGAAAGTCTCGTTGGCGCCCTTCTCCGTCTGGATGGCGTGGCCGTAGGCGAACCAGTCCACCACCGACGCGCCCAGCCCCGGTATGGCGCCGACGAAGACGCCGACGACGCCGCAGCGCAGCACCAGGAACCAGTTGCGGAAGGTGTCCCGGATCCCGGTCATGACGCCTACGAGCCGTTCCTTGGGCACGTCGGCGATGCGCGTGCCCCTGATGGTCAGGTCGACGATCTCGGGGATGGCGAAGACGCCCAGCGCCACCGGAACCAGCGGCACGCCGTCCCAGAGGTAGAGTTGTCCGAACACCCAGCGAAGCACGCCCGTCTGGGGGTCCATGCCCACCATGCCCACGCACAGGCCGATGGCTCCCGCGACGAGCCCCTTCACCGGCGCGGTGCCGCTCAGCACGGCGACCATGGAGATGCCGAGCAGACCCAGCATGAAGAACTCGGGAGAGCCGAACGCGAGCACGATGGGACGGAGCACCGGGATCGAAAGCGCCAGAATCAGCGACCCGAACACGCCGCCCAGCAGTGACGCCATGTAGGCGCCGCCGAAGGCGCGCCCGGCCTCGCCCTTCTTGGCCATTGGATGGCCGTCGAGAATGGTGGCCTGGGACGCCGAGGTGCCGGGGACGCCGAAGAGCACCGAGGGGATGGTGTCCGACGTGCTTGTGACGGAAATGAGGCCGATCATGATGGCGAAGGCCTCGAAGGAATCCATGTCGAAGGTGAAGGGCAGCAGGATGGCGAGTCCGACGAGGCCCCCCAGGCCGGGGATCGCCCCCAAGGCCAAGCCCATCAGCACGCCGATGAACAGATACCCCAACCGGGTTGGAACCAGGAGGTTCTCAAATGCCACGGTGGCGGCTTCCAGCATACGAACTCCCTTCTGCCGCTTACAAAATCCACAGGGATATATCGAGGTCTGGGGAGGCTGTCAAGTTGTCACCGTTCGGCAAGGCATCCACTTGAACCGCCTTTCGTTGCGGGATTGGCGAAAACCGACTAGTGTTCGAGGCATTGGGGGGTCCGTGGCGGACCGCCGTGCATCAGGAAAGGATCGTCACCATGGGGAATCTAGGCATCTGCTTCGTCAACCCGGCACCGCAGATCGAACCGGGTTACGTCACCGCCATGGCGCGGAAATGCGACCAGGCGGGCCTGCATTCATTCTGGACCATCGACCGCATCGCCTATGACAACCTGGAAGCCTTGACCGTGCTGGCGGCGGTGGCAGGCGCCACCGACAACATCCGGCTGGGGACGTCGGTGCTGCTGTCGGCGCTGCGGCATCCCGCGTTGCTGGCCAAGACCGTGGCCACCCTCGATTTTCTCTCCAACGGCAGGATGACCCTGGGCATCGGTTTCGGCAGCCGGGAGAGCGACTTCACTTCCGTGGAGATTCCCTGGGAGCACCGGGGCACCCGGGCCGAAGAGTCCCTCGGCCTCATGAAGCGGCTCTGGACCGAAGATGAGGTCGAGCACCACGGCAGGTTCTTCGACCTCCACAGCACCCGCTTCGGCCCCGACACCATCCAGTCGCCCCATCCCCCCATCTGGATGGGCGGAACCGCCGAAACGGTCCTCAAGCGGGTCGGGCGGCTGGCCGACGGCTACATCTGCGGCAGCAACGCCGTGCACGACTTCGACACGGTCTGGGACAAGATCAGCGGCCACGCCCGCGCCGCGGGACGGGACCCCGACAGTATCGAGAAGGCCGGCCTCACCTTCATCGCCATCGACGACGACAAGAGCAAGGCGGTGGCGGCCTGCAGCAACTACCTCATTCGCTACTACGGCAAGGTGCGGATGGACGTGGAGAAATACATGCTGGTGGGGAGCGCCGACGCCTGCGCGGACGGCATCAACCGGATCTTCGCCGGCGGCCTCCAGACCCTGATCATCGGCCTGGCCATCGCCGACCTCGCGCAACTGGATACGTTCGTGGAAAAGGTGCTGCCCCAGGTGCGGGGCTGACGCTACAGCGGCGCCGGCCCCTCGAAGTTCTTGGTGTAGGGCAGCTTCTCGGCGGTCTCGGCCACCTCGGCCATATTGTTGAGCAGCAACGCGGTGGAGTCCCACGAGCCTGTGGTCAAGGCCTTGCGGTGGCCTTCGCTGACGTCGATGTCCATCTCCGTGCCATCGGGCAGGCGTACTTTCCGCGCCTCGAGGTCCACGGTGAGCTGAACCTCCGGGTCGGCCTCCACCAGGGTCATGAGCTTTCCGATGTCCTCCGGCGAGACCATCACCGTTGGCATGCCCAGCAATACGCTGCTGCCGGCGAAGATCGGGCCGAAGGATTCACCGATGATCGCCCGGATGCCCCAACGGTAAAGGGCCTGCGGCGCGTGCTCCCGTGACGACCCGCAACCGAAGTTGCGGTTCACCAGGAGGACCTCGGCGCCCTGGAAGCGAGCCTCGTTGAACGGGTGCTCCACTTCATTGCCATCGGCATCGTACCGTTCGTCGAAGAACGGATACTCGCCCATGCGGTTGAAGGTGATCTCCTTGAGGTACCGGGCGGGAACGATTCGATCGGTATCGATATCGTGACCCCGCACCACCACCGCCCTGCCGCCTACCTGTTTGATCTCGCTCATGACACCCTCGGTTAGTTGTACTCGCGCACGTCCACGACCTTGCCGTTCAAGGCCGCCGCGGCCACCATGGCGGGGCTCATCAACAGGGTCCGCCCGCCTGGGCTACCCTGGCGACCGATGAAGTTGCGGTTCGACGAAGACGCGCACACCTCACGGCCCTGGAGCTTGTCGGGGTTCATGGCAAGACACATGGAACAGCCCGCCTCCCGCCACTGGAAGCCCGCTTCGGTAAAGACCCGGTCGAGCCCCGCCGCCTCCGCCTGTTTCTTGACCTCTACGGAACCGGGCACCACCAGCGCCCTGACGCCATCGGATACCCTCCGGCCCTTGGCAACCCGCGCCGCGGCCACGAGGTCCGAGAACCGCGAGTTGGTGCAGGAACCGACAAACGCCACGTCGATGGGGGTCCCGAGAATTGGCGCTCCGGGGGTCCAGCCCATGTGCTCGTAGGCCCGCTCGACGGTCTTGGGGTCCTGCAGCTCCTCGGGGCGCGGCAGGTTCTCCAGCACGCCCAGCGCCTGCCCGGGATTGATACCCCAAGTGACCGTCGGCTCGATGGCCGAGCCGTCGAGTTCGACGACATCGTCATATTGGGCGTCCGGGTCCG
>MKWU01004822.1_pt1 | contig 15404 bp, 19 predicted proteins | sample 809101 | NCBI WGS metagenome assembly MKWU01 (sample SAMN05860141, study PRJNA318959) | sponge metagenome | host: Aplysina aerophoba | place: Slovenia: Piran, Adriatic Sea, Gulf of Piran | collected 2013-05-07 | reverse complement strand
CGGGGGAGCTCGATCCCCCCGTCGTCGTCGAGCCGTCGAAGCCCGCGACCGCGGCGGTCGTGTGGCTCCATGGTCTCGGCGCCGACGGACCCGACTTCGAGCCGGTCGCCGCAGAGCTCGCCCGCGCCGGGCTCGACGACGTGCGCTACGTGTTTCCGCACGCACCGGTGCGCCCCGTCACCATCAACGGGGGAATGGCGATGCGTGCCTGGTACGACATCGCCGGACCCGAGCTCGACCGCCGGGCGGACGAGGAGGGCGTGCGGGCGTCGGCCGGAATCGCCCGCGCGCTGGTCGACGAGCAGATCGCCCGCGGCATCGCCGGGGAGCGCATCGTGCTCGCGGGGTTCTCCCAGGGAGGCGCCATCGCCCTGTTCGAGGGCCTGCGTCTTCCGTTCCGGGTCGCCGGCGTCCTCGCGCTGTCGACCTACCTGCCGGTCGCGGGCGCGCTGGCGGCGGAAGCGCATCCCGCGAACCACGACGTGCCGATATTCCTTGCCCACGGCAGCCAGGACCCGATGATCGCGCTCGCGCTCTCGGAGCGTTCCCGGGACGCGCTGGCGGACCTCGGGTACACCGTCGAGGTCCACACCTATCCGATGCCTCATTCGGTGTGCGCGGAGGAGATCAGGGACATCGCGAACTGGCTGCAGCGGGTGCTCGCACGCCGGTAACGGGTGCCACTTCGCGAGACACGCGAGGCGCGTGAAGCCGCACCGGCGCGCCGGGAGCGGGCGGTCGGCGCGAATTCGGCAAATATTGCGCGCCGGGGGGTTGCGGACAACGGTATCACTCCGCATCCTGTATGCTCTCGTCGATCCGCCACGGGCGCTGCATCATGGCCACGCCATTCGATACCGGGCAATTCGTGAACGAGTGCCGGGACGCGGCTTCGGCGAACGATCCGGTGACCGCGACCCGGGCGGTGGTGCGCGAGGCGGTGCGGGCGCTCGCTTCCGGGATCGTGACCCTGCCGCCGCTCGCTTCCGTCTACGCCCGGCGCAGCGGCGAACTGCTGCTCGGCCGCGATCGGACCCTGTTCGAGGACGAGTCCGCGACGGTGACCGTCGTCGAGACCGAGCCCGGTCACCTGCAGCCACCGCACGATCACGCGATGTGCGCGGTGATCGGCGTGTACGAGGGCGGTGAGCGAAACCGGTTCTTTCGCCGTACCGGTGGCCGGGCGCGGCTCGCGACCCGGCGAGTGGTACGCCCCGCCGAGGTGATCGCGCTCCGCGAGCGCACGGTGCACGCGATCAGCGCCGAAGCCGGCGAGACCTGCCGCGCGCTGCACGTCTATCTTGGCCCGCTCAGCACCCGGCCGCGGTCGCTGTTCCACCCGGAGAGTGGTGTCGAGGAGCCGTTCGACTTCGATTCCTACCTGTACTACGTGCGCGCCGCCTGAGCGGCGGCGCCGGACGGTGCCGAGCCTTCCGGTTATCGGGCCGCCAGCCAGCCCGCGGCCTCGAGCGCGTGGTAGGTGATGATCAGGTCGGCGCCCGCCCGCTTGACGGCGGTGAGGTTCTCGAGCGCGATCGAACGCTCGTCGAGCCAGCCGCGCTCGCCGGCCGCCTTGACCATCGAGTACTCCCCGCTCACGTTGTACGCGACCATCGGCACCTCGGGGTGCGCATCGTGCACCCGGCGGATGACGTCGAGGTAGGCGAGGGCGGGCTTGACCATGAGGAAGTCGGCCCCTTCCTCGATGTCGAGCGCCGCCTCCCTGAGCGCCTCCCGCACGTTCGCGGGATCCATCTGGTGGGTGCGCCGGTCGCCGAATTTCGGCGCTCCCTGCGCGGCGTCGCGGAACGGTCCGTAGAACGCCGAGGCGTACTTGATGGCGTACGACATGATGGGGACGTGTTCGAATCCGTGCTCGTCGAGCCCTTCGCGGATGGCACCGACCATGCCGTCGATCATGCCGCTCGGCGCGACGATGTCGGCGCCGGCCCGTGCGTGGCTCACCGCGACGCGGGCGAGGATGTCGAGAGTCTCGTCGTTCAGCACGTAGCCGGCCGGAAGCACCGGGTTTTCGTGGTTCAGCACCCCGCAATGGCCGTGGTCGGTGTACTCGCACAGACACACGTCAGTGACGACCAGGAGCTCCGGCAGCGCTTCCTTCAACGCACGCACGGCGCGCTGGATGATGCCGTCGTCGTCGAAGTTCTCGTTGCCGAGCGGATCCTTGGAGGCGGGGATGCCGAAGAGCAGCACCGCGCGGATCCCGGTCGCCGCCGCCCTTGCCGCCTCCTCGATCGCCCGATCGACGGAGAGCTGGCAGATCCCCGGCATCGACGGGATCGGATCGCGCACGTTCTCGCTATGGACAATGAACAGCGGATAGATGAAGTCGGCCGGTGAGAGCTCCGTCTCCCGCACCGCCGCACGGAGCTCGGCGGTGTGACGCAGACGGCGCGGCCGGTTGCGCAGGGGGTACGTCCCGAGTCTCGTCTTGGCGTCCATGGTCGAATTCCGGGTCGGTGGGCCGGCGCGGCAACTATAGCGCGCGCGGCCGGCGGATGATCGGCGCCGTCCGAGCGCGGCCCTCACGAGCGCGCCCCCATCCGTCGCGCGCGGGGCGGACCGGGCGCCGACGGCGATTCCCGCCTCGGCCGATCACCGATGCGGACACGCCGAGACGGCGTGGAAGTGGCGCCGCGCGGGATGAAGCGCAACAATGCCGCAAATTCGGAAATTCAACCGATTCGCGCCTTCAGCCCCCGCGAAGGCGGGGGGAGGGCGCGGAATTGCCTGCAGGCTTGCGCAGCAAGCGGCGGCTTGAGCAGATCCGCGTCCGCAGCCGCGAATCGGTCAGATTTCCGGGCTGGGGACGATGCTCGCGCAGAAGCGAATGCGCGCAGGCTTCGTGACGCCAACCAGACAACGAGGAGTCGGACATGACGGACATCACAACGCAGGACGTGACCTACGCCGCGGGCGGCACCACCTGCAAGGGTCATATTGCGTACGACGCCGCCGCCGGCGAGCCGCGCCCCGGCGTGCTGGTCGTGCATGAATGGTGGGGACTCGACGACTACATCCGGGGCCGCGCCCGCATGTTGGCGGACCTCGGCTACACGGCGCTGGCGGTCGACATGTACGGGGACGGACGAACCGCAGCCGACCCCGAAGGCGCGGGCGCCCTGATGAATTCCGTGCTGGGCGACATGGATGCGGGCACCGCCCGCCTCAAGGCGGCGTTCGATGCTCTGTGCCGGCATCCCGGCGTCGACGCGGATCGCGTGGCCGCGATCGGCTACTGCTTCGGCGGCGCCATGGTGTTGCACGGCGCGCGCATCGGCATGGATCTCAAGGGGGTGGTGAGCTTCCACGGCTCGCTCGGCTCGTTCCACAAGCCGGCGAAAGGCGAGGTGAAGGCGAAGGTGCTCGTCTGCCACGGCGCCGCCGACAGCCTGGTCTCCGACGAGGAAATCGCCGGCATCAAGGACGAGATGGCGGCCGCCGAGGCGGACTTCCGGTTCGTGGCGTACGAGGACGCGCTGCACGGCTTCACCAACCCCGATGCGACCGCCAATGGCGAACGCTACGGCCTGCCCCTGCGGTACGACGAGGCGGTCGACAAGCGCTCGTGGGACGACATGAAGGCTCTGTTTTCAGAGATCTTCTAGCGAGACGCCATCCCGGTCGCAGGTCGCCCTTGAGAGCGCGGGCGTCCCGCCCGCCCTGGCCGGAGGCCAGAAATGGACAATCCGCCGAAGGCCCGCGGTTTTCAAGCGGGCGGGACGCCCGCGCTCCCAGGAGGCCTCGCCCGCCGTGTGGCATGGAGGCCGGAGTGCGCATGTGTTCGACCCGGCCGGATGCCCGGCCAACCACGACACCCGAGACGCAGCAATCGTCCAGGAGAGACCGACCGATGACGGCCACGATTCCCGAATGCGAAGCCTGCCGACCCGATGCACAGAAGCTGACCGGCGAGGAGATCGCGCGTTACGCGCAGGCGCTGCCCGAGTGGCGGGTCGAGACGATCGACGACATTCCCCGGCTTCAGCGCTCGTACAAGCTCCGAACCTTCGCCGACGCACTGGCGTTCACGAATCGCGTCGGCGAGCTGGCGGAGACGATCGGCCACCATCCGCAGCTCGTGACCGAGTGGGGCCGGGTCACCGTAAGCTGGTGGAGCCACAAGATCAGGGGCCTGCATGAGCTCGACTTCGCGCTGGCCAAGCGGTGCGATTCGCTGGCCGAGGGTTGAGGCGGGACGCCGGAAGCGCCCGCCCGAGTTCCCGCCGCGCCGTGCCCCTGACTCCCGCGAAGGCGCAGGGGAGGGCGTGGAGATGTCCGCCAATTCGCTGCCGCGGACGAGAGGTGGCGCATGTTGCGGACTACGCCCTCAGCCGTTGCTCCCACAGCCGGCGGTAATGCGGTTCGCACGCGCGCGCGAGCGGCTCCAGGTGCGCGGGAAGCGGCTCCGTCTTCGCGACGTACGGCTGGAATCCGCTCGACCGGTGCACCGAGTGGTACCAGTGCTTCGCCCACACGCCGTCGCTCTCGCGCGGCCCTGGGGGCCACGCCAGCATGCGCTCCGTGAATTCGACCCCCACCCGGTCGCACAGCGCGCCCAGCACTCCGCGCGGGTTCTCCAGCACGTCGCGCGCGTCGAGCACCACCGGGGAGTCCGCGCTTCGCGCCTGCACGTAATCGAAGATCTGGGCCTGCTGCGGCACGCCCACGTCCTCCACCGTCACCGTCGATCGCATGCGCGCATACGATGCGAGCACCTCGCGGGGGTCGCGGATGAGGAAGCAGTTGACGACTTCGTCCATCCACCACCGGTCGATCTCGGGCAGCAGATGGTGCGTCATGTGCTTCTGGAAGAAGACCGGACGCCCGTCCGGAACCTCTCCCACAAGCCGTTCGACGACACGCCGCCAGTCGGTCTCGCCGGCCGCAATCACCTCGGAGTCGACCGGATGCTCGATGCCCGTCGAATCCAGATACCAGGCGTAGAACGGCTCGTCCCACACCGCGGTGTCGCCGCGGTTCTCCCACGATCGCATCATCGCGGTCGAGATGTTCCTCGGTCCGGACCACATCGCGATCCGCACCGGCGATGCACCAGCGGTCATCCCGAGCATTCCCGATCGATCAGCTCCAGGTACAGCTCCTGCAGGCGTTCCGTCACCGGCCCGCGCCCGCCGGTGCCGATGGCCCGGCCGTCGACCTCCGCCACCGGCGCGACGCCGGCGAACGTGCCGGTGACGAACGACTCCTCGGCGCCGTAGACGTCGGTCAGGCTGAAATTGCGCTCGCGCACCGGGATCGCGCTCTCGCGGCAGAGCGCGATCACGTTGCCGCGGGTGATTCCGCCGAGGCAGTAGTCACCGGAAGAGGTCCAGACCTCGCCCCGCCGGACGATGAAGAAGTGGGTGGAGTTGCAGGTCGCGACGAACCCCTGCGGGTCGAGCATCAGGGCCTCGTCGGCGCCCGCCTTGGTCGCCTGGATGCAGGCGAGGATGCAGTTGAGCTTGGAGTGGCTGTTGAGCTTCGGGTCCTGCACGTCGGCCGGTCCCCGGCGCACGTGCACGGTGAACAGGCGGACTCCGCGCACCGCCACCGACGGATCCGGCACCTTGTACTCGGGAATGATGACGACGGTGGCGGGTCCCACGGTGACCCGCGGATCCTGGTACGGCGTAGCCTTCACGCCGCGCGAGACCATGAGGCGGATGTGCACGTCGTCGGTCATCGCGTTCACCCGCACGGTCTCGTGGAGCGCTTCGGCCATGGCCGCGCGGTCGAGCCCGATATCGAGGTCGAGCGCCTTCGCGCCTTCGTAGAGCCGGTCGAGATGGGCGTCGAGGAACGCGATCCGCCCGCGGTGTACCCGCAGCCCCTCCCACACGCCGTCCCCGAGCACGAACCCGCTGTCGAAGACCGACACCTTTGCCTCGTCGCGCGGCACGTGCTCGCCGTTGACGTAGATGAGGATCTCCTCGTTGCGGGGGTCCGGTCGGTACTCGTGGGTTCCCTTGGTCATCGGGCCGCCTCCGTCGTGTCGGTGGCCCCCGGCCGCCGCTTCACCGCGGAGCCGGCCCGGGTCGCGATCAGCCACAGTCCGAACAGGATGAACGCGATGAACATGAGCAGGGTCCACTCGGGGATGGAGAGGGAGAGGAACGTCCACTGCACCTCGGCGCACTCGCCCGAGCCGCGCAGGACCATCTCGATCACGTCGGTGAGGGGAAAGGCGCCGAGCATGTACTCCAGGCCCGGGCCGCATTCCGGCGCCTGACCCGGAGGCAGGTGCTGGAGCCAAACGTGACGGCCCGCCACCCCCGCCCCCGCGAGCGCGGCGACCGTGATCAGCACACCGTAGACGCGGCGCCCCGCCGTGCCCGGGTCGTGGATCGCGCCGGCCAGCATGACCGCCCCGAGCGCGATGACCGCCCCGCGCTGGAGCACGCACAGCGGACAGGGCTCGAGCCCGTCGACGTGCTGGAGCCACAGCGCCGTCGCCATCAGCGCGACGCAGAGCGCGAAGCCGCCCGCCAGAAGCGTTCTCTGGATCGACATCGAACGTGTCCCGGCCGCTATCCCGAATCTCGCAAGCGCTGGCTCAGAAACGCTCTACCCACGGTCTCAGCTCGACCTCCCAGGTCCAGGCGCTGCGATGCTGGCGATGGACGTTCAGGTAGGTCTGCGCGATGGCGTCCGGGTCCAACCACTCGTCGTGATCGGGGACGCGGACCTGGCTCTCGATGCCTCCGTCGATGACGAAGTGCGCGACATGAACGCCCTTGGGCGCAAGTTCCCGCGCCATGCTCTGGGCGAGACCCCGCAGCGCGAACTTTCCCATCGCGAAGCAGCCCGACTCCGGGTAGCCCTTCACGCTGGCCGAGGCGCCGGTGAACTGGATCGATCCGGACCCGCGCTCGCGCATCGCGATCGCGGCCCGGCGGCCGACGAGAAAGCCGCCGTAGGCGGTGACGGCGATCGCTCGCTCGACCGCCTCCGGGTCGAGATCCGCGACCGCGCCGCGCACCCGCGCGCTCGGGTTGTACACCACGAGGTCCGGCACGCCCTCGGCGGCGAGCACCCCGTCGAACAGGGCGTCGACGTCCTCGCGCCGGCTCGCGTCGCAGGCGTGCACGCTCGCGCCGGTCTCCTCGGCCAGGGCCGAGAGCTTGGCGGCGTTTCGCGCCGCGAGCGCCACTCTCATGCCTTCGCGCGTACACAGCCGCGCGAGCGATGCGCTCAGTCCCGGGCCCGCCCCGACGATCAACGCGAGCTCGCTCATGGCTTCCCTCCGATGGACGTGGTCTCCAGGCGCGGAGAGTGCCACGACTGTCGGCGGCGCGCACATGCGTGGCACGTCCGCGGGCCGGTCCCTACAATGCGCGGTGCTCCGTCCACACCGAAAGAGGCCGCCGGTGCTGCTCCAACTCTCCACGTGGCAGGAAATCGACTCGTATCTCGAACGCTCCCGCGGCATCGTCATCCCCATCGGGTCGACCGAGCAGCACGGACCCAACGGATTCATCGGCACCGACGCGCTGTGTCCCGAGATCGTCGCGCGCGGCATGGACGAGAAGCTCGACGTCGTCGTCGCGCCCACGCTGAGCATCGGCATGGCGCAGCACCACCTCGGGTTCTCCGGCTCCATCACCCTGCGCCCGAGCACCCTCATCGCCGTCGTGCGCGACGTGGTCCAGTCGCTCGTCCGGCACGGATTCGAGCGGTGCTACTTCCTCAACGGACACGGCGGCAACGTCGCCACCGTGAACGCCGCGTTCTCCGAGATCTACGCGGATGCGAGCTTCAACCGCCACGCCGGCAACGAGCCGGGGGTGCGGTGCCGGCTCGGCAACTGGTACGACGGGCAGCGGGTACGCGCGCTGTCGAAGGAGCTGTTCGGCTCCGCGGAGGGCAGCCACGCCACGCCTTCCGAGGTCTCACTCACGTTCTACGGCTATCCCGAGGCAATCAAGAACGCCCCAATGACTCCGCGGATTGCGCCGACCGGCCCCATCCTGGATGCGGCCGACTATCGCCGCCGCTTCCCCGACGGGCGCATCGGGTCGGATCCGTCGCTGGCGACACCGGAGGCGGGAGAGAAGCTGTTTCACGCGGCGGTCGAAGACGCGGTGGCGGACTACCGGCGATTCCTTGCGGCGCAGTAGCGGTCGCCGGAACCGCCGCGGGCGGGAGGCCCGTCGGACCGCGGGCGCGGATGCTCGGATCGGTGTCCGGTTGATGCGGCCGTCCCTTATAATTCTCGCGTCGTCCTTTCTCCCTTCACATCCCCAGCGCGGTGCGGCATGGCAAAGAAGCGTGTCTATCGAGTCGTCTTCCACAGCCACGGGAAGGTCTACGAGCTGTACGCGCGCAGCGTGAGCCATGGCGAGCTCTACGGTTTCGTCGAGATCGGCGAGATCATCTTCGGGGAACGCACCGCAATCCTCGTCGATCCTTCCGAGGAGAAGCTCAAGTCGGAGTTCGAGGGCGTGCAGCGCACCTACGTCCCGTTCCACGCGGTGATTCGCATCGACGAGGTCCGGCGCGAGGGAGCCAACAAGATCCTCGACGCGGGCGAGGGCGGCAACGTCACCCCGTTTCCCGTGCCGATGTATCCGAGCAGCGGAGGCGACAAGCCCTGAGCGGGTGTCGCCGTGCCCCCAGGGGGACGCCTCACCCGGCCTTGCGTCGAGGCCGTTCCAATCGCCGGGCGACGCGTTCCGCGTACTCCCGGTGCTCCAGCAGGCTCCGGCCGTGCCGCGCGCCCGGCCCACGCGCCGCGCGACGCGTTCCGCGTCCCCCCGGGCCCCCAGCAGGCGCGGGCCGTCGCCGCGGCGCCGCGCGAGCCTGGCCCGGAGCCAGTCGCGCCGCGCGATCGCGCGGGCCCGCTCGGCCCCCTCGGTCGTTTCGATCAGCCCCGCGAGGCTCGTGATCTCCCGTCGCAGCTCCACTTCCTCGGGCACGTAGCCCGCGTTCTTGAGGATCCGGTGCGCAAGCCGGAGCTCGGGGGCCACGCAGGTGTCGTCGTCCAGCGCAATCGGGCGTCCCTGTCCCGGAAGGCCGGCCAGCTCCCCGCGCTCGATGGCGTGCTCGATCCTCGCTTCGACGAGCGCGTCGAGGCCCATGATCGTCCCCATGATCGCTACTTCGTCCAGCTCGAGTACGGATGATCGACCAGCCGCTGGTTGTAGTACCGGACGTCGTCGGACACGTCTTCGCCGACCCATGCCGGAAGCACAAACTCGTCGCCGGCCGATTCCAGCTCGATCTCGGCCACGACGAGGCCCGCGTTGTCTCCCTCGAAGACGTCGATCTCCCAGTCGCGGCCGTCGTGCTCGACCACGAAGCGAGTCTTCTCGATCAGCGGCTTCACGCAGAGTTCTTCGAGGATTCCGTGTGCGTCCGGTGCGGGGATCTCGTACTCGTACTCGCTACGGGCCACACCCACCGTCGTGCTCTTGATGGTGAGCCACGCCCTGTTCCCGCACAGCCGTACGCGCACCGCACTGCGCGGGTCGGTCGTGAGGTAGCCTTGCCGGTACCGCACTCCGGCCGACGCCCCTTCACGCCAGGAATCGTCAGCCACGAGGAACTTCCGTTCGATCTCGACAGCCATTCTTCGACCTCGCCGCGTACATGGTGGCGGTTCGGAATTCCACTACACCGGCGCTATCCGATCCAGACTTCGCGGCGTGAGACGCCCGGCATCGCGTGCCGGCCCTCCCTGCGCGCCGGCCGTGCTCGCCTGATCGGCGAGCCGGAGTGCTCCGGCCCCTTCCCGACTCCTTTCCGGCCTCTTCCCGGCCCGGGGCGTCGCCTCAGACCCAGTAGGCGGTGCGGGTCATGACCTTGGAGGCAGCACGCATGGCGCGTCGGACGATCGGCGGCAGCGGGGCGCCCCCGGCGGCGTGCGCCCGGGTGGCGTGGCTTTGCTCGTCGGACTGCATTCGCTCCAGAAGGGCACGGCTTCGACGATCGCCGTCCGGGAGTTGCGCCAGGTGGTCGTCTAGGTGCTCGACCACCTGGCGCTCGGTCTCGACCACGAATCCCAGGCTCCACCGGTCGCCGGTGAGCCCGGCCGCGGCGCCGATGGCGAGGGAGCCGGCGTACCAGAGCGGGTCGAGGAGACTCGGCGCGGAGCCGAGCTCTTCAAGCCGGGTGCGGCACCAGACGAGGTGGTCGTTCTCTTCGCGGGCCGCCTGCTCCATCGCCTCCCGGGTCCGCGGGTCGCGCGCCACCAGCGACTGCCCCCGGTACAACGCCTGGGCCGCGACCTCGCCCGCGTGGTTCACCCGCATCAGTCCCGCGGAGTGGCGGCGCTCGCCGTCGTCGAGCGCGTCGTCCGCGACGTCGCCGGCTGGATTCTCCGGCGCGGAACCGGGGTCGGTTCCCGCCGCACCGCGGAGCACGTGGTCGAACGCGACGATAAGGCGGTCCAGTTGACCGATGTCGCGATCCTGGGGTTCGGGCATGGAGCTTTTGCTTTCGGGGCCGAAGCGGCAGTCTACCGGACGTTGGCGACTGCAGGGTCGTGAGTCCGTTGCTGTCGCGCGGAGCGCATTCTTTCCGCCCACGTGTCAGTCGCGGTGCGTGCAGTCACCGTGGCCGGGGCATGGGCCTCGTCTTCGGCGCCCATCAACCCGGAAAGACCACTTGCCCCTGACGTTTCCAAATTGACAGTTCGTCGGGCGCCCGATAGGATTCGCCGTCTTTTTTGCAGGCATCTACGGGCGTCAGCCGGACATGGGCACCTTTTCCGCCAAGAAGCATGAAGTCGAGCGCAAGTGGTTCGTCGTCGACGCGACCGGGCAGCCTCTCGGACGCTTGGCGAGTCGGATCGCGCACAGGCTCAGGGGCAAGCACAAGGCCGTGTTCACCCCCCACGTCGACACCGGCGACTTCATCGTCGTCGTCAACGCGGAGAAGGTCGGGCTCACCGGCAGCAAGCGCACCCAGAAGACCTACTACCGGCACACCGGCTACCCTGGCGGCATCCGCAGCACGTCGTTCGAGAAGATGATCGCGGAGAAGCCGACGCGGGTCATCGAGATGGCCGTCAAGGGCATGCTGCCCAAGGGGCCGCTCGGACGGGACATGTACCGCAAGCTCCGCGTCTACGCGGGACCCGAGCACCGGCACGCGGCGCAGCAGCCGGTTCCTCTCACTTTTTCGTGAATCGGCGCGAGCCGGCGGACACAATCACGATGGCAGACCATATCCATTACGGCACGGGAAGGCGCAAGACCTCGACCGCGCGCGTGTTTCTCGCTCCGGGCAGCGGACGGATCACCATCAACCGCCGTCCTATCGACACCTACTTCGGCCGCGAGACGGCGCGCATGATCGTGCGCCAGCCGCTCGAGACCATCGGCATGGCCGACCGGTTCGACATCGAGGTCACGGTGCGAGGCGGGGGCGGCAGCGGACAGGCGGGCGCCATCCGGCACGGGATCACGCGGGCGCTCATGCGCTACGACGAGAGCTGGCGGCCTCCACTGCGCCGCGCCGGATTCGTGACCCGGGATTCCCGCGAGGTCGAGCGCAAGAAGGTCGGACTGCACAAGGCTCGCAAGCGGCCCCAGTACTCCAAGCGGTAGCGCAACGTATCCCACTGGGGGATCGTCTAACGGCAGGACAGCGGACTCTGACTCCGCCAGTCTAGGTTCGAATCCTAGTCCCCCAGCCAACACAACTCAGCGACTTGCCCGCAGCGACTTCGAGCACCGCCGGGACGGTTGGCGCAACGCCAAGCACGCCGCGCAGTGGATCGGCACTCTCGAAGAAGTCGCCTTCCCGCGGCTCGGTGCTCGCACGGTGGACGACATCACGACCGATGACGTGTTCCGCGCGCTCTCCCCAATCTGGCACTCGAAACCGACGACGGCGAAGCGGTTGCGCCAGCGCATCGGGGCGGTGCTCGCGGTGGCGGTGGCGAAGGGACAGCGCTCCGACAATCCGGCTGATGCGGTCAAGGTGATGCTCGCCAAGCATCAATCGGTCGAGATGAAGGGGCATCGCTCGCTTGCCTACGGTGACGTGGCCGGCGCCTTGGGACGGTCAAGGCTCTCCGGTGGTGGAAGGTGCTCGAGTGCGTCGCCCACTGTTCGAGTCTCACGAAGGCCCTGGTCACCAATCGCGGAAGGGACCCGGCCTCAGAAGGCGAGCGATACGCGGCCGAGAGGGCCGAAATCGGCGACGGCGTCGCCGCCTGGCTCGGCGAAGAAGATCCCCGCCGTCGTGCCGGTGTTGACCACGTCGCCGGCGCGCATGCCCTTTCCCTCGCGACTGCGCCGGTTGGCCAGCCAGACCATGACGTTCAGCGGATCGCCGAGCGCATTGCCGCCTCGGCCTTCACGCACGGGCCTGCCGTTGACGGTGAGGGTCACCGGAATGCCGGGGCGGTCGATGTCGCGCCAGCGCTCGACCGCCGGGCCCAGCACCAGGGGGCCGTCGGTGCCGTTGTCGGCCATGACCCATGCGATGGGCTTGTCGAGCCAGTCCCGGACATGTCCGTTGACGACTTCGACGGAGCCGTGGATCGACCGTATTGCGTCGGCCACTTCGCCCTCGGAATAGGCGGCACTGCGGGCGGGCAGCCCCGTGCCGAGCGTGAATGCGACCTCGCTCTCCAGCCCGATGGTCAGCAGGTTTCGAGGAGCGAGATTCGCCGGGCTCCGGCAGAGGTTCGATTCGAGGATTCGGGCGTAGTACGGTTCGCTGGTGTTCAGGTTCTTCTGCATCTCGGGACTGGTCGCTCCCACGAGGAAGCCCACGACCTTCTCGCCCGAGAGCGCGACCACTCGCTCGGCGACCCGGGCCGCGTCCTCGAGATTGTCGAGACCCAGCTCGGCCGGAATCCCGTCCACGAAGCAATTTCCCTTGCGCGCCGCGTCGAAGATGCGTGCGGCCCTCTCGATGGCTTCCGGTGTCATCATTTTTTCCAGCGCACGTAGCTCGTTTGAATGTCCTCGATCGAGCGTCCCTCGCTTCTCACGATGCTCCGGGCGAGCGCCATCTCGGAGTCGTCCGTCGGCTGCCCTGCGAGCGTGTTCCACACGCCGCCGTCGGCAAGCTCGCGCACGCGGTTCACTTCGAAATGAGCACTTGATCGCTCCGGACCGACAGGACGCGTTGTCTGCCGGTGGCGATGCATGACGCGCCGTCGCTTGAGACTGCCAAGTTATCACCGTCGGATTTCGCGTCTCAAGTGCGTGTTCTGAGCCAGCCGGAAGCTGCCCACCGTTTCAGGACACACCGGGACGGTACAAGGGCTCCAAGCACCGGAGCTGAAGTTCCTTGACGTAATCGGCACTTTCTACTCGGGAATCTGGATGCGCGCGACGCTGCTTCGTCGTCAAGCACTGCTGTCTGCGATACCTGGTTTCCCTTCGACGTTGATGAGCTTCGACGCGTTGAGCTTGACGATCCGGGTCGATCCCCGATCGCGCAGATACTCCGCGACCACCTCACGGATGGGCGGTCCGGGTGACTGCGCGTTGACGAATGAACCTCGTGTATTCACCGGGTCTGGCGGCCGAGCAGCCAGATGTGCAAATCATGGAAGCGCTCGGCGAGATCGGCCGCGGTGAATCCGACATCGATGCGTGCATTTGTGTCCGCCCCGGTATCGATCAGAAGCTCGCAGGCGGCGGCGTGTCCGCGTACAGGTCGTCCTCGTAGCTGATCTTCCGTCCCTTCAGGGTGTTGGCGCAGACCTTGAAGCCGATCCCCTGGCTCTTGAGATTGGCGACGCCGCTCTCGAAGTTCGGGTCCTCGTTCGCCCGCATCAGCAGGGTGAGGCCGTTGCCGTGCATCACCACGCGCAAATCCATATTGGCGTCAGAAAAATTGGCAACCGTGAGCACCGTACCCAACGACGGCCGTGCGAGTTGCGCTGAAGGCCTATGGTGGTAGGCTGCGATGGGGTCAACGCGAGACGGGAAGAACTCATGTGCGACGAAAGAACGCTCCGCGACGCGGAGGACTACCTACGCCGCTCGGGACGCCTGACTCGGCGGGAATTCGGGGCGCTGTCGGTCGGGACGGGGTTGGCCATGCTCTTGCCGCGGGCCGCGGCTGCACTGGAGGTGTCGGGCGCGGATGTCGAGGTGCCGACTCCTGACGGCACGGCGGACTGCCACTTCGTGCACCCCGCGAGCGGCGCCCATCCGGGGGTGCTGATCTGGCCCGATGCGCTCGGTCTGCGGCCCGCCTTCGAACAGATGGGCCGGCGGCTCGCCGAATCGGGGTATGCGGTGCTCGTCGTCAATCCCTACTACCGCACGGAGAAGGCGCCGGTCCTTCCGGAGGGCGCCTCGTTCCGGGACGAAGCGACGCGCAAGAAGGTCTTTCCCCTGATGCGCTCGCTGACCCCCGAGACCAACGTGACGGACGCAATGGCCTTCGTCGGCTTCCTCGACGCTCAGGACGCGGTGGCCGGCGCCCGCAGGATGGGGACGATGGGATATTGCATGGGCGGCGCCATGACCATGCGCACCGCGGCGGCATTTCCTGACCGAATCGGCGCGGGCGCATCGTTCCATGGCGGCAGGCTCGTGACCGACTCTCCCGACAGCCCCCATCGGCTCGTCGACAGGATTCGCGCGCACTATCTGTTCGCGATCGCGGAGAACGACGACCAGAAGGATCCGAAGGCCAAAACCGTGCTGCGCGATGCCTTTGCCGCTGCCGGGTTGCCGGCGGAGATCGAAGTCTACGCAGATACCCTGCACGGCTGGTGTCCTCCGGATTCAGCCGTGTACCACGAAGCGCAGGCGGAGCGGGCCTGGAGCCGGCTGCTGGCCCTGTTCGAGGCCGCCCTGGCCTGACGGTGACGGGACGTCCCGAACGGGACGCATCTGCGCCGTTCGGCCATTCGCGGACGGTGGCGAAGGACTTCGCCGTTGGCCGGTAGTCGCCCTCCCTGTTGGCTTGTGCCGCATCGGATTTGGATGGGCGCCGCAGCTATCCCTGCCGGTTGCAATGTTTCTGGGTGTTCGAACGGGATCAACTTTCACGGAAGCCCGCGAGCGGGATATTTCTTTCTGCATATTCGAAAGGAAAACGCGGTCCCCTGATGGGCGGATGGGGTCCACGCTTGTGCGTGAACTAGACTCTCGATCACGCGAGCCAAAGCGAAGCGATGGTGCCGACAGGGTCCGATTCGATGACGTAAACCGGGAGCACCTGGGGAGGCGGCGACGAGCGATGAAGAAGCACGAGACGCCGATGCTGGACCAGCTCGAGCAGGGTCCCTGGCCGAGCTTCATCTCCGGGATCAAGAAGCTGCGCGACGAGCACTACGACGGGCGCGTGAACGGGGTCGCCAACGACCTCCTCGGCCAGCTCGAGCACTCCTACCAGACGCGGCGCGGGTACTGGAAGGGCGGCACCGTCAGCGTGTACGGCTACGGTGGCGGCATCATCCC
>MKWU01004821.1_pt1 | contig 15404 bp, 12 predicted proteins | sample 809101 | NCBI WGS metagenome assembly MKWU01 (sample SAMN05860141, study PRJNA318959) | sponge metagenome | host: Aplysina aerophoba | place: Slovenia: Piran, Adriatic Sea, Gulf of Piran | collected 2013-05-07 | reverse complement strand
GCTGTGACCTCATAAGAGCTTGGCAATGGAGCCTCATCGCAGTCTTGTCCGCTCATCCGGCCGATGCACCACCTCCAGGAGGTAGACATGACGGGAGTCGTCGGGCACGAAAGCAGTAATCGTGATGTTCAGGTGATAATCGGAGTCGACACTCACCAGGACCAGCATGTGGCGGTCGCCATAGACCGGCAAGGTGTCCGTCTCGAAGAGTGTCATGTGCCAGCGACCACGTACGGTCATGCGGAGCTGGAATGGTGGGCCCACAGCTTGGGAAAGATCCAAGCGTTCGGGATCGAAGGCACAGGCTCCTACGGTTCTGGGGTAGCGCGCTTCCTGACCGAACGGGGCTACACTGTCATAGAAGTCAATCGACCCGACCGGTCAGTTCGTCGCCGCAAGGGAAAGAGCGACGCCACTGATGCCGAGATGGCAGCTCGCGCAGTGCTTGCCGGTGTCGCCGTCAATTAGAGTGCTGTCCACGGTCGTACGCGCCACGTGAGCAGGAATGGATACTCGCTCAAAGTCCGAGGAGTGTCGAGACACACAGCAGGCTGATTAAGGAGACGATATGTCCAGAGACCATAGCGACGAAAGCCGCTACTCTAAGCTTTATTTGGTGCCGTCGATTATTCTAACTGTCTTGATTGGTTGCACCGCCTTTCTGGCGGCAATGTCCTGGATCTTACTTTTTCTCGCGGGCACCGACAATCCTTACTTCACGGGTACTCCATTCGGTATTGCCGGGGCATGCGCCATATTCGGGGGTATGGGATACGCTGCGGGCTTTTCTAGTCGAGGTACGCCGTCCATTAGAGATGGCATGCTAGCAACCGGAACTCTGTACTTCGTCGCGGCGCTCGCCCTTACGTTGACAGGGATGCTAGTAGCCAGCGTTCATTTTACTAGCGACGGTTCACCAATGCAGGATTTCATCAAGAATTTCATGAACGTCGCGGTCGCAGTTAGTGCCGTCGTCGCAATGCTGGCTTTTGCCGCCGGAACTACGACATGGGGTTACATATTTCCCAAGATTATCCTGTACCATCTCGATAGGTCTTAGGAATGCCTCAAGATGCACTTAGACGCACCGTCTCGTCCAGCGCCGAAGCTCTCTTGAGTTACCTGCTTGTCCCACAGCCTCCGGGAAGTGTTACACGTCAACTGCGATGACACCTTATGGGCCATCCGGAACTGGATCTGACCCACACGTCAACTGACTCAGATGTCCTCATTAGGATCTGTCGATCCGGTCCCGAGGTGGTCAATAAAGCGTTAGAAGCTTCGGTGAGCAAGTGATCTTATAGAAGCGTGACGTCAAGTCCCATCGCAGTTGACGTGTAACAGCACCCAGAGAATTACTCCGGCATATTGGGCGGGCTGAGATCGACCGTTAGTGCGGCTGTTACTTCCTCCCGGCGCTCCTCTGGGACCTGCCGTAGAATGAATTCTAGGAAGTCCTCCTGTCGTGGCTGGCCAAATACCATCCGGTAAACGGTGAGGGAGCGACGCAACTCCCCGAGCCGTTCTGCGTCCCTCGACAGCGGCGGAACGGGCGAGTAGCGCTGTATCCGCGCGCGCCCCTCCGTGAATATCCAGTGCGGCACCAGGCCGCCATCGTCCCCGAATTCTTCGTCGGCGAGCCGGTATGCCGTCTTCCACGGGTTAACAAAGCCGCCGGATTTGGTCACTGACCTGGCTTGTTCCAGCGCCGCCGCGCCGACCGTATGGGCAATGTTCTTTCTGACCGCATGACCATGATATCGGTGTACCCTGCCCTCGCGCTGCTCAAGGTCAACCGGGTTGGACGGCAAGTTCCAGTGTACGACTGCATGACAGTACCGGTGAAAGTCCAGTCCCTCCTGACCGACGGATGTGGTTCCGAGGACGAAAGGCCAGAAGGGAGAGTTGAATGCGTCTCTGACGAGGTCGAGGTGCTGGTTCGCCTGCTGCTCGGATGCCACCGACCTGTCACTGACATAGCGGCGAGCGAAGTGCTGGTGCATCCTCTCATGTCCGCGCTTCACGATGTTACCGTTTGTCTTCCACTGGGATATTTCCAGCACGCCGGTGGTCAGCCCAAGGCTACTGCCAAGCGCGTCTACCAACCCGTCTAACCCTGAGTCCGCCGCTCCCGCCTCGCGCTCCATATGCAGGTACTCGTCAAGCACGTCGGAGAGGCCTCCCTCTACGGCGTATGCAAGAACCCTTCGCCAGTACTGTCCACTGCACCCTGGGATGCCAGGCTTGTAAAGTCTAGTCAGCAGCCCCACGGCCATCGGTGACCCGAACAGCGAGCGAAATGCCCAGCCTGCTCTCATCGCCTGCGACTTCAGGGCGCTGTCCGTCACTGGTGTCGCGGAGATGCGTGAGAGGCTCCTCAGCGACGCATTCGCCGGTGAGCCTACGGCGAGCAGTGCAAGCACTCGCGCAAGATCGTCGGGAGGGCGACCTAGTGCGGCCGCCCCCTCTGTTCCAAGGCCTTCCCTGACCCGGGCGAGTAGCGCAGTCCATGTGGCGGACCGTGTCCGCTCTCCTTCCCCCGCGCTATGAGGAGCCGCAGAAGGGCCCTGAAGCCAACTGAGGGAGTCCGCCGTCTGCCCGTCGAGCAAAAGAGGCGCCACCGCATACCAGAGAGGATTTGCTCTTCCGTAGGCAGGTGCGCTGCGCGTAATCTCATCGATGCGAGGGTGCAACCTGTTCTCGATCTCACGGAGCAACTGTCGGATGTTGCCTGCCGGATATCGGAGGGGGTCACCGTACTCGGCAAGAGTGTGAGACGGAGCCAGGAGTGAAAACACCGAGTAGTTGTTGGCCCTCAGCTCCAGACGGTAGCGGGTCTCCTGCGCTTCTTCGGTGATGTAGCGGCGCTCGGCATCGTAGCTTGCCATGATAGCCACCGCCCGGGGTACCATCGCCCACGAGGAGAAAACAAGGCGCTTGGTCGCATTGCGCGCGTTCTTGAAGTCTCTTCCCAGTTCATACGAAGGCAGCGACGGGGGAAGCCAAAGAAGCTTGTGGACTCTGCTGTCGTTGATGTCCCGCATAAACGCTCTCATCCGCCCGTTTCCGCCATCGATCCTGCTTCTTCGAGACAGACTCCTCTTGTTGATCTGCAGAAGGTTGCTCTGCCTGATCAGCCGCGCCATCGAACCGTCCTGTGTGCTCTGTCCGGCCTCTTGGAGGCGCTGCGACAGCTTGTATCGTTCCATAAACGACAGGAGGTATGGCGACGACTTCCAGTACTCCATCACTCCCGGCGCATCCACGGCCTCCGCCACCTCCCGGGCCTGCAGGAAAGCCTTCACCTCCTGCGGCTTCACATCCACTTTCAGCTGTCTGACCTCGAGCATAGGGTCGCCCATAACTTCCCCGCCCCTGCGCTCCGTGCGCGACATTACGTTCTGCAGCCAGGACTGGATTTCCGCCCGTAGCTCCCTGAGCTTAACGACATCCTCCTCATCTATTCGACCATCTCCCGCCGCGCGCGACATCGCCAGGCGGAACTCGCCGAGGAGCCTCTCAAGGGGTTCGGCAGTGCCGCCCTTACCCGTCAGAAAGGAGACCGTTCGTAGGAAGTCGCTGTAATGGTCGTCTTCTGTCTCATGAGCCCGGGTGTACATCTTGTAGGGCGTAGCTGAGAGCAGCAACGTGCGAACCTCGGTGTGCTCGTCCTCGTATTCAAATAGGTGCTTCGCCAGCTCCCCGCTCTCCGTGTTCTCATTAAGCAGGTCCCGGAAGCGCTGGAACTCATCGAGTATCACAAGGTCCGGCTCCAGGGAGCTGAGGCACGCGCGGGCGAGCATTCCGCGCAGCCTGCCGATCAGCCCGGCACGTCGGCGCCTCGCCTCGTAGTCCTCAGATTGCGCCAGTCGATCGCGAGCTTCTTTGAACTCGCAATGCAGCGGTGAGCCTGGACCTCCCACACGGTCCCTGAACCTGCCTATTATGCCCCTGTCGATGTCCCTGACCCTGGTCCACCTCTCGTACTGCTTGAAGCGCTCCACATCCCTGAGGCCACCGCGGAATACCAGGCGGGAGTTCGGCCCGAGGTCCCCCCATATCTCCGACAGCATTCTGAATAGGATGATTCTCTCTTCGGCCACGCCCTCCGCGCTTGCCGAGTTGAAGGACGTGCCCGGCGTAAGAGCAATCAGGTTGACGGGCTGATCGAGGTTCGTCAGTCGGTGCGGCAGAAGCGTAACGCGCTCCGCCAGGGGCTTTGCGTCTATGTCGAGGTTCTGTCTGAGCCTGCCGACATTCTGTCGCGCGATCGCCTGGTTGGAACAGATGTAGATGATGTCGATGCGCGGGACTTGCTTTTCTCTGAGGTGTTCGATCGCCTGCGCGATTACACCGGCTGCAACCAGGGTCTTCCCCAGACCCGCCTCATCGGCTACGAGGAACCGCCTGGAGCCGTCCTTTGCCTCATACAATCTGCGAGAGGCATGCCTTGCGGTGCGAACCTGGAACGGTTTCAGTCCGCTGAGAACGGAATTCGTGGATTCACTCTCTCCCTTGTCGCTCATCTTGTCGCTTCCCTTACATTCCATATCGCGTTCCAGGTCGCCTCGAATTCATCATCGACAAGCTCTGCTCCGGACTCGGTCTTCTTCAGATCGGCGAGCAGCGCGGCGACGGCATCCAGCCTCTCGGGGCTGCGACCGAGCGTCTCCAGCATTCTCTCGAGCATTCCCGGCATCGCGCTGCCCCACTCGCCTTGAGTGCCCTCGCCGCCGAGTGCCCGGGTGAACTCGCCAAACGAAAGGTCCTCCACCGGAGAGAGAAGCAGCCAGAGCAGCTGCATCAGCCTGCTTCGGTCGCTGAGCATCCTTGCCAGCAGTAGCTGCAGGCGGTCCTCCGGCAGTCCGGACAGAGATATGGTTCGGACGAATCTCTTGCGCTCGGAGATTCCTGCTGCAGATGCCCTCACTTCTATCGCTAGAAAAGTCGACAAATCCTCCAGCGCCAGGCCCGGGAACTCGCAGCCGTCCTCAAGCGGCTCGCCCTGATCGTACGACATGGTAGCAGGCCAGCAGCGGACCGCTGTGACCTCAGGCGGAAGCGTAACCTGCTCCGGCAGGTCAACGCGCAGGGTGAACCGGCCGTCAGCCGCCTGTGTAACCTGCCCCGTGATCTCCGCCCTCGCGAGCGCGTCAGCCGCTGTGTCGAGCAGGCGCTCAAGACGCACCTCGTCCTGGTTCTCCGCAACCGTTCCGGCTTCGTCCTTGTCGAACTCCTCGATCAGGCTGGAGAAGGTGCCGGCCTCCCCGTCTTTGCCGGGCGAGAGCAGCGCGTCGATGCCGTAACGGTACTTGCTTCCCTCTAACTCGACCATGAACTCCACATTTCGTGGTGGATTCCCCATCGCGGCTCCGGTGGAGTTCGCAGATCCGACAGCAATGCGTGCCTTATGGCCGTCGTCAATTACGTATATCTTCGCGTGCAGGCCAGCCAGCGGCGGGATGTCGTCCGTGTCCTCCGACTCGGGTTCCAGTGAGGAGCGGAACGCATATACTCTGTCGAATACGCCGACGGCATCGTAGGGCGCCTTCAGCAACTCTTCCTTGCGGCTGATGAGCACACATCCTCGCCTCCGGCCCACCGCCGACTTCAGAAACTCCCCGTCCAGAAACGGAGAAATCACCAGCAGGCGCCGGTGGAACAGGTCAGGGTAGGGTTCGGTGGTTCTTCCCGTGCCGAAGGGCAGGAACCTCTTCAGTGATAGATCTTTAGGAGCCTTGAACCTGACGCGGCGCACCTCCGAGGACAGCAGGTCGATGCTTGCCTGGTGCTCTGCCGAAAGCGGCTGTGGGGCAAGACGAGGCAATCCTTGAATAAAGTCGACAAGCGGTCTGTTCTGTCCGTATCCGTTGACGCGCTCGTCGTTCAGCACTCCGTCCAGCACGAGAGAGGCGTCCCAGGAAGCGTCAAAGGTCAGGTTTCTGGACTGGCAGAGGAGCCGATACCTGATGGGCATGTCCGGAGCGGTGTAGCGCAGCAGCCAGACCTTGGGATGAAAGACCGCGCCCGCCGCTCCGCCATAGGGCGGAAACGCCGTGACCACGGACCGCTCGATGAATGCCAGCGCATGCTGGCCTGAGCGGGGTACCGAAGTCCGCCCTCCGTGGCAGAACAGCAGGATACGGTCTGCGTTTTGCCGGGCGCTTTCCAGCAGCGCAAGGGGATCCGATGCCAGATCCCCGTTGCCGTCGTGCGCGTCGCGGAAGGTGAATGCGAGAGGCACCGACAGCAGCGTCATCAGATCTAGGGTGAATGTAGTTCCGACGGCCCTGTCGAAGCCGTACCCGTCTGGCGGTCGCAGGGTGTCGAGGAAGAATCGTCGTCGGTCCGGCTCAAGCATGGATCGCCTCATCTGCTGCTTATAATGTCGTCCGTCATTGTCATTACCTGGGGCCATCGGAAAGTGAGGCGTCCTGAAGCCGGATACCCCCGGCGCGCGGCGCGTGCATCCGCGTTGGTGAGACGCGCACGCGCACCCTTCAACGAACGCTCTCTGTTTCGGACGAGGTCGCGGGTCTCACGGTCACTGGCAAGGGATGCAGCCGTGTGAGTTGTCACCAGCGAGTACCAGCTGTCGGTGAAGCGTCGCGCCAGCGGTCGAATCCGGGGGTTCGACCCCAGAATCCTCTGCCACATGGCTGCGCGGTCCCACTGCAGGATGTCAGCGAGAGATGCCTCTATCTCGCGTGACCACGACGCAAGCTCGCCTGAAAACCCCTCGACGCGATGCTCCTGGTCATATCCGTCCGCCACTAGCAATTCGGCAAGCATCAGACTGTAGAGAAGCGCCGCTCCCCTGTGAACGAGGCTGAACAGCCTAGCGTCCTGAAGCCATCTCTGCACCGCAGGAGGCGCCGTCCGGGCTGCAGAATGTTCCCACGGAAAGTCCACAATGACACCGCCCTTTCCGTTCCCGGGTTCCAGCAGGTGAGCTAGAAAGCTTTCGTTGTGCGAGAACCTGATCCTGTCACTAAGGAAGCCTGCCTCAGCCGGCGTGAGCTCGAAAGTCGCGACGTTCGGGAAGTCCCTGGGTGCAGGGGGTATAGGAGCCCAGTTGCCGGGGCGACGGTCTTCAGCCTCGGCGCTGCCGTCCTCTCCTCGTTCCGAGGGTGCACCGTTCTCAGAGAGCCAGGAAGGCGGACGCCGCAGCGCCGAGTAGTATGACGATATCGAGCCGCGGTACTGGCGAACTCCCCACCTCTCAAGCCCATTCCAGTAGATGGTGATCGGCCACGTCCTGAGCGCAGCCCCCGCCTCACGCCCGATGACACCCTGGTTGGCGCCGTGCGCCTCATCCAAGGCATTGCAGAGATCCAGCTGCAGCCGGCGGGCGTGGTAGGCAGGGTTGGATCTGAACCTGCGCTCCACCATCTGCAGTATCCAGGGAATGAAGAGGAAATAGCGCGCGCGCGTCTGGATCGTGCTGGTGCCCGGGAACAGAACATCCGAGATGGTGTCGCGGATTGCGCCGATTCCGAGCTCGTCAAGCGTTCCGGGCTCACTCAGGGCGGACACCAGGTCCATGACCGCTCTGCGCTCCTGCTCGCTGCTGTCCAGCCAGGTAAGTGTCGAGTTGTAGACGTCGTTCATTGCAAGACCACTGTATGACGGAAGATAGTGCTACGGTGCATTGTACGGAAATTTCTGGAGAGGGCAACACATCCATATTGTCCATATTGGCGGGAAGGTCAAATCTGGCAGAAGCGACCATCTACACTCTTTGGAAGTGCCCTCCTGAACTTCGCTAGATCACTCCCTTATAATTGTGCAAGTCAAGCGACAAGGAGAATTCAATGGAATGCGAACAGATAGACCTTATCTTCGCAGAGGTGGACCGCGAGGAGGGTGCCTGGGGCTGGAATCCAAGCAGGAATTGGTGTCCTAGCCTGAGCGCAATCGCCTGTTGGATGACAAGGGTTAGGTAGACTAAGTAGAATAGTCTCTTCACCAGCGGCGTCCCTTGACGCATTACAAATTCAGATCAGTTTATGCTTGAAATGTGGTTGACGTGTAAGGCGCGGGTCATAGCTGCAGAGCATCGACATGTTCGCACAAGGAGAAAAACTCAATGCAAAACCGTTACGTCGGTGACATTGGCGACTTCGGCAAGTATGGTCTGCTGAGATTTCTATCTGGGATGAGGAGTTCTCAAACTACTGACGACCATCGACTGCGCCTCAGTGTTGTCTGGTATCTTCACCCAGACGAGTCCCATAATTCAGACGGCAAACATGTGGGCTACCTTAATGCCTCATCCGCGTATCAAGAAACACTGCGTGAGTGCGATCCTGAACTCTACGATGCGCTCCGAAAACTAGTACATAACGACGCCAGAGGTGTCACCGAAGTACGCCACAGCAGCATTCTTCCGGACGATACCGCTTACTATGAACGTAGCCTCTCCTATTCCCGCTCAGCGTCTCGTTCCACTAGGCAGGCAATCCGCAACAGATGGCTGCGGGGAGCATTAGAAAACGCTTCGAATGCGGAGCTAATCTTTGTAGATCCGGACAACGGGATTTCGGTAACTGCTGACCCCCTCAGAAAAAATGGCCCCAAGTTCGTCTACATAAGTGACCTTCAGCAATTTATGGAGCGAAACAAGAGTCTGATCGTATATCATCACTTGGGACGCCGAGGCACAGCAACCGAGCAGATAATCAAGGTCTCGGAATGTCTGCAAGATCAACTCCAACTGGAGGAAAGACCGTGGGCACTTCGATTTCGCAGAGGCAGCGCCAGAGCGTACTTTGTCATTCCGAATGAGCCACACAGGGTTACACTAGTCGAAAGAATAAGCCATCTGCTCGATAGTTCGTGGGGTGCACACTTTGATCTGGTCTAGCTGAATCCCTGTTGCCCACAGGACACATTCTCCTGGCAATCCGCTACCTCAACCAGAACTCAGGCAAGCAGCATCCAGAGAAAGGATTCCATGACTAAGCGTTCTCGGGTATGCTGATTCGCCAATAGTTTTCGGCGCAAACTGTCTGTTCTATATCCTCTAGTGATGCCAGACTCTATTGAGGCGTTGCCTTCCTCGCCACTGTTCCACTGAAATCGCAAGTTCAGCTAAATTGTCAACGCTATAATCCACTGCTAATTCGACTACACCCCCGGCATCCTCTCTGTAATCTTGGATCTTCCTGAAGGTGCCTATTCCTCGTCGGTACTGAGGACCAAAAGTGGAAACCCCGGTGTTGAAGGAAGCGAGCGTAATGTCGTCCTCGTATTGATCTACTAGGCTTCGAGCGTCGACGGTTATCACATCGTGGGCACTGCCCCTATACGGTCGCGCGTTAAGGAAGCGATTCAATCTATCCCTGGTGGCCCAGAAGAAAGTCTTTCGATTAATGAGCCTGTACCAGTCAGTGGGTTCCAGACCGTCTAGGAGCAGCCCCAACGAACGTGGGTCCATCGGCGACTGGTCTCGAATGACTGCGGTGCCGTGCTCCCGATGCTCAATTCTGACACTTTGGGGGCGCCACTCGTGCTCGATACTCTGTCGTCTGTTGCCCGTAACTTCGAACAGATCCAGTAAAGCTGACGTACTCAGGAGGCCGTGGCGTTGGATACTCGGCCAAGTGCCCTCTTCCGCCATGTGAAAAAGGATCGGATAACGAGCAATGAGCTGTTCAGTAGTCGTCAATTTTCCTCACCAGGAACGCCGGTCGATTATGCTGCGAAAGTTGAAACCTGTGGATATGAGTGATACGTGGGCGCCCGACACGCGTTCAACTTCCTGAATGAACTGAATCGTGTCGGATTGGAGTTGTTCAAATCTCCTGGCTTCGCCGTTCCTGCTGCTCAGGTAGTCAGTGAACGTCAGGGCTATGTCTGTCGGACCATTAAGCAGCGATGCCTTGCGAAGGAGATCCCAGTCAAACTCGGCGATTCGTCTTTCTCTTCTGGTTGTTGATGTGATCTCGGTCTTTTCAAGCTCCTGTAACGACTTGCCGGATCGATTGGCGATGACGGCAAGTGAGATCTCCTGAGACATTGGTCCCGAGGTACCGTCATCCGGATTTTGAACCCTTATCGGATATGTCCGGCATACCATAACGACGCGCCTTATCTTTCCTGGCGGAATTCCGGCTTCGGCTATACATCCCGAAACGGTCGTATCTCGGGAAGTAACGTATGGATAGTCTCCGTGGAATAAGCTGAGTGCCGTACCTTGAGTCCCTTCCAGACATATCCTCCCATTTGCCGCTAGAGTAGAATTCAGCACGTCCAGTGCGTCGCACATATATGGCGCGAGTTCAGGGATGTCCTTGGCCAACTCTGTAGTTATATTTCGCTTCATGATCCGACGGGACGTGGCCGCACCCACCCCCTGCCCGGTTGACCCTATCTGACCGACAAGTGTAGTTTCATCCTCTATGTCGACATCTTGTATAACCATTGCTCTGCGATCAATTCCGAGCCGATTGTATTCCACACCGCATTCGGCAATCTCTTGAAGCAGTTTTTCAACGTTTAGAACGGCGCCGGGGCCAATCAGTAACTGTGCATCCTGGTTCTTCCTGGAACCTGACGGCAGTTGATGGTGAGTATAAGGCTCAGGAAGTTCGAATACCTTGTGTCCTGCATTCGGCCCTCCTACTCTGACAAGCAGGTCGTATTCCCTCGCGAGGTGGCCGGCGATCTGCCCTTTACCTTCACTCCCGTACTGGCCGCCCACGATGACGTCGACGAATCCTGCGTCCTGCTCCCCATACAGTCGTAGATGCGACGCCACTCTTACCAGTACATCCTTTGAATTGCAGCGTGCTGAATCAATGACGATATCGGCCGTTTCCTCCAGCCTGCCAACAAGCCGTTCAGTATCATTTAGACGTATATCGTCATAGGAGAGTCTGTCGGACACATCATCCGGCCTTCTCCTGGAATTGTACCTGTCGGTAAGCACATCCACCGGGGCGGTAAGGTGGACGTGGGAAACAATAGCGCCATAGGCCTCTCGTATAGCCGAGACCTGCTCGGGAATTCTTACAGAATCGACGATAACGCTCCTGCCTTCTTCCCACTGCCTGAGCTCTCTTGCAAACTCGTCCAACACCCATCTACCGTGAGTAGCTTTGTCTAGCTCGTCTCCCTCTATTTGAAGATTGACTCTTCCGGACTGAGCTTCGCCCAGCCTGGCTCGAAGCAACTTGCTAGTCTCCACCCGCAAGAGATCAAACTGCCCAGCGAGTAGATCAGCCAATTCCGACTTGCCAGACGCAACAGGTCCCGACAACAGTATTATCTTTCTTTCCATAGACTACCCATCCCTGCTAATAGTAAACTGCTGCCAACCATCAGAGGTTGAGTTTGCCTTGGAGCTCAACCGGAACGGATTCGGGGAGTGTGTACACAGTTACTGGAACACCTCGTCTGACAAGTCGCTCATCAATCAACTCCTGTATCAACTCCCAGCTTCCCCTTGCTTGCCCAGTTCCAATCCTTGGCATATGCACGCTCGCACCCTGGCCGAGGGCCAAATCCGCCAGGTGTTTAAGAGCGCTGTCAAGGGCTGCATATCGTATTCGTGCGCTTTCTGACCTCCCGTATCCTTGCTGTGCAATCATATGCACTATGCTAAGTTCTCCTTCGACGTGAGCCCAGCGAACGTTACCGAGAGTCAAATGTCGTCTGTCGCTCTCAACCCAATTGCGGAAATCCTCTTGCACATGTAACCAGCGCCTGCTGACCGCCTGCGCGAATCCTCTTCCTCCCCAATTCGCCGTTCCGTCATTGACGATATGTGCAATCATGCGAGGGTCATCTCCCCGCGGGACCAGAGCGTCGCCAAATAGATGTCTGATCTGCATGGGCGGTGACTTACGCTGCGTGTCAGAAGTGAGCACGCCTACAACCCTGGGAAACCTACTGCCCGGAAAAGGCGGAATCCCAACACACTCAATATTGAATTCGGGTAATGTGGATCCCCAATTTTCTGTTCCTTTTGCGGTAAAGCCCACAGCAGTGCATTCCTGAAGGACTGCACTTTCGCTGATTCGAAAGTTAGAGAGACTACCTTCTGCAGACCAGCTGCGGGAGGGGACACTGTAATCTATCCTGTATCCAGCTGGTTGGTCATCACTCTCCACTCTGGCGGCAGCAAATACTGCACAAGCAGTATTTGTCAGTTTCGCGATTCTAAGCAGTAGGGCCTCCATAGACACATCGAACTGTTGCCTTAATCTCACCAGATTATTGATATCCACATCCTCGTCTTCTAGACTGCCGTATCTAGTGGGCATGAGTATCTCAGCGGCACCGACGTTACAGAGAAGTTCCAATTGCCATTCGTCCTCACGGAACCAACTTGGCCGCAATCTGTTCCTGACACTTTCGCCACAGTCGGGAAATAGGGTGTGAGCAATTTCGTGGGCAATTGAATATCGCATACGGCCATGAGGCCTATTTGGATTGAACTCTATTCGGAATCCATCAGGACCGACGGGGACCGTGCGTGCATCGAACACTTCGTCATTGGGAGTTACACCAATATTCATGAGGTCGGCGAGTTGAAATGGATCGTATGGAGGACCCGTCCAGCCCCTTTCGGCAGCCTCCAAGATGGCTGTCTTAACCTTGAACTGCATTGATGCAAATGGATCATCACCTTCAGCTAAGACCATGACCGAAGGATTTGTCCATTGCCAAACTTCTTGAGTCATAGTGGACTACTCCTCAGTGTTGGGCGTTTATTCGCCACGCGGTATTCTACCTATTCAACATCCTATCAGCAAGAGATTCGATGATGCTCTATCTGATACGCGACAATGACATTCGCCGGCCTGTTGCCTCATCGCAGACGCTCCTTGTATCTTGACATGTAGGGGACAATTCAGTGAACGAGACGGTTCCGTGTGCGGCAGGCCGACCAGGACTAGGTCATCGTAGACCGTGAGTGAGCTAGGGTCGCCGCACACATTCGTGATAGAGCCCGAACGGTTGCCTGGGCTAACCAAGCCCGTATCTTGCAAGTAAGGGCCATCACCGAAGGAGAGGATGAATATGAAACAGGAAGAGACTTATGTGGGCATCGATGTGGCGAAGGACCGGGTGGATGTTGCCGTACGCCCGGGCGGAGACATATGGAGTGTCGATTACGACGAGCGGGGTATGAGTGAGCTTGTATCCTGCCTGCGGACTGCCGCACCTGCCGCGGTGCTGCTGGAGGCCACCGGTGGCCTCGAAGTGCCGCTGGTGTCTGCTTTGGCTGCTGCGGCATTGCCGGTGGTGGTGGTCAACCCGCGTCAGGTGCGCGACTTCGCCCGGGCCACGGGCAAGCTTGCGAAGACCGATGCGCTGGATGCACAGGTGCTGGCCCACTTCGCCGAGGCGGTACGCCCGCCCGTGCGACCATTGCGCGATGCGGACACTCAGGAGCTTAACTCCCTTACGACGCGGCGCAACCAGTTAGTGACGATGCTTGTTTCTGAGAAGAACCGTCTAAGACGGGCCTCTCACTCTGTACGTCCCAGCATCCAGTCCCATATCACCTGGCTGAAGCAGGAGCTGAGCGACCTGGACAATGACTTGCGAGAGGCACTGCGTCGCAGTCCGGTGTGGCGTGAGAAAGACGATCTGCTGCGCTCAGTGCCCGGTGTGGGAGAGCAGCTCTCACTGTCGCTGCTGGCGTATCTGCCGGAGTTGGGCGCGCTGAACCACAAGCGGATCGCCGCTCTGGTCGGCGTGGCGCCCTTCAACAGAGACAGCGGTCCTCGTCGGGGCAAGCGCAGCGTGTGGGGCGGCAGATCCCGGTTGCGAGCGGTGCTCTACATGGGTGCGCTGGTCGCCAGTCGATGCAACCCGGTGCTCCGAGCCTTCTATCAGCGGCTGCTGGCGGCAGGGAAGCCTAAGAAGCTGGCTCTGACAGCTTGCATGCGAAAGTTACTGACAATACTCAATGCGATGGCGAAGTCGGGTCAGCGCTGGGCTCCTCGGGTCAATTCAACTTGACTTTCTAGACGGTTGCTCACTCCGCACAGCGATGCGAAGGCAGCTTCGGAGTAGAGGCGGTCGGGGTTGCTACCGGCGGCGATCAATAGAGCCGCTGCCGTGTCGGGTCCTACCCCAAAGGCTTCGACCAGCGCTGATGCCGTAGCCTGGATAAGCCGTTCGAGCTCGGCCTTCAAGGCCTGGATCTCCTTGCTGAGTTGACGGTAACGACAGGCAAGCGAACGGAGTGCATACTTAGCTGCAGCTGTGGGACTGTCCAGACGACCAGGTCGGAAGTTCCTACACCGTTTGACAAGGGCGCTGGTGCTCAGGCCATCAAGCGTTTCCCGAAGTTCAGCAGGAGCGGTTAGAACCAGTGCCTTCATCTGATTGACGGCTTGGGTACGAGCTTTTATGGCCGAGTTCTTCGTACTCTTGAGCATACGGATCATCTCTACTTCGCCTTCGCCAGACTTTGGAGTTATATCGGCGACACCAGCAAGAACTGCCCTCGCTGCCATCTCGGCATCTGTGGGGTCACTCTTCCCCTTACGATAGCGGACCGACCGGTCAGGCCTGTTGACCTCGACAACCGTATAGCACCGATCGGTCAGGAAGCGTGCGAGTCCAGCGCCGTAGGAACCTGTGCCCTCAACTCCGAACGCGCGGACATGTCCCAAGTCACACGACCACCGTTCGAGCTCCTCGTACCCGGAGGTGGCAACGGGTACATGCTTCTCGCCAAGTCGGATACCTCGCCCGTCAATGGCCACCGCCACATGCTGGTCCTTATGAGTGTCCACTCCGATGATAACCTGAACGGCACGACTGTTGAAGTGACTTACGGCTCCTGTCATCTCTACCTCCCCTGGAGTATGGCGCATGGGCTTGAGTGAGCGGACAAAACTGCGATGGGACTTGAAGTCACGCTCCTATGAGGTCACTGCTCACCAAAGCCTGATGCTTTATGGACCACCCCGGGAACGGATCGACAAATCAATTTAAGGGCATCTGAGCCAGTTACCGAGTGGGTCAGGTCCGATCCCGGATGGCCCATAAGGTATCATCGCAGTTACCGAGTTTCTTGCAGCTTTAATTGTCGCTCACAGGTCTGATATTCCTTTGGTCAGCCTCAATCATTTCACTCCGTTCACCAGAAGCATACACCAGCCCTCTCGCCATAACCCTGCGCCATTGTCGCACTCGGCGTTGCAGCGTGCGAAGGTGACTCCTGCTGAAACTCTCAGAATGACGGCATATCAACCGATCCAGCAACTCCCTGGCCGTGGCGTCCGGCTTGCACTGAAGCCAGTTCAGTATTTCGCACCACACTTGTATGTTGTAATTGCCCCTCAGATGGTCCAATCTGTGGGGCGGGCGAGAGGGGCGCGTCGTCCCACACTGGGTGAGCAAAGAGCATCTCTTGGACTGCACCGTGAGGGAGTAAG
>MKWU01004819.1_pt1 | contig 15407 bp, 11 predicted proteins | sample 809101 | NCBI WGS metagenome assembly MKWU01 (sample SAMN05860141, study PRJNA318959) | sponge metagenome | host: Aplysina aerophoba | place: Slovenia: Piran, Adriatic Sea, Gulf of Piran | collected 2013-05-07 | reverse complement strand
CACGCCGATCGGTCCCATACCCGGTCCGCCGCCGCCATGGGGGATGGCAAAGGTCTTGTGCAGGTTGATGTGCATTACATCGGCGCCCATCTCCGCCGGGCGGGCGATACCGACCAGGGCATTCATGTTGGCGCCGTCCAGGTAAACCTGGCCGCCGTATTCATGTACCAGCGCGCAGATATCATGAAACCCCGCTTCATAGACCCCGTGTGTGGAAGGGTACGTGATCATCAGGGCGGACAGGCGCTCCCGGTACTGTCCGGCCTTGTCGCGCAGGTCGTCCAGGTCGATGTTGCCGTCACTGTCACAGGCAACCACCACCACCTTCAACCCGGCCATGACGGCGCTGGCAGGGTTGGTGCCGTGCGCCGAAGCGGGGATCAGGCAGACATCGCGTTGCCCCTGCCCCTGAACTTCCTGGTACTTTCGGATAACCAGCAATCCGGTGTATTCCCCCTGCGAACCGGCATTCGGTTGCAGTGAAAAAGCGTCGAAACCCGTGAGATCGCACAACATGTCTTCCAGTTCCTCAAACAACTGCAGGTAACCCTGCGCCTGGTCCAGCGGCGCAAACGGGTGGATGGCATTGAAATCACGGTATGACAGGGCTTCCAGTTCCGTGGCCGCGTTCAGTTTCATGGTGCAGGAGCCCAGGGGGATCATTGCGCGATCCAGTGAAATATCACGGCGCGCCAGCCAGCGCATGTAACGCATCATTTCGGTTTCGCTGTGGTACAACTCAAATACGGGGTGCTGTAATATGCCGTCGCTGCGTAATAACCGATCCGGGATACACTCGTCCACGGAGGCATCAAGGGCGGCGATGTCCGGTACCCGGCCTGCAGCGGTAGAGAACACTTCCCAGAGAGTCAGCAATTCTTCGCGGGTCGTCGTTTCATCCAGCGCTATCCCCAGGTAATCCGCGTCGTAAACCCGCAGGTTGATGGAGGCTTCACGGGCCTTGGCGGCGATACGCCGTGCGCGGCTGGGAGCGTAAACCTTGATGGTATCGAAATACTGCCTGCTGGCGACGCTGAAGCCGAGCAGTTGCAGTCCGGCAACCAGCACCTGGGTCAGGCGGTGGACCCGTTCCGCGATCAGGCGCAACTCCTTGGGTCCGTAATAGATAGCGTAAAATCCGGCGATCACTGCCGGCAGGACCTGTGACGTACAGATATTACTGGTGGCTTTTTCCCGGCGGATATGCTGTTCACGGGTCTGCAGGGCCATGCGCAATGCCTTATGACCCAGGTTATCCACGGATACGCCGATAATGCGTCCGGGCATGGAGCGAACGAATTTTTCCCTGGTGGCGAAGAATGCCGCATGCGGGCCGCCGTAACCCATGGGCATTCCGAACCGCTGGGAGTTGCCCACGACGATATCAGCGCCCATTGCACCGGGCGGCGTCAACAGTACCAGGGCAAGGATATCTGCGGCCACTGATACAACGGCTCCCTGCTCATGGGCCAGCCTGGTCGGCTCACGCAGGTCCCTGACTTCGCCGCTGCTGCCGGGATATTGGAACAACGTACCGAATACGTCCTTGCCTTCGAGCCCGGTGAACGGATCACCGGTAATGGTCCGGTAGCCGAAATTATTTGCCCGTGTCTGCACGACGGCAATAGTCTGCGGATGGCAATCCTCGTCAATAAAAAACAGGTTGCTGCTGTTCCTGCCCACTCGTTTCGCCATACTCATCGCCTCAGCCGCGGCCGTGGCTTCGTCAAGCATGGAAGCATTGGCTATCTCCATGCCGGTCAGGTCCGTGATCAGCTGCTGGAAATTCAGTAATGCTTCCAGCCGGCCCTGGCTGATCTCAGCCTGGTATGGCGTGTAAGCCGTATACCATGCCGGATTCTCCAGGACATTGCGCTTGATAACGGCAGGCATGATGGTGTCGTGGTAACCCATGCCTATCATGGAGGTAAAAACGCGATTCCTTCTGCGCATCCTGCGCAAGCGAATACCGACCTCGCGTTCGCTGATGGTCCCGGTCAGGGCAGGGGCCTGTTCGGTAAGGATCGATTCGGGGACGGCACGGTCGATAATCTGTTCCAGTTCATCCATGCGCAGGTACTCCACCATGGTACGGATCTGGTGCCTGTCCGGGCCGATGTGGCGGCGTGTGAAACCGCCGCGCATTTCGAGTTGTTCGAGTTTGCTCATAGTTGGTAATACCGATGTTTGACAAAAGGTAGAATAACAATCCGGATGCCATGCAAACGATTGCGAATTTTCACCTGCAATTCAGTGCCTTCAGCGGCGTATTCCTGTTCGATATAGCCCATCGCCACAGGTTGGCCGATACTGGGACCGTAACCGCCGCTGGTGATCCAGCCGACCGCCCGCTGCTCGTGGTTCAATATCCCGGCGCCATCCCGTACAGGTATCTTCCCCTGTGAGGTAAAACCGCGTCGTACCAGCGCCGTTCCCGTCTGCAACTGTTGCAATATGATATCCGCCCCGGGGAACTGCGCCGGTACGGCGTCGCCGCGGCGGTATTTTTTTGCAACAACCCACGTTAAACCCGCTTCCACGGGGGTTGTTGCCGGATTGATGTCATGGCCGAAAAGACACAGGCCTGCCTCCAGCCGTAACGTATCCCTGGCGCCCAGGCCGATCAGCTCCACGGCCGGGTCCTGCAGGAATGTTTCAGCCAGCTTGCGGGCATGAACGGAAGGGACGGATATCTCGTACCCGTCCTCACCGGTGTAGCCGCAGCGATTGACAAGACAAGGCGTTCCGTCAAGATCGGCCTCCACCGCGCTCAGGAACGGCATGGTTTCGCAGCCTTGATATAACCCGGCCAGTACCTCTGCCGCCTGCGGACCCTGTAGCGCCAGCAAGGCGCGGTCGGACAGCATTTCCAGCCGGTAACCCGGGCCCAATGCCTTCTCCAGGTAAGCGAAATCTGCCTCCTTGCACGCGGCATTGACCATGAGGAAAAGAGAATCCGGGGTCCTGGTCAGCATCAGGTCGTCGATGATGCCACCCTGCCGGTTGGTCAACAGCGTGTAGCGTTGCCGGAACGGCGCCATGGCGCTGATGTCGCCGGTGACCAGTCTTTCCATGGCGTTCTCGATACCGGCGCCGGAAAGGCGAATCTGGCCCATGTGTGAGACGTCGAACAAGCCGGCGCTGCTACGGGTATGGAGATGTTCCTCCCTGATTCCTCTCCGGTACTGAACCGGCATCGAGTAGCCGGCAAATTCCACGAACCTGGCGCCGTGCGTTTCATGCAGTTCATACAGTGGCGTCTTTTTCAATTCTCTGTCCATTTTTTTCTGTCTGCACGGGATCGGGTCAGGCCTTCAATTGCCTGAAGGGAATTCATATTATGATCTCATTACCGCTTTAGACAAGCAGGTCCGGGAATTTATCCCGTGACCGCTGCTGCAAGACTTGTGTTTTTCACCTCATCCGGCGCCTGCGGACCCGGCACAGTTGAAAACAGCGTGGCTCCAACCTAATATGGTAACGGGAGTCAGCCGGACAATCGCTGCGGGAAGGGATTGATTTTGATCAGTTCCGGTTTCGGCAGAGGAAAGTCCGGGCTCCGCAGGGCAGGGCGCCAGGTAATTCCTGGGCGGCGCGAGCCGACGGAAAGTGCAACAGAAAGTATACCGCCCGGTCATTTTTACAATGGCCGGGTAAGGGTGAAATGGTGCGGTAAGAGCGCACCGCGTGGCTGGAGACAGGCACGGCATGGTAAACCCCGCCTGGAGCAAGGCCAAATAAGGGGGCGATAATGTGGCCCGCATTGCCCCCGGGTAGGCCGCAGGAGGTGCATGGTGACATGCATCCCAGATGAATGATTGTCCTCGACAGAACCCGGCTTACAGGCTGACTCCCCCTTTTTTCATCCCCGATTTGACCCAAAACCTGTTGTTTTTTCTTAAAAAAACACTACAACCTAATAATATTAAAAGACTTATAGCTATTATTTTTTTTCATAACCGGTCATTTCAAGGTCGATTTACCTCTAAGTGCCTGTAACACAGGTAATTTTATTACCGAAAAATTACAAGATTTGCTTGACAGAACGGCAACCTGGTTCCTATAGTTACAGATTGTGGGAAAAAGTGGGTAATTGTGGATTTTATTGTGACAACAGGGCCAGAAAATGTTCCGGGGTTTCAGCAGCGTCAGTCTTGACAGCAAGGGCCGTTTAGCCATACCCAGCCGTTTCCGCGAACGGCTTGTGGAGATTGCCGGCGGTTGCCTGGTGCAGACCCTCAATCCACTGGACAGGTCCCTGTGGCTGTATCCCCTTCCCGAATGGGACCTCATCGAAGAGAAGCTGGCCGAGTTGTCCGATTTCGACAGGCAGAGCCGCAGGACCAAGCAGATGATGCGCGGCTATGCGACAGATTGCCAGTTGGATTCTCACGGGAGAATCCTGGTCCCGGCAGAACTGCGCGACTACGCCCAACTCGATAAGCAGGTCATCATCCTGGGTCAGGGCAACAAGTTTGAAATCTGGAACCGCGGCAGTTGGGAGGAACAGCGCGACCATTGGCTGGGCATGGTGGGTGATGAAGAGGGGACCCCTGCCGATGCGTTGCAGTCATTGTCCTTATGATGAACGGGTATCACATCGTTCAAGTTGAATGAATACGCACATAAACCGGTTTTGCTCAATGAAGCGCTGGCTGCGCTTGCACTGCGACCGGATGGCTGTTATGTGGACTGCACCTTCGGTCGCGGCGGCCACAGCAGGCCAATCCTGCAACGCCTTGGCAACCGGGGCCGGTTACTCGCCTTCGATAAGGACCCGGAAGCAATCAGGTCCGCCCAAAACGAATTCGCCGGTGATAAACGCGTCAGAGTTGTCCCGGGTTCATTCACCCGCCTTGCAGAGGTGGTCGAAGAGATGGATATGATGGGTGCGGTCGATGGCTTGCTGTTTGACCTCGGCGTATCATCGCCGCAACTGGATGATGCTTCCCGGGGATTCAGTTTTCAGAAGGAAGGCATGCTTGATATGAGGATGAACCCCGGTGAGGGGTTCAGCGCAGCAGACTGGATAAACCAGGCGAGTGAAGCGGAACTGAGTGGCGTGCTGCGCCGTTACGGTGAAGAGAGATATGCCGCACGAATCGCCCGCGCCGTCGTGGCCGGGCGTTCTGAAACCGCCATTGCGTCTACCCGGCAACTGTCTGCCCTGATCAAAGACGCGGTCCCTGCCACCGAGCCGGGCAAACATCCTGCTACCCGTTCGTTCCAGGCCATCAGGATCCTCGTAAATAATGAACTCGAAGAGTTGGAGACCGTGTTGAAGCAGGTACTCGACGTCTTGCGGGACGGGGGGAGACTGGCCGTAATCAGTTTCCACTCAGGGGAAGACCGTATTGTGAAAAGGTTTATCAGGCAACAGTCCCGCGCCGACCCCTACCCCAGTTACCTGCCCGTAACCGGTAGTGAGATCAAACCCAGGATGCGGGCGGTTGGCCGGCCCGTCAAATCCGCAGAGGAAGCAAACCGCGACAACCCGCGTGGCAGGAGCGCCATTTTGAGGGTTGCGGAGAAGCTGCCGTGATTAAGCCTGCCGTTATACTCCTGCTCGTCTTCACCGTACTGGTTTCAGCCGTATCGGTAGTTCAGACGCAGCACGTCTCGCGCAAGGTGTTCATGGAGATAGAACAATTGAAAAAGGACCGGGACCTGTTGAATGAAGAATGGGGAAGGCTCCAGCTTGAACAGAGTACCTGGGCGCTGGATGAGCGGGTAGAGCGTACGGTGAAAGAGGAATTGGGCATGTACGTCCCCGAGAACGGTTCCCTGGTCTTTCTGGTGCCATGAGCAGCCAGGTTCCTGAATCCGGTTATGCAGGCCGCAAGTGGTTTCTGCTGGCGCTGTTCAGCCTCGCCGCAACGGCGGTTGCCTGCCGGGTTTTCTATCTGCAGATTTTGAACAAGGACTTTCTGATCGACCAGGGCGATGCCAGGGCCATTCGCAGCGTCGAGATTCCGGCATACAGGGGCACGATTACGGACAGGAATGGCGAACCTGTGGCTGTCAGTACGCCGGTGGCGTCAATCTGGGCCGCACCCGGGAAGGTCCTGGATTCAGGGGCCGGCCTGGGAGAACTGGCCAACCTGCTGGATACATCGGTGGAAGAGATACGGCGGTTTATGACTGACCGGCAGGACAGGAATTTCGTATTCATGAAGAGGCATGTCCTGCCCGACACGGCGCGCCAGGTACGGGACCTGAGAATTCCGGGGATCAATATCGACAAGGAATACAAGAGATATTACCCAATCGGTGAAGTAGCATCCCACCTGATCGGGTTTACCGACATAGACGATGCGGGCCAGGAAGGAATCGAACTGGCGTTTGATGACTGGTTGCGGGGTGAGCCGGGTAAAAAACGGGTACTGAAGGACCTGTATGGTTCCATCGTCAAAGATATCGAGAACATCAGCCAACCCGTCCCCGGCCGGTCCCTGACCCTGGCCCTGGACCAGCGCCTCCAGTACCTGGCGTACCGGGAGTTGCAAACAGCGGTGCTGCGCAACAAGGCCCGTGGCGGTATGTTGCTGTTGCTCGGCGTCAGGACCGGTGAGGTTCTCGCCCTGGCGGTACAACCACCGTTCAATCCGAACAACCGCGCTGATTTCAAGGGCAACCAGTACAGGAACCGCGTGGTAACGGATGTGTTCGAACCCGGTTCCACCATAAAACCGTTCACCATCACGGCGGCGCTGATGTCGGGGCTGTACCAGCCGGAGACCACGGTTGATACCGCGCCCGGGAAACTCAACATCGGCCGCTATTCGATCAGCGATCTCAATAATTACGGGACCCTGAGCATCAGCGACGTGATCCGTAAATCGAGCAACGTGGGCACAACCAAGGTGGCGCTGTCACTGGGTCCGGAACGGCTTTGGAAATTACACCATAACATCGGTTTCGGCAGCCCGACCATGAGTGGATACCCGGGCGAAGTGCCGGGGACGCTTACTGATTACGCCGACTGGTCCAGTCTGGACCTGGCGACGGTTTCGTACGGATACGGCATCTCGGTAACGACCATGCAGTTGGCTCAGGCCTATTCCGTTATCGCCACCGGTGGTCTTCTGTATCCGATCAGCTTTCAGAAAGTCAGCACGACCCCCGCACCTCGGCGCGTGATACCGGAAATGGTCGCGTTTGAGGTGAACAGGATGATGCGAACGGTAATCGGACCCGGCGGCAGCGGCAGGCGGGCAGCTGTCGAAGGCTACCATATCGCCGGTAAAACCGGCACCGTACACAAGACATCGGAATCCGGTTACGAGGAAGACCGTTACACTTCGCTGTTTGCCGGCTTTGCCCCGGCAACGGAACCCCGCCTGGTTCTGGTTGTCGTGATAGACGATCCCGGTGCGGGTCAGTATTTCGGCGGCCAGGTCGCCGCACCCGTGTTTTCCCGGGTAATGCAAGGGGCATTACGGATATTGAATATTCCCCCCGACAACCTGATCGGGTTGAAAAAGCAGGCGTTGCTTGCCGGCAACACCAGGTGACGATGTTGACCGTGGCCAGGCATCGAACCGGTTTCCCACTGCAGACTTTGCTGGAAGGCATGACCGATGCGCCTGTTCAAGGCAATATCCTGGTGCAGGGGATCAGTTCCGACAGCCGGGATATCAGGGAGGGTGATTTATTTATCGCCTGCCGGGGTACGCATACCCGCGGCAGCCTGTTCATCCGGGATGCTCTCAAGGCAGGGGCAGTGGCAGTAGTTATGGATGAGGAGTTGATGTCAGACCTGGACCGGCGCCGCAGCGCAATATTTCCGGTCGCGGATTTGCCGGACAAGCTGGGTTTGATTGCCGGGCGATTTTACGGCAACCCTGCTGAACACCTGCATCTCACCGGCGTTACCGGAACCAATGGTAAAACCTCGATCTGTTGGTGGCTGGCGAAAGTCCATTCATTGCTGGCCGGCAGACCGGCAGGCTTGATTGGCACGCTTGGACACGGCAGTTATCCGCGCCTTGATCCAGGACCGAATACAACACCCGGCGCGGTCAGCCTGCAGCGCCTGTTGGCCGGATTCGTAGAGGCGGATGCGGACACCGCGTTCATGGAAGTATCGTCCCACGCCCTGGACCAGGGCCGCGTCAACGGGGTTGATTTCGACGTGGCCGTGTTCACCAATCTCAGCCACGACCACCTGGATTACCACCGCAACCTGCAGGACTACTTCCAGGCCAAGCAAAAACTGTTCCTGTTCGATTCATTGCGTGCTGCCGTGGTCAACTGCGATGATACATTCGGGCGCGCCCTGCTGGACAGTCTGCCGTCAGGCATAGAGGTAATCGGTTACAGCTTGTCGGGAACCCCGCAGCAGTCAACTCCTCCACTCGTCAAGGCTGCGCTGCTGCCCGGCGCTGAACCGGTTCTTGATATTACCTGCCCCTGGGGGAACGGCCAGGTAAAGCCGGGGGTAACGGGCGCCTTCAACGCAGGCAATATCCTCGCCGTGGTTTCGGTGCTGGGCCTGGCGGGATTCCCCCTGGACCGGATCCTGGAGAAGCTGGAAAACATCGGCCCGGCGCCGGGCCGTATGGAAAGCTTCCGGCGCGCTGATGGTGCGCGCATCGTCGTTGACTACGCGCACACCCCCGCAGCCCTGGAACAGGTTCTCGCCAGCCTGAGGGAGTATTGTAAAGGACGCCTGATATGTGTCTTCGGTTGCGGCGGTGATCGGGACAGGAAAAAGCGGCCGCGCATGGGAGAAGTGGCACAAGCGCTTGCCGATGAAGTGATATTGACCGATGACAATCCGAGGCATGAAGCCGGGGACGGCATCGTCGGGGACATTCTCTCCGGGATGACCGGCAGGGACCCTGCCCGGGTTGAAAGGAATCGTTCCGGCGCTATCGAACTGGCGCTGGGACAAGCGGGGCCCGATGACGTGGTCTTGATTGCCGGCAAGGGACACGAGGCGTGCCAGGAAGTTACCGGCAAGCGTTATCCCTTCAGTGATCGGCAGCAGGTCAGGCATCTCCTGGGGAAACAGGGGTGATCGATATGCAACTGTCAGCCGCCTGCGCCGCACTGAACGGAAAACTCATTGGAGAGGATCGGCGCTTCAGCGGTTGCAGCTATGACAGCCGCACACTTCAGCCCGGTGAACTTTTTATCGCCCTGCGGGGGGCGGCGCGCGACGGTCATGATTTTATACCCGACGCGTTGGCAAAAGGCGCGGGCGGGGCGCTGGTAGACAGGGAAGCCGCGTACCCGTTGCCCGTGGTCAGGGTGGAAGACGCCAGGAAACAAGCAGGTCTGCTGGCCGGACACTGGCGCGCCGGGTTCGACCTGCCGGTCATCGCCGTTACCGGCAGCAACGGCAAGACCACGGTCAAGGAAATGATCAATTCCATCCTGTCGGTCAATTCGGAGGTATTGTCTACCAGGGGCAATCTGAATAATGACATCGGCGTGCCGCTGACCCTGTTCAGACTCGCGCCCGGTCACCGTTTTGCCGTGGTCGAGATGGGAGCCAATCATGCCGGAGAGATACGCTGGTTAAGCCGGATTACCAGGCCGGACGTGGCGCTGATTACCCAGTGCGCGCCTGCCCATCTTGAAGGTTTCGGCTCTGTTGAGGGAGTCGCCAGGGCCAAGGCCGAGATCTACGAAGGGCTTGCGCCCAACGGTACGGCGATAGTCAATATCGATGATGACTACTGCGGAATGTGGCTCGAATGTTCCGGGAAGAACCGGCAAATCACGTTCGGCATGGGCGCAAAAGCAGATGTAACCGCAACCAATATCAACACTGACCTGGCTGCAGGCCGGACCCGGTTCGATCTCGAATACCGGACCGGGAAGGTCAATACTGAACTTGGACTGTACGGCGGGCATAACGTCGCTAATGCACTCGCCGCCGCGGCCTGTTGTGTTGCCCTCGATATCCCCCTGGAACAGGTTAAGGCAGGTCTCGAGAAAGTACGCCCCATCAAGGGCAGGATGCAGTTGAAGACCGGACTGCGGGACGTACGCGTTTTTGACGACACCTACAATGCAAATCCCATGTCCCTGAACGCCGCACTCAAGGTCGTGTGCGAACTGCAGGGACGATCCTGGCTGATACTGGGTGACATGGGTGAACTGGGCGAGACCTCTGCCAGGTTTCACGAACAGGCAGGCGCGCAGGCGCGCACTCTCGGCATCGAGCGCCTGTACGGAATCGGTGAACTCGCCGCACATTCCGTCAAGGGTTTCGGCGCCGGCGCCAGGCATTTCAGCCTGATGGATGACCTGGTCGAAGCCTTGCGCCGGGACCTGCAACCCGGCGTTGTGTTGCTGGTCAAAGGCTCAAGGTCTATGGCCCTGGAGCGCGTAGTCAACGCCCTGACGGAGGAGAGCCGGTAATGCTGTTGTGGCTGGCAGAATACCTGACCCAGTTCTACAGCGGGTTCAATGCGTTTCAATACATAATCACGCGCACCATTCTGGGCGCCTTGACGGCCCTGTTCGTGGCCTTGCTGGTCGGACCCGGACTGATCCGCTACCTGGATAAATACAGGATTGGTCAGGAAGTGCGGGATGACGGTCCGGCAACGCACCTGCAAAAGGCCGGTACCCCGACCATGGGTGGTCTGCTGATCCTGTTGTCCATATCCATCAGCATCCTGTGCTGGGCCGACCTCTCAAACCGTTTCGTCCAGGTGGTTTTTGTCGTCATCCTGGCATTTGGACTGCTGGGCTGGGTGGATGATTATCGCAAGATAGTAAGGAAGGATCCCAAGGGCCTCAGTGCGCGCTGGAAGTATTTCTGGCAGTCGGTCTTTGGCCTGTGCACGGCGGTTTTCCTGTATGCCAGTGCGGAAGTGCCGGCTGAAACAAGCCTGATCCTGCCGTTCATCAAATCGTTTAACCTGGAACTTGGCCTGTTGTTTATCGTGACCAGCTATTTCGTAATCGTCGGGTCGAGCAATGCGGTGAACCTGACGGATGGCCTTGACGGCCTGGCGATCCTGCCGACCGTCATGGTGGTGGGCGGCCTGACTGCGTTCGCCTACGTTGCCGGCAATATCAGGTTTGCCGAGTATCTCGGTCTGCCTTATGTGCCCGGCGTGGGAGAAATCTGTATTGTCTGCGCTGCTATCGCAGGTTCCGGACTCGGGTTTCTCTGGTTCAACACCTATCCAGCCCAGGTCTTCATGGGAGATATCGGCGCCCTGTCGCTGGGCGCCGCGCTCGGAACCATTGCGGTCGTCGTCAGGCAGGAGCTGGTCCTGTTCATTATGGGCGGCGTGTTCGTCGTCGAAACAATTTCCGTCATGCTGCAGGTGGCATCGTACAAGCTGACGGGCAGAAGGATATTTCGTATGGCGCCGCTGCACCACCACTATGAATTGAAAGGCTGGCCTGAGCCGCGGGTTATCGTGCGCTTCTGGATCATCACGGTGATCCTGGTTCTGATCGGGCTGGCGAGCATGAAGATCAGGTGACGGATGTTCAGACATGGGATTACCGATGATGCAGGCTGTAGCGGATACGGGTAACCGCAACATGACTGAAACTGCGCAACGGTTCGATACGCTGGTGCTGGGTCTGGGCAAGACCGGTATGTCCTGTATCAGGCACCTGGCAGGTTCGGGAGCCAGGCTGGGTGTCGCTGATACCAGGCAGGACCCGCCTGAACTGCAGACCCTGAAACAACAGTACCCGCTGGTGCCTTTCTTCGGCGGAGAATTTGCAGCGGGCCTGCTGTGCCGGGCGCGCAGGCTGGTTGTCAGTCCGGGAATCGCGCCGGCCCACCCGGCAATCCGCGCCGCACAAGATGCGGGAGTGGAAATAATGGGCGACGTGGAAATATTCTGCCGGCACATAAATGCGCCGCTCATCGCGGTAACCGGGTCAAACGGCAAGAGCACGGTGGTGAGTTTACTTGCAAAGATGCTGGAACGTTCGGGTCTGCGGGTTGGTCTGGGGGGGAACTTCGGCACCCCTGCACTGGATTTGCTGTCCCCCGACATACCGGATTATTACCTGTTGGAACTGTCCAGTTTCCAGCTCGAAACATTGCGTTCGCACAGGCCTGCGGCTGCTGCGGTACTGAATGTTTGCGCCGATCACCTGGATCGCTACGGGGATATGCGGGAGTATGCGCGCGCCAAGGAAAATATTTATGCCGGCGGCGGGACCATGGTCATCAACCTGGATGATGAGATTGTGTCCGGCATGTCACAGCCGGGGCGGGAAACGCTTACGTATTCACTGGCATTGCCGGAAGCTGATTTCAGCATCAGGCGTCGCAACGGAGAAAACTGGCTGGTGAACAGGGATGCGGCACTGGTACAACAATCCGATCTCAAGGTCCACGGCAGGCACAACCTGGCAAATATCCTGGCATCTCTTGCACTTGGGAGAGCCCTGGACGTGCCTGTGCCTCCCATGCTGGAAGCGTTGTGCGAGTTTACCGGGCTGCCCCACCGTTGTGAGCGGGTGGCCGGGGTCAACGGCGTGGACTGGTTCAATGATTCAAAAGGGACAAACGTCGGCGCCACGCTGGCGGCGTTGAACGGTTTGTCGAATGGCCGGCAGAACATAATCCTGATCGCCGGCGGTGACGGGAAAGGCGCAGATTTCTCGCCGTTGGGGAGCGCGATCGGGAAACACGTCAAGTCAACAATAGTGATCGGCAAGAGCGCCAATGATATTGCCGCCATCGTGCCGGACGGGAAAACCGTTTTTTATGCAACCGGAATGGAACCCGCGGTGAATACCGCGTTCCGTCTCGCGCGTCCGGGGGATACCGTGTTGCTGTCCCCGGCCTGCGCCAGCCTGGATATGTTCAGGGATTTCGCCGAACGGGGTGATGTGTTCAAACGCTGTGTCGCCGAGGTTCTGGCGAGGGCTGGAAGATAATGCAGAAAATGCAGGCAATCAGGCTCCAGGATGTAAAGACGGCAAGCTGGCACGAGTACGATCCCTGGTTGGTCCTGGCCGTCATCTTCCTGCTGGTAGCGGGAGTGGTGATGGTTGCTTCCTCTTCCGTCGCCCTTGCCGAACGCCTGCACCAGGATCCGTTTTACTATCTGCAGCGTCAGGCCCTGGCGTTACTGGCCGGCCTGGTGGTTGGCGCCGTTATCCTGAAGTCACCGGTGACCATGTGGGAGAAACTGGGGACGCCCCTGCTGTTGCTGGCGATCCTGTTGCTGGTGCTGGTTTTGATCCCCGGGATTGGCCGGGAAGTCAACGGCAGTGCGCGCTGGATCAGGTTGGGTCCCGTTAACTTCCAGAGCTCGGAACTGGCCAAGGTCTGCATTATTACCTATATCGCCGCCTACCTGGTGCGCCACGCCGGGCGCCTGCACCTGACCTTTACCGGTTTTATCCGGCCCATCGCCGTCATCACCCTGATCTCGGGCCTGTTATTGCTGGAGCCGGATTACGGTACGGTCGTCGTTATTTTTCTGACCACGATCGGCATGCTGTTCATGGCCGGAATTCCGGCAAGCAGGTTTTTTATCTGGGTGCCGGTAATTACGGCCGCATTGGCCGCGCTGGTAATATTCTCGCCGTATCGCCTGGAAAGGTTGAAGGCATTTATGAACCCGTGGGATGACCCGTTCAATTCAGGTTATCAGCTTACCCAGTCTCTGATTGCCTTCGGCAGGGGTGAGTGGTTCGGTGTCGGTCTGGGCAGCAGCGTACAGAAGCTGTTTTACCTGACCCAGGCGCATACGGACTTTATTTTTGCCATAACCGCAGAAGAGCTGGGTCTGCTGTTTACCCTGCTGGTTACCCTGGCATTTTTCGTTTTTGTCTGGCGGGTGTTCAGTATCGCCGGAGTCGCACATCAGCTTGGGAAGCATTTTGCCGCATATATGGCTTACGGAATCGGCCTTATCATCGGTATCCAGGCATTTATCCACATGGGCGTGAACGTGGGTTTACTGCCCACCAAAGGTCTGACCCTGCCGTTGTTCAGTTACGGCGCCAACAGCATTGTCTCCAGTTGCATCCTGGTCGCGATCCTGTTGCGCATCGACCTCGAAAACCGCTTTCCCCGCGGCGTCAGGATACACAGAAAGGTGTCAAACCGTGAAGACTAACCCGATCATGATCATGGCGGGAGGGACCGGCGGACACGTGTACCCGGCACTGGCGGTAGCCGATTACCTGCGTGCAAAAGACATTCCGCTGTTCTGGCTGGGAACGACCCGCGGGATCGAGAGCCGCGTTGTCCCGGAACATGGCATTGAACTGTTGACCATCATGATAAGCGGTGTACGCGGCAAGGGGTTGCCGGGCAAACTGGTTGCGCCGGTTAAAATACTGACCGCAATACTCCAGGCCCTGTATATCTGCATTCGGCGGCGTCCGGCTGCGGTCCTGGGGATGGGGGGGTTCGCCAGCGGTCCCGGCGGTATTGCGGCGTGGTTGTTGCGTATCCCGTTATTGATCCATGAACAGAACAGGATTGCAGGTACGACCAACCGGATCCTTGCCCGCTTTGCGGTAAAGGTAATGCAGGGTTTTCCGGATACGTTCAGGGCCGGCTCCAGGGTCGTCACCACCGGCAATCCGGTACGCCGGGAGATCGTGGAGTTGAGCGTATCGAAAACCGGTAAAACAGCAAAGCGGCCGAATATCCTGGTGCTCGGCGGCAGTCAGGGCGCGCAACAGTTAAACCGGGTGCTGCCCCCGGGCCTGGACAGGTTGCAGGGCAGGTTGAAGGTGAACGTCTGGCATCAATGCGGGGCGAAAAACCTGGCAGAGACGGAGCGTCTCTATGGAAGCCTGCAACTGGACCAGGTCAGGGTCGATGCGTTTATTACCGATATGGCCGCTGCCTACGCCTGGGCGGATATAGCCATATGCCGGGCCGGCGCCCTTACGATTGCGGAACTGTGCGCCGCCGGACTGGCGTCGGTTCTGATCCCGTTTCCCTACGCCATCGACGACCACCAGACCGCCAATGCCCGCTACCTCAGTGACGCCGGCGCTGCCCTGCTGTTGCCGGAACATGAATTGACTGAAGATCGGGTAGCCGAACTGTTATGGCAACTGTGCAGTGAGGAAGACAGCTTGCATGGGATGAGACAGAAAATCCGTTCCTATGCCTGCCCGGACGCCGCGCAGGCGGTGGGTTCATTGTGTCTGGAGGAAGCTTATGCCTGAAGGACACAACATGCGCCGCGTCAAGCATATCCATTTTATCGGTATCGGCGGCGCCGGTATGAGCGGCATAGCCGAGGTCCTGCATAACCTGGGTTATTCGGTATCAGGCACGGACCTTAACCCGGGGTCGTCTACGCAGCGTCTTGCCGATATGGGGGTTGAGGTCCGGTTTGAACACCAGGAGGAATGTGTTAACGGCAGCGACGTTGTCGTTTATTCGAGCGCCATCCCCGGCAACAATCCGGAGTTGTCGGCCGCGCGCAAACAGCGCA
>MKWU01004816.1_pt1 | contig 15430 bp, 13 predicted proteins | sample 809101 | NCBI WGS metagenome assembly MKWU01 (sample SAMN05860141, study PRJNA318959) | sponge metagenome | host: Aplysina aerophoba | place: Slovenia: Piran, Adriatic Sea, Gulf of Piran | collected 2013-05-07 | reverse complement strand
GATCCCCGGCCCCCTTCCCGCCGTCCCCGCCATTCCTCCCGCACCCGCCCAACTCGAAGCCGCGACGGAAGCCCTGTACCGCAGCGAGCGGCCGATCATCGTGGCCCGACCCGAGAGGGGCGGGCTCCCCCCCCCCCCCCCCGCCGCCCCCGCAATTCCTCCCGCACCCGCCCAACTCGAAGCCGCGACGGAAGCCCTGTACCGCAGCGAGCGGCCGATCATCGTGGCCGGACCCGAGAGCGGCGGCCTCCCCGCCCGCGCCCTCGCCGCCCTCGCCCTCGCCCTCCCCGCCCCCCCCCCCCCCCACCCCCCCCCCCGGCCCCCCCCCCGCCCCCCCCACCCCACCCCCGCCCTCCGCGCCCCCGTCCTCGCCGCCCCCCTCAGCGGGCTCCGCACCGGCCCCCACGACCGCACCCACGTCGTCGACGCCTACGACGCCTTCCTGCGCGACCCCCGTGCCATAACCCTCGCGCCCGACTGCGTTCTGCGCTTCGGCGCCGCCCCCACCTCGAAGGCGCTCAACCAGTTCCTCGTCCGCGCGAGCGACGTACCGGGCGCCACCCACATCCTCTGCGATCTGCCCGGCTCCTTCCGCGACCCCAACGGTGTCACGACGCACCGCCTTACGGCGGATCCGCGTTCCGCTGCCGACGCCCTCCGCGAATTGGTCGCTGGCCAACGCGGCAGTGCCTGGCTCGCCCAGTGGCGCGACCGCGACGCCCGTGCTCGCGCGGCGCTGTCCGACTACGCGCTCGCCGCGACCGAACCCTTCGAGGGACGCGCGGTCGTCGAGTTGCAGCGCGCGCTCCCTGCTGGCGCGACCATCTTCGCCGGGAGCAGCATGCCCGTTCGCGACGTCGACGCGTTCCTCGCGGGCGATGCGAAGCCCCTTGCCGTCGCATCCAACCGCGGCGCCAACGGCATCGACGGCGTCGTCTCGTCGGCGCTCGGGCACGCTGCTGCCGGCGCCGGCCCGGTCGCCCTCCTCATCGGCGATCTCTCGCTGTTCCACGACCTCAACGGCCTCTGGGCGGCCGCTCGCCACGGCCTCGACCTGACGGTGCTGCTGGTTAACAACGCCGGCAGCGCCATCTTCCACTACCTGCCGCAGGCCGCTCACGGCCACGTGTTCGAGGAGTGGTTCGGAACCCCCAGCGACGTCGACTTTGCCGCCGCGGCGAAGGCCTACGGCGCGAGCCACCGTGTCCTCGATGACTGGGAGGAGCTCGACGGCGCCCTCGCCGGAGAGGGCCAGGGCGTTTGCATCGTCGAGTTCCGGACCGACCGCGTCCGCAACCACGAGCTCCACGAGGAAGCCTGGGCGAGAGCCAGCGAGGCGGCTTGGTCGTGACGCGCGTCCCCCTCGACGGAGGCTTCTTCCTGAACATCGAGCGCACGGGCAAGGGGCCGCCGCTCGTGCTCCTCCACGGCTTCACCGGCTCGGCCAGAAGCTGGGGACCCCTCGCCGAGATGCTGGCCGCCCGCTTCACCCTCCTCGCCGTCGATATCGTTGGTCACGGCGCCTCCAGCAAACCTGAAGAAGTGGACCGCTACGCCATCGACAAGGCTGCCCGCGACGCCGTCGACGCCATGCTGGCGTTTGGCTTCCGACAGAGCGCGTGGTTGGGCTACTCGATGGGCGGCCGCCTCGCCCTGCACGTGGCCGCGGCATTCCCTGAAGCGGTCGAGCGGCTGGTGCTCATCGGAGCCTCCCCCGGCCTCGCCGACCCCGAGGAGCGCGAGGCCCGCCGCGCCTCCGACGAGGCTCTCGCCGATCGCATCGAGCGCGAGGGCGTCCCTGCCTTCGTCGACCACTGGGAGTCGCTGCCCCTGTTCGCGACCCAGGCCCGTCTGCCTGCCGGTATGAGGCTCGCCATCCGCCGGGGCCGGCTCGCGAACGATGCCCGCGGTCTCGCCAACAGCCTTCGGGGCATGGGTACGGGCGCGCAACCCCCGCTCCACGACCAGCTAAGCGACATAACGGCCCCGTCGCTGCTGCTCGCCGGCGCCCTCGATGCCAAATTCGCCGCCATCGCCGGCGATATGGCAGCCGCCATGCCCGACGCCCGCGCCCACCGCGTGCGCGACGCCGGGCATGCCCCACACATCGAGAAACCGGCATACTGCGTTCGGACGATTACGGCCTTCCTGGAGGAGGGCGCGAGGGAGCACGAACATGGCGGTAGCCTGGGAGCCGGCCGGTAACTACGAGGACATCCTCTACGGGAAAGCGGAGGGGATGGCTCGCATCAGCATCAACCGGCCCGAGGTCCACAACGCCTTCCGTCCCGAGACCGTCTTCGAGCTGATCGACGCCTTCCAGAAGGCGCGCGAGGACCCCGAGGTCGGCGTCGTGCTCTTCACCGGCGAGGGGGCGCGCGCCTTCTGCTCCGGCGGCGACCAGCGGGTCCGCGGCCACGGCGGCTACGTCGGCGAGGATGATGTGGCCCGCATCAACGTCACCGACCTGCACAAGCTCATCCGCTCCATCCCCATCCCGGTCATCGCTCTCGTCGCGGGCTGGTCGATCGGCGGAGGGCACGTCCTCCACGTCATCTGCGACCTCACCATCGCCGCCGAGAACGCCCGCTTCGGCCAGACGGGGCCCCGCGTTGGCTCCTTCGACGGCGGCTTCGGCGCGGGCCAGCTCGCCCGCCTCGTCGGCCAGAAGAAGGCCCGCGAAATCTGGTACCTCTGCCGCCAGTACGACGCCCAGGAAGCGTTGGAGATGGGCCTCGTGAACGCCGTCGTTCCCCTGGAGCAACTCGAGGACGAAGGTGTTGCCTGGGCCCGCGAAGCGCTGCGCCACAGCCCGCTCGCGCTCCGCCTCATGAAGTCGTCCTTCAACGCCGAGCTCGACGGCATGGCCGGCATCACCGAGCTCGCCCACAACGCGACCCTGCTCTTCTACATGAGCGACGAGGGCAAGGAGGGCCGCAACGCCTTCGTCGAGAAGCGCGAGCCTGCCTACTCGGACATGGACAAGTTCCCCCGACGGCCATGACCCCCGCCGCCCCCATCGCGAGCGTCCGCTGGCGACCCTGGCGCATCCCCCTGCGTGAACCCATCGTTACCGGCGCTGGCGACATGACCGAGCGCCAGGGCTTGATCGTCCGCGTTGAGACCGCGGATGGCGCCACCGGCACCGGCGAGTGCTCGCCGCTTCCCGGCGAGGGTCTGTCGACGGCCGACCTCGCGGCGCGCATGGCCGAGCTTGGCCGGAAACTCCTCGGTCGCACTCCGGCCGACGCCTGGACCTCCCTTCCGGCGGGCGAGCACGTCCCCGTCGCCGACGTCGGCATCGAAACCGCTCTCGCCGACCTGCTCGCGGGGGCGTGTGGCGCCCCGCTCGCCCACCGCCTCCCCGCGCCGCCGCGAGCCACCGCCCGCTGGCCCGCCCCCCCCCCCGCCCCCTCTCGCTCGCGAGGCGGAAGCCGCAAAGGCCTGCGGCTTCCGCACCGTGAAGGTCAAGGTTGGCCGCGACCGCGCCGCCGACACCGAGCGGTTGCGTGCCGTGCGCGCCGCGGTGGGCCCCGATCTCGGCATCCGAATCGATGCGAACGGTGCCTGGAGCGAGCAGGAGGCGGTAGCCGCCCTCGTCGAGCACGCCGCCCACGGAGTTGCCCTCTGTGAGCAGCCGGTGGCCCCCGGCCCCGACGCCCCCGCGCGACTCGCGCGCGTCCGCGCCGCCAGCCCCGTCCCCATCGCCGCCGACGAGTCCTGCGCCTCGCTCCACGACCTTCGCTCCCTCGTTGACGCGGAGGCCGTCGACGCCGTCGTCATCAAACCGCTGCGCACGGGGCTGAGGGAGGCGCTCGCCATGATCCGGGAAGCGACGGTGCGGAATCTGCCCTGCATCCTCACCACAACGTTCGATACCGGCGCCGGCACCGCCCTCGCCCTCCATCTCGCCGCGCTCCTCCCCGAGCCTCGCTCCGCTTGCGGACTCGCCACGCTACTGCTCCTCGCCGGCGACATCGTGCGTGGCTGCCCCACCCCCGAAGCGGGCAGCTTGCCCCTCCCCACCGGGCCCGGCCTCGGTGTCACCCTCGACGAGGCCGCCCTTGACCGATTCCCTACCGGTCCCTGGGAAGGCGTCTCCGCATGAGCGCCATGCTCCCCGACTGGCTGACCCACCGCGCCCGCGCCCTCCCCCGCGTGACTGCCATCGCGAGCGGACGCCATCGGGGCATCAGCTACGCCGCCTTGTACGAATACGCGGTGCGCCAGGCGAACGCGCTCGTCGCTGCCGGCGCCGCCCCCGGCGAGCGCGTCGCCGTCATCGCCGGCACCTCCCGCGACTTCGTCGTGGCGATGCACGCCACCACGCTCACCGACGCCATCTTCGTACCCCTCAACGTACGCCTCACCGCCGCCGAGCTGGCCGGCCAGCTCCGCAACGCGGAGCCGGCGGTGGTGCTCTGCGACAAACCCCGTGAGGCGCTCGCCGCCGAAGCCGCTGCCCTCGCCGGCAGCCCCGTCCCCTTCCGCCTGCCCCTGGCCCCCGTCGCGGAGAAGGCCGCCCTCGCCGCCGCCCACGACGAGGACAGCTGCCACAGCATCGTCTACACCTCGGGAACCGCCGGGAACGCGAAGGGCGTGATGCTCACCTACGGGAACTTCTGGGCGAGCGCGAGCGCCTCCGCCCTCAACCTTGGCCTCGATCCCTCCGACCGCTGGCTTGCCTGCCTCCCCCTCAACCACGTCGGGGGACTCTCCATCCCCATCCGCAGCGCCATCTACGGCACCGCCGTCGAGCTCCACGCCCGCTTCGAGCCCGAGGCCGTGAACCGCGCGGTCCGCTTTGGCGATGTCACCCTGCTCTCCGTCGTCCCGACCATGCTCCGCCGCATGCTCAACGCCGACGACCATCCCTTCGACGGTTCCCTCCGTGCGGTACTCGTCGGGGGTGGTCCCGTACCCCCCGCCCTGCTCGAGCGCGCCACCGCGCGCGGTCTGCCCGTCGTCCAGACTTACGGTCTCACCGAGGCCTGCAGCCAGGTCACGACCCTCTCCCCCTCCGAGGCGATGTCGCACCTCGGATCCGCCGGACGGGCCCTGCTCTCCGCCGATGTTCGCGTCGATGCCCCCACCGGCGAGCCCGCCGAGATCCAGATCCGCGGCCCCGCCGTCACGCCCGGCTACTACCGCGACCCGGAAGCGACCGCGACCGCCTTCTCCGACGGCTGGCTGCAGACCGGCGACATCGGCTTCCTCGACAAGGACGGCTTCCTCACCGTCCTCGACCGGGGCGACGATGTCATCGTCTCCGGCGGGGAAAACGTCTATCCCGCCGAGGTCGAGGCGGCCCTCCTCGCCTATCCCGGCATCGAAGCCGCAGCCGTGGTCGGATTGCCCGACGAAGAGTGGGGCCAGCGCGTCGTCGCCGCCGTTGTCGCGCAGTTGCCCGTCGAGCTCGGGCGCGTCGAGCCGTTACTCCGCAGCCGCCTCGCCGGCTACAAGATTCCCGCCGCCATCGAGCGCTTCGAGGTCCTCCCCGCCACCTCCTCCGGCAAGATCCAGCGCCGCTTCGTCCGCCAGCAGATGGCCGAACGCCTCGCTACACTCCCCACCAGTCACTAGCCACCAGCCACTCTCCACCACGAGGTTCCCCATGAGCGACGACGCCCTCCAGACCCTGCTCGACCGCCAGGCCATCAGCGATACGGTCTTGCGCTACGCCACCGGTATCGACATGCGCGACTGGGAGGCCTACCGCTCCTGCTTTACCGACGAGGTCGAGATCGACTTCACTTCGTGGGGCGGCGGCGAGCCCTCAACCCAGCGCGCCGACGACTGGACCGCGGGCGTGCGCGCCGGCCTCAGCGGCTTCTCGGCGACCCAGCACATCAGCACGAACCACGTCATCACGTTTGCCGATGGGGGCGACGAGGCGACCTGCGTTTCCTACATGCAGGCCCAGCACTACCTCCCCAACGACGAGGGCGACAACACCCTCACCCTTGGCGGCTACTACACCAACACCCTCGTCCGCGCTGCCGACGGCTGGCGCATCCGCCGCTGCCAGCTCACGGTCACCTGGACGACCGGCAACAAGCACATCTTCGTCCTCGCCCGCGAGCGCTGGGCCGCCATGCAAGCCGCCGGCGAAGCCTAGGGAGGCTCCGCCGGCTGGGGTTCCGCGTCGGGGGCGCCCAGCAGTTCCTCGCCGAGTAACTGCTCTTGCCGGTGGGCGCGCAGCCAGAGTGCTAAGAGGGGCGCTGCCAACACGACCACGATGATCGCCGCCGCACGGTAGGCCAACGGGAGTCCCCAGGTGTCGCCCAGCCACCCCAGCAGGGGCTCCATCCCCGCTACAGCGAGGCTGAAGATCATGTTGTGGATCGAGAGGATGGTGGCGCGGTTGGCGCTTGGAATGCGGCGGTTCAGGTAGTCCGATATCACGACGAAGCTCATGGCGAACATCGTCGTCGTGAGCGGATAGAACGCGAACGCGGCCACGTAGTCGATCGCCCCGAGCCCGACCGCGGTGATCATCACCACGATCGGCATCAGCACGATGATGCGGCTCACCCCGAGCAGCGTGATCACCCGGTAGGTGATGAGCGCGCCCACCATCGAGAGCAGCTGCCCGGGCGTGAGGAACAGGCCGAAGGACCAGATGGGCATGTCGTGGGAGTCGAGGAACGGCTGCTGCAGGATGATCATGCTCACCCCCACGCCCATCACGCCCGCCGTCAGCAGCATCATGTAGCGCACCGACGGCCTCCCGAAGGCCACGCCGAAGGCTTCTTTCACCACCGTCAGGTAGCTCTGCTGGCCGTCCGTTTCCTCGAAGCGGGGCGGCTCCTTGAAGCTGAAGCTCACGAGCCAGGCCACGCCCATGAGCCCACCGCTCGCGACGACCGGTATCCAGAGGGTCGTGTAGTGCGCCACCAGGGAGCCGATGAGGAGCCCGAGGATGGCGCCGACCGCCTGGATGGCGCGCGCCCGCCCCCAGAGCTTGGGGTAGTCGCGTTCCCGGCCGACAGCCCGCAGGGAGTCGTAGACAAAGGCCGAGTCGGCGCCCGAGTAGAGGGTGAAGGCCGCCGCCCACACCATGTAGGAAATCAGCAGGACGCCGAAATTTGTGGCGATACCGAAGACAACAACCGCGATCGCGTTTGTCAGCGCCCCGTAGCTCAGCGAGACCTTCCGTCCCCAGCGATCCGCGATCGCGCCCGTCGGTACCTCCAGTACGATCAGGAGGATCCAGAACGGGGCGTCCAGCGCTGTGAGCTGCGTGAGCGAGAGACCCCGCTCCTCGATCAGGTAGACGGCCCAGATTGGCAGCCACAGCTGGAAGTCCACGAAGAAGCGGAACAGGTAGAACTTCCAGACGTTCGCCTGCAGCGAACGCGCAACCTCTGGGGAGAGGGGCACACTGGGGGCGGCGACATTGCTCACGCCCGGGCGCTCCCAATCGTCCGGAGGGTGGAGGCGGCGGCAGGGGCAGTTGCACGCATGAAGGAATCCCATCGTACGCGAACGGCCACCGGCGTCCCGGCAAGCCCCGCGAGCGCCCGACCGCGTGCTACCGTTCCGCCATACCAACCACGGAGGATTCCCATGGCGCGCTTCGTCCTCATTGGCCTCATCGAGCCACCCAGCCCCGAGCAGCAGGAACTGTTCGACGAGTGGTACCTGGGCCAGCACGTCTACGACACGGCCCTCTGCCCGAACTTCCTCAGTGGCACCGTCTACAAGCTGCGCGGCGGCCACGTCGGTATCGACATCCCCTCCGAGTACATCTGCATCTACGAGGTCGACGCCGACAGCTACGAGGAAGCCGAGAGCGTGCTCAACGAGTGGCAACGGGACCCGAACGCGTGGGAGGGTCGCGCGGAGCACAACGAACTGCTTGCCGGCACGGACGCTCCGCCCCTGAAGGTGAAGGGCTCGGGCTGGTACGAGTTCGAGCGCGGCTACCACACCCGCGGCTGAAAGGGCGCCCGATCCCCCGCCGGTAAAGCCTGCCGGGGCCCTGCGCTGGGACAAAACGCGCGATGTCGTAGACAATGAGGCCATGAAGACCGGCCACCGGTGCGGTACGGTGCGCGTTGGCGTGCGGAAGGCCTTGGCATGAGCCGTCTGACGCGTGCTCTCGGGTTCGGCGATGGCGACCAGCGCGCCCGCCCGACGGCTGACTCGCCCAAGGTGCGCCGCCTCCGCGAGACCATGCGCTGGCGCGGCTACGACCTGAGCGAGTACACGGACGAGCAGATCGCCGCCGTGAGCGCGCGCTTCCCCAACGACATCTCCGAGGATGGCGAGACGACCGAAGACGGTCGCCGCGCACTCGCCGCCGCCCTCGAAAGCGGCGACTTCTCCTCCCCGCCCGAGTCCGACTCGCCCGCCCCGCAACGCCCTGCCGAGGCGCCTGCTTCACGGCAGGCCGCGGAAGCGCCCGCCCCCGCAGCCCAGCCACGACGGCCAGCCCCCGCGGCCCCAGCCTCCCCCCACCGTTCCACCCTCGGCATGCCCACGCTCCCCGAACGGCTGGCGCACATCTTCGGCATCCATGCCTGGCGACCCCTCGATGGCGATGATGGCAAGCGCATGCAGTGCGTCGGCTGTGGCCAGATGCGCAACGACCCCATCCCCTTCCGCACGCCTCCCCCTCCGCCACCTCCACCCCCTCCGCCCCAGCGCGACGAGCCCATCTCCCGGCGCGAGCCGCCACCCTCGCCCCTCGACGACCTCTCTAACCTCGAGGAGCGGGACCGCATGGGCAGGCCTCCCCAGCGACCGCAACGCCCCCAGCAGCAGGGACCGCAGCGCTCGGACTCCGCCTGGAGCTTCTTCATGGGTCTTCCCTGGTGGTCGAAGCTCCTGGCCGTCTTCATCGCCATCCAGGTCATCCTCTTCATCGTTTCGGCCGTGGCCGGCGGCGGTGGTGGCGGCTGATGGCGCGGGCAGGGAGTTAACAGTGATCCGCTACGAGGACATCCATCACATCGCCTTCGTGACCGCCGACCTTCAGCGCGGCATGGAGGAAGTCGGCGAGGTCTACGGCGTCGAGTGGACGACGCCCCGCCACCTCGAGCTTCCCGTGCGCGACTCGCGTGGCGACCGAACGCTCAACCTCTCGGTCGTCTACTCGCAACAGGGGCCGCTCTTCCTCGAGGTGCTGCAGGCCGTACCGGACTCGGTCTGGGCGCTCACGCCCGGCTCGCACCTGCACCACATCGGCGTCCACGTCGACGATGTCGAGGCGGAGATCGAGCGTCTCGAGGGACTCGGGCAGGCCATCGAGGCAGCCGGTATCGGTCCGGGCGGACGGCTGAACAGCTGGGCCTACCTGCAGAGCGAGCAGGCCCTCCGTGTCGAGATTATGGACATCAGCGGTCGCGAGGGCACAGCCCGGTGGGCCCGGGGCGAGATCGAGTAGGCCGCTCCCTACTGGAGCTGCCGCAGCCGCGGCGAGACCACCACCAGCAGACCCGCAACGACCGCCAGGGCAACCGCGAGCGATGCCATGGCGATGTCGATCCCGGCGCGCTCCGCCACCACGCCGATGACGAACGCGCCCAGCGCCATCATCCCCGGCTGCAGCATCATCAGCGCCATCACCCGGCCCCGAAACTCGTTCTCGACGTAGGAGTGCAGCAGGATCTGGCTGAACGCCTGCCGCCCGGCGGTGCCGACTCCCACGAAGACGATCGCGATGACCGCGAACCAGAAGGCCTGCGAGCCGGACAGCACGACCAGCGACACCCCCAGCAGGATGGCGCTCAGCAGCAGCAGTAGCCCGCGGCGGCGTTCCGGCAGAGAGGCGATGACGAGCGCCCCGAAGAGCGCGCCGCCGCCGCTGATGGCCGTCAGGAGCCCCAGCTCGACCGGCCCGCCGCCCAGCACCTCCTTCACGAAACCGGGCAGGAGCTGGATATACGGCATCGCCAGGAAGGCGCTGATAAGCGTCACGCCCAGGACGGCGAGGATGGTTGGGTCGCGCCGGACGTAGGAGAAGCCGTCGCGCAGGTCTCCCAACCCGCCTTTCGCTGAACCCTCGGAGGCCGCCTCGCTCCTGGGCAGGGGCGCTAGCGTAATCATCGCCGACAAGTAGAAGGCGGCCATGACCATGTAGACGGGGCCCGCCCCAATCACGCCGCCACCCGCGGCCCACGTCAGGAGGCCCGCGCCTGCTGGCGCCAGGACGCGCATCAGGTTCATCCCCGCCGAGTTGAGCGCAACTGCGTTCATCAGCAGGTCGCGCCCCACCACCTCGGGGATCATGGCCTGGCGGGCGGGCATCATCAGCGCCATCGTGATCCCCTGCAGGGCGCCCGCGGCGAAGAGGTGCCACAGCACGATCGCGTCGGTGAGGATGAGGATACCGACCACGAGGGCGTTGAGAACGGAGACGAACTGCCCCACCTGGAGGACGACCTTCTTCGGCGCGCGGTCGGCGAGGACCCCGCCGAAGACGCCGAGGAAGAGCATCGGCAGCGCGGAGGCGAGCGCAATCCCGCCAAGCGCCGCGAACGAGTCCGTGATCTCGAAGACCACGTACCCTCGCATCACGAGCTGGATGTTCATCGCCGCCATCTGACCCAGCATGGCCAGGTAGAACCAGCGGAAATTGCGTTCGCTGAACGAGGCGAACGTGGGCAGGGACGCTATGCGTCCGGTGACCGGATTGGAGCGAAGAATGGCCTCGGCGCGCGTGCTGGTCGACTGCGCCAAGGGGCCCCCTGTGCGCCAATCGCGCACACCCTCACGCTAAGGTGAAGGTGGTATGCGGGCAAGCAAGCCCTACGGCTCGACCGTCACCGTGCCCGTGGAGCCGTCGATGGTGACCGTAGCCCCGTCCGGTATGAGCTCGGTCGCTTTCCGCACCCCGGCGACGGCGGGAATCCCGAACTCGCGCGCCACCGTGGCCGCGTGGCTCAGAATGCCCCCCGTCTCCACCACCACGCCCGCCGCGGGGATGAAGAGCGGTGTCCACCCGGCGTCCGTCACGGGCGCCACGAGGATCTCGCCCGGTTCGAGCTCGGCACTGATCGCGGCGGCCGCGCTTGTCACCACGCGCGCCCTTCCGGTCACGGCGCCGGGACTGATCCCCAGCCCGTCATAGGTCGCGGAGGTGACGGCCTCGGCCGTTTCCTTCGGGATGAGCTCGACCGGCCAGTCGAACATGACCGGCAGCTCGTGTCCCTCCAGGGAGGCCATCTCTGCCTTGCGGGCCGCGACGTTGGCCTTCGCCTCGCCTGCGTCGAGCGTTCCCTCGGCGGCCTGGGGTAGCTCGGAGAGTCGCAGGAACCAGACATCCTCCGCGTCGTCGAGCAACCCGCGCTCGGCGAGACGGCGGCCCAACTCCACCACCGGTGGGCGCTGGCTGCGAGTGGCGCGCACCCAGTTCGCCTTGGTCATCTCCCGGGCGCGGTTCAGCATCTGTCCAAGTTCAAGCGCCTGCCGGTACTCGTCCAGCGCTTCCGCGGGAAGCCGGGACTCAATCTCCCGTTCGACGGCTTCGCGTGCAGCCGCCTGGTTCCGCTCCCGTTCGTGCGGGTCGCGATCCGGGCCGGCGTTGAGGTTGGCCTGGATGATGCTGAGGACGAAGTGCGGGGCCTCGTCCCAGGTGCGGTGTGAGGGATCGATCTCGTTCTGGCCCCGGAACCCGCAGCTATCGATGAATGCGGCGTACTCGCCGGCGAACGCCTGCCAGTCCTCCCCGGGGGGAGCCTCCAGGCGGGCGGCGAAGTCGTCCGCGCTGAGAGACGCGAACTCCCCCGCCAGCGGGGGACGCGCGAGGATGAAGCGGCTCAGGTCCCAGATCGCCTTTGCGGGCTCGGCGCTCTCCACGCCGGTCAGCCCGCTCGTGACGGTGTTAGTCCAACCCGGCGGGTGGTCGGGAAGATGCTCCTTGAGGAGGTTCTCGATCGCCGTGGTGAACTCGGCCCCGCCCAGCGTGGCGTAGTAGTGACCCAGAAAGATCCGTCCCAGCAGCGCGATGGCTTCGTCCAGCGCTTCCACGAGCTCGCCGTCGCTGGGCGCCTTCCAGTCGCGCAAGCGCGACTCGAGGTATGCCCGCGTGCTCGTCTCCCGGTGCTTGTTTCCGACCACTTCGGCCTGCTGCCAGCGGTCCATCATGCGCCGGCGCGTCGCGACGTTGCGCGACTGGTTCTCGCTGGCCCCGGTCCTGACGGCTTCGCCCCCTCCCACGAGCTGCTTGAAAGTGTCGCTCCCCTCCTCCACGGCGAACGTACCCGCGAAGGCCACGTTGATCCCGTAGTTGATCACCAGCCGCCCCGCGATGAACGGCATCGTGGTCGCCGTCGGCGGTTCGGGTATCGCGACCAGGTCCTGCGTCCCCAGGTCTTCCACCAGGCCACGGTCCCAGAGGTAGTCGCAGGCCCGCCAGATGTCGGCAGGGAGAGGCCTGGTCAGCCCGGGACTGATCTCCGCGGCGTTGGTCGTCGTGTACGCGGCGTGAACCGGGTCGTGAACGCTGTCCCAGCTACAGAGCAGGTTGTCCGCCATCGGCATAGCCCTCCAGTGGGCGCTCGCAGGGACGCAACCCTTTGAGGCCGTGACTTGCGTGCCCTGGACGTGGGGTCTGCCAGCTTGTCGCTACGGCTCGACCGTCACGGTACCCGTGGAGCCGTCGATGGTGACGGTCGCCCCGTTCGGGATAAGCGAGGTGATCCCCCGGATCTGGGCGACGGCGGGAATGCCGAACTCGCGCGCGACCGTGGCCGCGTGGCTCAGGATTCCGCCGGTCTCCACCACGACGCCCGCAGCGGGGATGAAGAGCGGCGTCCAGGCCGCATCCGTCACCGGCGCCACGAGAATCTCACCCGGTTCGAGCATGGTCGAAATCGCCGCCTCGGCGCTCTCGATCACGCGTGCCTTGCCCGAAGCCTGCCCTGGGCTGATGCCCAGGCCTTCGTAGCTGGCGGTGCTGACCGCTTCCGTGGCCACCTTCGGGATGAGCTCGACGGGCCACTCGAACATGACCGGCAGCTCGTGCTGCTCCATCAGGGCGAACTCGTCCTTGCGACTGGCGATGTTGGCCTTCGCCTCGCCCGCGTCGAGGTTGCCCTCGGAGGCGGCGCGGAGCTCCGGCAGCCGCAGGAACCAGACGTCATCCGTGTCGTCGATGACGCCCCGCTCGACGAGCCGTCGTGCAAGCTCCACCACAGGCGGGCGCTGTGTGCGGCAGGCACGGGCCCAGTTCGCCTTGCTGCTCTCGCGGCCCCGGTTCAGCGTCTGCGCCAGCCGCAGGGCGTGACGGTACTCGTCCAGCACCTCCGCAGGCAGCTTCGACTCGATCTCCCGCTCGACCGCCTCTCGCGCAGCGGCCTGCTTCCGCTCAAGCTCATGCGGATCCCGATCCGGACTGGCCTGCAGGTCGGCCTGGATGCTGCTCAGGACGAAGTTCGGCGCCTCGTCCCAGGTCACGTACGAGGGGTTGGTCTCGTTCTGTCCGCGGAAACCAAGCTCCTCGATGAACGCGGCGTACTCCGCTGCGAACGCCTGCCAGTCGTCGCTGCCCGGATTCGCCAGGTTCGCGGTCAGGCCGTCTGCCGTTAGGGACGCGAAGTCGGTGGCGAGTGTCGGCCGCGCCGCGATGAAACGGCTCAGATCCCAGATCGTCTTCGCCGGTAGGGCGCTTTCGACCCCGGTCAGGCCGCTCGTAATCGTGTTCGTCCACTCCGGCGGGTGGTCCGGGATGTGCTCGTCGAGGATGGCTCCGATGACGCTCGTGTACTCGCCGCCGCCCACCGAGTTGTAGTAGTGCGCCTTGAAGATGGTCCCGGCGAGTTCTGTGCCCGCGTCGAGCGCTTCTATCAGTTCGGCATCGCTGGCCGAGCGGTAGTCCCGGGTGCGCGACTGCCGGTAGGCGTTCTTCGTGATCTCGCGGTTCCGGTCCCGTATCGCCTCGGAGGTCTCCCACTTTTCGGTGATGGCGGCACGCGTCGCAAGGGCCCGCTCCTCATCTCCGTGGGCCTCGCTCGTGAACTCTTCCTCGCCGCCCTCGAGGAAATTCTTCAGGAAGTCGCTTCCCTCGCCTACCGAGTACAGCGCCGTGAAGGCCATGTTGATTCCGAAGTTGATGACGAAGCGGCCCCCGATGAACGGCAGCGTTGTCGCCACTGGCGGCTTCGGGATCTCGAGCAAGTCGGTCGTGCCCAGATCCTCCATGACCCCGTAGTTCCAGCCATAGTCCCACTCCCGCCAGATGTCGGCGGCCAGCGGCTTGGTCACGCCCGGAAGCACTTCCGCGGCGTTCGCCGTCGTGTAGTTGCCCTGCACGATGTCGTGATGGCTGTCCCAGCTGCAGTGAAGCTCGTCGCTCATCCTCTTATCCCTCCTGTGGCGCGGGCGACCTAGTAGGCCGCCGTCCCGCCGTCGACCGACCAGAGCGCGCCCGTGATGCCCGACCCGACATCGGACGCGAGCAGCACGGCCACCGCGCCCACTTCCTCGACGGTGTTCATGCGCTTGATCGAGGACTCGCTGGAGAACTGCTCCACCATCTCCTCGTAGGTCAGGCCCATCGAGGCGGCCGCCTCGGGCCCGCTGTCGAGCAGGATGTCGGTCTCGATCAGCCCCGGGCAGATGGCGTTCACGGTGATGCCCGTCGTGCCTACTTCCTGGGCCGAGCTCTTCGTGAGGCCGTTGATGGCGTGCTTCGCCGCCACGTACGCGGCGATGCCCGGCTTGCCGTGCTTCCCCTCGAGCGAGGAGATGTTGATGATGCGCCCGCTCTCCTGCGGAACCATGTAGCGGAAGGCGTGCTTGATGCCCCAGAACGTCGCCGACAGGTTCCACGTGATCGTGTGGTCCCAGGCCTCGTTCTCCATCGCCGCGACCGGCGCGAAGCCCGAGCTCCCACCCGCGTTGTTCACGAGGATGTCGATCTTGCCGTAGCGCTCGACCGTTCCGTCGACGAGCCCCGAAAGGGTCGCCTCCTGCGTCACGTCGCCCGCGATGAAGTGGGCCTTGTCGCCCGCACCGAGCTCCGAGAGCGCCCGTGCGCCCTTCTCTTCGCTGCGACCGTTCATGACGACACTCGCGCCCTCCGCGAGGAACGCCTCCACGATGCCCCGACCGATGCCCCGGGTCCCCCCGGTTACCGCCGCGACCTTGCCTTCCAGCTTCATCACACCCCTCCTGAGTTACATAGTGATCTGCCCCGCGACCAACGCCCCAGAGCCAACCGCGAAGCTTAACGAGGGAAGGCGCGCAAGCGCCACCGCACCGGCCGGGTCGTACCCGAAACGGGTGGGGTAATTCGGGGGTCGCGCCGCTACCCTTGTCGCATGGTGGCGAAGTTGTGCCCGAAGGCGCTGGCGGCCGTGCTCGTCGCAGCGACCCTCGTCGCCTGTGGCGGCGACTCCGCCACCCCGCCCCCGACGCCCGTGCCCACCGAAACAGCCACCGCGCCGCCGCCCACCGCCACCTCGACCACCGCCCCATCCCC
>MKWU01004814.1_pt1 | contig 15436 bp, 13 predicted proteins | sample 809101 | NCBI WGS metagenome assembly MKWU01 (sample SAMN05860141, study PRJNA318959) | sponge metagenome | host: Aplysina aerophoba | place: Slovenia: Piran, Adriatic Sea, Gulf of Piran | collected 2013-05-07 | reverse complement strand
ACGACGCGCGCAGGCTCTTCACGAGGGTTACCGCGATCTACTCGCCATTGGCAGACGGGAATTCGCGTCCCGGCGAGCGTGATGGATGCCACCGACCACGCCCAACCAGGACCGAAGCCATGCCTCTCTCAGCCTCCCCGTGAAGGAGATCAACACCGCTCCGCCGTAGGCTGGCAGAAATGTCGCGGGAAGGAACGCCTTCGTTTGCCGATCGGGGAGCCGGCCGCTCCAACCCTATCCCACGATACAATCGGACCACCGCTGCATGACCGGGCGGCGCTTCCTGAGCAGATCGTCGAGCGCATACGCGGCGACGGTCACCGAGCCCTCCACGTGCGCCAGCGCGAACTCCGAGAGTAGCTCGTCTACGTCGTGCACCCGCGCCCAGCCCTTGAAGCTCGATCGGAATCCGTGGCTCGACGCCGCGACCCCCGTGTTGCGCAACGCCTGCGTCATCACCACGTTGCCCATCATCGCCTCCGGCCGCGTGCCGGGGAATACGAGCGCGCCGCGGTTCCCCTTCCGGGCGTCGGCCAGCACCGCCAGCGCCGCGACAACGGCACCCGGTGGGACTTCGCCGTCTTCATCGGCTCAGCGGGCTTGACCCACACCGCGGCCCCAGTCGAACTGGTCCCACGTCCCCCGGCGCACCTCCACCTGCCGCGACGCCGTCAGCGCGGTGAACCGGATCGCCCGCTTCGTCGAGGGCGCGCAGTTCGTGGCGTCGATCCTCGCAAGCGCGCCGCCGACTTCCGAGAAGTGCAGCGCCCGGTAGTGCTTCGGGCCGCCCGCGTTTCGGCAGCCGGCGGCGCACCGTCGCCACTGGCGAGCCCTCGGCGCGGAACTCCGCGATCCGCGCTCACTCCAGAACCGCCGTGATCGCCGCCCCCGCCACCTGGACCGTCGCATGCTTGCCCGCGAGCGCGATCGGGCGCAGCACCTCGTACACCGCCGCACTGCCCACCTTGTCGACCGGCATGGCGCCGACCTTCGGCAGCAGGTACCGGTCCATGGCGCCGCGCCAACCGTTCGCCGGACTGTGCGAGCGCCAGGTCTCGCGCTTCTCCGCGAAGCACACGGCCTCGGCCTTCTCGAACGTCGGCACTCTCGACCGTCGCCGGTCCCCGCCGGTGCGGGCGATGGCCCGGTTGTCGGCCGCCGCCTTGCGGGCGTCGGCGAGCTTGACGAGCTCGGCGCTGCCCAATCAGCAAGGCCGGCCAGATCGAAGGCATGCAGCATCTCAACGCGCGTATCGGCGAGGCGGACGGTGTGCGGCTCCGGTTCCCAGCGCTGCGCATCTGCTTCATCACCGTCGCCGACCGCGAGCAGGTGCTGCCGACGAGCCTGACCAAGCACGTCGCCAACCACGCCCCGGCCTCAGGACGTGACCGAAGGCGCCGCCGCCGACTGGACGATGGCGTAGCTTCGCGAGAGCGCCCAGCGCGTCGCCGATCGTATCGACGCGCTGATTGGCGCAGCAATGCCGACTCCAGGGACCTCGCGATCGACAGGCTGACCTGCGCCGAGTGGCGAAATCCAATCCCAGCCGATGCCATCCGGTCGAGCGTGTAGAATTGGGGAACATCAAGTTAACTTGACAGAGAAAATCGACAAGGCCGATCTCTCCCCCGTCTAGATCCACTGAACGAGGACTTAAAGAATGGAGATCAGGAATTCATTCCGCTTCGTAGGGCCAAGCTGCGTGATAGTCTCAGAGCCTCTCCCGGACGAAGCATCATCTCCAGGTCCTTTTCCTCTTGGCCCTGAAGACGTATACGTAAGTAGACATGCGGATGATCCCGAGGATCTCGGGCCTCTCGAACTTCGAACATCTCGACGAGAGGAAGATTGACTACCTCACCTTCTCGATCTCGAATCCCCATTTTCGATTCACCCTTGTTCGCACGCCGAGAAGAACATTAACGTCTCGAAGGAAATCCGTGCCTTGGAATTTGCCAGAAAAACCGAGTCCGCTAAAGCGTTGATTGTTTCGCTTGCCATTCGATTCGTGAGTTTAATTTCTTCGAGGTCTATTTCCTGTCCGAGAGACGCAATAGTCAAGGATGCCTGGATGCCGAGTAATTCTAGTTCGATCTCGTAGGCAGGAAGAGTCAATCCTAGAGCCGATTTAGTGGCATCCCAAGTAGATTTAGCAGTATCCAGAGATCGACGAAGAAACGGAGCAACCGGAGAAGCAGATTCATTGAATTCATGAATTGCACTACTCCGATTTTTTCTTACTGTTTTTTCCAACCGGGTGTAAATCGAAGATTCTTTTGAAAAAGTCAAGAAACTCTCATGTTTTTCTAGGAAGGTGATCAGCCTCTCGATGCTCGCCAGATATTCGGTGCACACGGACGCAGAGCTCATCAGCGGGAAGAGAAGCATGATGCACAGGGTCGGAACGCGCATGTCGGACACCGTCATGTTCAATTCCTCGATCCGCCAAGACCTGTGTGGTACGGACTCCTGCCCGCCCCGTGCTTCAGCCACGACCCGTCGCGCCCGGCGCCTTGCGGGAATCGCGGCATGGGCTTGACCCCGCGCACCCGGGAGCCGGAGTGCCCGGCGCACCTCTTACCCGCCCGCGGACCGTTCGGGGAGCAGGCGGACGCACCTGTCGCCGCCCGCCTGCCGGCGGTGGACGCCCGCACCGTGCACTGGTTTCCGCATTAGTGCGAACACCACCGCCGCCCGTTCACGCGCCGCGGCGGCTCCCCCATCCGCCAGCTTCGTCGATTCCCCCTTCGCTCTTGCCGTTCTCGACGCTGGAGGCGCAGTTTCCTCACACCCGGCTATAGTACACTCCATCCGTCCTATCGAAGGTGCGGATCACTGGCCAAGATCCACCTAGAAGCACCAAATGAAGGCAAGTAGGAAGTCCAGTATCCGCGCTGGACAAACGAATTAAAACGTTGTTAAATCAATGGGCTGCATGCAGATTGTCACGGACGGGACGCCCGCGCTCCCAGGGAACGGCTCGCACGCAATCCAGGCGCCTGGTGGGCGAAGATCGAGGCCCGTCCCGATTGGATGAAGCACCGCGGCAACAGCCCGAGACCGCGTTCCACGCCCATCGGCTCCGAAGTCCGCTCAGATTCCCGCGACCCACAGTCGTCGTCGCGTGTTGCACGCGGCAGGTCCGAACTTATACTGCCCGGTCCCGGACGATCGCGACACCAAAAAAGAGAGAGGAGCCCCCCATGCCCGCGTACACCACCGACGACATCCGCAATGTGGCCCTGACAGGGCATGGCGGCGCCGGCAAGACGACCCTGGCCGAGGCGCTGCTCGCATACGCCGGCGTCATCGGTGCACCCGGAAGCGTCACCACCGGAACTTCTGTGTGCGACTTCGACCCCCAGGAGAAGGACCATCAGCACTCGCTGTACACCTCGGTGGTGCACTTCGACCACGGCTCCCGGCACGTGAACCTCGTCGACACCCCCGGCTACCCCGACTTCCTCGGCCGGGCGCTGCCGGTGCTCGCCGCGGTGGAGACGGCGGCCGTGGTCGTGGATTCGAGGCAGGGGGTCCAGATGGTCACCCGGCGCATGATGGAGGCGGCGGCCGAGCGCGGGCTCGCCCGCATGGTGGTGGTGAACAAGATCGACGCCGACGAGCTCGACCTGGAGGCGCTGCTCGCGAGCCTCGTCGAGGCGTTCGGGGGCGAGTGCATGCCCATCAACCTGCCCGCGGGCGGCGGCGCGAGCGTGGTGGACTGCTTCTTCGAGCCCGGAGACGGGCCGGTCGACTTCTCGTCGGTGGACGAGGCCCATACCCGCATCGTCGATCAGGTGGTGGAGGTCGACGAGGATCTGATGGAGCTCTACCTGGAGCTGGAGGAGGGCGAGGCACTCGACGCGGACCGGCTCCACGACGCGTTCGAGCGCGCGCTGCGCGAGGGCCATCTCATCCCGGTGTGCTTCACGTCGGCGGAGACGGGAGCGGGGATCGCGGAGCTCGCCAGGGTCATCGAGAAGGTGATGCCGAGTCCGCTGGAGGCGAACCGTCCGCCGTTCCGCAACGGCGCGGGTGAGCCGGCCGAGGTCGCGCCCGACGCCGACGGCCCGGCCGTCGCCCACGTCTTCAAGGTCTCGATCGACGCCTTCGTGGGCAAGCTCGGAGTGTTCCGCATCCATCGGGGCACGTTGACCAAGGACTCCCAGCTCCACGTCGGCGATGCGCGCAAGCCGGTGAAGGTCGGCCACCTGTTCGCGCTCCAGGGCAAGGAGCACGTCGAGGTCGATGCCGGGATCCCCGGCGACATCTGCGCGGTGGCGAAGATCGACGAGGTGACGTACGACGCGGTGATGCACGCGTCCGCGGACGACGAGGGGCTCGCCATGGCCGCGGTCGATCTGCCGGCGCCGATGCTCGGGCTCGCGATCGCGGCGAAGACCCGCGGCGACGAGCAGAAGCTCGGAGACTCGCTCTCGAAGCTCGCGGCCGAGGACCCCTGCCTCGGCATCGAGCACAATGCGGTGTTCAACGAGATGGTCGTGCGTGGCCTCGGCGACCTGCACCTGCGCATGGTGCTGGAGAAGATGAAGGACCGGTTCAACGTCGAGGTCGACACCCGGCCGCCGAAAATCGCGTACCGGGAGACGATCCGCAAGGCGGCCGAGGGCCACCACCGCCACAAGAAGCAGACCGGCGGCGCCGGGCAGTTCGGCGAGGTGTACCTCAAGATCGAGCCGACGGAGCGCGGCTCCGGCTTCGAGTTCGTCGACGCGGTGGTCGGCGGGGTGATCCCGCACCAGTTCATCCCCGCGGTGGAGAAGGGCGTGCGCCAGGTGCTGGCGACGGGTGCGGTGGCCGGGTATCCGATCCACGACGTGCGGGTCACGGTCTACGACGGCAAGCACCACTCCGTCGATTCCAAGGAGGTCGCCTTCGTGGCGGCCGGCAAGAAGGCGTTCGTGGACGCGATCGGCAAGGCCGCCCCGATCGTGCTGGAGCCGATCGTCGACATCCAGGTCACGGTGCCGCAGGCGAACATGGGCGACATCGCCGGCGACCTGTCCTCGAAGCGCGGCCGGATCAGCGGCACCGAGGCGATGAGCGCGGGGATGGTGACGGTCTCCGGGCAGGCGCCCCTGGCCGAGCTCGGCAGCTACCAGTCGGAGCTGAAGTCGGTGTCCGGCGGGACGGGCTCCTTCTCCATGGAGCTGAGCCACTACGATCCGGTGCCGTCCAACATCCAGCAGCAGCTCGTGGCCGAGTACAAGCCGGCGGCGGAAGAGGACTGAGCGCGAACGAACGGACCCGCCGGCACCGGGATCCGGTGTCGTGCGGACCCATGGCTTCGTGCAACCAACCCATGCGCCACTCCGCGCTCACCCGCCGTCTCGACGTCGAGTCCGCGCACGTGTGGGACATCCACTACCAGGCCCGCGAGCGGCGCGAGGCCGGGGAGGACGTCGTCCTGCTGACCGTCGGCGACCCGGATTTCGAGACTCCGCCGGCCATCGTCGACGAGGCCGAGCGCAGCCTGCGGGCCGGGCGCACGCGCTACGGACCCACCGCCGGCGAGCCGCCGTTGCGCGAAGCGATCGCGCGTCATCACCAGCGCACGACCGGCCAGCCGGCCGGCGCCGACAACGTGGTGGTGTTCGCGGGCGCGCAGAGCGCGCTGTTCGCCTGTGTGCTCTGCCTCGCCGACGCCGGCGACGAGATCGCCGTCTTCGAGCCCCGCTACGTGACTTACGACGGCGTGATCGAGACCCCGGGCGCGGTGCGCGTCGACGTTCCGCTGGCGGCGCCGCAGGGCTTTCGCTTCGACCCGGACGCGCTCGGGCGCGCGGTGACCCCACGCACGCGGGCGGTCCTGCTCAACACTCCGCACAACCCGACCGGGATCGTCGCCTCGCGCGAGGAGCTGGAGGCGATCGCCGCCATCGCAAAGCGCCACGATCTCTGGGTGGTAAGCGACGAGGTCTATGCGAACCTCACCTACGACGCCGCGCACGTCGCGATCGCGAGCCTGCCGGGCATGGCCGAGCGCACGGTGACCGTCAACTCGATGTCGAAGTCGCACGCCATGCAGGGATGGCGCCTCGGATGGGCGGTGGGGCCGGAACCACTCGCGCGGCATCTCACCCACGTGATCCTGTCGATGGTGTTCGGCACGCCGCCGTTCACCCAGGACGCGGCGCTGTTCGGGCTCACCCGCGAGCTTGCGGAAGTCGGGGCGATGGAGCGGGCGTACCGGGCGCGGCGGGACCTCCTCTGCGCGCGCATCAACGACTGCCCCGGCCTCGCGTGCCAGTGGCCGCAGGGCGGGATGTACGCGATGGTGGACGTGCGCGGCACCGGCCGGTCCGACGAGGACTTCGCCTGGGGCCTGCTGGCGGCGGAAGGGGTCTCGGTGCTGCCGGCCGCGACCTTCGGCGAGAGCGCGGTCGGGCACGTGCGCGTGAGCCTGACCGCGCCGGAGGCGGTGCTCGGCCAGGCGTGCGATCGGATCGAGCGGTACGCGCGTTCGCTGGTCAGGCCGCGAGAGCCTTGAGGCGCACGGCGGGAAGCCGCTTCAACCGCTGAGTCGTCGGGTCCACTTCGATGCCCACCGATTCCAGGGCCGTCAGCCCGAGCAGCGGCTCGACGTCCGGCTCCCCGAACAGGATCGTGCCTCCGACCATCTCACCCATGAACTCGATTTCAGCGGTCGCGACGTCCATCACGATCTCGCTGCCGTCTGCCAGTTCATACACACGCCGGCCCCTGGGCTGGAGACCGATCGCCTCCAGGTGCGGTCGGGGGACCAGCGAGTCCGTGGACCCGGTGTCCACCAGGAACAGTCCATCCCACGCCCGTTTCGGATCGGCGGGGTTGCGAATGGTGACGGTGACGTGAATCGCTCCCATCTGGATTTCTCCTTTGACGATTGCCCGTACTCTGCCGTTTCGTACATTAGCGCGAAAATTTCACCGATTCACGGCTGCGGGCGCGGATCTACCGGTTTTGGCTGCGTTGAACGCGGCCGGGGTGCTCGACGTACTGTCAAGTACGCCTGCGCGCCCCGACTCGCGTTCGCCTTGCCAAAACCGGCATCTCCACGCCCTCGCTTCGCGAATCGGTGAAATTTTCGCGCCAGATGCTTCTGGACACTGACGTTCTCATCGACGTCGCGCTGGATCGGCACCCCTTTTCGGGTCCGGCCTCGGATCTCCTCGACCGCATCGAGCGCGGTCCGGAGAACGCCTTCATCGCCTGGCATACCGTGTCCAACTTCTACTATCTGGTGGCACCGTCGCGCGGCGGTACGAGTGCCCGGGGCTTCATCGTCGAGCTGACGCGATTCGTGGCGGTGGCCTCCACCGGCACGGAGGCGCTCCACTACGCCGCCGGGCTTCCCATGGCGGACTTCGAGGACGCGATGCAGGTCGCGGCGGCCAGGGAATGCGGTGCTCGATACATCGTTACGAGGAACGTCAGGGACTACCGGCGCTCTCCCATCCGGGCGGTGACACCACGGGATGCGCTCGACGATCTGTTCTGACCACGGTGCCTGTCGCCGGCTCGGGTCATGAGCGCCGTCCCACGGTCACCCGTTCGTGCCCGGCGAGATCGCGAAATGTCTCGACCGGCGTGAGGCCGGCGCGGTGGAGGAGGGCGCGGACCTCCGGCCCCTGGTCGGCGCCGTGCTCCAGCACCGCCCGGCCCCCGAGCGCCAGCCGCTGCGGCGCATGGCGTGCCAGGGTGTCCAGCATGTCGAGCCCTCGCGGTCCGGATGCGAGCGCTTCGCGCGGCTCGAACCGCACGTCGCCGCCGAGGAGGTGCGGGTCGTCCTCCGCGACGTAGGGGGGATTGGACACGATGATCGACCACCGTCCCGGCGCCAGCGCGGCGCAGGCGTCGGCCACGATGAACGAGACGTTGCCGGCACCGAGCCGCGTCGCGTTCGCCCGAGCGATGGCGACCGCGGCCGCGGAGCGGTCGGAACCGAGGACCAGCGCCCGGGGACGCTCGCGGGCGACGGCGATGGCGATCGCTCCGGCCCCGGTTCCGATGTCGGCGATGGTCGCCGTCTCGTCGGGCCGGACGGCCGCGAGGACGGCCTCGACGAGGTGCTCGGTCTCCGGGCGCGGAATGAGGGTGTCCGGAGTGACGCGGAGATCGAGCGACCAGAACTCCCGGTGTCCGGTGAGGTAGGCGATCGGTTCGCCTCGGCGGCGCCGTTCCACCAGGGCCTCGAAGCGCTCCCTGGACCCCGGCTCGATGCGTGTGCCGGGATGCGCGAGAAGCCGGGCGCGGCCGCAGCCGAGCACGTGGGAGAGCAGGACCTGCGCATCGAGGCGCGCGGTCGCGCTGATCGCCGCGAGCGCCGCCCGCGCTCCGGCGAGCGCCCGCCCGATGGTGGCGCTCCGGTCGCCGGCGTCCGGCGCCGTGAGCCTTCGCGCTTCGGGTGCGGCGCGCATCACTCCTCGAGCGTCGGCCCGGCCCCGGCCACCCGGGTCTGGCGCATCCGCCGGCGCCAGCGGTCGGCGTCGTAGCCGGTCCCGCGGTGCAGAAGGCAGCGGTTGTCCCAGATCACCGTTTCGCCGGCCTGCCACTGGTGCGAACAGGTGTTCTCGCGCACCGTCGCCCGCTCCAGCAGATCGTCGAGGAGCCGGCGGCTCTCGATCCCCGTCCAGCCGACGATGGACCGGGCGTGCGAGCCGACGTAGTAGTTCTTCAGGCCGTTGCCCGGGTTCGTCCGCACGAGCCTGTTCTCGATGGGGGGAAGGGAAGCCGCATGGCTGGGGTCCACCGGCGCGACCTGCGTGCGGGAGAAGACGTAGTCGTGGATGGCGTGGAGCGGGTCGATCGTGGCCTGCATTTCCGGGGGCAAGCCCGCGTAAGCATTGCGCATGCTCGCGAACTCGGTCGCGCCGCCCTCGCCGGGCACCTCGTACGCATGGGTGATGGAGACGAAGGAGGGCACCCGGCGAAACGACGAGTCCGAGTGCCACATGTGGTTCCCCTTCTGGTAGTGGGTGCGGGGGTGCGTGCTGCCCTGCTTGGTGCCGTCCTGTGCGATGTTGCCGACGGTGCCGAAGAAGACCACCTTGCCGGTCTTGCCCAGGGTGACGTGCTCGGCCTCGGGCTCGCCCAGGCGGCGGGTGAACGCAAGCTGGGCCTCGTCGGTCATGGGCTGTTCCGGGAAGCACAGGAAGGACCAGATGTCGATGGCTTCGCGAATCGCCTCCACGTCTTCCTCGGACAGGTCCGCGGTCAGGTCGATGCCCGTGATCCGGGCGCCGAAGGAAGCGTTCAGCGGTTCGACGGCGAGGCGGCTCATGCAGGCTCTCCGGGCGTGGGCGAATGGTTCAGGATATCGGTTGCGGGCCGGTTCGATCATCCTCGCGGCGGGCAGGGTGGTTTCACGTTGGAGTGGTGTAAAGCCCCTCTCCCGCCGGGAGAGGGGAGAGAGCCCGCCAATCCCTTGCTCCAGCCAGCGCGAAACGGCCCTGCGCAGCGGGTTCCGGGCGGTGCCCGCGAGCCCCCGCCGGGGCGTAGTATGCCCGGCTTCGCCGCAACGAGCCCGACCGCTGCCGATGATCCCCGTCCGCCAACTGCACGCCGGCGCGCTGTTCCTCGTGGTCTCCAACGGGCTCACCGCCACCGTGGACGCGGCGGCGAAGTACATGAGCCCGAGCCTGCACGGGGTGCAGGTGGTGTGGGGGTACTCGCTCGCCATCGCGGTGCTCGTGCTCGGCTACGCGCTGGTCCGCCCCGAACCGACCCGGCACGCCTTCGCGACGAGGCGTCCGCTCCTGCAGATCGGCCGAGGGGCGATGCTGTTCGCCACCATCACCATGCTGTTCGTGGCGCTCGCGTACCTGCCGCTCGCGGACGTAATCGCGATCTCGTTCGCCGGACCGCTGTTCATCGTCGTGCTCGCGGTGCCGCTGCTCTCCGAGCGGGTCGGGCCGCATCGGGTCGGGGCGGTGGTGGTCGGTCTCGCCGGAGTGGCGATCGTGATGCGGCCCGGGGCCGGCGTGTTCGAGTGGGCGGCGCTGCTCGCTCTCGCGAGCGCGCTGTCCTTCGCCGTCTTCCAGATCGTCACCCGCATGCTCGCGGCGACCGAGCCGCCGTTCACCACGCTGCTCTACACCGCGCTCGGCGCCCTCGCATGCAGCAGCCTCGTGGTGCCCTTCTTCTGGGCGCCGATCTCGGCATTCGAGGTCGGCGTCTTCGCGGTCATCGGCGTACTGGGAGTCGGCGCCCACGTGTGCATGATCCGGGCGTACGAGTTCACCCAGGCGTCGTTGCTCGCTCCGTTCAACTACGCGAAGCTGCTGTGGGCGGTCGCGCTCGGGTACCTGATCTTCGGGGACGTGCCGCAGCCCAACGTCGTCGCGGGCAGCGCGGTCATCGTGGCGAGCGGGCTCTACGTGCTGTACCGGGAGCGGCGCTGACTCCCCCCGCGCTGCACCGGCGGTGACGACACCGCGGAGCCGGGTCGGGCTCGCCTCCGGCGCCGCGAACCATCGAGCGTCCCTGCGCGCGGTGTCCGGACCGTCTCCGTGGCGCTCCCAAGGTCCTGTAGGTCAGATTGGCCGAAGGCGTAATCCAACATCACGGCCCGGGTCGGGCGACGCTCCATGTCGGATTACGCTGCGCTAATCCGACCTACGGACTACGGGCTGTCCGTCTTTCCGGCGCCGGTCAGAACGCCGCCACCCCGCCGTCGCTGCGCGGGTCCGCGGCGCCCTCGATCACGCCGTTCGGGTGGCGCACCAGCGCGCCCGCGTGGCCCATCCGTTCGTCGAACCCGTCCACCTTCTCGACATCGTGTCCGCACAGTCCGAGCGCGACGGCGACTCCACGGTCGACGCGCGACTCGAGCTTCAGCGTGGTGCTCTCCTCGCCCCAGGTGCGGCCGAGCAGCCAGCGCGGGGCGCTGACCGCTTCCTGCAGAGGCCGGCCGAAGTACGCGTAGCGGGTCAGCACCGCGGCCTGGGTCTGGGGCTGGCCCTCGCCGCCCATGGTGCCGTAGGGCATGGTGCGGCCGTCGTCGAACCGGAACAGGGCGGGGTTCAGCGTGTGGAACGGCTTGCGCCCGGGGGCGAGCCGGTTGAGGGCGCCGTCGTCGAGGCGGAAGCTCGAGCCGCGGTTCTGCCACTGGATGCCGGTCTCCTCCAGCACCACGCCCGAGCCGAACTCCCAGTACACGCTCTGGATGAAGCTCACCGCGCGGCCCTCGCCGTCGACCGCGCCCATCCAGACGGTGTCGCCCGCGCTCGGGGGTCGTGGCCACGGGAGGGCCTCGCCCCGATCGATGGCGGCCGCCGCCGCGTCGAGCGCCCCCGGTGCCAGGAACCGCTCGGGGCGGCTGCGCATGTACGCCGGATCGGTGATCTCGCGATCGCGCACCATGAACGCCTGCTTCGTCGCCTCCACCAGTCCGTGCAGGTGATCGAATCCGTCGGCCTCGGTGATCCCGAGCCGCTCGAAGATGCCCAGGATCATGAGCGATGCGAGTCCCTGGGTGGGGGGAGGGAGGTTGTACGCGGTGCCCGGTCGGAGCGCGAGCGCGAGCGGCGCCTTCACCTCGGCCTGGTGGCGCGCCAGATCGTCGCCCGAGAGCGGGTTGCCGATGCGCGCAAGATCCGCGGCGATCGTGTCCGCGAGCGGACCGCGGTAGAACGAGTCGAGTCCGTCCTTCGCGAGGCGCCGGAACGTCCGTCCGAGACGCTCGTTCACGAACCGGTCGCCCACCGCGGGGACCGCGCCGCCCGGCAGGAACTGCTCCGCGAATCCGGGCACGGCCCCGAGCTCGGCGCGCTTGTCGCGGGTGTTTGCATGCTGACTCGCGGTGACCGGCACGCCGTGCTCGGCGTAGCGGATGGCGTCGTCCAGCAGCCGATCGAGGGTGCGCTTGCCGCCCCAGCGCCTGCCGATCGCGAGGGCCGCCTTCCATCCCGACACCGTGCCGGCAACCGTGTTGGCCGCGAGGGGGCCGCGGGCCGGGATCGTGTCGAGTCCATGCGATCGGTACCACTCGGGAGTCGCGCGTGCCGCCGCCGCGCCGCACGCGTCGATCGCGATGGGCTCCGCGTCCGGGGCGTGGGCGATCCAGAACCCGTCCCCCCCGATGGCGTTCATGTGCGGGTAGACGACGGCGATGGTGGCCGCGGCGGCGACCATCGCCTCGATGGCGTTGCCTCCGTCGCGCAGGATCGCAAGCCCCGACTGGGCGGCGAGATGGTGAGGAGCTACCACCATGCCTCTGGTGGCGGTCGCGGTATTGGTCATTTGCGGTTTGCCGGAGTGGGTGTGCAGCGTGGCCCGCGCCAACGGAACCGTCGGATTTGCGGTGCGGATGCCCGATTGTGCGCGATCATGCCGGCCACGAGTAGCGCGCCGGCGCACGCGTCGAGGCGGTACCGGTGCGCCTGGAGCAGCCCTGGCGGTTCGTGTACGCCGAGCGCGACGAGGAGCACTGGTCGCGCTTCCTCGATCTCCTGTCCGGGGGCAACCGCCGCTGGGCGCATTCGTGTTCGGATTGGCCGTATGGATTCCCGCTCCCATGCTCCTCGCAATCTCGTAAACCGAACACGGATGCCGCTGGGCGGAGGCCGCGGCGGTTCTGATCGTGGTGCTCCGGTCGTGCCGATTCGAACCGGCCACTGGTTGAGAGTCGCTTCGGCGCGCGGGGGTCTGCACCGACAGGATAGACTCGGCAGTCAGGCACGGCGCCGAGGGAAGGGTACATGGAGACGGACAGGCGAGGACCCGCGCGGCTCCATCGTTCCGCGCTCTACGTTCCCGGGCACATACCCGACTGGATGCCGGAGGCGGTGAAGTCCGGGGCCGACCTCCTTATCCTCGACCTGGAGGACTCCGTGCCCGTTGCCGAGAAGGTACGCGCGCGCGCGCTCGTCCGGGAGTCGATCGAGTCGCTCGCGGCCAGGGGCCAGGACCGGTCGGTTCGCATCAACGGCCTGGACACGAGGCTCGCGCTGGATGATCTCGAAGCGATCGTGTGCCCCGCGCTCCAGTCCGTGCGGTTGCCCAAGATCGAGTCCGCCGGCGATCTGCGCGGGCTCGATGCCCTCCTCACCCACCTGGAGATGCGGGCCGGAATGGAGCGGGGCTCGGTGGCAACGCCGCTCGACCTCGAGACGGCGGGCGGGATGCGCAACGCCTGTGACATCCTTCGGGCGAATCCGCGCGCGACGAGCATGCTGCTCGGCTGCGGCCCCGGCGGCGACGCGGCGCGTGCCGTCGGCTACCAGTGGACGAGGGACGGCACGGAGACCCACTATCTTCGCTCGCGCGCGGTGCTCGACGCGAGGGCGGCGGGGATCGAGTACCCGATGGTGACTTCCTGGTGGGACATCCGGGACCTCGACGGCCTTCGCGCGGACGCCGCCCTCAACCGGCGCTTCGGCTTCCGGGGGATGGCGGTGATGCATCCCTCCCATGTCCCGATCGTGAACGACGCGTTCAGTCCGAACGAGGCCGAGCTCGCGCACGCCCGCGGCCTCGTTGCGGCGATGGAGGAGGCGGAGCGGGAAGGGAGCGCCGCGGTCACCTACGAGGGACTCATGGTGGACTACGCGATGGTCACCACCGCCCGCGAGCTGCTTGCCCTCGCCGACACGATCGACGCATCCGTCGCTGGAGGAGAGAAATGAAGGCCGAGTTCCTGTTCGATTTCGGAAGCCCCAACGCCTACATCGCCCATACCCGGATTCCGGGCATCGAGTCCCGTACCGGCGTCACCGTCGAGTACGTGCCGGTGCTCCTCGGGGGCGTGTTCAAGCTGGTCGGGAACGTGTCGCCCATCGAGGCGTTCAAGTCGGTCCCGGCCAAGCTTGAGTACTTCCGGCAGGACATCCGGGACTGGGTCGAGCATCTCGGCATTCCCTACCGCCGCAATCCGCACTTCCCGGTGATGACCCTCGGCATCATGCGCGGGGCGGTGGCCCTGCTGGGCACCGACCGGTTCGCGGACTACGTCGAGACCGTCTTCCGCGCGATGTGGGTGGACGAGAAGAAGATGGACGACCCCGCGGTCATCGGGGAGGTGCTGACCGCCGCCGGCTTCGACGCCGACGCGATCTTCGCCCGAACCCGGGAGCCGGAGGTCAAGCAGAAGCTCATCGACCTCACCCAGGCAGCGGTGGACCGGGGCGTATTCGGCTCCCCCGCCTTCTTCGCCGGGGACCGGCAGTTCTTCGGCAAGGACCGGATGCACCTATTCGAGGCCGCGATCGTGCGCGGGAAGTAGCCTCGGAGTCGGACCAGCGGATTCGGTAGCTCGTCGCCGGCACCAGGTCCGTGGGGCCGGGGTGGATCGGTTGCTCGGGCGGACCATGCACTACGAGGTGGGCGGCGGTTTCCGCCGTGCGTCGCGCGCCACAGCTCGGACGGACGCGGCGGCGTTGACCGACGCATCGCGGGTCTCCCCATTCCAACGGCTGCTACGCCGCAGCAATTGTTGGAGGCCCGGCACCCGCTGTCCGGCGCCAAGACTCCTGCGGTTAGGGCACCACCGCGTCACGGGCGGGCACGGGCTCCCCGCGAGAGACGCGGGCGATGTTCTCGAACATCCGCGTGACGGTGGGCGAGAAGGTGTCCGCGGCCATCGCGCCGAGATGCGGGGTGAGGGTGAGGTTGTCGACGCGCAGCAGGGGGCTCTCGGCCGGGATCGGCTCGACCTCGTAGACGTCGACCGCGGCCGCGTGGATTACGCGGTTCTCGAGCGCCCAGATGAGGTCGTCTTCGGCCACGATGCCGCCGCGCGCGGCATTGATCAGCACCGCGGTGGGCTTCATCGACGACAGCGCGGCGCGGTCGACGAGCCCGGCGGTGGCCGGAGTCAGCGGGCAGTGCAGCGACACCACGTCGGCCCGGGCGAGCAGATCGGGCAGCTCCGCGAACGCGACCCCGAGCCGCGTCTCCTCGGCACCGTCGAGCCGATGCGGCTTGCTGTACAGGATGGCGCACCCGAACCCGGACAGCAGCCTCGCGACCGCCTTCCCGATCGCGCCGAATCCCACCAGCCCCACCGTCTTGCCCGACAGCAGGAACGGGCTCTGCCCGCGCCAGTTCCGCCACTCCCCGCGCTGCAGCGCGACGTGCCCGTGCGGGATGTGCCGGAGCGCACAGATCATCAGCCCGACGGTGAACTCCGCCACCGCCGTCGAGTTGCTGCCGGTGGTGCGCGCGACCTTGATGCCGAGCTCGCGCGCGGTCTCGATGTCGAGGTTGTCGACCCCCACCCCCCACTTGTGCAGCAGCTTGAGCCGCTTCCCCGCCCGCAGCACCGCGCCGCTGACCGCGACCTGGCCCGAGATCGCGTAGTCCGCCCCGCCGACGATCTCCATCAGGTGATCGTCGTCGGCCGTGGTCGCGTGGGTCAGCTCGAATCCGTCGGGCAGCAGGGAGCGCAGCCGGTCGGCCACGCTTGCGCTGATCGCATCGAGGACCACGATCGTCT
>MKWU01004813.1_pt1 | contig 15437 bp, 15 predicted proteins | sample 809101 | NCBI WGS metagenome assembly MKWU01 (sample SAMN05860141, study PRJNA318959) | sponge metagenome | host: Aplysina aerophoba | place: Slovenia: Piran, Adriatic Sea, Gulf of Piran | collected 2013-05-07 | reverse complement strand
AGGGCAGGGCGGTACAATTGAGGAAATTATAATTCGCTATGCACGCGTTTTATTGTGAGTATTTCGGGAATATTATGAGAAATACTCACACTATAGCCCGCTCCAGTTGGCCCGCTCACAGCAGGAAGGCAGCTATTTCAGCGTGTCTATGCGCACGACGGGTGCGGCGGCTGCAGCAAGGGGCGGATTATAGTACCGGCGCGGGGGTGTCCTGGGCGGTTGCCGATGATACCTGCACCCATAGCCGGCCGCGTAAGGGCAGGCCGTGGGGTATGATTGGGAAGTCCAGGCAGTCCCGGTCCTGGCCTCCAGGCGTAACGTGATAATCCGGTCCAGTGGCCGCTCTGATGGCTTCATATTCGGCATCGGCACGCGCGGTTCAGCGGGGGTGGGGGTCAAGGGGGGGTGTCCCCCTCTTGCGAGACTCCTGTATCAAAACGGCGTTTTGTATACAGGAGTAGTCTCGCCCCTGCCGTTAACGACAGTAATTGACCGTGTGCGCGTTGTTCCCTGACAGCCTGATCCGGTGGTCTATCTGATGACCTGTTGCAACGCGAATCCGGTTATTTAATAAGCTGGTATTTGACCATCACAATCCATCCGGCCAGACGATTCACGAAATCCCGAATGAGCACGGAGCGACACGCTTCGCTTCGTAAACCCGTTCTTGCTGATCAACCGATAAAGTGTTGAGGCGGCAAGACCGTACAGTTTCTCGACGTCTTCACGGCGATGCTGTTTGTCTGTCATGGAGCCAGCCTCTTGTGTCATTACCGGAATGGTTGAATCCCTAATGAACACTGGCACAGACGCGACCTTAAGTAAAAAGAAGAATCTCGGAGATAGTTCCGATAGCCGGAAGGGACAGTTCCGCAACCCTGTGTTATCGTCCCGGTATGGTTACTTGCAACAGAAGATCCGGTGCAGGTGCAGGCTGAGTAGGTTCTTCCGGTAAAAGGGAGCAGTCGTCACCGCTGATTGATAAAGCATACTATTTGTTTAGCTGAAAAAGTTCTGCGTGGTGACGTGACAGTACAGTATTCAGCGGCCATGTATTGAGATGCCAATCATTATGATTATCAGACAAAGTACCACTAGAGACAGTCACAGCCCAATCCGTGATCCGGCATAACCGCGGTCCCAGCGCGGGCGGTTATCGCCGATGTCGGACCAACTGTCGATGTAATGAACAACAATATCGCTGTAAGCCCGGGTCTCGTGAATCAGATGCGCAAACCCCCGAATGGAAGATCCGCAGCTTTGCCGGAATATCATCAGGTCCCGGCCTGTCATTTTGGCCATCACATCCCGAAGCACAGCATGGTATTTGGCAGGAACAGGTGTTTCATTATTCATCCAGTTTCGTAATTGCTCAGCTGTCGGGCGATTCAGTAATCCGGCGGCGTACTTGCCAATCATGAAGTTAATCGGCCGGTGATTAAATGGCGCTGTGGACCTGGCCGCCTCAGACGTGAAGCAGCTGAGTGGTAAGGGCGGATTACGAGGTGGGAAAAAATCGTTACTCATCGCTCAATGTCATAGTCGTCTTGAATGCGGTCATCTGTTGTCCGTGACCGTGTCGGTTCCCTTTGAAACAGGTTGGCTGCACGATCCCAGAGATTGCCGGCAATGTCAGGATAAGCGGGCTCCAGTAAGGGTGGGCCATGTTCAGCATCACGTATCAGCTCGGAACGATATTTATTTTTCAGCTCAGCGTGAATTAATTCCCTTTCATCACCCAGGCTTTGCAATATCGCGTTGAGCGCTTCGGGTTCTTGAATCTCGGCAACACAGAAATCATAGAAGTCCCGCTTGGTAAATTCGCCGTTACCGATAATTCGCCCGTATAGTTTTTTGGCAAGTATTTCCTCGGTTGATTCCAGTAAGATGTGCGTCACGCGCTCACGTTGTTCGGACAGTTTGTCGGTCTGCGGCGGGGTAGTAAAGATACTGGTTCGGGTGTTGCGTGTTTTAAAACTGAGGTGTCCGCCGGCAATCTGTATATCGGTCAGCGCATAGGTGTGAGTAGGCTGTTTAATTCGCTTGCTGATCGCAGACAACAGCGTGCGCGCGTCAGCTGGATTGGTTTCATGGAGAAAGAAATCCAGGTCTGTGCTGAGACGGTGTTGCCAACGCGACGCCAGGACAGTGCCGCCACCAAGGTGGAGTTTGTCGATGTCGGGGCCTAGCGCCTCGCTAAAGAGCGGAACGATATGTTGCAGGGCGGTTGTTACACCGGGGACTATGGAAATTGTATTCGTCATATTTGTTCTCATGGGTGCTGAGAAATAGCCTGGTGTGTTCAAGTGAACATCAGTTGCTGATGCATAGTTTAACGGATGACTTGTCCGAATTGGTAGACTATGTAATCACCTTATTGAAAAAAGATCAGGTCACAGGACTGAATTGTGTTCAAGGGATATCAGATAGCATATTTGTATTTATACCGATAACCGCGCCCCGGCCTGTTCGCCGGTTCTTTATCCATGAAGCTGCACCACGTCAGCCCTGCGCCCGGTCAAGTAGTCCGCCCATTGGTTCATCAAGGCGCGCCGACGCTCAAACAGATCGCTACGGAAATAAGCACCCTCAGTTCCCTGCACCACATGCGCCAGCGCGGCCTCCGCTATCTCTCTCGGCTTGCCCGTATCCGCACACCAGTCCCGGAAGCTGGAACGGAAGCCGTGTACTGTTGCCCGGTCAGCCAGACCCTTGTCCCTCAGGAGTTTATTCATCGTCATATTGCTCATCGGTTTACCGGGTCGCCAAACCGAGGGGAAAACTAGGCCCGATGTATCATCCAGTATCCGGGCCTGTTCCAGTACCTCAAGCGCCGGATCGGACAATGGCACGCGGTGCGCCCGGGTCATTTTCATGCGGTCGGCAGGGATAGTCCACGTCCTGGTTTCAACATCGATCTCATCCCACGTGGCGCCCAGGATCTCCCCGGTCCGGGCCGCGGTCAAAATAAGAAAACGCAACGCCAGTTTTGCAGGCAGCGACGCGCCTGACGCCGCTATGGTGTCCAGCGCCCCGGCAACGTCCTTATAAGGCAACGCCCGGAAGTGTTCCTTGATGGCCCGTTGTTTCGGCAACGCCCCGTCAATCATCTCGCCTGCCGGGTTGTTTTCAATAAAACCATGCGCCTGCGCCCAGCGGAATACTGCCCGCATTTTCTGCCGCAACCGGCGCGCGGTTTCCGCCCGTTTGCTCCACAGGGGGGTCAGGATACGCAATACGTCTTCACGGCCTATCCTGTCTATCGGTTCGGACCCGATAACCGGGATGGCGTATTTCTCCATGATCTGCATCCAGTTCTTTGCATGTTTGTCGTTGCGCCAGCGGGGTTTCAGCGCCGCATAGGTCTTGATGGCCGCGTCCCGGAATGTCGGCATTTGTGCCTTGCGTTTCTCGGACAGCGGATCGCCGCCTTCCGCCACCAGCACCCGGTTAACGAGCGCTCGTTGACGTGCTTTCGATAAAGAGATCAGTTTGAAGCTGCCAAGGCCGATATCCCGGCGCTTGCCGTGTATGGTTATCCGTTGGACCCAGGACTTGGCCCCGGTTTTGGTGACAAAGAGGTACAGCGTTTCCCCGGCCCGGTAATGGCCTTTAGTTCGTTGTGTGTAAGTTGCTTCACGTTTTAGCTCCCGTGCTTGCTCCTTTCCCACGCGGTTTCCCACGCGATATATCGGTATATGTGGGAATTGAAAGAAACTGTTAACACCTATTATAGACAAAAAACCTATATAAATCAATAGGTATAGAGAACAATACGGAAATTGTAAGACTGACAAGATGGTGGGCCCGGTAGGACTCGAACCTACGACCAATGGATTCACTTTATCCTTTTATTTCTAAAAGGAGCGGACTATCTCACTACCCTCAACCGAATGTTAGGGTACGGGACGCTCCAGCCTGTTATTAAGAACACTTCAGTTCCCAGGTAGTCTCTGCACCTTCCGGGGGTGTACCCCCGGCTTGGCTCAGGGTTGCCATTCCTCCTGTCCTGGTGGGCAGGCGGGTTAAGGTTTCCCTGAATTCATCCCGTTCATTTCATATCTTTCGATATGAACGCACCATTTTTGATGAGTCCACTGCTCTAACCGACTGAGCTACAGGCCCAAATAAAACAATTAAGAAATATTATGGCGAATTATACATGCAACCCTGAGGGGTTGCCCTGCTCTAACCCTGCCGCTTCGCGGCCCCGCTACAAGCCCAAATTATAAAATACTGTCCGTTAACTGCCACTCTCGATGAAAGTCCGAAGCTGCTCGGAACGGCTCGGGTGGCGTAGCTTGCGCAGTGCCTTGGCTTCGATCTGCCGAATTCGTTCACGGGTAACGTCAAACTGCTTACCCACCTCTTCCAGGGTATGATCGGTGTTCATCTCGATACCAAAGCGCATGCGTAACACTTTCGCTTCCCTGGAGGTTAATCCGTTGAGCGATTCCCGCATCGTCTGCCGCAGACCCTCAAAACTGGCGTACTCGGCGGGCGCCTGGGTATTCAGGTCTTCGATGAAGTCGCCCAGGTGGGAATCGTCATCGTCGCCGATGGGCGTCTCCATGGAAATAGGCTCCTTCGCTATCTTGAGCACCTTGCGGATCTTCTCTTCGGGCATGTCCATTTTCTCCGCCAGTTCCTCCGGCGTGGGTTCCCGTCCCTGTTCCTGCAATATCTGCCGCGAGATCCGGTTCAACTTGTTGATGGTCTCGATCATGTGCACCGGGATACGGATTGTCCTGGCCTGGTCCGCGATCGAGCGCGTGATGGCCTGGCGGATCCACCACGTCGCATAGGTGGAAAACTTGTAGCCGCGCCGGTATTCGAACTTGTCCACCGCCTTCATCAGACCGATGTTGCCTTCCTGTATGAGGTCGAGGAACAGCAGCCCGCGATTGGTGTACTTTTTCGCTATGGATATAACCAGGCGCAGGTTGGCCTCCACCATCTCTTTTTTGGCTTTGCGTGTTTTGGCCTCGCCGATGGAGATTTTCCTGTTGACTTCCTTTATCTCCGCAACGGTAAGCAGGTTGTCCCTCAACGTCTCGCCCAGCCGCTGCTGGATTTTAATCACGTCATCCTTGACTTCCGCGAGGAGTTCAGCGTACGGAGTGTCGGCCTCGATCTGCTGCTTGATCCAGTCCGTATTTTTTTCATTACCGGGAAACGAGGCAATAAATTCCTTGCGCGGCATCTTGGCCGTCTTGACGCACAGGCGCATTACTTCACGCTCCGTTGCGCGAATCTGTTCTATTGTACGGCGCACATTGAGCGTCAGGCTGGTAATGTATTTCGGCGTCAGGCGTAACCGCAGAAACTTTTCCGTGATGTCGGTCTGGATGGCGACAGTCCGGTCGTCGTTCTTGCCGTGACGCTTTATGGACGAGACGAGTTTCTTGTAAAGCTTGTCAAGGTTGATGATGGCTTTACGGACTTCCTCCAAATCCACCGAGTCGTCTGAATCCGAATCGCTGGAGTCATCATTATTCTGACCCTGGCGGGAGGTCTGTTTCCTGGCCGAGGGAGGCAAACCCATATCCGGGTACTCTTCCTGGATATTGAACCCGAGGATGACGTCGCTCAGTTTCAATTCCCTGTCCTGGACGGAAATATAGGCATCCAGCAGCATGTCGATGGTTCCCGGATACAGGGAGAGCGCGTACAGGACCTGGTTCATGCCGGCTTCGATACGTTTGGCGATCTTGATTTCGCCCTGGCGCGTCAACAGGTCAACCGTACCCATTTCCCGCATGTACATGCGCACCGGGTCGGTGGTCCTGCCGAATTCGTTTTCAACGCTGGTCAGGGATGCGTTCGCATCAACCGGCGTTTCGGAATTGTTGGCAATCAGCTGATCAAGATCCGGGGGGAATTCATGGACTTCGATCCCCATATCGGTGATCATATTGATGATATCTTCGATCTGTTCCGGATCTACGATCTCATCGGGCAGGTGTTCCGTCACCTCGTGGTAGGTGATGAAACCCTGTTCCTTGCCTTTCGCGATAAGTAACTTTAATTGCGACTCATCATCGTCTTCGTGTTCGAGTTCATGTACTACAAGCGGCTCAATTTCGGACATAGGCGTTAGAATCCCGTTAGCAGATGGTTTAGGCAAAAAAATAATTCTCTATTATAGCAGATTATTTTCAGATAAATGATTATTTTTTCTATTTATTTGTAATAATTCTTCTCTACAGCCGCAAGCCTGTCCCGGCATATCTTCAGGCAGTACAGGGAGACGGACTCCGGAGTGATAATCCTGGTTTGACAAAAGGATTTCTGTTTTGTTCGGCGGGATGTGACAGGATTTACCGGCCGGTGACGGTTGTTTATTTATTCCGGATCTCTTCTGTATAACGGTCGAATTCCTCCTTTTCTTCGTCTGTCAGTTCGCTGGGTTTTTTAGACCGGATAATCTTGTCGACGGATTGCCTGGCCCTGGCTGTTTTCAGTTTTTCAATCCTGGCAATAAATTCATGTTCCACGTCAAAGGACTCTTCTTCGGGAACGACGGGTGCGGACGCAAGTTCATTCAGGCGTTGTTCGTAACGGGAGTCGCGCCAGTGTTCAAGTATGCCCGCGCAGGTCATTTCGGGATTTGTGTGGACCAGGGTGACGAGTTGCGTCAGAAATTCGATGCCAGGAACGGAAAGACCGGTGAGTTCGCCGGGTTCTTCCACGAGCATGGCCAGTTCCGGTTTGTTCAGGATATACGCTATGATGACGCTGATATCACCTGTCTTTTCCCGTTGCTGCCGGGGCCGTGTCATGCTCAGCCGGCGCGCAGTGTCGGGCCGGCTGTCCTGCAGCAGTTTGAGGACACTGTCGGTATCAAGCTGTGCGATTTCAGCGACTTCTTCCAGCAGTAACTGGCGCAATCCGCTCCCCGGCATCTTTGCCAGGTGCGGGCGTATCCGGTCCAGGAACATCGCCCTGTTCTCCCGGGTGGTTGTGCCGGTCCCTGATTTTATGTGATCCAGCAGGAAGTCGGAGAGAGGTACTGTGTTCTCATCGGACAGGAACCGCTCCGCCCCATGACGCCTGACAAAACTGTCCGGGTCGTCACCCTCGGGCATAAAGCTGAACAGGGCCTGCCTGCCTTCCCTGAGCTGGGGGACGGTGATTTCCAATGCTCTCCAGGCCGCTTTATTGCCCGCTTCATCGCCATCGAAACAGAATACGATCTGGCTGGTCACACGGAATAGTTTTTCCAGGTGGTATTCCGTGGCGGCGGTACCCAGGGTGGCCACTGCGTTGTCGATACCGAACTGGGCCAGCGCGACGACATCCATATACCCTTCAACTATATACAGCCTCTCCGGCTTTTTCTTCTTTTGCAGTACCTGGTACAGGCCGTACAACTCGCGCCCTTTATGGAACAGTGGACTGTCCGGGCTGTTCAGGTACTTGGGCGTATCGTCACCCAGCACCCGCCCGCCGAAACCGATGATACGCCCGCGCTGGTCGCGTATCGGGAACATGATGCGGTCGCGGAAAAAATCGTAATGCCCTTCGGTACTTCCCGGTCTGATTAAACCCGCATCTTCCAGGCGGGCCTTGACTGCAGCGGACTTGCCCAGGGAGTTGACGAGATTCTTCCAGCCCTGGGGAGCGTAACCAATTTCATAGTCCTTGATGACCGCGCCGCTGATGCCGCGCTTTTTCAGGTAAGCTGTTGCCCTGCCCGCGCTGCCTTGCAGTTGCCCCCGGTAGAATTGGGCGGCTTGTCCCAGCAATTCGTATAACTCGTTATTCCGGCCTGAATCAGGTTGCCGGCCCGCCTCGCGCGGGACCTCCAGGTTATAGCGTGCGGCCAGGTCCTCTACGGCCTCCGGGAACCCCAGGCCGTTGTATTCCATGACAAAACTGATAACCGTGCCATTGGCGCCGCAACCGAAGCAGTGGTAGAACTGTTTCTCCTGGCTGACCGTGAATGAGGGCGTTTTCTCGTCGTGAAACGGGCACAGGGCCTGGTGGTTCCTGCCTGCCTTGCGCAAGGAGACGTAGCTGGCGATGACGTCGACGATATCGACCCGTGCCAGCAAGTCGTCAATGAAACTTCGTGGTATTCTGCCCGCCATCAGTCCTGCCTGGATTACAAGTAAACGAATAAGGGATATCTGACCCGGCCGAGACCCGCCATACCGGCGCCGTTCCCTGTACCTGAATGCGTTTTATCCCGTGTCAGAACTGACGGGCAGGTCTTGTCGGGCTTTGCAATGCCCTGGTGCTTATACTACGGATTCAGCCGGGCTTTTACCAGTGCGCTGACCTTGCCCATATCGGCCCGTCCCTGCAACGCGCCTTTCAATTGCCCCATGACTTTTCCCATGTCTTTCATAGAGGCTGCGCCGGTTGCGGCCATGGCCCCTTCAATCATGGCGTTGATTTCGGCAGGGTCCAGCGGCTTGGGCAGGTAGCCCAGGATGATGTCGAGTTCAAACTGTTCCTGTCCGACCAGGTCGGGACGATCAGCTTTGGTGTATTGTTCGATGGAGTCGCGGTGCTGTTTTGCCATTTTATCCAGGACGGCCATGACCTGGGTATCGTCAAGTTCGATACGTTCGTCCACCTCCCGTTGTTTGATGGAGGCGGTTATCAGCCGTAAGGCGCCAAGGCGGTCCTTTTCCTTGCTGCGCATGGCGGCCTTGACATCTTCATTGATCCGGTGTTTGAGGGCGCTCATGAAAAAGCGGCGGTCGGGATGTGGCTTTAGTACTGTCTGATTTGCCGGGGGCCTGTCTTGACCTGGCGTTTCTGGTGACGTTTTACTGCGGCAGCGGCTTTTCGTTTTCTCATCTGTGTGGGTTTTTCGTAAAATTCACGGCGGTGGACTTCCGCCAGCACCCCGGCTTTCTCGCAGGCTCGTTTAAAACGTCGCAAAGCAAAGTCGAAAGGTTCGTTGTCTCTTACTTTTACACTGGGCATAAAGTACGCGGTTCCTGTTTCTCTTGTTAAAAGGATCGGTCATTCTATTCGGAATTGCGCCAAATGCAAGAAGAAAAGAGGAGAAACCCTGTAAAAGCTCGTTCCCGACCTGCCCGCATGCGCGGCTTCGGTGAGAAACTGATGTAAAATGCCTGCAATCCGGAGAGAATAAAATGCGCATCCTGGGAATAGAAACCTCATGTGACGAGACCGGAATCGCTATCTACGATTCCGAACAGGGGCTGCTGGCAAACCAGCTTCACAGCCAGGTCGACCTGCACGACACCTATGGCGGCGTGGTGCCGGAACTGGCTTCACGGGACCATGTCCGGCGTATCACACCGTTACTGGCTGCCGCCATGCAGCAGGCCGGCCTGGAGCCGCGCGCCATCGACGGTGTTGCCTATACCGCCGGTCCGGGGTTGATTGGTGCATTGCTGGTAGGCGCCAGTGTCGGCCGCAGCCTTGCTTATTCCTGGAACGTGCCCGCAGTTGCCGTGCACCACATGGAAGCGCACCTGCTGGCCGTGATGCTTGAAGAAGAACACCCCGACTATCCGTTTCTTGCCCTGCTTGTTTCCGGCGGGCATACCCAGTTGCTGGAAGTCAGGGCGGCAGGTGATTACACGATGCTGGGGGAATCACTGGATGATGCGGCAGGGGAGGCATTCGACAAGACCGCTAAACTGCTCGGACTGGGTTACCCCGGCGGTCCGCACCTGTCGGCCCTGGCAGAGAAGGGCCGCAGCGGCAGGTACAAGTTCCCGCGGCCCATGACTGACAGGCCCGGGCTGGATTTCAGTTTCAGTGGCCTGAAAACTGCCGTGGCGCTGGTGGTCAGGGAACTTGAGGATGCAGATGAACAGGTCCGGGCCGACATCGCACTTGCCTTCGTTGAAGCAGTAGTGGATACCCTGGCAATCAAGTGTGAACGGGCAATGAAACAGACCGGCATCACCCGGCTGGTGGCCGCCGGCGGGGTCAGCGCCAACAAACAGCTGCGGCTGAAGCTGGCGCGTCTTGTGGATGGGGGAAATGGTCAGGTCTTCTATCCAAGGCCCGATTTCTGTACCGATAACGGCGCCATGATCGCCTATACGGGGTACGTCAAAATCAACGCCGGCCGGAGCGAACCCCTGGGGTTTGCAGCTTATCCCCGCTGGCCCCTATAAATTTGGGACACCCATAAATTGTTAAAAAATGTGAATTTGGGACACCCATAAATTTTTAATACTTGTTAATTTATGGGTGTCCCAAATTAGGTTTATTGATTTTTACAGGCTGATCTTGTTTTCCTTGCCGGCCAGCAGATTTTTGATGTTTGACCGGTGGCGCCAGATTAATATGGCGGACATCAGGCCGGTGCCGGCGACAAGGTACGGGGAAGGCAGCATCAACCAGCAATACACGGGAGCGAGCAGTGCAGCCGTGATGGCCGCCAGGGAGGAATACCTGGACAGCAGCGCCACCAGCAACCAGGTCATGATGAAGGCAGCTCCCAGCAGCCAGTGGAAAGCAAGCAATACACCGAGCAACGTCGCTACCCCCTTGCCGCCGCGGAAGCCGAAAAACAGCGGGTAGAGATGGCCGGAAAAGGCGGCCAGGCCGGCCGCGGCGACGAATACGTCGGGAGCCTGGACATAGCGCAGCAACAGGACGGGGAGCGCGCCTTTCAGCACATCTCCACAGAGGGTCAGCAAGGCCGCGGTCCTGCCGTGCAGTCGTAACACGTTGGTCGTGCCCGGGTTGCCGGAGCCCTGTTCTCTCGGGTCCTCCAGGCCCATGATTTTACAAACGATCACGGCGCTGGCAAGGGAACCCGCCAGGTAGGCCAGGATTACGAGTCCGGTATGGAGGAGCATGGGCTTATTGGAATGGGTAATCGCCGGCTAGTCAAGCAAATTTGGGGTGAGAGAACTCAAAGGGGTCAGAGTAAATACTCTGACCCCACATAGTCTAAGAGTAGTATTTTTACTCTGACCCCACATCTGATAAAGTTTGTACGAATAAACTTATCCGTGACCCATGGACATCATATACCTGAACGACCTGCGCATAGACACCGTGATCGGTATCTATGAATGGGAGCGCCGGACAAAACAGACCGTGATCTTCGATATCGAAATGGCCGCCGATATCAGGAAGGCGGCTCAATCCGACAATATCGATGACACGTTGAGCTACAAGACGGTGGCGAAACGGCTCATCAGTTATGTCAGCACGTCGGAGTTCGAGCTGATTGAGACCCTGGCGGAACAAGTGGCCGGGATACTCCTGGACGAGTTCAAAGTGCCCTGGTGCCGGTTGCGGCTGAACAAGCGCGGCGCGGTGCGCGGCGTACGCGACGTGGGCATAATCATAGAGCGAGGTGAAAAACACTGAGATGGCCCGGATTTTTATCGGTGTCGGCAGTAACAGTGACCGGGAGAAACACATCAGGAGCGGGGTCCGTGCGCTCGGGGAAGCGTTCCATAACCTGCGTATTTCCACTATCTATGAAAACGAGGCAGTCGGGTTCTCCGGCGATAACTTCTATAATTTCGTGGTTGGATGTGACGCCGGCCTGGAGGTGGAGGAGGTAGTCAGCCGGCTCCACCGCATCGAAGACGAACACGGGCGCGACCGCAGCCAGCCGCGCTTTTCGTCCCGGACCCTGGACCTCGACCTGCTGCTGTACGACGACCTTGTGATCGATACCGGCTCGCTTCACCTGCCCAGGCCGGATATTAACGAATATGCTTACGTGCTGTGTCCCCTGGCGGAAATCGCCCCCGAACTGCGCCATCCCGTGTCCCGCAAGACCTACGCCACCCTGTGGTCTGAATTTGACCGCGCCGGCCAGGACCTGCGGCCGGTAGAGTTGAATGTGGAATTAGGAATTAAGATTTAGGAATGGGTGGAGCAGGAAATACAACGCAGATAGAAATTCATTCCTAATACTTAATCACCCCGACAGGCTCCTGCCCCCGTCTACGGGCAGGACCTGGCCGGTGATATAGTCAGCCTCGGCAATAAGGAAATACACCGCGCTCGCTATATCCACGGGGTCTCCGGGGCGTTGCAGCGGGATCACGGACAGTATCGAGTCCCTGGTTTCGTCATCCATTTCGGCAGGCCAGATTATTGCTCCGGGAGAGACGGCGTTCACCCGCACGTTCGGCGCCAGTTCCCGGGCCAGGGAGCGGGTCAGCATGTTCAGGCCCGACTTTGCCACGCTGTACATGGAGTGTTCCAGCAACGGCCGGCTGCCGTGAATATCGGTGATATTGATGATGCAGCCCCGGGTCTGTTCCAGGTATGGGGCCGCGCGCCTGGCCAGGAACAACGGCGCCTTGAGGTTGGTGCCGATAATTTCGTTCCAGGTGGGTTCCTTGATTTGCGGCAACCGGGTCGGGTAGAACACGGAAGCGTTATTGACCAGCACGTCCAGGCTGCCGGTCAGTTCCAGCGCCTTGTCTATCACCCAGTCATAGGAAGACGCCGCCATCAGGTCGGCCTGTACGGTACACGATGAGTTGGGTCGAATCCGGTTGAGCTCGTCCGCAAGCGAGTTCGCTTCCGTTGCGGAACGGTTGTAGTGGATCACCACGCTGTACTGCTTTGCGTGTAAATGGCGCGCAATGGCCGCGCCGATACGCCGGGCGGCGCCGGTAATCAGTACTGTCCTGTCTGCCATTGTCCGGGTATCATGTTGTTGACTATTATGTTCCAGAATGCTTCAAGCCGGATATTTGACAACATATCATCGTTCTCTGCAAATGTATGACAGCGGTTGCAACGGAACGGACCCGCATCTGCGTTTACCCGTACCGCCGGAAGCGGCCCGGAAACACAGCCTTGCGCTCGCCGGGCTGATCCGGGAGCAGATCCGCCGGAGCGGGGGAAACATCAGCTTTGAGCGCTTCATGGAAATGGCCCTGTATGAACCCGGCTGGGGTTATTACAGCGCCGGGGCGGCCAGGTTCGGCGAGCCCGGGGACTTTGTTACCGCCCCCCACGTCTCATCCCTGTTTTCCCGTTGTGTCGCGAAGCAGTGCCGGCAGGTGCTGGCGGCCGTTCCTGCAGGCGCCATCCTTGAAGTCGGGGCAGGGTCGGGGCTCATGGCCCTGGACCTGTTGCAGGAACTCGAAGCGCTGGATTCCATGCCGGAACGCTACTTCATACTGGAAACCAGTGCGGATTTACACGCGAGACAGGAACAGTTATTCGCATCCCGTATCCCGCATCTGCTGCCGCGCATAGCGTGGCTCGAGACATTACCGGAACAACCCCTCAGCGGGATCATCATCGCCAACGAACTGATCGATGCAATGCCGGTGGCGCGGGTGGCGCTGGAAAAAGGCGCCTTGCACGAATTGTGCGTGGGACATGACGGGGGCGGGTTTTACTGGATGAAGACCCCCGCCCCGGATGGCCCCGTCCGTGCATCCTGGGACAGGATAACAAACGGATTGCCGGGGCCGCTCCCCGAACCCTTTGAGACGGAACTGAGCCTGCGGGCCGATGCCTGGGTCCGGTCCGTGTCTGCGGTACTGGAACAGGGGGCGATGCTGTTGCTCGATTACGGCTATCCGGGATACGAGTTTTACCACCCGCAGCGGGACCGGGGCACCTTGCTGTGCCACTACCGGCACCGAGCCCACGACAATCCTTTCTTTTTCCCCGGGCTGCAGGATATCACGTCGTCCGTGGATTTCACTGCGCTGGCTCAGGCCGCGCTGGAGAGCGGCATGCAGTTGGCGGGTTATACCAGCCAGGCCCATTTCCTTATCGGCTGCGGCATCACCGAAATGGCCGCGGCGATGCAGAACGGCAAGGATTGCCCGGATCCTGCCGTGACCGCGCAGGTAAAGCGCCTGACACTGCCGGGAGAAATGGGCGAGCGCTTCAAGGCCATCGCCTTCACCCGGGAGTTCCCGGAAGCATTGATTGGATTCCAGTTCCTGGACCAGCAAGACCGCTTGTGGAGGCAGGTTTAGTGGACACCCTGCACGCAATCATCCTCGGCCTGCTCCAGGGCCTTACCGAGTTCCTGCCCATAAGCAGCTCGGCCCACCTCGTCCTGTTGCCGGAACTGCTGGACTGGGCAGACCAGGGCCTGCTCTACGACGTGGCCGCCCACTTCGGCAGCCTGCTCGCGCTGATAATTTACTTCAGGAAAGACCTGGCGACCATGACTGCCGGCTGGGTCAAGTCGTTCACCGGCGGGCGCAACAGGGAAGCCGACCTGGTCTGGTTCCTGATCATCGCCACCCTGCCGATCTGCCTGGCCGGGTTGCTGTTTCACGATTTAACCGTTCACCTGCGCGACCCACTGGTCATCGCCGGCGCCACGGTACTGTTCGCACTGCTGCTCTGGTGGGCGGACAGCCGGGGCAAACGCCGGCGCAGCCTGGAAGATTTCCGGTTCCGGGACGCCGTGGTGATAGGCTTGCTCCAGGTACTGGCCATTATTCCCGGCACGTCGCGCGCGGGTATTACGATCACCGCGGGATTGATGCTCGGGTTGGGCAGGGAGGCCGCCAGCCGCTTTTCCTTCCTGCTGGCAATCCCTGTGATCCTGCTGGCCTCTGGTAATGAACTGTTGAATGTTTCTGTCTCTGCTATGCAGGTAGACTGGACTGCGCTGTTCACGGTCACTGTTGTTTCGTTCATCAGCGCCTGGCTGACGATCCACTGGTTCCTCAAACTCGTGGAATGGACCGGGATGCTGCCTTACGTCATCTACCGGTTGTTCCTGGGCGCGCTGTTATTTGCGCTGTTCCTGTAGCCTGTAATTCCCGGAAACCCGGACCGCTCATTCCTTGAGGAACACCTCGTCGACGGGCACCTGCATGCCGCTGGCAAGCCCGTTATTCTGTTGCGCCAGGGCGATGACCGCAAGCAGTTCCCCGTACTGTGTCTCGGACATACCTTTGCCGAACGCGGCGCTGGTATGGGAATGCACGCAGTACTCGCAGGCATTGGCGACGGACACGGCGATGTAGACCATCTCCTTGGTGACCGCGTCGATCTCCCCTGGCGCCATCACTTCCTTGCCTGCGGACCAGACGCGCTCCAGGGTAGCGGGGTAATTGGCCAGGGCTTTCCAGAAGTTGTTGATGAAATCCGTCTGCCGAACCTGCCTGATGTCATCGTAAACAGCCTTCACTTCTGCGCCCGCATCCTCGTATTCAACCAGTTTTACCGTAGACATTCACATTGTCCCCATTGATAAGAATTGATTACCGGCATAAAAATACACTTACCCTTCGGTTTCCTGTTCCACCGGCATACTGGCCGGGGCGTCGCTGTCCTTGATGAAGAACACCAGGATCCTTGCCGGTTCCGTGTCGCTCGCGTTATTCGCGACGGTGTGGATATCGTCCGGGTTTTCATAAAACACCTGTCCTGCCGTGAGGGTTTTTGCTTCACCCCCCTTAACCTGCATTACCACGGAACCTTCCTGTACGTAAACGAAAGTATGGGCGTTGTGGCGATGCGGGGCGGAGACTTCA
>MKWU01004812.1_pt1 | contig 15437 bp, 17 predicted proteins | sample 809101 | NCBI WGS metagenome assembly MKWU01 (sample SAMN05860141, study PRJNA318959) | sponge metagenome | host: Aplysina aerophoba | place: Slovenia: Piran, Adriatic Sea, Gulf of Piran | collected 2013-05-07 | reverse complement strand
GCGGTCTCGCGCACGCGACGCTGGCGGGCGTGGCGATAGCGTTCGTGAACGGCGTCAGCATCGGGCTCGGCGCGCTGCTCGCCGCCGTCGCCTCCGCAATGGGCATTGGCTACGTGCGCAGCAACTCACGTGTCAGCTACGACACCGCGATCGCGATCTTCTACGTCACCGCCTTCTCGCTCGGCATCCTCATCATCTCGCGCCGGTCGAGCTACACGCCCGACCTCATCTCGTTCGTCTTTGGCGACATCCTCGGCGTCTCGCGGGCGGACCTGCTGGGCGAGCTGATCCTCGCCGTCGTGGTCGTCGGGTTCGTGCTGGCCTTCTACCGCGAGATGGTGATGGTCGCCTACGACCCGGCGATGGCCGCCGCGGCGGGGGTGCGGGCCTGGTTCTTTGAGTACGCGCTGCTGGTCCTGATCGCGCTGGCCGTGGTGGTCGCGCTGCAGGCTATCGGCATCGTGCTGGTCTCTGCGATGCTCATCATTCCGCCGGCCACCGCGAGCCTGCTGGCGCGGCGCATCCCGCAGATCATCGCCATCAGCTTCGTGCTGTCCGTGGGAGCCTCGATCGTCGGGCTCTACGCCTCGTTCCACGCCGATGTCGCCGCGAGCCCGGCCATCGTCCTGGGGGCCACCTTCGCCTTCGCCGTCACGCTGGCGGCCACGACGCGCCGTGGCGCGCGGCTGCCCGCGGGCGCCGCGGAGTAGCGCACGCCACCACCCTCCGACCCCCGGTTGAGCGCGAGCGGCGTCGGCCCTACGCTGGACGTACCCCACGGGCCTCCCTGCGGGCCGACAAGGTCGCCCCGCGTACGAGAGCAGCGATGGTCGCCGACCCCGCCGCCAAGTCGCCCCCTTCACCCCCCCCTGCCCGCCCCCGCGGGCGCGGGGGGGGAGTGGTGCCCCCCCCCCCCGCCGAAAGGCCGCCCGATCCCCCCCCTCCTGCCGCCTCCGGCGGGCGCGGTGCCGAGCCCGATCCCGCCAGCATCGACCGCAAGGCGCGGATGAAGCTTCCCGCCAACACGCCGGACAAGCAGACGCCCGAAGTCCGCGTCCACAACTGGGACGAGGTCTTCCACCTCTTCGACCCTGAGACCGCCAAGGCCGAGGCCGTGCGCTGCATCCAGTGCCCGGCCGCGCCGTGCATCGTCGCCTGCCCGGTCGACAACGACATCCCCGGCGCGCTCTGGCTCCTCGAGCAAGGAGACTTCGACGGCGCGGCCAACGTCTTCCGCGAGACCAGCGAGCTACCCGAGATGTGCGGGCGGCTCTGCCCGCAGGAGCGTCTGTGCGAGGGTGACTGCGTCGTCGGCAAGAAGGGCATCCCCGTCGCCATCGGCAAGCTGGAGGCGTTCGTCACCGAGCACCAGCGCACACACGGCGACGGCCCCTCGACGGCGACCGCGACCACGACGGGCAAGACCGTTGCGGTGATCGGCGCGGGGCCGGCCGGTATCGGCGTCGCCGAGCGCCTCGCGCGCAGTGGTCACGCGGTCACGATGTACGACGCCTGGCCCCTCCCCGGCGCGCTGCTCCACTACGGCATCCCGAACTTCAAGCAGAACAAGGCCACCGTCGCCCACAAGTTCGACGACCTGCGCGCGATGGGTGTCGAGATGGTCATGAACACCCGAGTCGGCGAGGACGTCCCGTTCGAGGACCTCGAACGCGACTACGACGCCGTCTTTATCGGCGTTGGCGCGATCGCCGGCTCGCGGCTCGGCTTCGAGCATGAGGACGCGCCGGGTGTATACACCGCCACGGACTTCCTCGTGCGCGGCAACCTGCCGCCCGAGGAGCTGCCGGAGCACCTCCGCGAGCCCCTGCCGCCCATGCGCCGCGTGGTGGTCATCGGCGGCGGCGACACCTCCATGGACTGCGTCCGCACCGCCGTGCGGCTCGGCGCGGAGCAGGTGCGCCTCGTCTACCGCCGCACCGAGGAGGAGATGCAGGGCCGCGCCGAGGAGCGCCAGCACGCCTACGAGGAAGGCGTGATCTTCGACTACGTGACCGCGCCCCTCGCGATCCTCACCGACACCGACGGCGCGGTGAGCGGCGTCCGCTGCCAGCGCATGCAGCTCGGCGAGCCCGACGAGTCCGGCCGCGCGCGTCCCGAGCCGGTGCCCGACACGGAGTTCGAGATCGCCGCCGACGCCCTCGTGCTCGCCATCGGCTACAACGTCGACGAGGAGTGGGGCGAGGTCGCCCCCGAGGTCAATCGCGACCCGTGGGGCCGATTCACCGTCGACCCCGACACGATGCGCACGAACCGCCCGGGCGTCTTCGCCGGCGGTGACGACGTCAACGGCGCCGACCTCGTGGTCACCGCCCTGGCCGACGGCCACGTCGCCGCCGCGTCGATCGAGGAGTACCTCGCCACCGGGGAGTGGTAGGTCCTCGCGTCCCGCAACGGGGACCGGTGGTCGGGCCGCGCGCGAAGCGGTTACAGTAGTAGGACGCAACAAAGCCCGGGCTCGGATCGTGAGCCCGCGTTGAGAAGGAGACACGCGTGGCGCTGGAGATCGGCCAGGAAGCACCTGACTTCACGTTGGTGAACGAAGACAACGAGCAGGTGACGCTCTCCGAGATGCGCGGTTCACCCGTCGTCCTCGTCTTCTACACCTTCGACTTTTCCGGCATCTGCACCAACGAGCTGTGCGAGATCCGGGACGACTACTCGGGTTGGGCCGACGCCGGCGCCACCGTCTTTGGCATCAGCCGCGACAGCCGCTTCTCCCACGCCGCCTTCAAGGAGGCGGAGAACCTCTCCCACTCGCTCCTCGCCGACCTCAAGGGCGAGGTAGCCCAGGCGTACGGCACATGGAACGAGGCCCTCGGCGCCGCCGAGCGGCTCACCGTCGTCGTCGACGCGAACGGCAACATCGCCTACGCACAGCAAAACCCGATCCCCGAAGCGCGCGACCACTCGGACGTGCTCGCAGCCATCCAGGGCTCGTAGCGGCAGGGGAACGGGCGGCGAGGCAGGTCACGAGAAGCGGGGGGTGTCGCGCTCGTGATGGAAGAAAAGCTCGTCCATACGCCGGAAGGCGAGTATTGCCCGATCCGGGCCACACTCTCCATCCTCGGTCAGAAGTGGGTACCCCACATCGTCTATGAGCTCGGCGGTGGGAAGCGTCGCTTCAACGAACTCGCGATCCGCATCGGCGGCTGTAACGCCCGCACCCTGCGCGACCGCCTCGAGGAACTCGAGGAGGTTGGCATCGTCCGCCGCAAGATCGTGAACCGGATGCCACCGTGGGTGGAGTACGACCTCACCCCGCGCGGCCGCGAGCTCCACGACGCGATGCGCCCGATCCAGCACTGGGGCGCCCGCTACCTCTCCGCGGCCTCGCCCGCCTGACCTCGCCCAGCAGGTGACCATCGAGTTCGACTTCAACGGCCTCGCCCGCGGCGACGAGTTCATGCTCCCGCCCATCTCGTACGAGGCAGCGGACGTGCGTGCGTACCTGGACGCCACCGGTGAGCCGGCCGAGCGCTGGACCAGTGTGGTTCCGCCCCTCGCGGCCGGCGCATGGGTGCTTGGCCAGTTCATGGAGCACGTGGGGCTACCCTGGGGCGCGGTGCACGTCCGGCAGGAATTCGAGTTCCTGCGCGCCATCACTCCCGGCACACCGGTCGAGGCGTCAGTCAGTGTCGTGCAGCGCTCCGAGCGCCGAGGCACCCTGCTGCTCACGCTGGTCATCGAGCTGCGCACCGCACCAGGCGGCGACATCGTGCTGCGCGGGCGCTCGACGGTCGCAGCGCCCGCCCCGGAGGTCACCCCGTGACCACGCCACCCGAGGTCGCTTCGGTCACTCGCCTCATCGACCATGACCGCGTGATTCGTTACGCCGCAGCCGCGCGCGACCTGAACCCGATCCACACGGACGCGGCCGTTGCCGCCACCACGGACTTCGGCCGCCCGATCGCGCACGGCATGCTCGTCCTCGCGCTCGTCTCCGAGGCGATGAGCGCGACGTTCGGGCAGCGCTGGGCGGAGTCCGGCGCGCTCAAGGTGCGCTGGCGCGCACCGGCCATCCAGCCCGTCGAGGTCACGGCGACGGCGGAGCCTCGAGGCGTCGAGGACGGCGTGGCGACCTACGCGGTGCAGTGCGCGACGGCCGACGGCGCGGTGCTCTTGACCGGCACGGCTTCGGTTGGGGTCGAGGGGGACTGACCGGGTTCGCGGCGCTACTGTGGAGAGCCCCCACGGTACGCGCGAGAGCGATGGCGGACGCGGGTCACCACAATTGCCTGCTCACTGTCGTCGACGCCATAGACGACGCGGTAGTCACCTACGCGGATACGGTACAGTTCCGAGCCCGTGAGTTTGCGGGAGCCAGGCGGAACGGGGTTCTCGACCAGTCGGTCGATACGCGATCGCAAACGCTCACGCACGCCTCGGGGCAGGCGGTCAAACTCACGCTCCGCCGACCGCTTGAACTCCAACCGCCAGGTCACGGGTCGGGAGTACTACAGGCCGTGCTTCGCCTTGATCGCCTCCCAGGGGACGCTGTCCTCTATCTTGAGCCGCTCCCGGGAGATGCGTACGTCCTCGGCGTCTTCGAGGGCCTCGAGTTCGGCCTCGGTGAGCTCCTCCACGTGCGGGTGGCTCACTTCGGGCGCCTCAGGGTCGCGAGGGTGATCTTCGGGTCCCATGGTTTGCTTACGTCACTTCCAACTGCATTGGTGGGAGCAGTCGGCTCGACGAGTATAACCAACGACCGAGGTCCGAGCGTCACGCCTCAGGCGTGATCGTCTCGACTGCTCGCCACATGTACCACGACCCCACCGTGCGGTACGGCGCCCACGGCTCGCCGATCTCGCGGGCGCGCTTCGGCGTCGGCGTCTCGGGGAGCGCATAGGCGGCCTGCATGCCCTTCCGCACGCCGAGGTCTCCGACGGGCAGGATGTCCGGCCGGCCCAGCTCGAACATCAGGAACATGTGGGCCGTCCACTCGCCGACGCCCTTGACGGCCGTCAGCCGCTCGATGACCTCGTCGTCGCCGAGGTCGGGCATCGCGTCGAAGTCGAGGGTGCCGTCCACGCACTGCTGCGCGAGGTCGCGCAGGTAGCCCGCCTTCTGGCGTGAGACGCCGGCGCCGCGGAACGCCTCGTCGGTCGTCGCGAGGATGTCGAGCGGGTCCGGCGTGCGCTCCTCGTCGCCGTAGAGGGCGAAGAAGCGGCGCTGGATCGCGCGCGCGGCGGCGCCCGCGAGCTGCTGGAACATGATCGAGCGCACCACCGCTGCGTACGGGTCGCCACCGGGGCGCGGCTGGTACGGCCCGTGCTCCTCGATCAGCGCGCCGACGACTGGGTCGGCCGTGCGCAGGTGCGCGTACGCGGAGCGAGCGGAGAAGCGCAGCCGGTTCGCCATGCGAGCATCGTACCCCGTGGGTGCGCCGCTTGCGGTCAGCCCGCCCTCGTCCGCACGCGCCGCTCCGCGAGGACCAGCGGATTGCCCTCCACCGGGTCCTCGATGACGCGCACCGGGTGCTCGAAGACATCGCTGAGCAAGGACGGCTGGAGGACTTCGCGCGATGGTCCGCAGGCAGCCACACGGCCGCGGTCCAGCAGGAGCACGCGCGCGGCGTGAGTGGCCGCGAGATTGAGGTCGTGCAGCACCGCCACGACCGCGGTCCCGCTCGCGGCGAGGTCGTAGAGCAGGTCCATGACCAGCGCCTGGTGGCGCAGGTCAAGCGCGCTCGTCGGTTCGTCGAGGAGCAGCAGCGGCGTCCGCTGCGCGAGCACACGCGCCAGCGAGACGAGCGTCTGCTCGCCGCCGGAGAGCGTCGGGAAGGCCTGCGCGGCCATCGACGTGACCTCGGTGAGGCGCATGGCGTCCTCGACCGCCTCATCGTCCTCGATGGACTGGGGAGTGCTCAGCCACGGCACGCGGCCAAAGCCGACTACCTCCCGCGCAGTGAACCGGAACGTGCTCGGAGTCTGCTGGGGTAGCACGGCGCGGAGCCGCGCCTGCTCGATGGCCGGCATGCCCGCGATGGGGCGGTCCTCGATACGCACCTCACCGGAGGATGGAGCCGTCTCTCCGGCCAGGACGCGGAGCAGGGTCGACTTGCCCGCCCCGTTGGGACCCACCACGGCGAGCAGTTCGCCGCGCTCGGCCTCGAAGCTCACGTCATCGAGCAGGCGGGCACGGCCCACCTCGAACGAGACTCCAGCGGCAGTGAGCAGCGAGGTCACAACCAGCCGCCTTGCTCGCGCGTGGTGCGACGCAACAGGAACAGGAAGTACGGCCCCCCGATCAGCGCCGTCACCACCCCGAGCGGGAGCTCGGCCGGCACCACGATTGTGCGAGCCACGAGGTCGGCGCCGAGCAGCAGGATCGCGCCTCCCAACGCGCTCGCCGGCAGCAGCAGGCGGTGGTCCGGGCCGATCACGATCCGCAGCAGGTGGGGCACGACGAGCCCGACGAAGACCACGATCCCCGCCACGGCGACCCCCGCCCCTGCGACCAGCGTCACCAGCACAATCACCAGCAGGCGCACACGCTCCGTGCTCACACCGAGGTGGAACGCCTCGCGCTCGCCGAGCACGATCAGGTTCATCGCGCGCGCATAGCGCGGCAGCAGCAGCAAGCCGAAGACGGTGATCAGCGCGACCGGCAACACTGCGCTCCACGTTGCGCCTGCGAGGCTGCCAAGGGTCCAGAAGACGATGCTGCGCAGCTCGGCGTCGTTGGCGAGGAAGCTGGCCAGGCCGATGAGGCCGCCCGCGATCGAGTTCATCGCCACGCCGGTCAGGATCAGCGTCACGACCTGTGTCCGGCCGTCGGAGCGCGCGAGCCCGTAGACCACGAGCGTCAGGAGGAGCGCGCCGGCGAAGGCGGCCAGCGGCAGCGACATCCAGCCGAGCGGTGAGAACCCGGTGATGATGAGCACGATCACGCCCAGCGCTCCACCGCTCGAGACGCCGATCAGCCCCGGCTCGGCGAGTGGATTGCGGAAGATGGCCTGCAGCGACGCGCCCGCCATGCCGAGGCCCGCTCCGACGCAGACGGCGAGCACGATGCGGGGCATCCGGATGCCCCACACGACCTGCTCGCGGACCACGTCCACCTCGACGCCCGTCGAGATGCCGATGCGATCGAGGAGCACCGTCGCCACCTCCACCGGCGGCACGCGCACCGCACCGACGCCGGCGTTCACGAACACGGCGACGACCAGCAGCAGCACCAGCACTGCGAAGGTCGGGCCGGACCTCATGGCCCGGAGCGACTGCACAAGCTGCGAGGTGCGGCGCAGCGCGCTGTGGGGCATGCCCCTGCGCATGCCCCGCGCTCGCGCCGTCGTCTGCCGGGGGATCATCGCCCTGGGCCTACCGGAGATCCGGGTAGATCGCGTCGATCAGCTCGGCCAGCAGCGCACCGGTGCGGGGACCGTAGCCAAGCAGGTACTGCCCGTCGAAGTCCACGACGGCGCGGTTGCGTCCCGCCTCCGTCTGGGCCATCCCCGGGATCCGGAGCAGGCCGTCGATGCCGCCCACAGACTCCAGGCCGGTGGTGAACACCAGGATCACGTCCGGGTTTGCGGTGACCAGGGCCTCCGGAGTGATCGCCGTGAAGCCCTCCACGCCGGCCTCCACGCCCACGTCGATCCCGCCGGCCGCCTCGATCAGCGAGGTCGCACCGGCGTCGACGCCGCCGATCAACTGGGTCTGCGCGCCTCGCAAGTAGATGAACGCCACGCGCGGCATGTCCTCCGCGCCCTCCGCGGTCGCGATGGCTCCCGCGATCGATGCCAGCGACTCGGCGGCCAGCCGCTCGGCGCGGCGCGGGACGCCCAGCGCCGCGGCGATACGCGTGATCTTCTCCTCGATGTCCTGGAGCGAGTTGTAGTCGGGGATGATGAGCACGGGGATACCGGTCCCGCGCACCTGGTCGATCACCCCCGGCGGCCCCGCGAAGGTGGTGCCCAGCACCAGCGTCGGTTGCAGTGCGATGATGCCCTCGGCGCTGAGCGCGATCTGCACGCCCACGTCCGGCAACTCCATCGCTTCCGGCGGGTAGGTCGACGTGACATCCACGCCGACGACGTGGTCACCCAGCCCCAGCGCGAACACGACCTCGGTGATGGTGCCATTGAGGATCACGAGCCGGGAGACGTCCTCGACCGTGATCTGGTTGCCGTCCACGTCCAACACGGTCACGGGCAGCTCAGGCGCATCCTCGACCGGTTGCTCGGTCGGCGTCGGCTCCGGGGTCGCCGTTGGCGTGGGAGTCGGAGGGGCGGTCGCCGTGGCCGGCGGCTCGGGCGGGGCGGGAGTGGGGGGTGGCGGGGGGGGGGGCGGGGGGGGCTGACGGGGTGGGCGCCGGCGAGGGCGTGCTCTCCACCGTCGGCGCAGCCGTCGCGGTGGGCTGCGCCGTCCCCACCGTGGACGAGGAAGGCACGGAGTCGTCATCACCGCCGGTACACGCCGCTACCGCGAGCCCCAGCGCGACGAGACCAAGTGCCGCCCGGGCTGCGCGAGCGATACCATCCACGGATGGCCTTCCCGTCCTGTTCAGTCGGTGCCGTGTTTCGAGTGTAGGCACAGCGCGGCCCAGCGTTCTCACGGCCCGTGCAAGAAATCACGAGGGTTGAGAGATATGTGTAGACTCCGGCCCGGTGCCACGACACCGCTTCGACTCGCGCGCACAGTCCCACACGCCGGGGAGGCGACATGTTTATCGCGATGAACCGATTCCAGATCGCGGAGGGCCACGAGGAGGAGTTCGAGCGGAGCTGGCGCGAGCGCGACAGCTACCTGGACGAGGTGCCGGGCTTCCAGAAGTTCGCGCTGCTCAAGGGCGACCAGCCCGGCGAGTACATCTCACACTCGACGTGGGAGTCGCGGGACGCCTTCGAGGCCTGGACGCAGTCCGATGTCTTTCGCAAGGCGCACGGGCAGCCCCTCGCACGCGGCGTGATGCAGGACGCGCCACACGTCTCGCTCTACGAAGCGATCCTCACCACGCCCGAGTAGGGCTTCTGCCGTACGAAAGCCCCAGCTCGGACACCTGTGCGTAGTCACTTATCGAGAAAGAACGATCTCTACGAACACATTCAATAGGACCGCCCCAATCGCCCCGGCCGCGAGGGCGACCCCAATAGCCCACCGCATAATGTGGTTCTTGGCTTCTGATAGCTCGGCTTTGGTCAGCCAAGTGCTCGCGCTCCGTCTCCAGACGCGTCAGGCGATCGCTGGCAGAAGTCGGAGCAGGCGCGGGCACGGTCCTATTGAGGGTGGTTTACGGCGAGTGGGAAGACTCGGGGGTGAGCTTCTCCCACGGCGGGAAGGAACTGGTCCGCCAAGTGCCTCTCGATTCCGTCGCGAGTGGCTGGGTCGCTGAGAAACGCCCACGTAACCCAAAGACCTCCACCGCTGAATTGTTGAATCCTGGGGTCGTCCCTGTGGGCCTGTAAGCGGTCGCGGATCAAGCCTTGACCCACATAGACCACCCGCCCATGGTCAGTCCAGATGATGTAGACGCCATCGCCGTTGGCGATGGAAACGAGATTGACATCGGCTAGCTGACACCAGCCGCTGCCCCCGTCACACTTCTGCCATTCGACCTGTACTGTGCCACTGATGACCATGGCGTTACTCCGAAAGGACTGACAAGCTGATGCCGTCCTTAAGTATTCTCCAGAAAGCATGTTCCCCAGTCAAGACTGGCGACCTCGGACTGATCTGAGATTCCTACGTCTCACCAAGGCGGTGACCCGCATCGGCCCGCACCGTGCTCCCCGCGAGGGGAGCGCCCTACATGTACTGTCCGCCGTTGGGCGAGAGCTGCGCGCCCGTGAAGAAGCCGCCCTCGGTGCACAGGAACCGCACCAGCGCCGCGATCTCCTCGGGCTCCGCGAAGCGGCCGAGCGGGATCTGCGACTTGATGTTGTCCTGAATCTCGTCGGACAGCGCCGTCACCATGTCGGTGGAGACGAAGCCCGGACACACTGCGTTGACGGTGATGTTGTTGCGCGCGAGCTCCTTCGCGGCCGTCTTCGTGAAGGCGATCATCCCGGCCTTCGCCGCCGCGTAGTTCGCCTGACCGACGTTCCCCATCTGCCCGATGATCGAGGACATGTTGATGATCCGCCCGTAGTTCGCCTCGCGCATGTGCGGCACCGCCGCCCGCGTGCAGTAGAACATCGACGACAGGTCCGTCTGGATGACCTCGTCCCACTCCTCGACGGAGAGCCGCGCGATCGTGCGGTCGCGGTTCACGCCCGCGTTGTTGACGAGGATGTCGATCTTCCCGAGCTCCTCGACCGCCGTCTCGACGACATCACCGGCCTCGTCGGGGTCGGACACGTTGGCCTTGACGAGCACGACGGTCCCGCCGAACTCGTGGATGATGTCGCGCGTGGCTTCCGCCGTGTCCGCGTTCGACACGTAGTTGACGATCACGCTCGCGCCCTCGCGCGCCAGTTCGATCGCGCACGCGCGCCCGATGCCGCGCCCGCCACCGGTCACGACCGCCACCTGTCCCTCGAGTGCTCCAGCCATCTCAGCCTCCCGTGGTGTATGGGTTTACGTTCGACGGCCGCATCGTGACCGTGCAACGGCGAGGGCGCAAGCCTGCGCCTGCGCCCTCCCTCGAGCCTCGGCCTCGTGGGGCCGTAGCGTCCCGTGCCCGTTGTGACTAGACGACGGTCGGCGGGGTGTACTCGCCCCACTCCTCACGCAGCACGTCGCACATCTCGCCGAGCGTGGCGTAGCTGCGCACCGCGTCGAGGATCGGCTCCATCATCGAGTCGTCGCCGCGCGCCGCCTCGCGCAGGGCCGCCAGCGACGCGCCGACGGCGCCCTCGTCGCGCTCCGACTTCACACGCGCGAGGCGCTCGAGCTGCGCGTCGATGACTGCCGTGTTCGGGCGGAAGATCGGCGTCGCGTCCTCGTCCTCATCGACGTACTGGTTCACGCCGACGACCACGCGCTCGCCCGCCTCGATCTCGCGCTGGTAGACCACCGAGGCTTCCTGGATCTCCGACTGCACGTATCCGCTCTCGACCGCGGCGACCGCCCCGCCGATGTCCTCGACGCGGTCGATGATCGCCTGCGCAGACTCCTCGAGCTGGTTCGTGAGGGACTCGACGTAGTACGAGCCGGCCAGCGGGTCGATGGTGTCGGCCGCGCCGGTCTCGTGAGCGATGATCTGCTGCGAGCGCAGCGCGAGCTGCTGCGCCTCCTCGGTCGGCAACGCGAGCGCCTCGTCGTAGCACGACAGCGCGAGCGACTGCACGCCGCCGACGACGGCCGCGAGGGCCTGGATCGCCGAGCGGGTGAGGTTGTTGAGCGGCTGCTGAGCGGTCAGCGTCGAGCCGCCGGTCTGGGTGTGGGTGCGGAACATCATCGCGCTCGGGTTGGTCGCGCCGTAGCGCTCCTTCATCGAGCGCGCCCACATCCGGCGCAGCGCGCGGAACTTGGCGACCTCCTCGAAGAAGTAGTTGTGCGTGTTGAAGATCCACGACACCCGCGGCGCCACGTCGTCGATCGACGCGCCCTGCTCCAGGCAGCGGTCGAGGTATGCGAAGGCGTTGGCGAACGCGAACGCGACCTCCTGGGCGGCCGTCGAGCCCGCCTCGCGGATGTGGTAGCCGGAGACGGAGATCGAGTTGAAGCGCGGCGACTCGTGCGCGCAGTAGTTGATCAGGTCGGCGGCCAGCCGCACCGAGGGGCCGGGCGGGAAGATGTAGGTGCCGCGCGCGACGTACTCCTTGAGCACGTCGTTCTGCGCGGTCCCCATGATCACGCTCGGCGGGTGTCCCTGCTTCTCCGCCGCGACGATGTACATCGCCACGAGAATCGGCGCGGGCGCGTTGATGGTCATCGAGGTGGAGATGCCGTCCAGCGGGATGTCCTCGAACAGCGTCTCCATGTCGGCGAGGCTGTCGATCGCGACGCCCACCTGGCCGACTTCACCGGCCGCCATCGGGTGGTCCGAGTCGTAGCCGGTCTGGGTCGGCAGGTCGAACGCCGTCGAGAGGCCGGTCTGGCCGTTCGCGAGCAGCTCGCGGAAGCGCTCGTTGGTCTCCTCGGGCGTCCCGAAGCCGGCGTACTGGCGCATGGTCCACAGCCGGCCGCGATACATGGTCGGCTGCACGCCGCGCGTGAACGGGTACTGGCCGGGGAACCCGATGTCGTCGAGGTAGTCCACGTCGGCAACATCGGCGGGGGTGTAGAAGCGCTCCGCCTCGGCCGAGGAGGTCTCGAACGTCTGCCTGCGCTCCGGGAAGCGGCCCAGCACCTTGGCCAGCGGACCCTCTTCCCACGCGCCCTGCGCCTCTTCGATCGCCGTCGCCTGCTCCGGCTTCATCATCGTTCTGCTCCTCGGACCCTGACGCCTGCTCCGATGTGCGTGCTGCTAGCGCAGCGCGTCGATCATGACCAGGGCGTCGCCGCGGATGACCTCGGTGCCGTCCTGGTTCGTCACGTTCGTGTTGAGCGAGACCTGGCTGCGCTCGGTGTTCACGGCAGTCGCCTCGACGTTCGCCGTCAGCGTGTCGCCGGGCGAGACGGGGGCGCGGAACTGGAGGTTCTGCCCCAGGTAGATGACCACCGAGTCCGGCGCGAGCTGCGTGCCGAGCGCCGCCGAGATCACGCCGGCGGCGAGAATGCCGTGGGCGATCGGCGCCTTGAAGCGCGTGCGCGCCGCGTACTCGGCATCGCTGTGCAGCGGGTTCGTGTCGCCGGAGACCTGGGTGAACATCGAGATGTCCTCCTCGGTCACGGTCTTCTCGAAGCTCGCGGTCGTCCCGACGCTCACACCTTGCACATCGTCAGCCATCGTCATCCCCTCGCCTGCTCGCGCCGGAGGCGCGCATACTCGTCGCTGTCGCGCTGTGTGCCGAGCATAACTGGAATCGCGCGCACGCGGCACGCCCCGCGCGAGCCTCGACGGCCTGTAGGCCGTGGTCGACCCCGCGTTGCGCAGCATTTAACTGTTGATTATAAAAAAATGCGAAAAAAGATTGACCCAGCCCGCCCACCGGCGATAATGGATGCACGGACCACGCACACCCAATGAAGGACGTGCCATCGGTCCCCTGGCGGGGTGGCCGAGCCAATACGCACCACGGGCCCCGGCTCTCGCGCAGGACGCACGAGACGGGATGCCCGGACGCGGACTGAAGGACGCATGGAGCGCGCACGCGACGAACTGATTCGCATCCTCCACGAGCGCGGTGACAGCTCCGTCGCCGGCCTCGCCGAGGCCATGGGCATGTCCCAGGGCTCGGTGCGACGCCACCTCGACATCCTCGGCGCCGACGAACTCATCGAGACCCGCCGGGAGCGCCGCCCGCGCGGCCGCCCGCTCACCGTCTACTCGCTCAGCGAGGCCGGCGAGGAGCGCTCATCGGCGGCCCACTACGCGCGCCTGCTTGAGCACGTCTACCCTGCACTCACCGACCTCGGCGCAGCCGATGTGGACGGGCGGCCTGGCGCCACCATCCTCTGGCGCGTCTTCGAGTCTGTCGCCGAGCGCGTGGCAAGCGAGTACGCCCCGTTCATCCGCAGCGACGCCCTCCCGGACCGCATCACCGAGGTCGTCGCCGCGCTGAGCGAAGTCGGCGTGCTGCACGACGCCGTCGATGAGGGCGACGCCTTCCGGCTGAGCAACGTCGGCTGCCCCTGCCGCTCGACGGCCCTCGAGACAGGCGCCGCCTGCGAGGCGGACCGCTACAGCATCGAGCTGCTCGTGGGCGCGCCGGTCGAGCAGGTCGCGACCATCGCGGGCGGCTCGAACTGCTGCGAATACATCGTGAGAAAGCCCGCGGACGGCGACGCCGTGCGCGGTACATGGGTTCCGGCGTTTGGCGCGCCGGCGCCCCAACCACCAGGAACCGAACCATTGGGACGAGCAAGAGCGGAGTTGCTGTGAGCGATACGAACGGGCAGGAGTCCGGCCAGCCGTTGCTGGAGGTCCGCGACCTCCACGTGAGTGTGACCACGGACCCGGAGATCAAGATTGTCCAGGGCGTGGACCTCACGGTCCGGCCCGGCGAGGTGCACGCGTTGATGGGGCCGAACGGCTCGGGCAAGAGCACCCTGGCGAACGCCGTCGCCGGCAGCCCGCAGTACATGATCGACTCCGGCGAGGTGCGCTTCCAGGGCGAGGACGTGACGCTGCTCACCGCCGACAAGCGCGCGCGCATGGGCATGTTCCTGTCGTTCCAGTACCCCACCCCCATCCCCGGCGTGACGATGGTGAACCTGCTGCGCATGGCCATGAAGGCCCGCACCGGCGAGGAGCCCGCGGCGCGCGAGTTCCTCCAGCAGCTCCGCGAGGTGCTCACCACGCTCCGCATCGACGAGGACTTCGCCCGCCGTTACGTCAACGACGGCTTCTCCGGCGGCGAGAAGAAGCGCGCCGAGATCCTCCAGCTCGGCATGCTCAGGCCGCAGCTCGCGATCCTCGACGAGACCGACTCCGGCCTCGACGTGGACGCGCTGCGCACCGTCGCCGAGGGTGTGAACGCGCTCCACAACCCGGAGATGGGCATCCTGCTCATCACGCACTACCAGCGCATCCTCAACTACATCACGCCGGACTTCGTGCACGTGCTGGTCAACGGCCGCATCGTCCGCTCCGGCGGCGCCGACCTCGCACGCCGCATCGAGGCCGACGGCTACGAACCGATCCTGCAGGAGCTCGGCGAACCCGCCGGCGCAGCGGCCAGCTAGGGCTGGCAGCGAGCCGACCAAACGAAGCAGCGAACGAAGCGAGGCAAATGATGACGACAATCGACCCCAAGGCCCGCGAAGCCGTCGGTGAGTATCAGTGGGGCTTCCACGACACCGAGGCGCCGCTCTTCCGCGCCGACAAGGGCCTCCACGAGGAGGTCGTGCGCCAGATCTCCGCGCTCAAGGACGAGCCCGAGTGGATGCTCGAGTTCCGCCTCGAGTCGCTCCGCACCTTCTTTGAGAAGGACGACCCGACCTGGGCCGGCAGCCCCGACCTCCTGGACGCCATCGACTTCGACGCCATCACCTACTACGTCCGCGCCACCGACCGTGACTCGACGGACTGGGATGACGTACCGGAGTACATCAAGGACACGTTCGACAAGCTGGGCATCCCCGAGGCCGAGCGCCAGTTCCTGGCCGGCGCGGGCGCGCAGTACGACTCCGAGGTGGTCTACCACAACATCCGCGAGGACCTCGCCAAGCAGGGCGTGGTCTTCCTGGGCATGGACCAGGGCCTCGCCGAGTACGGCGACCTGGTGCAGGAGCACTTCGGCACGGTGGTGCCGCCGGGGGACAACAAGTACGCCGCGCTCAACAGCGCCGTGTGGTCCGGCGGCTCGTTCATCTACGTGCCGCCGGGCGTGGAAGTGGAGGTGCCGCTGCAGGCCTACTTCCGCATCAACACCGAGAGCATGGGCCAGTTCGAGCGGACGCTGATCATCGCCGACGAGGGCTCGTACG
>MKWU01004811.1_pt1 | contig 15440 bp, 6 predicted proteins | sample 809101 | NCBI WGS metagenome assembly MKWU01 (sample SAMN05860141, study PRJNA318959) | sponge metagenome | host: Aplysina aerophoba | place: Slovenia: Piran, Adriatic Sea, Gulf of Piran | collected 2013-05-07 | reverse complement strand
GCGCGAGCCGCTCTTTCGCACGCGCAGCATCAGGCCGTTGCCGTCGACGTAGTTGCCGGGGCCGGCGGAGCGCACCATGGCGGCGGAGAGGGCGTTGCGTGACAGGCGGGGCATGGCATCGTTCCTTGGAGGGTGCGGAACGAGCTTACATGTCAGACAATATGAACACAATGAGTCCCACGATAAACGGCGGACTTAGCGGAACTTCAGGAGTCCTCTGGAGAGCGTTCAATCTTACCGGAAAGATAAGTTATTTGCTGTTTATCAGATGGTTAAGTGACCATATGGTGCATCGTGCGCCATCCTGAACATGCGACTAGAAAGTTGCAGATGACTTCCAGAGAAATCTTGTTAGCACCCTTGCCGCTGCTGCGCGAAAGGCCGATTTAGCGCCCCGTCACTACCGGATCCCCCCCACCGGGCGACATGCCGCGGAACGCACCATCGGCCGCTTCCGGCCGCCGGCCGGTAGTGACGGGGACTTGCGCCTCGGACCGCCCGCCCGACGAACGCTGCCACGACACGGAGCATCGTCTCGTTGGCGCGGCTCACCTCCATGTCGGGCCAGCCGAGGTTCGCCGCCCGCAGGACGCTTCGGCCGCGCTCGACGGCCATCAGCCGCCCCAGCGTCGCGCTGCCGGGACCGTCCGCCCGCACCACCATGATGCGGCCGTGGGCCGCCGGCTCGTCGGGGCCGACGTTCACGAAGTTGCGCCAGCGCTGCGACGCCGAAGCGCAGCGCTTCGCCGAGCGACCAGTCCAGCCGAACGCACAGCTCGCACCTGCCCGCTCCGCCCCGCGCGTCCAAGAACGGCGTCGGATTCGCCCTCGCCCGCATGGTGCACGGGCGCAGGCGCTACGGCGACCGCGGCCCGGACGACGACATCGCCGCGACAGCGCCCAGCTCGCCGACTCGGAATGCGTGGCAGCGATGTCGTCGAACCAGCTCCGCGCGTCCTTCGTGACCATGGTATCGACGCGGCGGCCACCGAACGCTGGCTCGATTCACCGCGACACGTTGAACGCATACGTCTTCCGCGTCGCAGGTTTCCAGCGTTCGGCGCATTCGGCGAGGAACGTCCACGCGAAACTCCACACCTTCGGCGTAGTCAGCGCCGCACGGTCTCCCGCCGCCGCATCGGCGAGCAACGCGCGCGCCGCGACCCGCCGGCCTACGTAACCCTTCGGTTAGCCCGGTACCTCGGCGGTTCGCGACGCCACGAGCACTCCCACGCGTACCGTCGCGCATTGCGCCAGCGTCGGCGGCTGCAACATCGCGGGAGCCGCGAGTCGGAGGCTGATCTACTCCCCCGCCAGGCACGCTATCGGCTGGGCAGATCTACACTACCGCCCGCTGCGCTCATCTCGCCAACGATCCCCTCGAGGCCACCGCAAACCGCATCGCCAGCAGAATCACCGAAGTGGCGGAGTAGTGTGCTTGCCGAAGAATTTCGGGCGGCGCGCTCGCCGGCTGGTCGACGACGGGGCCGAGTAGGCGGGGTCGTTACCCGTTCCATTCCACGCCGACGGTCTCGGGACATTTCCCTTCGTCGTCCACGGGCAACATCTCAAGCCAACGGTCGATGCCGTTCGGCAGATCGATTTCTTCCATTTCGCGTGCCGCCTCGACTTGCATCTGCCATTCTTCGTCGCTGAACGGCCTTCCTGCCATCATCTCCACGAACTCTCGCATGTTTGCGAGAGCTTCCTCGTCCTCGTCGAGGCTCTCGTCATCCGAGTCCCAGCCGATAGGATTGCACCTCACCAGTGTCATGCCGTCGGTATTGTCCCTCTGCCCGCATTCCATCGTCAGCCTTTCGTGGTAGGAAAGTTCGAATCCTTGGTCGTCTACGAACAACGAGTAGATGAAATCCGAATCGCCCGGCTTCCTCGCCACTCGGTTCTCGATCCGGACGCTCCCTCCATATTCTCCGACTTCCGGCAGATTCCGGATTGCCGCAATCGTCCGTTCGGCTTGAGGTAGTTCGCCATCGTCCGAGATGCGCATCAGAGCCTCCAAGCGGTCCACTAATCGTGATTTCGATGCTTCGTATCGAGTGTTCCATCGCAGCCTCATCGTGTCGGCTTCGACGGATTCGTCGACATCCCACACTTGACTTCGGTTGCGACCGGCAGCATGGGCTGGTGGCGCGCCTTCGTGAATGGTTGGGTCCGTCGGTGTGGGTTCGGCGGTTGGGGCCTCGGGAGTCGGTGCGAATCCTGCTGCGCCTTCCGCCTCCGCAGTTGCTTCGCGCATCTCGCGCATCACATCGTGCTTCGGGGTCATCTCATCGACCCATGGCTCGTCTGCGAACCGACCGCGTACCTGATTGTAGACGCCGCGGAACGGGCGCTGCATGTACTGCTTGAAGTGGTCGAGGCCGTACTTCTCGATCATGAGCCTCGCGATCTCTTTCGTCTTCCGAACGCCACGAATCACTTGGTAGGTGACTTCCTTCGCCACGTACTCCGCGAAGGGAGCCACGAGTTGGGGGTCGAATCCCGAGTGGGTAGCGTCGGCGGCCGCCATCGCCGCCTCAACCTCGTACTCCGGGGTCATCTCGCTGATCCAGGACTCATCTTCGTAGGTGTCGCGTACGTCCTCGTAGACGGTGGCGAAATACGGTCGCATCAGTCTCCATCGCTCCTCTCCTACGTCCGCACGAATCTGAGCAATCATCTGTCCGACAGCGCAATATCCTTTCAGAGACCAATGGACGACAGCCTCAGTGGTCGCGACGACTAGCGACCGTACCGTCTCCGGCGAGAGTCTGGAGATTGAAGCTGTGCCCTCAAGATCTCCCAGGTCGACGTGACGGCGCCCCGCCTCCGAGAAAGTCGTCGAGGAGTCTTCATGCAGCACCGATTGAGAAGCACAGAGATCGACCCGACGAGACTCTGCGACGCTCCCAATCGACGATCTGGTGTCTTCCAAGACTTCCAGCGGTCTGATGCCGAGACCCTCGCACGCATCCAACACGCTCTTTATGGCGGCCTCGCGGTCCGTGTACCAAGCCGACTCGCGAATCCGGATGAAAGTCCAGCCTGCCCGCTCGAGCTGGCGCTGGCGGGCCATGTCCTGCTCGTAACGCTCGGCACCGTGCCACGCATCTCCGTCGCATTCGACGGCGAGGCGTGCATCGTTGCCCTCTACCACCAAGTCGATCCTGTAGCCGGCAACCTCCGCCTGCGGGTGAACCGCAAACCTGCGGCGAAGCAGTTCCAACGCGACATCGACTTCGAACCAGCTCTCGTAGGGGTCGGGTTGATTTCCTTTCAAGCGCCGTGACCGGGCTTCGCGTTCGAGGCGGTCCAGATCTTCGGATTGTCGGGCGAAAGCTCCGTGCAGCGGATTCTCGAAGAAAGCGATCAGCTTGCGGCGAAGGTCGCCGGGTCCGAGGTCGTGCTGCCGGACGCTGTGGAACAGGCGCACTTGATCTCGCGCGCGACTCATCGCCACATTGAAACGTCTCTGATCCGGCAGCGTCGTGAGGGCACGGTGCTGGACATTCGGGGCCGCGACCAGAGACAGGAAGACGATATCTCGCTCATCACCCTGAAACGCGGCCGGCCCTCCGCAGCGCAATCGGTGTGCCTCCGTCGTCTCGGGGTCGAGCCGCTTCGCAAGCTCGTGCTCGATCAGATGCGCCTGCGCACTCCCCTGCAGGGCGATGACCCCAAACGACTTCCCCTTGTAGTCCTCGTCGTCGATGACCTTCTCGATCTCCTCGACCACTGCCGCCGCCTCGGCCCGATTGAGGATGCGCGCTCCCTTCCCCTCGCACGCGCCCTCCGCGACGAATCTCGATTCCATCGCGGGGAGCCTGTTCAGGGGCGCTTGGCGCAACGGGATCAGCGGCGCGTCCCGATAGCAGAGATCGTTGCTAAAGCGGATGATCTCGGGAACGCACCGAAAGTGCTCGCGCAACGTGATCGGGTGCTCGAACGAACGCTCTGCGTGATCGAACAGGCTGGTGTCGGGCCGGAACTCGTCGCGGAACCTGAACTGCTTCAGGTGCTCCCTCGCCAAGCGTGCGATGCTGTCTTCGGGGACGCCGACCGCCTCGGGGCTGTTCTGCTTGTCGTCGCCCACGACGATGATCCGCTTTGCGAGCAGGAGCAGCGCGAGGGCGTCGCCGCTTGCCTGCGATGCCTCGTCGACGATGACAGTGTCGAACAGCCCCGGTTCGGCGTCCACCATGTCCCAGAGCCGGTGCAGCGGCATCACCCAGGCCGGAATTCGCGGAACGCAATCCATGAGATATCGGCGGGCGGTGCGCCGGTGACGATACGCATACCTTCCGGTGCCCTTGCCGATTCGACCCACTGCCTTCGTCCAGGCATTCAAGCTGTGAACCGTTGGCTGGTCCAGACGCTCGAAGAACGCACCCCATGCCCGAATGGAGACCAATTCCTCCGTCGCGTCCTCGATTCTTCGCTGAAGGCGATGGTGCTCCCGGGCGCGCTCCTCGCCGACCGCCGCATCCGAGACCTGGTGCAACCACGCATGGGCGCTCGACCATGCCCAGGCTTGATTCATCGTGCGAATTCTCCCCGTCCAATCCGAGTCGCCTGCGGTACTTCGCAGCAGCTTCGCCAAGCCAGGACACGAGCGATCCAGCTTTTCGAGGAACGCGTCGTAGCGAGCCAGACGTTCCTTCTGTTCCCGAATGCGTTCTCGTTCATCCCTGGCGGTGCAATAGCCGTTGAAGTCGCGTGTCTTCACCGCTTCGGCCATGGCCACCAGGCACGGGTGAGCGGCTCGGTTTCCGCATTCCCGAATCGCTTCCAGTACCTCCTCCAGTTCTGCTCGGGCACCCTGCGCGGCCCGCTTTGCCAGCTCTGCGGCAACAGCTCCGATCCACTGATTCCGCTCGTCCGGTAGAGCAAGAGATGTTCGCTCCCCCGGCAGTGAGGCGGCGATGGTCGTCACACGCTTCGAGTCGAAGAACTCGAGGAGAGTGCGCAGTTCGTTCGTCAGGTCTCGGGCGCGAGCAACGGCCTGCCTCCAGCTTGGCAGCGCAGGCAAGGCATCCGTCCACAGTCGTGCGAGCTCCTGGATTTTTCGGTCCAGGTCGAGATACGCGACGACGCTTGCCAATCGCTCGACGCTGTCGGGCCTCCGGCCATCGACCAGGCACGATTTCTCGATGTGCACGGTCTCCTTCACGATGCGTGGCGCAAGGATTCCGAAACCTCGACGCCCGCCCTGCCTGAAGTGGGCCAAGCGCTGCTGAGCATCCGTACGCAAGTGGTCGGGCGGTACGCCGGAAGGAAGCTCGACGCGCGTCGTGCCAAGCTGGCGCAATAGCGCGGTTGCCTCCCGGAGCAACGCATCCGATTCGAGCGCGAGGCGATTCCACAGATCCACGCTGCCGGCGAGAAGATCCGCCAGGATCGTCTCGGTCAGACCGCCGAGCACGCGGGTCGCCTTGGTGGCAAGGTTCTCCAGGTCCACGAGCGTCGAGCGAAGCGCGTGGAGGGATGCCGACGGACTCTCGGCAAGCGCCTCGACTTTCTTCGGTACGGCCGTACCCGTCGCCCGGGCGGCGGATTCTTCGGCGGCTGTCAACGTCGCGATGAGCGTCTTGAATCGGTCCGGCCCGGGGAGCAGAGCGGTGCCCACGTCCAGGCGCAATTCGGCGAGTGCCTCCTCGTCGAGTTGCGCGTGCATCTCGGCGAGAAGCGCCGTTTCCGTTTCATCGAGCGGAAACGGACTCTCGGGCTCATCGAGACCGGGGAGCCAGCCAAGCTGTCCACGCCGCTCATCCAGACTCCGGGCAATCTGTGCCGCCGTTCCCTGATAGCCGCCGGGCAGCGTATGGGCATGGGTCTCCGCCTCGCGCGAGTCCCGTAGGAAGCGTTCGGCCTTGGCGAGCTCGCTTTCGAGTGCCAGAAGATGTTTTTCCATCCCATCGGTTGCGTATCGGTCATGCTCCGGTCCGCGCCACTCGTTCTTCCTTCGCAAAATGCCCCGTACGCTCTCTTCCAGGAGCCGTTGATCTTCGCGTGACGAGCCGAGCGCTGTGACGATCAGGTCGCGAACGTCGGCCGGCAGCAATCCACCCAGGACCGCCAGCGCCTTGGGGGCCTGCGCGGTGACCAGGATGCGGTCGCCCATCGCCAGGAGATGGCAAATCAGGTTCGCGATCGTATGGCTCTTGCCGGTCCCGGGTGGTCCCTTCACAAGGACGCAGGGGTTGTATTGCAGGCGGTGCACGATTTCTCGTTGTTCATCGTTGGCTGGCCGCGGGAAGAGGAATCGGTCCGGGATTCCTCGCCTCGGTGCGTCATGATCTCGACCGAATTCGAGGCCGCCGGCAGCGTCCTCTGGAGTTTCGCCTTCTCGAAGAAGGAAGTTCCACGGCCTCGTGGCTTCCAGACCGCCGTCGGCCGAGGATTCCAGGAATGATCGAATCAGTTCGTCGTAGCCCGTGGGACGGCGTTCGCGCAGCACGAGCGCGGGGGCGTACGATACCCGTGGGCACTCCTCAGCTCGGTCGGCAGGGAAGAGGCCCTCCTCATCGACCTGCGCGTCGGAGCGGAGACGGTTCGCCAATTCGCGCAACACAGGCGCAAGGCGGGGGGTGTTCCACGCTTCGATGTCAAGTTCGTCGAGTCGTGATTCGATTGCCTCGGCATCGAGGCTGGGCTGATGCTGGAGGTCCAGCATGTCGAGCTCGATCCGGAAGCGTTCGAAGGAAGCAGCCGGAACGACGCTCAACAGCCCTCGCGCCGCATCGAGCACGATCTCGGCCGGCGCCGTGAGAAGGTGGCGCCTGACCGGCGTGTTCATCGGGTCACGCCACTCAAGCAGGCCGACCGCAAGCAGCAGCTCGTATCGTTCTTCAGCCTCTTCGAGGCGGCGACGCATGAAGTCCAGGTTCTCGTAGATGTTCTGAACTTCCTGCCACCGGCGCATCTCCTTCGCCCACGGTTCCCATTGGTCGACGAGGTATTCGAGCCACGCCTCCTCGACCTCGGGGTAGTCGTCCAGGCGGCGCAATTCTGGCCGCATTTCGGGAGGATCGCCGAAATCGAGACCGTCTTGTCCGACTTCGACGAGCACGGTGACCTCCGGATGGAGGTCCGGTTCCCTCTCCGTGCAGTCCAGATCATCGGCCCGCACCCAGTCCACTACCGTCTCCGGAACAGGCGGCCGCATCGGCATGCGCTTCTTGCGCACTTCAAGCCACAGCTCACCAAGATCGTCCGCGCTCTCCATCAGGAAGGGAGATCGGCATTCGGCGTGTCCCGTTGGCACATCGCCGAACCAGATGATCCTGTCCCCGTCCCCATACGTACTGAACCGCCTCCGCCGGAGCGTCGCGGTTGCCTTGAGGAAGGCCAGAAGATCAGTTCCCTTGTCTGTTGCCGTTTGGTTCATTCGTTGGTCTACGAATCGATTGCGTCAATGATGGAGACACTCCGACTCCGATCGAGCCCGGTGCCGCGTCGATGGTAGCCGACCTGGAACGGAAGAGCGCTACGTGCGCGAGCACGCCTCGATACACTGCGTGTCGGAGACGGCAGCCCATTGCTGCATCATGTTCAGCAAGCACCGCGGGACTGGCCCTCGGGGCGCCGCCGTCCGCAGGCCCTTGACCGTACCCATAGCGGGACCGCTGCCCACGCGATGAAGGAGGAGTCGTACATGACGAACGTATCACGGCCTTCCGAAGGAGAGTGCCGAAATTGTGGCGCACCGAACCTGAAGGGTTCGAGCGCTCGCGAGTCGGTCGCGGGTTGGTGCGTTCAATGCGTGGCCAAGCTCTTCTCGGGGGACACACCGCAAACGCGCTCGTTCCGCGGGCATTTCGGCGACACGCCGGGCCTGGGACGCATCGCTCAGGCTGCATTCTTCGGGAGGCGCTATCGTCGCAGCCTGGAGAACAGCCTGCGACGGTGGGAGGCTACCAAGGAGCAACGCCTTCGTGCGTTCGAGGCGTTTGGCCATCGCATTGGCCTGGATTCGAGGCAAGCCGAGCGCTGGGCGGGACGCCTGGAACGGTTGTGCGAACGATATAATCGAAAGGAACGGGAAAGACTCGATACGGTACCGCTCGACCCTGATTCCCCGCGCCGAGGGAGACCCCACACCTCTCGGTTCCGTGACTACGAAATCGCCGAGCTTATCCGTCGGCTCGAAGGCCGTGGACTGCCGGTCACGTCCGCCGGGGGCGAGTCCATCGCCGGTGTACTCGCCGAAGCGCTGGGCCTTTCGGAGTCCACTATCGCCAAGATATGGGAGAAGGCTTCCAATCGGCCCGCGAAGCTCTCGCGCGAGCGCACCGTTCCATGTGTCCGGTGCGGTACGCCTATCCCGAAGTTTCAAGCCCGGCGGAATGGCCCGCAATGCCCGGCGTGTCGATGCGCTGGCACTGTGGACTACACGACCCTGCGACTGCGCAATTAGTTCGTAAGCCCGCGTGGATCGATGGCGCTACGTTGCGGCTTCGGCCAATTGCGGAGCCGGGTGCAGGCGGACTCCGGTGGAGGTCATTCACGTTGAAGCTGCCCAACGGAAGCCAGGCGATCATCGACGGTCGCAAGATCTCGGATTACTGCCTCAATCCCGATCACGACGATGGGAGGCACAAGGCTCACCTCTTCCAGGCGCTAACCGGTCTGAACCAGGACAACGCTGGCCTGTTGGTCGACGCCCTTCGTGAAGCTGCCGCATCCGACGATGCGGCGGTCGGCAAGGTGGACAGGTACGGTCGCCGACACGTGATCGACTTCGAATTCACAGGTCCGAATGGCACTGCCATGATTCGTTCCGCATGGATCGTAAGGACCAGCGAAAGCGTGCCCCGCTTGGTCACCTGCTATATTCTCCGACATGCCAACCTGCAAGTGGACGAATGACGTGACCACGGCGCGACGACTGACACTGTTGGACATGGTGGCCGTGCTGAACGGCTCAGGTGATCCCGAGATCCGTGCGGGCGATGTAGGAACAGTTGTCGAGCTGCTCCCTCCAGATGGCGTGGAAGTCGAGTTCCTGAGCCGGGACGGACGGACTCGACACATCGGCACACTTTCCATCAGTGACGTGCTCGTTCTCAACCGCGAGCGGACCCGTGTTGCTGGAGCCTCCCCGGTGCCGAGCTGAGCATCCCGGCCGCTCAGGCGCCACTCGGGCTCTGCCGTGCTTCATGCCGGTGCGATGATCGCCACCCATCAGGTTGAACGGCGAATCCGCAGAAGCGGCCTTGCGGCCGCTAAAGGCTTTCACGCCCTCCGGTCCCCGGGACCGACGACTCGTCGAGCGACGCGTCGAGCCTCGCCGGTCGGCGGTCGTGCGGTTCGACGCCGGGGGGCGCCGCAGGCGTTCCACCGCGACGCACGGCGCATCGTCGCGAGCTGGCGAACGCCGCACGAGTCAATCAGCGGCCCATGTCCGGTCTGGAATCCGCCTCTACCCCGAGATGCAGTCGGCCCACGCCTGCATGACCGGGCGCCGCTTCTCGAGCAGGTCGTCGCGCGCACAGGCGGCGACGGTCGCTGAACCTTCCACGTGCGCCAGCGCGAACTCCGAGAGCAGCTCGTCCATGTCGTGCTGCCGCACCCAGTCCCTGAAGCTGGACCGGAACCCGTGGTCCGACGCCGCGATCCCTGCGTTACGCAGCGCCTGCGTCATCACCACGTCGCCCATCATCGCCCCCGGACGCGTGCCCGGGAACCCGGTCCGAGCGAGGGCCGCGCCATCAGGCCGCGAGGAATTCGACCACGACTCCATCGGTGCGCGTCACTTCTCGAACAGATTGCTGCGCGCGTACGCCGCCTCGGCCTTGTTCCTGACCGCATGCCCAAACGCCGCCTCCATGACCGCATGCGGCGTATGAGTTTGCTCGACAGCGGCGCGCGCAAGTCACCCGCACCAACGCGCGTCCCGAAGGCGCTCAAGGCCTTGCCGTCGATCAAGTAACAGAAGCAGTCGCTGCCCTTAACACCGGCGAGAATACCGCTTTAAATCAGCACGTTAGTGGAGTGTGCCGCTTTGCGCCCGGCCGCGTCATCGTCCAGTGCGTGGACGACATCGACGAAATGCAGCGATGGCTCGAAGGCCGCGAGTGAACTCGCCCGCGGCTGGCCCGGAGGCCGCTTCGGCCGCCTGTCACTACCCGTTTCGCGACGAGCGCCCTCGACCGCCGACCGGGTTGGTGACAGACGGCGGGCACCCCCAGGTCGCCCGGGTTTTCCCCCGAATGCCCCGGCCCGCCGTGTCTTGTTTCCGGCGGAGGCGACCGTGCCGCCGACCGTATTGATTTCCCTGAGCCCGAACGGGTGCGTCGGCCTCGCTTGCGCTCGCGGTGTCGATTAGTGCTCCACCGGCCTCGCCAACCTCCGCAGGTCGGTTCCCGACGACGCGGCGGATGGTTTCCTCACGAGTGACGCGCGAGTTCCCTTTTCCGACCCCGGACGGCTCGTAAAGATAGAGCGGTTCGCGGACATGCGCCGGGTTTTCGGCCATCTCCACGATGGGCAGCATGAAGGCCCAGTCGGTGGCAAGATCGATGTAATCGCCGTCGAGCCGCAGCATCTGGTCCGGTATGGCGTCGAAGAGCCTCTTTCGGAACGATCGGAGATGCTGCCACACGTTGCCTCCGCGGCGCTCACGTGGCCGCTCGAAGCACACCGGATAGTCGGCCGCCTTGTCGGTGCGCAGCATCGAACCGACGGTCATGTCGGCGCCACGGTCGTATTCCATCGCTAACCGCTCAAGCACGCGGTCGCCGATCAGCGCGTCGTCCGCGTCGAGCGTCACGATCACCGTCTCGCTGTCGGCGCAAACCGTTCTTATGGCGGTCACCATGTTGGCCAGCAGGCCGCCGCGGCGCCGGTTGCGAAGGACCGTGCAACGCTTCCCGAGCGCCCCGCAGGCGATTTCGAAATGTTCGGCGAACATGGGGTCGGATGCGTCGTCGAAGATCACCGCGCCCCATAGCTCCCCTTTCTGCCGGGCCATGGATTCGAGGCACCGGCGGAACCGACCCGGCGGCACGTTGCGGCCCGAGACGACGAAAACGAACGGCTCGCGCCGGCGCGGTCCCATCCATTTGGCGATGCCGCCCGTCCAGTCCGCCCTTCCCGTTTGAACGCGCGGCACCGCGCCATGCTCGATGCGGTCGAGCACCGCGAACCACTCGGCGATGTCGTTCTTGCGCGTGTTCGGCGGGTGGACATGAAAGGTCCGGCGGTCGCCGCCGCGAAACGACTGGCCCGCCCCCTCCTCGATTGCCCGGTCGAGAGCCCTGTGCCAGGGAAGGGCGAGACGGTCTCCTTCGGTCCAGTTCGGCAACGGTCTCGCGTCGCGCAACCGGGCGAGATCGATCATCCCGGCGCGCGCTTCCGTGCGCCACGCGCCGCAGCCTCCGCGGTCGGTATAGGGCCGGTCTTGTTCCATGGCGATGTTGAGCGCTACGGTCAGCGCTCCTGGCTCTCCGTTCAGGACCGCTAGCATCTCGGCCAGATAATCGTGGCCCCGGTCCATCCGGGCGACCATGACGTCCGCGTCCACATGAAGGACGTATCGCGTCTCGCACGCCTCGAACCCCGCCAGCGTGGACGCGACCGGCGCGCCGGTCGCGGCGTGCGCATACGCGGAGGGAACGCCGAACCACCGCCGGTTAATCGCGGCGGCGGCCCCGCTGTCGCCGGGGCTCTTGACGATCCGGTCGAGCCATCCGGCATTCTCCAAGCGGTGCGCTTCCCGGCGAAGGTCGCTCAGACTTCCGTGCGTGTGCTGCCTCAGGAATCCATCCTGGCGGGAGTCGATCGCCAGGATCCGCTCGGCGAACGCCCGGGGTCCCTCGAGTTGCGAGACCAGGTGGCGCACCTGCACGTCGAGCGTGGCCGCCTCCATGGCGCATGCCTTGATCAGCAGCGTGACCTCGTCAGGTAGCGACGCGAGTGGGCGGAGTTCGAACGCCAGATGCTCCGACATCGGCTCGAAGCGTTCCAGATCGACGGAAGGCGCCTCCACGCGCCGGGATACCTCCAGGCCCGCGCGGGCGAACTCCCGCCGCAGCTCCCGTTCGGGCCGATGCACGTCACGGCGCACCCGACCTGTCGCGCGCATCCTCTTGCGCCATGTGAAGGTGTCCTCGTAACGGGCGCCGGGGGGCAGTTCCCGGTCGGCTTCAGGGCACGGGCCAGCGAATGTGAAATGCGGATCGCATACGGTCACGACGACCCGGCCATTCTTGGCCACCGAGGCGCGTAGGTCGGAAAGAACCGCGCGTAGCTCGGCGTCGTCATTGACGGTGCAGAGCACACGGCGGCATACCACGAGATCGAACGGTCCCGCCGCCAGCGCCTCCTCCCGTTCGTCGGTGAAGCCCAGATCGCCAGCTTCCCGGCTAAGCGATTCCCATCGCAGCCGATGGGCGCGGTTAGGGTCATAACCGAGGACCCGCATCCCACGCTTCGCCATGTCCCGAGCAAGACGGCCCTTGCCGCAGCCGTAGTCGAGAACGTACTCGGCCTTTCCGGCCATGCCGAGCACGATATCCCCGGACGCCTTGTGACGCCCTGTCACGCGTCGAACCGCCTCGTGGAATCGGTCAAACCCTTCGAGCTCGCGAGTCTGCGCGTCGTTCGACGCACGCCGCATGATGTCCTTGAGGTCAGGCTGGTTCGCCCAGCGATACGACAGCCATGCCCGCCGACACATCGCGTCGAAGTCGTGGTCGCTTTCCAGCGGACGGATGTCGGAACCGTAGTCGATCAACCGCACACGCCCGTCGACCACACGCAGGTTGTCGGGATGGATGTTGCGGCAAACGATGCGATGGCGCCGGCACTCGGCGAGCAGGTCCACCATGCCGGGCCCATGACCGCCGCAGTATGGTTCGCTGGCCTCGAAAGGGTAGACCAGCACCGCGCGATGGCCCGACTCATGAAGAGCGAGAAGCGGGTAGAGGCAGCGCGTGTCGCTCCAGGCTCCGAGCAATGTGCGCAGAAACGCCGGGGCCTCGATGAGCGGCGATGACTTCCACCAATAGTCGAAGACTTTGAGCACGCGCTCTCCGTCGGTAAGCGCCACGCCTTCCGTGCCGCACCCCAGCACGGTGAGCGAACCGGCGGGCGCGGCCAGCTTTCCGGCAACGGCCTTGGCGTTGGCGACTCTTTCCTCCGTGAGGCCGCTCAGGAGCGTCGCGGATTCCTTGAGCCGATTCCGATGGTCCTCGACCTCCGTTGGCAGCTGCTCGACAAACTCGCGGATCTGGCGATCGTTCAGCGCCCCGGCTTCGCGCTCGACGCGATGCAGGGTCTCCATCGTGTAGACGTCAGCCAGGCGGCGGGAGAACGCACGCAGCCGGTTCAGCGCGGGTCGATGCTCGTCTTCCTGCCACCAGTATCGGTCGTCTTCGACAAGCCGAATCAGAACCCGAGCGAGCCCTCGGATGCGATGGAACGACAGGCGAAACGCCGCCACCCGTTCGTCCAGGAATTTGTGCACACGATCGGCGAAGCGGTCGCGCATGTCTTCGACCACTTCCAGGCCGAGGCGGTCCGTGGCCGCGAACGCGCCGGGCGTGTCCTGGAGCGCCCTGAACGCTGCGTAGCCGCGAATGTCGTCGACGATGCGTTCGATATCCAGCCCGCCAGCCGGAAGGCCGACGCGATCATGATAGAGCGCGATCGGCAGGCTCGCGACCCGGCGGTCAAAGTAGCGCTCCTGCAACAGCGCCCAAACCATGTCGGAGCGCCGGCTCGGCCTCCCGTCGATTGTAGGCGAGGGATTGGGGGCGAGCCTCAGGGCCTCGATGTCCAGCACGAAGGTATTGCCTCCGCGCTGGAGTCCTCCACGGACTGCCGACAACGGATCGATGTCCGCCCCAATGGCGAGGGGTCGGAAGACTTGTTCCCCGGCCAATATCCGTTCCGCCGAACCGGCCATGCGCGTGAACGCTTCGCCCACCGTCTCGCCGGGAAAGTCGGGTGTGATCCAGAACGGCGTTTCCAGCCTGTCCGTTTCGCTGCGAGACAGGTCGTAGTAGTAGTCGTGCCGGCCGGATCGCAGCATTGCGTTTTCCCTGCCGCGGTCGGGCAGGGCCGAGCGGGGGTCCAGCGCCGCCAGCCATCGCAGGGACGCGGCAAGGTCCACGAGTTGAACCCGCACCGTCGCCGCGAACGGCAGTGGAGGGGCACCGGTGTAGGCGCCGATGGCGATGTCCACGGCGCCGGCCGCATGGAGCCGCCGAAGCTCCCGCAGCACCGGTGCGAGCATCCGGAACTGCCGTCGGAGCCGCCCGTCTTCGTCGATAACGAGGGGATCGAGCCGCATGTCGTCGTCAACGATCCAGACGATCGAACCCGGCCGGCTCTTGGCGAACGCGTACAGGTATGACTGCAATACCGTGCGGGCGGGGGCGATGGACAGTTTGTGTCCCCGGCACGCGCCGCCGTCGGGGACCAGTCCGTTTCCGGCGTCTTCGAGATGCCGCGCGCGGTCCACCAGATGGACCCTCAGTGCGTCCGCGCGCTCGCGCTCCACGAGATCGCGCAACGCCTTGTCGGCCGTCCGGCCTGCGCCGTTTTCCAGTATCAGTACGTCATGGCCCGACAGACTTGGGTCTTCGGCAAGGCTTCGGAGATCCGCGAGCAGGTTGCCCACCTGTTCGAGCCTCGCCGTGTCGGCGATCGCGCCAACGATCAGATGGGGCGGCGCCTGAAGAGGCGCCGGAGGCCGCGGCGACGATGGCGGCGAGTCCTCGGGCCTCGGATCGCCTTCGGGCGCCGCTTCGGTCCATCCGAAATATCGCCCGGCCCGTGCCCGAAACGCCGCACGCTCGGTATTGGACATTCGGCCGCGATACTTGCGGAAGAACCGGTCCAACCCCGCGGTCTTGGCGGAAGATCCGGGCGTCGACAGACGTTGGCGCGACGCGCAGGCAAAGTGATGGACTGTCGGTTCCGGGGTAGCGCGGTAGCGCAGGCCGGGCAACTCCGCGAGGCGGATGCAGAGGTCGCGGTCGGTGCAGCTCGGCAACGATTCGTCGAACGTGCCGGCTTCGAGCAACGCGCTCAGGCGGACAACCAGGTTGCTGCCCTGAATCCCGGGATTCCCGATCAGGAAATCCCTGATGTGGAGGGTCCGCGGCGGCATCTCCAGGTACGGCTCGGCGGCCTCCCCCATCCGCCAGAACGGCGCCGCGACCATGTCGAGATCGTGTCTCTCCACGGCGGTCAGGCATCTCTCCAGATGACGCGGCTGCCACCGGTCGTCGTCGTCGAGCATCGCGACATAGATTCGCCGAGGATCGCCGCAAGTCCGCAGCAGGTGATCCAGACCGGAGTTCCATGCCCCTGACGCGCCCTTCGTCCGGCGGTTGCGAAGAAAATCTACCGAAACGCCGGCGGGTCGCCAGTCCCGGACGACACGCCCCGTCCGTACGGCGGCCGCATCGTCGCCCGAGTCGGCGACGATG
>MKWU01004810.1_pt1 | contig 15443 bp, 12 predicted proteins | sample 809101 | NCBI WGS metagenome assembly MKWU01 (sample SAMN05860141, study PRJNA318959) | sponge metagenome | host: Aplysina aerophoba | place: Slovenia: Piran, Adriatic Sea, Gulf of Piran | collected 2013-05-07 | reverse complement strand
TCCGGTTCATTCGCGAGAGCCTCTTCCACGCCCGGCGATTCCGCGACCTCGACGACCTCAATGACCAGGCCGACCAGTGGTGCTCAACCCGCGCCGCCGAGCGCCCCTGCCCCGAGGACCCACAGCGAACCGTCGCCGACGTCTTCGCCGAGGAGCGCCCCAACCTCATTGCGCTCCCCGACAATCCATTCCCGTGCGAGGAGCGGGTCGAAGTCCATGTCGGAAAGACCCCCTACCTAAGGTTCGACGGCAACGACTACTCGATTCCCCATCGTTACGTCACGCGTACCCTCACCGTCTGCGCAACTCTCGAGACCGTGCGCATCCTCGACGCCGGCACCGTCCTTGCCACCCATCGCCGCTCCTTCGACCGGGGCCAGCAAGTCGAAGACCCCGCCCACATCGAGGAGCTCGAACGCCACAAGCGCCTCGCCCGTGAGCACCGCGCCACCGACCGCCTCCACCATGCCGCCCCGTCATCGAAGGCCCTGTTCGTCGCCGCCGCCGAGCGCAACCACCACCTCGGCGTCCTCGCCCGCGGACTCATCGAGCTGCTCAATGCCCACGGCCCCGTCGCTCTCGAACGCGCCATCGCCGCCGCGCTCCAATCCGACGCCGCCTACCTCGGAGGCGTACGTCACTTCATCGACCAGCAACGCAAGGAATCCGACCAACCCCCGCCGCTCGCCCTCGACCTGCCCGACGACCCGCGGCTGCGCACACTCTCGGTGCGCCCCCACGACCTCGCCGACTACGACCGCCTCAACGACGCATCCGACTCCGCCGACGAGGACCATGAACAAGACACCAACGAATGAATCCGACTCCGTGCGCCAGCGCCTGCGTGCCGTCGGGCTCTACGGACTCGCGGCGCAGGACGCGGCCCTGCTCGCCGAGCCCTGGGTCGAACGCGTCATCGACATCGAAGACCGCGAACGCAAGCGCCGCTCCCTCGAACGGCGTCTCGCCAACGCGCGCATCGGCCCCTTCAAACCCTTCGCCGACTTCGACTTCAACTGGCCCAAGCGCATCGACCGCCCCCTCATCGAGGAGCTCTTCTCTCTCGCCTTCGTCGAGGACGCCACCAACGTCGTCCTCGTCGGACCGAACGGTGTCGGCAAGACCATGCTGGTGAAGAACCTCCTCCACCATGGCGTCCTCAGCGGCTTCACCGCGCGGTTCACCACCGCCTCGGACATGCTCCACGAACTCGCCGCTCAGGACTCCGACGCCTCCCTGGCCCGGCGGCTGCGTCGCTTCACCGGACCTCAGCTTCTCGCGATCGATGAGGTGGGGTATCTCAACTACGACAACCGCTACGCCGACCTCCTCTTCGAGGTCGTCACCCGCAGGTATCTCAATCTGCCGGTGCTCATCACCACGAACAAACCCTTCTCGGAGTGGGCCGACGTGTTCTCCTCCGCCGCCTGCGTCGTCACCCTGGTCGACCGCCTCATCCACCGTTCAGAAATCGTCCAGCTCGACGGCGAGAGCTATCGACTCCGTGAGGCCAAGGAGCAGGCCGCAAGGCGTTCCAAGGCCCGTTCGCGCCATAGCGCCAAGTCCCGTGCATCGCGAGGACCGTGACCATGAACCACCAGCCCCCGCCACTCATCGCCGTCCCCCTCGACCTCTCCGACGAGGCCGCGGCGAAGTTGACCGACTTCCTCCTCCAGATCGCGCACCAGTTCGAGAACCACTACTCCGAACAGCTCGACCGCTACCACAACGGAACCGACGACCGACAACCCGACCTGTGGTCTGACACCGACCCGCCGTTCTGAATCGTCACCGGCGCCGTTGATCACCACAGCTCCGCACCGATGTCCACCATTTATGCGCACTTCTACGCAGCCGCTAACAGACGTGGGCCGCACGGACCGAACGGCGCTGAAGCGCCGGTCGAAGGCGTGGCGCTCTCAACGTCGCTGGATTTGCATCCCGAGGTCGGCTGCGATGGCGGCCGCGACCCGTGCGGCCGCCGCCGAGACCGCTTCCGGCGACAGACCGTCCTCGTGGACGGAAGCGCGCCCGAGGAGACGGCCGACCATCGGTCCGCTTTCGCCGAGGGAGAGCGCCCGCGCCACGAACGAGTGCCGGAGGTCGTGGAGGCGCACGCCGTCGAGGCCGGCCCGGGCGCGGACCCGCAGCCAATGCTCGTTGAGGTTGGAGAGTCGGCCTCCGCGCCGCGCTCCGACCAGCACCCAGGGGTTTCCGGACAACCGGCGAAGCCCGTCCAGCACGGAGGCCGTCGCGGGCGTGAGCGGCACGACGCGGGCGGCGGTCCCGCCGTTGCGCAGCCGCACGATGCCGGCCTTCCGGTTGACGTCCGCCCACCGCAGGGTCAGAACCTCGTTCCGGCGGCAACCGGTCAGCATCAGCAGGCGCAGCGCCGCGGCCGCCGAGCGCCGGACCCAGCCGCCCCGCTTCGCCCCCGCTTCGGCCTCGATCTCGTCCAGGACCTTACCGAGCCGCCGGTACTCGTCCTGCGTCAGACTGCGCTCGCGCCGAAGCTCGTCGTACTTTCGAATCTTCCGAACGGGGTGCGTTCCCTCCGCGCGCAGTCCCCACGTCTCGGCAAGGGCGAACATCGTGCTCAGGATATGGACCACCTGGTTCGCCCGGTACGGCATGTCGCGCAGGCTTTCGTGCAGCGCCGCGACGTGCTCGTCGCCGACTTCCGTCACCGGCGTTTCACCCAGCGACGGCAGGATCCACCGATCGAGGGCGCTCCGGTAGGACGACATGGTGGCGGGCTTCAGCTGCGTCGCGACATGCCGTTCGAGGTATCGCTCCGCGAGCTCGGCGACAGTGACCGGCGGACCCAGATCGCGGTCGACCGCCGCGCGGGCGGGCACCGGGTCCTCCCCCGCCTTGATGCGGGCGATGACGAGCGCCGCCCGGCGACGGGCCTGCGCGGCCGAAAGCTCTCCGTGCCGGCCCACGGTGACCCGTCTCGAACGGCCGTCGGTCCGGGTCTGGACGATGTAGGTCTTCGCGCCCGACGGATAGACCCGTACCCCGAATCCAAGGAGCACTCGGTCCCAGAAGATCGCGTCGTTCCCTTCGACCGAGAGGGCTTCGACGGCACGGTCCGTGATGCGCAAGAGAGCCATGCACGAACCCTGAACGTCGCCGCGGCCGCGCTCTTCGGCCGTAGCGACCTCCAGTCCCCTCCCTGCGACAGGCGCCGCCGAACGGTGCGCGCACCCCGGCCGGCACCCGCCCGGACCCTCGCGAGCGGAACGATATAATCGAACCGGAGCCCGGCCCGACGCTGGGAAATGGACGCTCGCGTGAAGCACTCGGCCGTATCGCTCGAAGACAAGTACACCCTCGACGCGGGGACCGTGTACATCACCGGGGTCCAGGCCCTCGTCCGGCTTCCGATGATGCAGCGCCGGCGCGACCTCGCCGCCGGCCTCGACACCGCGGGCTACGTCTCGGGTTACCGCGGCTCCCCCCTCGGCGGCTACGACAACGCCCTCGCCCAGGCGAAGCCCCTCCTCGACGCCCATCACGTCCGCTTCCACCCCGGGCTCAATGAGGACCTCGCCGCGACCGCGGTGTGGGGCTCCCAGCACACCGAGATCTTCCCCGGCGGGAAATACGACGGCGTGTTCGCGATCTGGTACGGCAAGGGGCCGGGGGTGGACCGGAGCGGCGACGTGCTCAAGCACGGCAACTTCGCCGGAGCCGGCGCGAACGGCGGCGTGCTCTGCATCGCGGGCGACGATCACGGCGCGAAGTCCTCGTCCATGCCCCACCAGTCCGAGCAGGCGTTCGTCGCCGCCCTGATGCCGGTGCTGAACCCCTCTTCGGTCCAGGAGTACCTCGACCTCGGGCTCTTCGGATTCGCCGCGAGCCGCTATTCCGGGTGCTGGATCGGTTTCAAGGCGGTATCGGACACGGTGGAGAGCTCGGCCTCCGTGCTCGTGGACCCGCACCGCCTGCGCTTCGACACGCCCGCCGATTTCGAGCGGCCCGAGGAAGGTCTCAACATCGATGTCGAGTACCGGCCAATCCCCTACGAGGCGCGCCTCCTCGAGCAGAAGCTCCCGGCCCTGCACGCATTCGCCCGCGCCAACCCGGTGGACCGGGTGGTCATCTCCGCGCCGCGTCCCCGCATCGGAATCGTCACCGCCGGCAAGGCCTACCTCGATCTGCGCCAGGCCCTCGACGACCTCGGGATCGACGAGGAAACGGCGGCCGAGATCGGGTTGAGCGTCTGCAAGCTGGCCCTCACCTGGCCCATCGAGCCCGAAGGGATGATCCGGTTCGCCTCCGGGCTCGACGAGATCATCGTGGTCGAGGAGAAGCGGGGCTTCATCGAAGACCAGCTCACGCGCCTCTTCTACAACCGCGCGGAGGCCCCGGCCCGCATCGTCGGCAAGCGCGACGAGACGGGCCGCGCGCTCTTGCCCGAGCGCGGCGAGCTCTCCGCAGCCATCGTGGCCCGGGCGCTCGCGAAACGCCTGCGCCGCCCGGGGGCACCCGGTGCCGAGGACGACGAGCTCGACCGGCGCCTCGTCCAGCGCCTCGCCCGCCTCGATCAGATTGCGGCCCAGGCCGGGAAGGCCGAGGCGATCCTCTCGCGCTCGCCGTACTTCTGCTCCGGCTGCCCTCACAACACCTCGACCCGGGTGCCCGACGGCTCGCGGGCGATGGCCGGCATCGGCTGCCACGGGATGGCGATGTTCCATCCGGGGCGGCGCACCGCTTACGCGACCCACATGGGCGGGGAAGGGGTGAACTGGATCGGCCACTCGCCGTTCACGGAGGAGAACCACATCTTCGCCAACCTCGGCGACGGGACCTATGACCACAGCGGGCTCCTCGCCGTGCGGGCCGCCGTCGCGGCCCGCGTCAACATCACCTACAAGATCCTCTACAACGATGCGGTCGCGATGACCGGCGGCCAGCCCCTCGGGGGCGAGGTGCGGGTGGACGCGATCGCCCGCCAGATGGTCGCGGAAGGGGCGGAGAGGGTGGTGGTGATGAGCGACGAGCCGGAGAAGTACCCGGCCGGGTACCTCCCGCGCGGCGTCCCCGTCCATCACCGGGACGACCTCGACCGGGTGCAGCGCGAGCTCCGCGAGACCCCGGGGGTCACCGTGCTCGTCTACGACCAGACCTGCGCGGCGGAGAAGCGCCGGCGCCGCAAGCGCGGCCTGATGGCGGACCCGCCGAAGCGGGCGTTCATCAACCACCTGGTGTGCGAGGGATGCGGGGACTGCTCGATGGCATCCAACTGCGTCTCCGTGCAGCCGCTCGAGACCCGCCTCGGGCGCAAGCGCCGCATCGACCAGTCCAACTGCAACAAGGACTTCTCGTGCGTCAAGGGCTTCTGCCCGAGCTTCGTCACGGTGCACGGGGGCGCGGTCCGCAAGGTTGCCGGAGCGGGGGCCGGCTCCGAGGGCCCGGACCCGTTCGCGGATCTCCCCGACCCCGGGCGCCCGGGCTGCGTCGAGCCCTACGGAATCCTCGTCACCGGAATCGGCGGCACCGGGGTCATCACCATCGGTGCCCTCCTCGGGATGGCCGCCCACGTCGAGGGCAAGGGCGTCACCGTGCTCGACTCGACCGGCCTCTCCCAGAAGAACGGCGCGGTCGCGAGCCACGTCCGCATCGCGGAGCGGGCCGAGGACCTCCACGCGACCCGGATCGGGGCCGGCGCGGTGCGCCTCCTCCTCGGCTGCGACATGGTGACCGCGGCGGCTCCCGAGAGCCTCGCCACCGTCGAGCAAGGGGTGTCGCGGGTTGTCGTCAACGGGGACGTGACGCCGCCGGCCGCCTTCGTCATCGACAACACCATCGACCTCGGGTCGCGCCTCATGGCCCGCCAGATCCAGGACATCGCGGGCCGGGAGATGGTGGACTTCGTGGAGGCGACCAGGCTCGCGACCGCGCTGCTCGGCGACTCGATCGCGACCAACCTCTTCATGGTCGGATACGCGTGGCAGAAGGGGCTCGTACCCCTCGCGGCCGAATCGATCGAGGCGGCCATCGCCCTCAACGCGGTGGCGGTGGACGTCAACCGGCAGGCGTTCGGCTGGGGCCGGCTCGCCGCCCACGATCCGGCCCGGGTGTGGAAGACCGCGGGCCCCCTCATGGTGGCGAAGGAGGACGGCGCGGCCGGGGAGGACGACGCGCCGGAGAGCCTGGACGACATCGTCGAGCACCGCGCCGCCTTCCTCGGGGACTATCAGGACGCTGCTTGGGCGGAGCGCTTCCGCCGGACCGTCGAGCGGGTGCGGGCGGCGGAGGCCGAACGGACGCCGGGGCGGGACGGGCTCGCCGAGGCGGTGGCCCGGAACCTCTTCCGCCTCATGTCGTACAAGGACGAGTACGAGGTGGCCCGGCTCTACACGAGCGGCGAGTTCGAGGCCGGCCTTCGACGCCAGTTCGAGGGCGACTTTCGCCTCCGCTTCCACCTCGCCCCGCCGCTCATCGCGCGTCGCGACCCCGAGACGGGCGAGCTTCGCAAGCGCGAGTTCGGGCCGTGGATGTTCCGCGCCTTCCGGGCGCTCGCGAAGATGCGTCGCCTCCGGGGTACGGCCTTCGACCTCTTCGGGCGCACCGAGGAGCGACGCATGGAGCGGCGGCTCATCGCGGAGTACGAAGAGACGGTCGGCGAGATCCTGGACCGGCTCGCCCCCGCGAACCACGAGGCGGCGGTGACCCTCGCATCCGTCCCCGAGACCATCAAGGGCTTCGGCCACGTGAAGCTGCGCAGCGTCGAAACGGCGCGCGCGCGCCGGGAGCGACTCGGCGCGCAATTCCGGGCCGCGGGCGGTCCCGTTCCCGTGCCGGAAACGGCGCGGGCGGCGGCCGGCGGCGGCGACTAGAAACCCCGGACGCGAACCGGGCCCGCGGAGTCCGGGCGTGACTTCGAGGGGAGCCGGACCCGGTTCGGACCGGACCGGGCGGGTCCGGGGCGGAAGGTGCCCGGCGCGATTCGATAGGGATCCAGGCGGAGAACGGAGAAGATGGGGCAGAAGATCGCGATAGTCGGGACCGGCGCGGTGGGCGCCTACACGGGCGGACACCTCGTTCGCACCGGCCAGGACGTGACCTTCCTCGATCCGTGGCCGGAGCACGTCGAGTACATGAAGACCGCCGGCATCGAGATCTTCGGGGTCACCGAAGCGGAGCGGTTCACGGTGCCGGTGCGGGCGCTCCACCTCTCGGAGCTCGAGAGCCTCTCGCGCGAGGCGCCGTTCGACATCGTCTTCATGTGCACGAAGTCCTACGATACCGCGTGGTCGACGACCATGATCGCTCCGTTCCTCGCGCCGGACGGCTTCGTGGTCTCGCTCCAGAACTGCATCAACGAGGAGACCATCGCCGGCATCGTGGGCTGGGGCCGCACCACCGGGTGCATCGCGAGCGTCATTTCGGTGGAGCTCTACGCGCCCGGGCACGTGCGCCGGGCCGTGCCCCTCGGGGGCGAACGGCACACCGTGTTCCGGATTGGAGAGCCGCACGGCCGGCCGACCGCGCGAGTCGCCGAGGTGGCGGAGATGCTGCGCGCCGCCGACAGCGCCAAGGTCACCGCCAACCTCTGGGGGGAGCGGTGGTCCAAGCTCACCGCGAACTGCATGCGCAACGCGGTCTCGGCCGCGACCGGGCTCACGAGCCGCGAGAGCGATCTCCGGGACGACACCCGCCGACTCGCCATCCGGCTCGCGGCGGAGAGCGCCGCGGTCGGGCGGGCCCTCGGCTACGACCTCGAGGTCATCTACGGCTTCGAGCCCGACCAGCTCGTCGCCGCCCACGAAGGGAGCAACGAGGCGTTGCACGCGCTCGAGTCGGACCTGCTCGAACGTTCCCGCAACGCGCCGGGCGGCGGGCAGGGCCACCGGCCGTCCATGGGGCAGGACGTGATGAAGGGCCGGCGCACGGAAATCGACTGGCTGAACGGATTCGTGGTGCGGCGCGGGGCCGAGATCGGGATGGAGGCCCCCGCGAACGCGACGATCGCCGAGGTCGTGAGGCGGGTGGAGCGGCGCGAGGCCGCGCCGCACCCGGACCTCCTCGGCGGCATCTGAGCCCCTTGGAACGGGCGGCGAACGGCGGAATGCTACGCCGGGAGAGAGGACGAACATGGCGATAGAGGAAGGTGGACCGGCGCCGGACTTCACCCTGGAGGACACGGACGGGAAGCAGGTATCGCTCGGGGACTTCCGGGGCCGCTACGTCGTCGTGTACTTCTACCCGCGCGACGATACGCCGGGCTGCACGAAGGAGGCGTGCGGATTCCGCGACCTCCACGACTCGATCCGCGCCCGCGGGGCGGAGGTGCTCGGCGTCTCGCCGGACGACGGGGCGGCCCACCGGAAATTCACCGACAAGTTCGAACTGCCGTTCACCCTGCTCTGCGACCCGGAACGCGAGGTCATGGCGCGCTACGGCGCGTGGGGCGAGAAGATGATGTACGGCAAGAAGACGGTCGGGGTGATCCGTTCGACGGTCATCGTCGCGCCGGACGGGACGGTCGCGAAGCGCTGGCGGCGGGTCGCGAAGGCCGCGGACCATCCCGCGAAGGTGCTCGAAGCGCTGGAGAAGCTCCCCGCGGCCTGAATTGCGCGTCGGGCGCGCGAATCGCACTGCCCGGCCGCTCGCGCCATCGTTGCCGGCGGCCGGCGCCGGAGCGAACGGAAGCGCGGACCGCAGGACGGCAGGGCCCGCTCATTGCGCGGGCGAACGGCGCCCGAGCGGGACGGACCAACGAGAAGACGGGCGAGAATGCGGGGCAGATCCACGATGAGCACCGGCGCCGGACCCTGGGACCCCGGCCAGTACCACAAGTTCTCCGACCACCGCCGCCGACCGGCGGTCGAGCTGCTCGCGAGAGTGCCGCCGGTCGACCCTTCGTTCGTCGTCGACCTCGGGTGCGGATCGGGCGAGATCACGCATCTCATCGCGGAACGCTGGCCGCAAGCGCGGGTGCAGGGCGTCGACAACTCGCCCGACATGCTCGAGCGAGCGAGCGTTGCGGACGACGGAGACGGCAACGGACGGGCGAGAGTCGAGTGGGTCGAAGCGGACATCCGCTCCTGGACGCCGCCCGCCCCGCCCGGTCTCGTCTACGCGAACGCGGCCCTTCAGTGGGTGGACGAACACGAGGCGCTGTTCCCGCGCCTGTTCGCCGCGCTTGCCCCGGGAGGGGTCCTCGCGGTGCAGATGCCGCGCAGCCGCGAGGCGAGATCACACATTCTCATGCACGAGACCCTCCTCTGCGCGGGGCACGACTCCACGCCGATCGGGCCGGAACCGCTCCGGCGCGAGATCGCGCGCAAGTGGGTGCTCGACCCCGGTGAGTACTTCGATCTGCTCGCCCCGGACGCCGACCGCCTGGACATCTGGACGACCGAGTATCTCCAGGTGCTGCGGGGCGACGACCCGGTTCTCGAATGGGTGAGCGGGACGGGGCTCCGCCCCATCCTGAACGGCCTCGCGGGAGAGGAGCGGACGCGGTTCCTCGACGTCTACCGGCCCGCGCTCCGCGCCGCCTACCCGCGCCGGGCGGACGGCACGACCCTCTACCCCTTCCCGCGCCTGTTCATCGTCGCGGTCCGGGCCTGAGCGCTGTTCGGAGACGAACGGCGGTTCCCGCACGTCAGCCCACCGCCGGAATCCGCGCCGCTTCGCGCCGGATTCGAAGCGAACCCGAGCGGGGGCCGGCATACGCATCGCGCAGCGGCCACCGTGCACGGCCGTATCGCCCGACCCCGAATTCGGAGAGAATCGGGGGCACGCAGGGTGACCCCCGCGTGGCGGCCGCTTCCGGCCGGCGCGCGGGGCAAAGGAGGCGGACCGTGCTCCTCGCCATCGACGCGGGCAACACGAACATCGTATTCGCGGTGCACGACGGCGAGCGCATCCGCGGGCAGTGGCGGGCCTCGACGAGCGAAACCCGGACCGCGGACGAGCACCTGGTCTGGCTCTCGAACCTGATGTCCTTCGACGGGCTCGACCCCGCCGTCATCGAGTGCGCGATCATCTCGTCGGTGGTTCCCCAGGCGCGGATGGGACTCGAGATCCTCTGCCGCCGCTTCCTCGGCTGCGAGGCGATGGTCATCGGCGATCCCGCCGTGCGGCTGCCGCTCGACGTCCTCCTCGAGCGCCCGTCCGAGGTCGGGGCGGACCGCCTCGTCAACGCGGTGGCCGCCCACACGAGCTACGGCGGGCCGCTCATCGTGGTCGACTTCGGCACCGCCACCACCCTCGACATCGTCGACGGCGACGGCAGCTACGCGGGCGGGATCATCGCCCCCGGCATCAACCTCTCGATGCGGGCCCTCCACATGGCGGCCGCCCAGCTTCCGAACGTCGCGGTCGAACGCCCCGCGACCGTAATCGGCAAGAGCACCGTCGGAGCCATGCAGTCGGGGGTGTTCTGGGGGTACGTCGCGCTCGTCGAAGGACTGGTGGCGCGGGCGCGCGCCGAGTTCGGAGCGCCCATGAAGGTCATCGCGACGGGCGGCCTCGCTTCCGTGTTCCGGGCCGGCACCGACCTCTTCGAGCACGAGGACCCGGATCTCACCATCCGGGGCCTCGTCGAGATCTACCGGTACAATCGGCCCTAGCCGGCCGCAGTCAGGCCGGCGGAGAATCCCGGCATGGGATCGAGCCCGCTCCGGCGTGGCGACGCCGGCCGCCCACCACTCCTCCCTGTGCTCGCAGCGGTACCGGGGGCGGCGATGCGCGCCCTCGTCGCCCGCATGCCCGAACCGTTGTGGCGGGCGCTGCTCGGGATCTGCGGCGCCGTCCTCCTTCTCGCCCCGCTCCTTCTATGGGTATCGTGGTCGCGCTCGGGCTATCTCGCGATCCTCGCAAGCGCCGCGGCGGCCATGGGCATCGCGTACCTCCTCGTCCGCCACGCCCCGGAACACCGCCGGCTTTGACCCCCGGGGGGGTGTGCCCGTCCTCGTCGCTCGCCCCACCCGGCGAACGGACCCGGTTCGCCACCCCGGTCCGGGCCCGCGGGCGGCGGGGCACGAGAGACGCTCCGGACGGGACGCGCGGCCCCGCGTCCGGACGGGAAGCGATTCCGACGACCCGCTCCGGCGCCTCCGGAAACCGCCCTGCCCCGGACCCTTGACACTCCGCCGCTTGTCGATTTTGATTGCGCGATGGCCTCTTCACGAGGCCTTCATGGCGCGAGGGCCTCCTTGCGAGGCCCTCGCGACCCCGTTCGGGAATCAACCGGAGACCTCCATGATCCAGAAGCTTTCGACCGCACTTGCCCTGTGCGCCGTCGCGGCCGCCGTCTCGCTCGCGCCGGCCGGCGCCGCCACCTACAAGCTCAACGTCGGCACCGCCCTCACCCAGGACGATCCCCTGTTCCAGGGTCTGCTCGCCTTCGAGCAGGGTGTCGAGAGCCGGACGAACGGCGAGGTGGACATCGTAATCTTTCCCGCCCTGTCGCTCTGTGAAGACAACGAGTGCATCGAGCAGGCCCGGGCCGGCGCCAACGTGGCGGTGGTCATCGACGGCGGCCGGCTCGGCTCCTACGTCCCCGGGCTCGCCATCGTGTCCGCGCCCTACCTCGCCGCCGATCTCGCGGAGATGAAGAAGATCGTCACCTCGAGCGTGTTCGGCGAGTTCAACGGCGAGCTCCGCGAGAAGGCGGGCCTCGATATCCTCTCGTTCAACTGGTGGCAGGGGGTGCGCAACATGTACACCCCGACCCCCGTCGCCAAGCCGGCGGACCTCGACGGGATCCGGTGCCGGGTGCCGGACGCGCGGCTCTGGATCGAGACCATCGACTCGATGGGGGCGGTGGCGACGCCACTCGCGTGGACGTCGGTCTACACCGGTATCCAGCAAGGGGTCATCGACTGCGCGGGCGCGCAGACCCCGGCCGCATGGGGCATCAAGCTCTTCGAGGTGACCGAGCACATGGCGAAGACCGAGCACATCAACCTGATGACCGGGCTCGTCACCAGCGCCGCGTGGACCGACTCGCTCCCCGCCGAGTTTCAGCAGATCGTGCGTGAGGAGGCCCTGAAGGGGGGCGACATCGGCACCCAGGCGACCGCCGACGCCATCGCGGACCTGGAGGCGAAGATGGCCGAGACCGGGCTCACCATCAACGCCGACGTCGACAAGGCGCCCTTCGTCGAAGCCACCGCCGGGGTCTACGAGTCGATGGGGCTCACGGACGTGCGCGCCCGGGTCTATGCCGAAGTGAGATAGACGCCGCCCCCCCGGTTCCTTCCGGCCACGACGGTCGGAGGGAACCGGGGGAACGGCCGTTTCCCGCGCGCCCCTTCACCGCTTCGCCACTTCGCGGAACGCCCCGCCCCCGGGCCTCCCATGCGACGCGCCGTCGCCGCCGCCGGCCGCCACCTGGCCCGGGTAGAGGAGCTCATCTCGCGGACCCTCCTTGCCCTCCTCGTCGTGCTCGTGTTCGTGCCGGCGGTCACCCGAACCTTCAACCGACCGATCATCTGGTCGATCGAGATCGCGCAGCTCCTCTTCGCCTGGCTCGCCTTTCTCGGCGCCAACCAGGCGATGCGGGCCGGTGCCCACATCGGGGTCGACGTCCTGACCCGCCACCTCCCGCCCCCCCTTCGCAAGGCCGTGGCCCTGTTCAACCTCGGTGTCATCGCCGCCTTTCTCGCCGCCCTTCTCTGGTACGGAATCGAGCTCACCTTCGTGAGCGTGGACCGCCGGTTCATGACCACGAACCTGAGCTTCGCCTTCGCCACCGTCGCGGCGCCCCTCGGGGCGGCGCTCTTGCTGCTGACCACCACGGGAAGGATCGCGGCCCTGCTCCGGGGCGGCCCGGACGGAGGTGACGGGAGCCGCGAGAGTCGGGTTGAAGGCCGGGAAGAAGATGGGGACTCCCAAAGCGAGTCCTCATCATCGCGAGACGACGATGCGGACACGAGGAGGGGCGGGCCCGGGGATCGTGGCCCGACCCGGGCCGGAGGCGGGCCGCCATGATCCTCATCACCCTGATCTTCCTGGTCCTTCTGTTGATCGGGATGCCGCTCGGATTCGCCATCGGGATCGCGGGATTCACGTTCTTTGTGACCGACCCCAACTTCCCCGCCTCGATCAGCGCCCAGCGGATCATCTCCTCGACCCAGAGCTTCCCGCTGCTCGCGGTGCCCCTGTTCGTGCTCGCCGGGCACCTGATGAACGCGACCGGGATTACCCGGCGCCTGCTCGTCTTCGCCTCCGCCCTCACCGGATGGATGGCGGGAGGGCTCGCGCACACGAGCATCGTGCTGAGCGCCCTCATGGGCGGGATCTCGGGTTCCTCGGTCGCGGACGCCTCGATGGAAGCCCGCATCCTCGGACCCACCATGCGGCGGCACGGCTACGCGGGAGGCTTCACGGCGGCGGTCATCGCGCTCAGCTCCCTCATCACCTCCACCATTCCGCCGAGCATCGGACTCATCCTCTACGGCTTCATCGGCCAGGTGTCGGTCGGCCGGCTGTTCGTCGCCGGGGTCGTGCCCGGGATCCTCATGACCGCGATCCTGATGGGTCCCACCTACCTCATCTCGCGCCGGCGCGGCTACCGGGGCGAGCTCGACGCGCCGCCCGGATGGCGGGAGGTGCTGCGGGCCATGAACGACGCGAAGTACGCCCTCGTCTTCCCGGTTTGGCTGATCGTCGGGATCCGCTTCGGGCTCTTCACCCCCTCCGAGGCGGGGGCCTTCGCGGTGGTCTACGCGCTCCTCGTCGGCTTCTTCGCCCACCGGGAGCTCGAGGTCTCCGAGCTTCCCGGTCTGCTCGGCCGGGCGGTCACCGACATCGGCATGATCATGCTGATCCTCATGCTCTCGGCCATGCTCGGCTTCGCGATCATCGTGGAGCAGGTGCCGCAGAACATGGCCGCGTTCATCGCGGGTCTGTCCGAGAACCCGGTGATGGTGCTGTTCCTCCTCCTCGGCTTCCTCGTCATCGCGGGGATGTTCGTGGAGAGCACCGTCATGGTCCTGCTCCTCACCCCGATCCTGGTCCCCATCGTGCGCCAGCTCGGCATCGACGACGTCCACTTCGGCATTCTCATGGTGATCCTGGTCGGGCTCGGGAGCATGACCCCGCCGGTCGGAGTCATCATGTACACGGTATGCGGACTGCTGAACGTCAAGACCGATCAGTACGTCCGCGAGTCGCTCCCCTTCATCCTCTCCATCCTCGTCCTCCTGACCATCCTCGCCCTGTTTCCGGATCTCGTCCTGTTCCTGCCGCGCCTCGTCTACGGATCCTGATCGGGTGGATTCCGACCGGGCGAATCCCGGCCGGGGGGACCCGAAGACCCGGGGCGCGACTCGAGGACCACGAACCGCGGCCCCGCCGCCCAGGCCCGCGTGAGGGCGGGCGCCGGGGTCCCCGGACCGGGCGCTCCGTACGCGAGGTTGCCGAGCACGATGTCGGGGGTCCCGTCGCCGTTCACGTCGCCCGACGCGATGACCGCGAAGCGCCCGAGGCGCTCGAGCCCGGGGACCCGGGCGGCCCGGAACCCGGCCGGGCCGCGGTTCTCGAGATAAACGAAGCCGGCCGCCCGGTCGGGTCCCTGCGAATGGTCCGCGAACCACGCGACGGCCGCGATGTCCCGGTCCCCGTCCCCGTCGAAGTCCTCCGCCACCGCCCCGTAGGCGCCGTCGAGGCGATGAAAGAGGGCGAGGCGAAAGCCGCCGCGGCCATCCCCGAGGTAGAGCCGGATGCCGTGGCCGCGCTTGAAGACGGGGGTGAAGTCGGCGTTGTCCCCGGCCGTCACGAGGAGATCGGCGGCGCCGTCGCCGTCGAAGTCGAGCACCCGCATCGAGCTCGACCCGCGCTCGGGCGGGAATCGCCGGATGACGATCGGCGCCGCTCCGCCTGCCCGGAACGAACTCCGCTCCGCGTCGGCGGCCGACGACCGCGACGTGGACATGGACATGGACGCCTCCCGCGCGGTCCCACCCCCCGGGGCGGCGAGACGGGCGAGCGCCGCGGCCGGGAACCGCAGGATGCGCTCGTCGCCCTGCGCCATCAGGGCGTAGAGGTCGCCCTGGCGGAGAGCGAGGGAGACCGCCCCCGGCTCCCCGAGCAGGGTCAGGGCCTCGAACCGGCTCCCGGGCCGGGCGAGGTGGAGGGTTACGCTCCCCCGCGCATGACCGAAGCCGGCGACGACGAGGTCACGGAGGCCGTCGCGGTCGAGGTCCGCGGCGAGGGTCCGGACCGGCCGCGGGAGCCGCCGAAGGAGGCGCGTCACCCGCCAGTTTTCCCCTTTCGCTCCCGGCGGATCGAGGCGGACGACGCCGCCGCGGGACTCGTCGCCGGGGGCGAGGGAGCCGATCAGGGTGACGAGCCAGGCACGACCCCCGAGGGGAGCGAAGTGCACGGGCGGAGAATCGACCGGCACGTCCGCCACCGGCCGGAGGGCGCGGTCGTGGACCCGCACCCGGCGGCCCGCGGCGTCGCCGACGAGGACG
>MKWU01004808.1_pt1 | contig 15444 bp, 10 predicted proteins | sample 809101 | NCBI WGS metagenome assembly MKWU01 (sample SAMN05860141, study PRJNA318959) | sponge metagenome | host: Aplysina aerophoba | place: Slovenia: Piran, Adriatic Sea, Gulf of Piran | collected 2013-05-07 | reverse complement strand
AGGTACGCCTCGGTGGTCGAATAGGCGTCCTGTTCAGTGGCCAGCGGCCCACTGCTTTGCCGCTGGCTTGGTCTTTCCCTCATTCGCTTCTTTCTTCGCGGCGCCGGCGTTCCCGGATGAGAGTTCTACTGGATCCGAGCCGTTGCGGACATGCGGTTTTTCTTGGACCTACCAACAGAAAACTGTTCCGTTGGTAGTGGAGGTCCGCACAGCTGCGCGCCGAGAAAAGCTGCAACGGTAAGAACTTCCTCGACCGCGTCAACCAAGACAGAGGTGCGAAGCAGGGCGCAACTGTTCACCCGAAACCGCTTCCGAAATGCTTACGGCATTTTCCGGTGAGAATAAAAGAACTATTAAAATAGTTATTTACGGGAATAGAAAACGAAATACCTCATTTGTTCCATTGCATATCGGATTTCACGCTGAGAATCATTGGAAAAATCCCCAGCTGGGATGAACCGGCTTATGGAAGAAAGATCACTTCGCAATAGTAAGAGAATCCGCAGTTCTTTTTGGAAATGGTTGGTTGTACGAGTCAATGTCTAACTCAAGATCTTGAGTTAGACATTGTGTTAATTAAATATCTCAGTTAGTAATATTCTTGCCATTTTCTCTAATTATAATTATTATTTTTATGCAAAATGTTTCTTATGGAGAAATAAAATGAACAGATACTCCTCTCATGTTAAAACAATGGGGCCGCGAACAGCCCAGCTAGTTACTGAATTGAATGAAAGAGGCCGTTCACCCTTTACGCTCGCCGATGTAAACTCGATCACCGGCTTGTCAGCCGCCTCCTGCCGTAACCTGGTGCACAAGGCGCAACGCCGCGGCCTGATGACGCGGCTCAAGCCCGGCCTTTACAACCTGGTCCCTTTTCGAATGGGCCGCGCGACGGAATTTGTTGACGATCCCTTCCTGATCGCACATGAGTTGGTGAAGCCTCACCAATACTATATCTCGCACGGCAGCGCCTTTGAAATAAACCGTATGGTGACGCAGCCGGTTTTGAGTATCCAGGTGTCCTGTGTCAGGCGGCTGCGCTCTCAAACCGTGGGCGGCTATCCGTTCCGGTTTGTTCAGGTCCGTGATTCCCATGTATTTGGAACCATGAAGCACTGGGTCAACAAGCACCAAGTCGTCACCGTTAGCGATCCCGAGCGTACGATTATTGACGGATTACGTCGAACGACGCTCGTAGGAGGAATTACAGAGGTTGCCAAAGGCTTGTGGATGAAGCACGAAGACTTGGACGTGGAGCGCCTTGTCGAATACGCCAAGCGTCTGGGGGTTGGCGCCGTCATTCGTCGGCTTGGCTATTTGCTGGAGTTGTACAAGCTGACTAACGCCAGCACACTGGATAGCCTGCGCAACCTGCTGACCAATACCTACCAGAGCCTAGACCCGATGTTGCCTGCCGAAGGTCCGCATATATCGCGTTGGCGCCTACAACTTAATGTAACACCTGAAGAGTTGGATGCCGTGAGATTTGGTTGATGATTCCTCAAAGAAACATCTCTCTAATTGCCAACAAAATCACAACTGCTGGCGGCAGCCGCATTCCGGAGAGCGTAATCGAGCGGGACTACGTGCTGGCCTGGTTTCTGACATGCCTTGCCGGACATGGATTGCGCGATTGCTTGGCATTCAAAGGCGGCACTGCGCTAAGGCGTTGCTGGATCGAAGATTATCGCTTTTCCGAAGACTTAGATTTCACATTGACCAAGGCTATTGCGCTTGACGACATCTTGGCCGGATTTGGAGAAATCTATCGTGCGGTTGAAGCTGCAAGTGGTGTGCAGTTTGCCTTCGATCGCAAGGCCCGTCGGCAAGGACGGAATAGCCAAACGTTTTATTTGCGCTATCAGGGGCCGTTGCCTGCGCCGAACGACGTAAAGGTAGATATCACAATCTCTGAAGTGCTTTGTTTTTCTCTGGAGGAACGCCCTATCCTTCGTCAATTCCAGGAATTTGACGATCTGCCCGAAGGGCCAAGGGTTTTGTCATACAGCCTTGAGGAGGTCGTAGTGGAGAAAATAGAAGCCTTGAGCAAGCCGGCAAGGAATGAACCTCGGGACTTGTATGACCTTTGGTACTTACTGCATCACTATGATTTCTGGCTTCCAGAGTTGCGACCAAAGTTGGAAGCAAAATTTGAATTCCGCAATCGCCCGACAGAAAACATACTCCAAAACATCGAAAGGAAAGAAGAACGCCTGCGCCTGCTTTGGCTGCAGCGACTGGCTCAACAAGTTAGCGATCTGCCTCCCTATGATCGAGTGTTCCGAGAGGTTAAGCGGGCGCTTCGAGATTGCGAGCCTACGTAGCCACTCACTAGGGCTCGGCTTTTCGATGATCTTCCCCCCGAAATCGGTCCACCTGAGCTGAGGGAAAAAACTATATTTGAGAGGCCCCCATTTCCTGGGCCAGATCGTCAGCGAATTTCTGACCTGTTTTCGGCCCACTGGGCCTTAAATTCCAGGGGCGAGAGCTCATCGAGAGACCGGTGAGGCCGACTCTCGTTGTACTCTCGCCGCCAAGCTTGCAATTTCTCCTTGGCGTCCGTCAAATCATCGAACCAGTGGACATTCAGACATTCGTCTCGAAGGCTTCCGTTGAACGACTCGATGAACGCATTGTCGGTGGGCTTTCCGGGCCTGGAGAACTCCATGGTCACGCTGTTGGCATAGGCCCACAGATCAACCAGCCGACCGACGAACTCGCTGCCGTTGTCGCAGTAAATCCGCTTCGGAGCGCCCCGTTCCTTGACGATCCGACTTAAGACGTTGACCACATCGGTGCCTCGTAGGCTCTTGCCGGGTTCAATGGCCAGACACTCCCTCGTGAAGACATCCACGACCGTCAGCGCTCGAAAGCGCAGTCCTTCGACGGTCTGATCACTGACGAAGTCCATCGACCAGGCCACGTTCGGCGCCCGCGGCTTGGTGCGTGGCGGTTGCCGTGTCGCGGCGCTCACATGCCGCCTGGGCCGTCGAGGCCGCAACTGCAGGCCTTCCTCGCAATACAGGCGATAGACGCGCTTCTTGTTCACGTGGATCCCCTGGCGCTTGAGCATCACGTGGATGCGCTTGTAGCCGTACCGGACCCGGCTCAGCGCCAGGTCCCGGATCTTCTGGCGCAGCGACTCCTGAGACGGCCGGATCGACTTGTACTGGAACGTGCTGCGGGCGGTGCGCGTCACTTCACAACCGCGCCGCTCGCTCACCGAGTAGCGCCCGGCCAGATAGCGCACCGCCGAGCGGCGTTGCGATGCGCCTACCATTTTTTTCCCGCGATGTCTTGCAGCATGACCTTGTCCAGGCTCAAGTCCGCCACCAGGCGCTTGAGCTTGGCGTTCTCCTCGCGGAGCTGCTTCAGTTCCCGGACCTCCGACGGCTCCAGGCCGCCATACTGCTTCTTCCAGCGGTAAAAGGTCTGCTCGGCAATCCCGAGCTTACGGGCAATATCCGCCGCTGAGACCCCCAAATCGTGCTGCCTGACCGCCGCGACGATCTGCTCGACCGAGTAGCGCTTGCGCTTCATCCGACATCCTCCCTCTTCGTCTAGAGTTTGTCAGAAATCGCATCCGATGTGGCCCAGTTTTTGGGAGTACCCTCATTTTTTTTCCCTCAGCTCAGGTGGACCGATTCTGGGGGGAAGATCAACTTGATACCGTGCTGCAATCGATTAAGATGCACCGCCCGTTCCCGTACCTTGGGAGAATATCTGAGTCTTCTGCCCATCGCTCTATCCTCTCAAGTAATGGAGCCTGCGGGCAACCCGGGGTGGTTCACGGTGAGAAGAAGCTACGCATTTACGAAGAATTATGGAATGGCCGCAAGCCGATCGAATTCGCACAATGCAGCTGTGGACCTGACCATTTTCGCAAACAGGATACGCCCACTCCTGGACGAACTAGAGGGCGAGCCGCCCGAACGCTTGGCATCGCTGATTACGGCTGCCGTGATTGCGAGTCCTTTGTCTTCAGATGATTTGGTCGCAGCTTTCCTCGTTGCCAGTAAGGCGCTTACGGAATACGCAGGCGAAGGGTGGGAGTTAAAGGCTCCCGGCGGCTCTCCGACGATCAATTAGGGGGATTCCATGAAGAAAATACTGACTGCTTTGGCCATGCTGGTCATTTTCCCTGCGGCGCTCGCCGATGATAAGGTCAAGGTCGGGGATTACGACATTCTTCAACTATGCACTTCAGCGGAGAAAATCAGGCTGGTTGTTCATAATCCCCGCCCAGATGCCATCGAAATAGGCTTAACGCATGAACGAATCAAGAATGTTTCCGAGAGTCGATTGCGTGCTGCGCGGATTTACGATCCGGAAGGAGCCGAGTTTCTGCAAATCGCTACTAATGCAATCAAGCCTACGTTGATTTCTGGGGAACAGATCGGCGACGGCCAAACAATAGCAGTGTCCTACGAATTGGGATTCAACAAAATGATTCTCGATTTGGATGTCAATGAGTTCGGCTACGCGCAAACCTGGAGCCGAGGATCGATACTGATGGCAGATGCGAACTTTACCGTCCAAGCGATAAGCAAAGCGGTGGACAAGTTTGTTAACGAATTCCTGTGGGTGAACGAGAGCAAAAGGTGCCGGGAGGTAACAGGCAGGGATTCAGAATGAGGCGAAGGCAAAGTCGTAAGCCCCGCCGAGAATGAAAACACAATTGATCGGTCCACCTAAACTGAGCGGAAAAACTGTATCTGGCGCCCGGGCCGCATCTTCCGCTGGGATGGGATAGCCTAGCGAGCTATGTGCGTTGCTGGTTGTAGTGGCGCCGTACTGCGTCATTTGCTCGAAAAAATGCGGACCGTTAACAGCAAGTGGGGCAAGACGTGGGAAATAGTGAACATTGGCTATCCGAATGTTCAATAATTCAATTGGTTATCCCTTTGGTGCGAAACTGGCCCGGATATCAGCGTTGTTGAACGCGCATTTGAACTACCCCAACTCCCGAGTAACGAATCACGGCGATTCGACGTGCGCAGAGTTCCAGAAGACGAGAAAGCAAGGGCAACGGAGTGTCTACATCGACCGGGGTTCTCGGGAAAGAGAGATTGCAAGACTCCAAGCGGCACAGCGTTTCGCGAGCACAGCTCGTCTGGATGACACATTGGTAACCGTGAATCTCGAGGATTTGCTTGAGTAGGAACGCGTGCTGGATCGCGTCGTTGCGACCCTTGCTGGCAGGCATGCGCCGTTCGGTCATGCGGTGCCATCGAGGCACTGCTAGAAACTGCCGGGGGCAAACTGGGGGTGGACGTGTTCGCTCTCTGCCTTAGTTGGTCCGAATTTTGTAGTAATTCGAGCTGCTCTTTGGAGTGCCCCCGGTTTGGTGGACACTTCCGGGCTATGTTTCTAACTGCATCTCTTGCACTATTTTTGCAACCAAGACCCAATCTTGCCAAACATGTTCCCTGGTGCAAACACCAGCGGATCAGGACTCTGGAGAATCCACCTTTATCAACTGGGGTCGTCTACGCCCAGGATGCAAGCCACAATGCGTTTGTCGACCGCCTTTTGCACCGGGCATTTCCTTAGGGCGGAGAGTAACGCCGGGAGCAGTTCCTTTTCGGCCGCCAAAAGGTCGCCGCGAATGGCCTTCATTTGGAGAGGAGTGCGACGCTTCCGTTCAGCGAGCTTTTTGTCCATATAAGGCCGAATCACGTCCAGCCATTGATCTGCTAGCCAGATCCAACGAGGCTGACTTTTCAGGGAGGGTTCTTCAAAATGCCCCAGCAATCGTGTCAAGGGGGTGAAGATGGATTCATCTTGTCTGACCTCGGCGTTGTCCCGAAACCTTTTGACTACGGTTTGCATCTCGGATAAGGCACGGCGTTTTCTTATTGACAGCAACTCACGGTCTGCGCCAGCAGCCTTTTGCACAAATTGTTCGAGGACCGTCTGGGCGCGTCTGGAGCGGATGGACAGATCCTTGACCTCAGGACCTAAGCGGTGTCGGAGCAAGGCAGAAATGTCCCGCAAATCCGTCTCCATAGGCGCGCTTGCGCTACGCATAGCGATCCACCGGGGGATTCTATTCCAGTCATGCAGACAAAAGACCGCCCACGGCTCCGTGGCCTCGACCAGGCAAACCCTGGAAAACACAGGCTCCTTGATGTTTACATATCGTTTGTAGATTTCCTCGGGAACAAGAGCGTTCGGGCCGGATACCAAGGCACGAACAGAAGAGAAGGCGTCTTCTCTTTCGTCCCAATCAGCGGCTTTCTTATCGTATTCCCTAATTACATCTTCGGTTTCTTCGGATTCGAACTCGTCATCGTCGGGCATTCGCATGTTGGAACCGAGCAGTACCCGCGTGATGTGATGCCGCAAACGCAACAACCGATCCGATGAAAGGCGAAATTCCGGCGCGTCGCTTGGCCACCATGCATAGATGTCGGAGTGAGGGCTGTTCATTCGATCAATACGCCCGGATCGCTGTTCAGCGATTCGCATAACAGTGGGTCGATCCAGATGTACCAGCGCCTGGGCGCGTTGCAGGTTTACACCTTCCGAGAATATGTCCGAACACAGGCCGATCGCCTTTCCGTCGTCAGTATTTTTGGGCGAGAACGCGCGCAGAAACTCGTTCTTGGTTTTTGACGTATCCCTTCCCGTGACCAGAAGAACGTTGGTTCTTGATTTGGCCTTGCTCAGCTTCTTCTTCAATAACATCTGAAGGTAGGCCAGCGTGATCGGATGAGAGTCAAATGCCAGCGAGTGCGAATGTTCTTTTGTCATCCTGGCCAGCAGCTTGGCCTTTTCCCTCTCCCGACCGTCGGACATGGAACATACGCAGTCGACGATATCTTTGTAAATCGCAATTTCATGGGCTATCGCTTCCTTGTGCTTTTCGGGGTCAGTTACCCAGCCGGGCAACTTGGCAATCGCAGTGGGCGATTCAAACTCATGGCCGGGTGGTGTGCCTGCTCTTCTTGCAAGCTGGCCAATGATGTTCCCGGTTTTCTTTTCGGCTTGGCTTTTGTCCTCAAATCCGGTCATTCCCACCAAGGCTGTTGCTTCCTTTGTGCCGCACAGATGTTTGATCAGCGCAGGACGTGAAGACCTTAGCGCCTCAGCGATGGCGTAGCGGGCACTTACTCCTGCGCTGTGCAGTCGGATTTTCAGCCATTCTTCTTCGGATGTGTCAAGTTTTTTCTGATATTCCGTTCTTTTGATTGGCTGCTGTACCCAGTGGATGCCAATAAGCTTTGATGCCTGCTTCTTGATTTCTCTGGCTTGCTCGCAATCAGCTTCGGATTCGTTAAGAAGGTAAATTTCAGGGTGCTGTCGCGGATATCGGTACAGGCCTCCCCCAGGACGCTCGTAACCCTCGGGGTTGCGGTCAAGCATTTGGTTAATTTCTCGTTTGGTGCGTCGAACAGTAAATTTCTCCAGTTCCTTGCGAATGGCTTCAGAGGACTCTTTATTCTGTCCCGGTAGGTAGTATTTCGTAGAGATTTTTCTGATCGCCCTAATGGTATCTTCATCCAGATTGTCGGCGCCGAGAATATCGGCAATGCGCCGCATGTCCTTAGCCGATTTGTTGATCGGGGTCGCCGTCAGCAGCACCTTGTAGTCGGCGGTGTTTGCCAGCATTCGCTTGGTGCGGGTGGAAGTCGGGTTAAAGAAATTGTGTGCCTCATCAATGCACAGTACAGATGCCTTCCTAGTGTCATTAAACAGATTGCCGTCAAGGCTGCTTCCGCTCTGGCTGAGCCCTCCATGCGAGTAGGCTGTCAGCGGCACGCCTACGCGGATCGCCTCACTGTGCCATTCACTGACAACCAGCGGCGGCGTGATCACCGCAAAGCGACCTGGGTGGAGTCTTCCCCGCCGGGCCATGTCCTGTATCAGGGCACCCAGCAGGTGAATGCAGAGGCGAGTCTTACCCGCTCCCGTGGGATCGGCAATCAGGACGCTTTCGCGCTCCGCTAGGATGTAGAGTGCCTGCGCAATTCCCTGGCGCTGAAATGGCCACAATTGGATGCGGTCGCCAAGAGGCAGGGTGTCAATGTAGGACTGCACCCATTCCCCTTCAAGCAGTTCTGCGCTGGCGCGGGCGACCGCTTCTTCCCAGGAGACGAAGCAAAGCAGTTGGTTGAGAAGTTCGAGCAGCTGGTCGTTGTAGTCCCTGCTATTGCCCCAATAGTTTTCGGCGATCTGGGAGATTTCCAGAAACCGGCGGTGCTCCTCCTTCTCCGATCCATTGCGAGCGTGTTCGTGGCGCTGGAAGCGAGCGTTCGCTTCGGTCTGCCAAGTCAAACCCGCATTAGAGAAATTGCTTGACCCCACGGTTGCGGCATGATCGGCGACGTATATCTTGGCATGCAGCCGCCGCGAAAGTCGCGCCTGAACGGCTCCTGACTTTAGCCGTTCGATACAAAGCAATAGCTTGGCGCTATACAAGAGGGAGAATCCTTCCTCAAGGTAATGTTTTTTGATGCTTTCCTGGAATGCTTCGTCGCTTTCCAGCTCAAAGGTTTCTCTGCCAGACGGAGAGGGTTCGGTCCCCAACAGAATGCGAACCGTTGTGGAGTCATGGATATCTGCCAAATAGTCAATGATTCGGTCGAGCGCGGAAAACCCGGTAACAACCAAAACAGATTTAGATTGTCTTAAGTCAGAGAGCACCGTATCCGCGACACGTATGGAGTCCCTATTGATCGGGAAACGCTTCTGATGGGGCCAATCCCCCTCAAGCGGCTGTTCACCTACATGGCGGAAGAAGTTAAGTTCAAGCGTTTGGATGTCTCGAGTAACCAAAATGTCAATGCGCCTGCTGGTTCGCGCAGAAGGAAAAGACAAGACTTCATATACTAGCCCCCAAAGAGCATTGTTAATAACTTACTCGACATCTTCCCGCCAAGTTCTATCCGGGGGAAGAGTAATGCCGTCGCAAATTGGTTTGCTACCCTCGTTCCCTTCTGCGCCAAACGCAATATAGAGCAATGCGCTGCTCGCTGAACTTGAATCCCTTCTTGTTCCCTCCGCCCTCGGTTAGTTGTCGCAACCTTAACCGAGACTTTTCTTTCTTCAATTGGGCCAGAAAACGGGCATCAGGCCAAATCAGAATCACATGGCCACTGACCACAAGGTCTTGCGGATTTTTTTGCGGGAAGCGTTTTGATGCGATTCCAGGTTGAGAACAGAGGCGGGTCGCGCGTGAGGTGTATGTTGGACTTGAAGTTCAAAAGGCAAAGATGGCGATAGCGGCGGCGGGTCGATAAGCTGCCGATGCTGCCACTGGTTCATGGTCGAATGTGAGTACGGGAGCAAGACTTTGCTGCATCAGAGCCTGCACATTAGGAACCGGGGCAGTAGTTAATGAACAACATAGTCGCGGTACTGGGATATGGACTTATCCCCGCGTGGGCGGGGATACCGACACTCTACCCGCGCCCGGGCGCGGGTTGCAATTCGGGGGCTGTTACGTTGGGCCGGTGTGGTGTCTAGCCCCGGGCTTTCGGGCGCGGTCCTGGAGCTTCTACCGGGTCGGCTCTTTCCAGCTGGATTGCGGGAGCCAGGCAGCGTATTCCTCCGGCGGCGCGGCGGCCAGTGTGCCGCGGGCCTCGCCGAAGGCCGGCAACTCATCAGGCGCGGCCGCGTCGAGTTCGGTATTGGCGGCGAGCGTGGCGGCGAAGGCGAGTTCTTTGGCCGCGTGTTCGATGGGTGCGGCCGCCTGGAGGGCTTGCTCGGCAGCCTCTGCCGCGGCGTAGGCGGCGTCCGAGAGAGCCCGCGCCTGCGGTGCGGCAGCTTTGCGGGCATAAATGGCGTCTATGAAGGCCTGTGCGGCCGCTTCATAGCCTGGATCCTGGGGTTCCAGCGCCAGGTAGGCGGTGGTTGCCGTCTTCCCCGCGGCGATTTCTTCAGCGGCGGCGCGCTCCCAGGCTTCCCGGGCGGCCGTGGCGTTTTGCCAGGCGGCGTCCTGCAGCGCTTCCTGGTGCGGCGCGGCGGCTTCGAGCGCCTGTGCGGCCGCGGCAAAGCTGGCGCCCGCGCTTTGGGCGATGTCGAACGCGCCGGGCGCGGCGGCCGCGAGGGCGCGCCAGGCCGTGCGATACGCGGCGTATTCCTGGCGTGAGGTCGTCTGGAGGGATTGCTCTGCCGCGTCGCCGGCGGGGGTTTGAGCGCTGGCAGCGAGGGCTGTGGCCAGGGCGACGGTCGCGGCGATGCCGCCGGCCGGGCGTGTCGATGGATTCATGGGCGGGGGCCTGGTCTTGGTTACGGCTTGCGGAGTATTTCGGCGACTTCCTGGTGCTCCCACATCTGGGCGACGTCAAGCGGGGTTTCGCCGGCGTTGTTGCGCGCGTGACGATTGGCGCCGGCGTCGAGTAGCGCCCGGGCGGCCTTCGGCTGGTCGCTCAGGGCTGTGGCGTGTAGTGCCGTGTCTCCAGCGCGGTCTTGTGCGTCGAGATCGGCGCGCCTGCGGGCGAGGATGGCAATGACCTCGGCCTCGCCGAAGTCCGCGGCGTAGTGGACCGCGCGCCGGCCGTTCTGGGGATTGTGCGTGTCGGGTTTCGCGCGGGCAATCAGCAGGCCTTCGACAACGGGGGCATGGCCGTTCATTGCCGCTACCATGAGCGGGGTCCATCCGCGCTCGTTACGCGCTTCGGTGTCGGCTCGGCGGGCCTTCAGGGCGACGACGATTCGCTTGCAGGCCTGAAGGTCCTTTGGCTGGCTAGGCCGATGATCGAGCTCATCGTCGTCGCCGCCGTCGCCGGCGGTGAGCTGATAGGCTGCGAAGTGCAGCGGTCGGTCGCCGTGCGAGCTTTGTGCATTTGGTGAGACTCCGTTGGAGAGCCAATATCGGACCTGGTGTTCATCGCAGCGGTGGGCTGCGGCCATGAGGCCGCGCTCGTTGGCGAGGCCTAGGAGCGGGAGAATGGCGCAGGCCGCGCCGATTGCGAGGCGTGTATTCATGCGCGTATTGTAGTGACCGCGGTGCGGAAGGGCCTATCGCCGCGCGGGCGAGGGAAACTCAGAGCGGCAGGAGGCCGCGGCCCGCAGCCAAGGCCTGCTAGCGAAGGACATGCGCTCACCGACGCGCAGCGTTTCATACCACGCGTCAAACGGCTCCTTGCTGTTCTGCGCCAGCAATTTCTCAAGCACCGAAATGGCGAGTGTCGGGATCTCGAACCCGCAGTGGGCTAACATGCCGGCTTTGTTTCGCTGCCAGAGAGAAAACTCGCTAATGGACACCGGTATTCTCACGCCCAAGGCCCTGTTCCAGAAGGACATTCGCTACACCATTCCCACGTTCCAACGGCGGTACGTCTGGACCTTGGAAGATCAGTGGGAACCGCTGTGGGAAGATGTCCGCAATACAGCGGAAGACTATCTGGAACAACTTGTAGCGTGTGGCGGGAAATCTGTTGAGGCGGAGCGCAATACGAAAAAGCACTTTCTAGGCGCCATCGTCGTTCAGCAAGTGAGCACAGCTACGAAGGATATCGAGCAGCGCGAAGTCATCGATGGTCAGCAGAGAATGACAACGCTCCAACTCCTTTTGGATGCGGTTCAATACGTATGCGAAGAGCGAAATGCCAGAGGCGTCGAAACGAGGCTGGAGAGGCTGGTCTTAAATGACAGTCGTGTCCAAATTAACGAGGAGGACGCTTTCAAGTTGTGGCCGACAGTTAACGATAGACCTGCCTTCACTCACGCGATGCACAACGGATTAGCAACAGAAGGATTTGAGGATTCACTAGTAGTTCAGGCGCACGAGTACTTTCAGCTACAGGCGAGTCAATGGATTGACTCGGACCCTGATTCGACGCAAGCGCGGATGGAAGCCCTTGAAACTGCGGTCACTGGCATGCTGCACATGGTGGTGATTGACCTCGGGCCGCAAGACGACCCGCACGTGATTTTTGAGACTCTGAACGCGCGCGGAACACCACTCCTTGAGTCTGACCTGATCAAGAACTATGTTGTGTCTCGAACCAAGGTAGATGGAGATGTGATTTGGGGAGACCTGGATCACAATTGGTGGAGAGAGGACGTGAGGCAAGGCCGCCTCTGGAGACCAAGGATAGATGCCCTCCTGGATTACTGGCTGGAAATGCGCACTTGGGATGACGTGTCCGCAGGCAATGTATTTTCCACGTTTAGGGAGTTGGCCGCAGATCGCGAGATTGACACCATTGTGGCGGAGCTCAAGGGTGACCTTTCAAATTTTCGCCGTTATGAGGAAGGTCCTCGCGCCCCAGCCGAAGATGTATTTCACTATCGCGCGGGGGTAATGCAAATGGCGGCCTTTACACCCGCACTTCTCTTGTTCTTGTCGTGGCCGGAAAGTGTTCGTATTGATGCGCTGAAGGCTCTGGAGAGTTTCCTTGTTCGGAGAATGGTATGCCGGGGAACGACCAAGGACTACAACAGGATGACACTCGATCTCGTACGCGAACTTAATCGCTGGGAACCGGACCACGGCGCCCAAGCGGTGGTTTCGTTTCTGTCGAGCCAAAAGGCGGAGTCGAGGCGCTGGCCCACGGACGCCGATCTGGAGAGCGCATTTCGTACGCTGCCGCTTTATCGGTTGCTGACCAGAGGCAGGTTGAGGCTGGTACTTGAAGGTATTGAGGAACTACACAGAAAGACGCACATGACGGAAGAGATACAAGTTCCCAGAAACCTGACAATTGAACACGTGCTACCACAAAGCTGGGAAAGAAACTGGCCGCTACCACGGGAAATCGACGAGGAGGAGGAGCGGCAGGAAAGGAATCGGCTTGTTCACACAATTGGAAATCTGACCTTGGTCACCCGCCGACTGAATCCGGCACTCTCGAACGCTCCTTGGGAAGAGAAGCAAGCGACCCTTAATGAACACAGTGTCCTTCTGCTGAACCGCCAATTGCTTGCGGCATACGCAGCGGAGGCGTGGACCGAGAAGACCATAGCGGCACGTAGCCTGCGGATGGCGAAGCTCGTTGCCGAAATCTGGCCGGGTCCTGAGCAGAGCCATTCATCCGGCGAGAACAAGTAGGGTTATGCTCACAGAGGCATCAACTGTGCATCGCGCGTGTCCACATCAAGCTTGCCCCCCTATCACTGCTGAAGTAATACACCCCATTTCTTGGAATACCCCCTGAAGTTGGACACCGAAGCGGCCGGATTTGGGCTACCTGTCGAGCATGTCGTGCGCGGAGTGAAAAGAGTAAAAATTTCATCCCACTACTCTGTGTTGGCGCCGCGACATAAATCAGCGCGGTCACGAACATGGTCAGGCTCAAGCTTGCAGCCGGAATCGTCGGAAGCCCGCCACCGAAAAAGAGCACTGCGATGGTGATGGCAAGCGTACCGTTCGGCAGCTCGCGCACGCTCCGCACCTCGACGCGCCGTGGTTCGGCTCATTGCAGTCGGTGCAACGACAGGCGCGCGTTCCCGGTACCGTTCCCGGCTTTGGGCGTTCTTGCGCTTAGGCAGGACACCGACGACGCACAGGCAAAGCACGGGGACTATGTAGTGCATGTACTACAAGATTAGTCTTTCTTACAACAGACTAATTTACTAATCCAATAAACAGGTCAACATCGAATGCACTCATACCCGTTGTGCCCTGCAGCCGTATGGCTTGGGAAATCAACCGAGACTGCTTCGAGCTTCGCCCTTCGCTGGACGGTGCGTCCGGCAGCGCGGGATTTCGGCCGGGGGGACTCTTGAGGGCTCCCGTGTATTCGTGGAGGGCGGGCCGGGAGTGCCCGGGGTAGTACCGTGATTGATTGGAAAGCTTGGACGCCGGAGTTTGCAATTGAGGAGCAAGTGATTCTTGCGGCGCGGGTCGGCAGTTACAATGGGCGTCAATTCTGACATGGGCGTGGCCATAATTTGGAAGGGCTAGCTTTCGGGTTGGAGGAACACTCATGAAGCACACTCTTATGCGGAACTTACGTATCGGCGTGGGTATTGCTTGCTTGTTCGTAATCATCGCCCACGAAAACGTTTACGCGGCGGACGAGGACCTGCGCCCCGACATTTCCGAGGAAGAGTATTTGCAGGGCGTGATGAATCAGGAAGCCGATTTGCAGCGACTTGAAGAAGATGTGGAGGCAGCTCGCACTACGCTGGATCTGACTTTGGCGCGCCTTGCGGATGCCAATGCAGAGTTCGAAGACGCAACCGCCTTGTTTTCCGAAGCCGAGAGCGATACTAGCGATCCTGACAAATTGCCTGAAGCATGGCGGGCAGTTGCGGCTGCGTGGAGGAAGTTGGAGGAATTAACTGAAACCCGAGACCGGCAAGAAGCCGAATTGCTGGAAGTGGAACAGCGGAAGGCGAGGGACCAGATTTGGCTGGAAAAGTACAAGAACGACTACGAAGCGCAATCTGATGCGTTCGCCGTACGGGACGCGATTGCCCGCTGTGCTTCGGCGTCCTGTTCATCTTCAGGCTTTTTAGCTGACGAGAGAATGGCTGTATTTCAGCCGAATGTGCTGGAAATGATTGGCGCCCACCACGCTTACGCGCGCGGATTGACGGGCAAGGGAGTTCGGATCGGCATCGATGACGATATTGTGAGCTACCGCCTACCTGAGTTTGAAGGTCGCATTTCATTTGAGGGAGCCAACTTGCTATACACGTTGTTCCCCAGCGACGATCGTTATTCAAATGCCGAAACATGCGATCAGGCTACGGGGAGCGAGCGAGAAGAACTCAAGTGCCGTGTGTTTTCCTATAGTTCTGGTATTGACAACAATCTATTCGACACGCTTGCTTTGCGTTACATCATTGCCCGCAACGGATGGCCAGGCGAGGGAGAAACCTATTATCTCCGCAATGATGCTTATGAGGATGGTGACTTATATCGATGGGCCATCGTGCCGCATGGAGGCAGGGGAGGTAATGCAGAGGGGGACCTTTCGACACATGGAACGGCTGTAGCCTCGGTCGCAGCAGGGCGCGATTTCGGAGTGGCCCCCGGCGCCACAATCGTACCGATCGCCAAAGATTTCAGTTCCGAGGGGCAGAGCGCACAGACCCGGACAGAACGATCGTTACTCTCTTACATTCGCGGGCTTCCTGAAGATGAACAAGCGGCCATTGATAGTGGTGTGGCTGAAGCTATTACGGACGGCTACTCGAACTACGACATAATTAACCGGAGCTTCGGCATTCCCGTGTTCGATCCCGCTTCGATTTCGGCGCTTCTGGACGACGAGACGCAATGGTGGGGCGAAGGATTCAGAAAAATTCTGCCTCAAACCTGGCGAGCGATTATGCAGACCGGTGTGCACCCGGATGAGCGAACCGTGGTTGTGTACTCGGCAGGAAACAGCACGGAAGAATTTAGCGGTTTATGGAGTGACCCCCTGAGGCTGGACACTTAGGCGGCAGGATTTTGCCAGTACGCTTGCGGAGCCAGGAGGACACATCATGGCTCGGTATCGCAGCTACAGTTTGGAGTTCAAGCGCCAGGTGGCGCAG
>MKWU01004804.1_pt1 | contig 15454 bp, 11 predicted proteins | sample 809101 | NCBI WGS metagenome assembly MKWU01 (sample SAMN05860141, study PRJNA318959) | sponge metagenome | host: Aplysina aerophoba | place: Slovenia: Piran, Adriatic Sea, Gulf of Piran | collected 2013-05-07 | reverse complement strand
ATATGCAGAATGGTACGTATAATAGCAAATTATCATAAAAACAAAAACAAACTTTTAGAACTACATAAATTATTAGTAGCAATGAGTGTATTGCACGCTGTATAGGTTGGAGTGGGGTGTGCACATTAGAGCTATTGTGTCAGTGTGCATCCCTCCACAGAGGCTCCCTGAGGACCCACGATGAGCCACATGGGCAGTGCTGCAGCCATAGGTGGTCCAAGGAGCTCGTGCTGTGAGCGCCATACTTGAGCTGTGACACACCTGAGCTGGACCAGCCCTGGCACCTGTATGTTAGTATTTCACAGAGTAAAACACTTTGGCAGCCATTTGCACAGAGCGTGCACATGCACAACAGAGTCTTCCTGTACCCTACCGCTGCCACTACAGCACAGCACCACTTGCATGTGTGTACGTACAGTGGCTGTTCGTTCGCACCTGCTGCACTGCAGGAGGCTTGTCCTCTGTCCAGCTGGAATAAGGGTGCCTTGGACCACATCCCTCCCCCCCTCTGGGGAGGAGGAAGACCACATAGGAGGGAGGGTGGGGGGCAGTGCCAACAAGAAAGGGCTGAACGGGTCAAGGACTTTCTGTGTAGAAAGGACATGTGGGCGAATTCCCCGGCCCAGCCAAGTGTATGTGTCTGGCAAGTGGGCATCACAAAGGCCATGAAGGAAGCCTACAAGGGCACACAGAACACTGTCAACAGTGTACCAGTACCACAGGGACAGACAAGATAGCATGTAGAAGGAAACACATACATAGCAAAGAGCAACAATGCAAGGCAGTGTCTGTTGAATGAGCAGGATGAAGGTTTCGCTACAGTAAATATGTCAGGCAGGGACAGCATGTGTATATGTTTGTACAGCAGGCACTGCAGTGGTATGCACTACTACCTTGCAGGTACAGTGCCTTCCTGTGTGAGATCTCCATAGGCTGTGGTTCAGCAGGAATGTTAGCTACCTCAGGCAGCACACCCACATAGTTTACAGTGGGCGTCTGAAGGCTCTGAGTAAGAACCTTGAATAGCAGAGCTGCCATGTTGTCTGCAGAGGTAACAAAGCGTCACACTTACTGCACCTGTCACTACATTTCACTGGTGGAACAGTCACACTCTGCCATAAGCATACATACATACAGTCTCTACACAAATGCACAGGCGCTTACCTGTATTGGGTAGCCTAGGGACCGGGACAGCTGGCTGCAGAAGGTCAAGCATGACAAGAGACCTGCGGAGGGTCTCCAGGGTACACCTCTCTGGGATCTAGGCCGCACATGTGCACAGGAGAGAAGCGGTGGAAGACTGGCTCAGTAGCTGGATCAGGTACCAGCTCAGGAGAACCACAGCACAGATACAAGGTCTAACCGAGTGTGACCACGGCGAGGACAGCAAACTGCAAGCACCTGCCATTCAGTCAGTGCTTACCCTATCTTGAACTTGAGCCACAATCCTCGATGACACTCTCACAGCATACTCTGTTACACAGTTAACAGCTGGTATGACGGCTTGAACAGCTGCATGAAGCAAATAAACCACACTGTATGCGATCACACTCATGTGAGTATTCCATCCACAATATGCTATCGGCAACTGTATATAGCAATACACCAGCCATATATGTACGTACATACATACGTACGCATGTATACACGTACGCACATACGTACGCACATAGCAGCCACTGATGGTGGGTCATTGTAGGGCTGGGGTAGGACAGAATACATCACACGCTGTCACACATCTGTTCCACTCCACAAGTGTGGTGGTAATATGGTGATACCCTTTGTAGGAGAGCTATGCCTAGGTCACTCACTGTTCCTCTGCTACAAGACGGCACAACACCTCACCTTGCTGTGGTAGCACTGGTTTGCTTCCCACTGTCTTGCTGACCAGCTCAATATTAGATTCACTGCTCATCTCCTCACAGGTTCTTTCCACAACCTCCTGCAGCGACACTCCGGCATCTAGTGGTGACAGCTGACAGGCAATGGAGTCCATCAGTGCACACAGTCGCACTTCATCACTAGCGTCCAGAGAGGACTGCATGCCATCATTCAGACAACTGAGTCAGGAGAGGAATTGCATTTACGTACTCAATGGTTAGCACTGTAGTCACGATATAGGCCAACCCAACGCGCAACATACGCAGCAGCCGAGAACAAGGAACTCGCTAGGAATGAAGTCAGTTATCAAACAGTTGCTATACGTTGGTATTTAAGCAGCTAGTTCTGTACCTCAGGAGATTGGCTCTTATGGTGGAGTACTTCTGGAGGGACCTTTTCTGGGCACTAAGCGACTGAGTATGAAACAACTCCCGTAACCTCTCCAGCACCAACTTCACCAATAGGATACCTGTAGGATTGTAGTTGTGTAGTGTAACAGCTCATGCATAACCTATCTGCACTGTCTTCCAAGGCACACACTATGGTCTCTCTCACATCATTCAATGGCAGCATTTGCATGCAGAACTTCACTGCAACCTGTGATTGTACGTGAATCCTAACACATGAAACATCAATACACAATGGACCAGCATAGCACACACACCTGTCCTCTTCTGCATCCTGGCTGTGCATACGACAAGGTCCCACACAGAGTAATCCAACACACTGCACCCATCTAGCACTGCTGATAAGGACTGCACAAGCTGGTCGCAGTTGCCACCTTCTGCAAGATGGCGAGTACGCTATGCTCACATCACAAGTGACCACCTAACCATGCAGTGCACACACTACGTACATATGTACATACAGTGAGTGTACCTATGGCGGATGCTGTCAGTGGTCTGCAGAGTGCAAGGCAGAGCAGCCCTTCGTCAGAGGTGTAGGCAGCACAGCAGCCACATGGGGACACCGCCAGAGGCCAGGAAGCCTCGTTGCGAGAACGCTTGGCAGCTGCAGAGGCAGAGACAGGTCTGTCATTGTTCAGGTATGACTAGGTAGGTCTCTGTGCATATGAGTAGTGCGATGCACAGTTTGCCTCTTCTAAACTTCTGCCAATCATTAGGGGAACTTCTGTTGCATGTCGCCTTACAGAAGCCTCCTGGACTTCAACACCCACCACACGTCTGGAGGCAGTTCAGAACCACAGTCTGCCTCCCCCCTTAGGCACTAGGACACCCCTCCCGCTTGTCTAACATCAGCACCTTGTGGCCCATGACATCAAGGCTATCCTCTGCTCCACTACCCTCAGACACATACACATCATTCGCATGATAGTATTAGAGTTTACCCAATATCTTGCCAATAGGAAGTGTAGTGCAACATTTCATCACAGTTACAGAGTGGTTACTCATCAATGCTCCAAGTATGTATGTATGTAGTTGGTAATGCACAAGGGTCCCTTTTAAAGGTATCCATCCAAGTTTGTTGATCATCTTTGCCTTCCGACAGTGCTACAGGGTGACTGTCGAGCCCACATCGGCGTGTTCTTCACTGTAGGCAAACATTTCGCTAACTGATGGCTTACAGCAGTCTTTCTAAACAACATGACTGCTTGGAACTGCAGTTCCACCGGTGAATATGGAAGCTGTCATTCTATCAAACAAGGCCCCAAACAAGGCACTCTAACACACACCCAACACAAGCATTCCAAAGTTTCTCCGCCTGCTTTAATGCATTGTATGGTCAATTGAAACATTTGTTTTCCTCTGCAATCTTGCTCATTCAAACTCTAATTACCAAATGACAAAACAATGCGAGTGTATTGGGTGACGATTATTAGAGAAAACTCAATGGCCACCAGAGGCAAGGATTCGTGGGGCAATGTGGGGAGATAGGGCTACAGATCAATGCAAGACTGGAAAGAACACCAAGGTCAGTACGATGTGGATGAACAGCAAACTCTGATCTTGCACAACAACAAATTTAGCTCAATTTCTACAGTCGGCACACTCTCATTGAACCTTCATAAGTATAACTCTATATACGGACCAAGCAACAAATGATTACTATATTTTACCGCATCTTTTTCCTGTCATCCTCCAAACACACCCCTACTCTGTATGCTTCCTGAACACCAAGAAGGCAGTTGTCAACTGCTCAAACATGCTAAAGGTATCCAAATAATATTAGTAATATTAGGCATACCTGATTCACACATTAATTCTTCAATTCTTTCTGATGAAGTTGTACCAACAAGCTGGTAGTCCTCACTACAGAACACAAACACCACAAGCCAGCACATGCAACAACAACAGGGGGCATCCACTGGGTTACTGAAGAACCAGACGTGGAAAAATCAAACAGGAGAGCGTGTGCCACGTACTCCTTGTCTAGGCACCATGAGCAGTGGCAATGAAGTGAGTCCTGCTCCCTATAACCAGGACCTGTCCGCTCACCTTCTGAGGCAGCAGAGGTCTTCTCTCTGCTGCCTGAGGATCACCAGCTCACTGGTCCAGTTGCCTCCACCACTATCCATGGTGGAGCAGGGAAGGGAAGCCACAGCCATGGACAGCACTCTGTTTTGAAAGGGGCCACTGTGAAGTGCCAGAGTTGGCTAAAATGTGGGAGGGACACAGCACACATCCATTACGTAGACATACGTGACTATAAACAGTAATTACTCCGAGCAGTCGTTAACTATTTCTACTCCTGATTGCCCACTGCAATCACTCACAAGTGATCATTAGAGTATTGTAAATGGTAGAGTATAGTGTGCTAAGTGTCATTGGAATTTAGGAGACTCCACGGTTCCACTGCTGTAATCACATGAGTGACTGCAGTGTGCAATATGCAATCAGGGCTAGAAATCATGAAATGACCGTACATACGTAAAATACAGTACTATCCACTGATGTGATACTGACCTGATAGGCTGTTGACATCTCCTTTAGCACCCACTTCTCCAGCACACTGCCTTCAAATAGCACATGAACCTCACATACACCTGCTTTTGCACACACTGCAACCTCCTGAATGGTGTCTGGACAGGGACAGTATACAGAACAGTGTGTACACATTACTGCCTGAACTGGTCTGCCACACGGCAGTACAATCCACGTACATGGCCACACATTGTGCACGACTACATACAAAAACACCTGTGAGGGGGCAGTTAGGTGATACAGTAAATACAGTCCACATTAGGGTATATACAAATGGATCATTAAAATGAACTTAACTCAGCATATGAACAAGCCAACAACTCACATTCATGCACTGCATAAAACAACTTAAACGTGTGCACATTGAATCTTCAGGACAAGGGACCAACTACATTTCATTCATTAGACCCAGGTAGATGGTAGAGGTGACACTACAGAGAACAACCTTCAAAACCTGGGGTTAAGAGACATTCCTACATTTCATAGGGGAAGTTTGGACGGAGAATCCTTCACTGAGATGATGAACGGAACTTATGAGGAGACAGCGAAATGGAAGCGCAACCTATTTAAGGTTCCCAGAGGCAGGGCAGGCACACTATTTGTATGTGAAATGCCCTGTCTATTAGATGCCTACAGTGATGCACCCACAACAGAGGGTGTTGCCCTGAAGGCTGCAATGGTGTTGGCCACCTGGCTTCTTCGAAAACCTCATCCAAAGTCCAAGTGCAAGGATCACTCCTCACAATTGTAAGAAAGACTCACAAGATGGGCTGAGGGAGATGTGGGCTCACTGTTACATGAAGGTCATACCATTCAAGGTCGACTGTCAAACAATGAGTGTAAGAAGAGCGATGATGGTAAGCTGGCGAGATGTGTGGAGAAGCTGGGCAGTGTGGGCAGTGTGAGGGCAGCAACAAGGCTTATCACAAAGCAAGAAGATAACGAATGCTTACCCTTCAATAACATTCAGTCCGATGGGAGGTCCGTCAGAGACCACCTAACAGACAAGCACCTGAGAAACATACCCCGGCCAATCCATCTACTATGCCACCTGCCAAAGAGCCACACACCCCGTAGTCTTTGATCAGATAGAAGGATCCATGATACAATCTACAATCCAGTGCATGTCTGGATTGGCAGGCCCTTCAGGTCTGGATGCCAGAGCATGAAAGTGTTTCTGCTCCTCCTTCCTTAAGGCCTCAGATGATCTGTGTGAGAGCATTGCAAGACTAACCAAGAGGCTATGTACAACCTATGTGGTACCATGTGGAAATGCACCACTGATTGCATTTCGCTTTGTGGTCATTGACAAATGCCCAGGAAAACGCTCAATTGGTGTTGGTGAGACTGAAGACAGCTTAGTGGCAAGGTCACCCTCCAATTCGCCCGCGGCGACATCCTAAACGCTGTTGGGAGCCTAAGGCTATGTGCAGGACTGGAAATCGCATGTGAGAGCAGTGCCCATGCTGAGACGAATTTTTGAGGATGACATCACAGAGGCTGTACTTCTCATGGACGTGTCTAATCCTTCAACGCTCTCAACCATCAAGCTGTGCTGAGAAATGCTCCCATAAAATGCCCCATTCTAGCTCTGATACTTACCAACACATACCGGGGCAACGCCAAGCTCTACAATGAAGGGGAGTACATCTTGTCTCAAGAGGGCACTACACAAGGAGACCCTCTTGCCATGGCAATGTATGCTATTGGCACACTCCCCCTAATCCGCCAGTTTCAGGGGGATGTTTTCCAGTCCTGGTATGCAGACGATGCTGCAGCTGATGGAGGGCTGTGATCACATCATACACGGTGGCACAAGCTTGAAACAGCAGGCCCACGATATGGATACAACAACACCTGACCCTTCCAAAACGTGGCCTGTTGTCAGGCCAGAGCATCATCAAGCCGCAGTCAAAGAATTTCAGAACACAGGCATTAACATCACTGACGGTGGGAGGGAATATCTAGGAGCTGTTGTGGAAGCAAGATCGTCAGTCAAAAAGTTCGTTCAAGACAACGTTGCTGAGTGGGTGAAAGAGGTGGAGAACCAGTCCGTGATAGCAAGGTTTCAACCTCAAGTGCCATACACCATCTTCATACATAGCCTGGTGAGCAGCTGGAATTATGCCATGCAAACTGTGGCGAACATTGAGGGATTGCTGCAGCCTTTAGAGGATGCTATCAGACACCAATTTCTGCTTGGTATGACTGGTAGACTGAGTTAAAGCGATGATGAAAAAGACTTGTTCGCCATACAGCAGGACATTGGGATTTATCTGCTGCAAAATCACTTTCTCCCTGCTTGATTCTGCAATCATGTGCTTGCGAGGAGCTACATAGATCTTCTTTTCACAGACCTATCCACGGCGCCATCAGCACCATCATACAAGACCAGCCTTGGACCTCATCACGAATGAGGCCCAGCTATCTGATTGACTCCACAGGTCTAGTCATGACCACTAGCCTTTCTTTCCTACAATTATGTTTATGCATACGTAGGTTTAGGCTGTTGGCATGGTTACTGCAGTAGCTACTGGGCAGTGCACATGTGTGCCCGTTGCACTGTCACACTTTTGTTGTATTTATTATTGAAAAAGTGTACTTACTATATTTATACTTACTACTATACTACTGCTATACCCACTCCACATACTGTACTTACTAGGGGGACATTGCAGTCATTGCCCAGGCAGTCTACCATGAAAGCGAGTTTCAAACTTCCACAAATGCATTGAAAAGATTTAATAAAAGTGTCAGCTAACCGCTCCTTTAATAAAAGTGTCAGCTAACCGCTCCTTTAATAAAAGTGTCAGCTAACCGCTCCATGTATGTTGAAGACCTTTTCTGAAGTGGTCTGTTATGGGGTCAACTCCCTGTGGCACCCATAAACCAGTGTGAATGACATCATCAGGGTCAAGTTCTCTCATGTCACCAACACAACTGTTGCTGACACTCTGACACTCACTTTACAGATTGCACGTGCTGCATTCAAGGGGTGGGCGATATACCGGTGTCGCGATATAACCGCAATTATTGGGATAGCCCATTATCATATCAAAAGCATTTTCTTTGTCACGATAAATTGTTTCACCAGTATATTGTACATAAACAGAACTAAATATAGGTGGGGCGACTCTACAGCTGACGAGGCAGCTAGCTAGTAGCGATTCTCTTTCGTTCAAAGAGAACTTGGCTGAATTGCCTTCTACCTTGGTCAAGAAGAAAAGCACCAAGAGCGTGGTGTGGGTGCACTTTGGTCTCATGGCTGACGAGAAGGGTGTGCCGGTCCCTGGTGAGGAGCACAGGCCAGTGTGCAGAACATGTAAGAAAGCCGTGATGTGCAAAAGAGGTAACACCACCAACCTATTTGTCCACCTTCCAGACGCTCACCCCAATCTTCACAAAGAGGCGACATACGTAAGGTAAGACGGACAAGTCTAAGGGAAAGAGCCCACGGCAACTCAGCCTACACTCACTACCGTCATAGAAAAGGGAAGGCAGTACAACCCCAAGAACTTGCCAGCGAAGGAACCCAATCGTGCGGTTGCGTACTATATTGCAAAGGATGTGCAGCCTTATTCCATCGTCTAGAGTCCAGGCTTTAGGGTGCTAGTCAGCAACTTAAACCTGCGATACAAGCTACCTTCACAAAAGTACTTCACCCAACACGAAACCCCAAGCCTGTACACTAGTGTTGGGGAGTCAACGGTGAAGCCCAAGCTAGCAGAAATCGAGTTCTTTGCTGTAACAACAGATTTGCGGACCAGTAGGGCAACCCATCCCTACCACAGCTGCACAGTGCACTTCATTGATCGTAGCTGGAAGCTGCAGTCACTGTGAATGTACAGTAAAATGCTTTACAGTTTGAGTTCTTATATAGCAACACACACATCACATTGCTTCTGCTTTAAATGATGTCATTTTACTGAATTATCGTGATAATATCGAATATCGTGATAAAATGTGGGATGATAATTGTAGTAGTGAAAATTCATTATCGCCCATCCCTACTGCATTCCCACACATTGACTGCACTGCATTGATAGCAACTACAATACTTGTCAGTGTACCTGTTGCAGTGAGGTACCTACGTATTGCACCCTAAACACTACTACAGGCAACTCACCCCGCCTGGATGTGCTCCACTTGGCAACCAACATGATAGTGGTTGCGCCGTGAATGGCTGGCATAATGCAGTACAGACCCAGCACCTGGTCTGTGCTGACAGTGAGGCATAGGACGGCTCCACTGTCCAGCACCACCAGCCTAGAAATGGCCACTGCAGTCAGCTCCATCAGATCATAGCGCTCCATGTCCGTGGACCCCTCCAGCCATACCAAATTCAGCTACACATAAAGACAATGATGACAGGATGAGATTACTAGGTGTAACATGCGTACATATTACAAGGCAGATTTATGCATCACAGCATACTATAAAACAATATATAACTCCCTAATTTTACTGCAGTCACAAACAGGTATCATCATTTACCACATCACTACAGTGCATCGATACGTGAACGATTTGTACAAGTTGAATGATGCCACACGCATTTGAAGGTGGCCGCTAGGCACCCATGAGACAATTAAGGGTATGGCCGCTAGAATGTATTAATCCCATTACCAAAGAAACACAATAACAGGCAAAACAGGTGAGCAAGGTGAATTGAGGTGAATGAGACGAGTTTATAAAAATGGTGGCACAGAAATGGGACCTGAGGGGCAATGCACTACGTAGTACAGTGGAACCTGCCTTTTGTGGACAATGTGCCAGGTCAGCCCCTTTCTACTGCAGCTAACCTCCCGGACATCTCTAGACAATCCCACTGTACCAAGGCAACCAACCATCCTGCCCTGGGACTGGCCTAGACAGGTCTCACTGCACCTTGCAGTCTGCTGTAACTGACAAAAGCAGCTTTCCACCGAGCTTTCTCAATATGTACGGCTTGGGCTGTGTCTCAACCTGGTCCTCCAAAGAGCTTCTGCCTGGGTGCAGTACTCCCTGCGAGAGAAGACAGAAGAAGAATACGTACTATAGAGTGGATACAAGCAACACTGTCTACATTTATTTCAACTGCACAACAGTGCTAGGCATCACAAGCAGCAACGTCAGCATTAGTGGGCCGTTGAAGCCTTATGTCCTCCAAAGTGCTGCAACCAATCTACGTACATAGGGTAAGTAGTCAAGCCAACTTGTATTATACTGCACTACTCCTATACTATTACGTCTTTACGACTACAACAACTATGTATGTACGTATGTACGAATATCTTTAATATGCATGAAGATGCATGAATAATGACATCTCAGTACATGCACTATGTGGTAGCATGTACATACATACGTACATACGTACGTACCTTGGCCACTGGCTCATACCAGCACAAACACAGTGGTGTTGATGGAAGGGTGCTGGAATGGACACACCTCCACTGATTGATGCAGGACTGGAGTGAGATAGATATGGGCAAGACAAAAAGCCAGTAACTGTTTCGTGAGATAGGTATGTAGGTAGCATTCACATCACACATGCACTGCCCTTCAGGCTGTGCTCATCTCTGTATGTAATGCTAAGCAAGATAACATACTCACATGGCAGCACACAGCAACTCACAGTGGACTCATACACGCTCAGCTTGTTTGCTCGGTCACAGCACAACAACCACTGTCCACTACTGGACCACTGCAGGTGTGTAACCTGCAGACTGCTTCCAACCACGCTACAGATACAGGAGGTTACTTTGTAACAAAGTGCTGTGACACCAAACACCCACAGCAAGTACATAAAGTGCATGCCATCTGCAGACTACTCGCCTGTGGGTGACCCATGGTCGATCTGGGTCCACCACCACCACTTCATGTTCAGTGTAACTGAGATAGGGTAAGGAAAGCGGAAACCCCAGATCAAGTATGCATGCACACACAGGAACACAACATAACTGCTGCGATTCCATCCTCACTGTGATTCATCAAATCCTTGAAGCTTTTCTGTTGCAACGGTAATGCTGCAAGCCAATTTATTGCACCATGACCAGACTATCTTCTCCACACTAGCCACCTGGATGCCACTAGGTCTAGTCAGGGACACGGCAGCACGGTAAAGGACCTCCATGTACTGTCTGGTTGAGAGCAAATGATAACAAAACACAAAACTGAGTACACATGCTTACTTGTTTAAGGTCATTGCCATGCACTACTAGCAGTCATTCAAATGGGTTTACTAGGTCTACATATGCTGTGAGACGGTCTTTCAACAATCAATCATCTAACAAGTATCAATATAGAGTGGCACAAGGTATGTACTACAGTTATGTGGGATGTAGTCAAGATTCATTTGCATGAGCTAGGAGTCTGGCACATCACAAGGAAGGTGTTCCATGGGCCACACTGTACTCGACAAGGCTCCCATCTGCACACAGTAAACCTCTCCATGCTGATCTCCACAGGGTGGGATACACGAGACGCCACCATGCCCACTTGCCCATATGCCGACCACCCCCATCCCCAAACCCTTAGGTCAGTTGACACTGCAGCCGTGTGACGACTACCACAGCTGGCACTGACAAACTGGAGATCTTCACAACCATCCACACTAACCAAAGATGGCTCTGCTACCACCTCCCTCACTCCCAATGCTGAGACATGGCTGCAACCCTTCAGGCCTAACCCAAGCTGGCCGTCATGGTTCCAGCCCCAAGTGTAGATGTCCCCGTAAGCGGAAAGGGCCAGTGAGTGCCATCCACCAGCCTCTACTGCTACCATCTGTAAACCAGCAAGAGCCTCTACTAGCTGTGGGGCAGAGAAAGAGAGGATGCTCCCGTGGCCTAGCTGGCCTCTGGATCCTAGACCCATGCTGTACACTGACCCAGTTTCCCCCAAAATAAGAGCATGGTTGCTGCCACAGGCGACACGGACAGCTACCTCACTACCGAAAGGAAGGGGCACCTCCGTTGGTTTCAGTATTTGACTGTCAAAAGATTGAAGCATTTGAAGGACTGATTTCTTTCCAGTTTCTGATTGCACCCAGAATACCATACCATCAGCGTTACACTCGACACATGCTGAGGAAGCAGTCATTTGCAGTTGAGAAACAAGGGCCCAACACTGAGTCTCACCAGTGGGTTTAGCACAGTCACCATCTGGCAGTGCTACAGGCAAAGGAGATTCATTGGCTACTGTATACAGGCCTGTACCCACGCTCACAAGTCTTCTACCTCCTGGAAGCTGTTTTAACTGGACACACGAGCTAGCTCCTGTTGTGCATACAACCTTCACAGGTGCGTTGGCTTTCGGGGAGGCCCATACATGCCACGCAGGCGTCTCGGTCAAGTCGCCCACGCATGCACTGATGACAGTGGCATCCCACGAGGCCGACACGATCACGTTCGAGGGGTCGGCTACAATATGCTCGACTACTGGACACTGCAGCACCCAATTGGTCTTTTCATTAGCACTGGGTATAGCTGCATTGCTTTGGGATGGCACGCTACTCACACCAGGACTGCTTAGAGGGATGGGCTTAGCGTGATCCAAGGTGAGACTAGAAAGAGAAGTGATGTTCTCAAAGGCATCGAACCCCAAGCCTACGACTAAACATAGTTTAGGGACGGACATCATCACAATCAACCGTCTCTCACTCGCCTCTGCGGTAGATCCTGTCTTCTTCTGGGGGCGGAGTGAGGGGAAACGGCAACCAATCAAATAATGTTGACAGCGCGGGAAACTAGCGCCATTTTCCCTGAATCTCATGTGCTGTAGGCTATGACGAAAAGATCGAACCCTTTCGCTGACTACGTTCCGCGACAGATCAAGACCTGTGTCACTCCAGATCTCATTGCAACTGAGGAGGAGAAAAGAGCTGTATACGGTGAGCAGTGCCTCAAACTTGCTAGAAGGCTGTCTATTATCCAAGATTATATGCAATCTCAGTGTTTGTAGTCTTAATTTTGCTCTTACAAGTATGGCACCGCTCACAATTATTTAGATTTACAGTTCCTTCCACGAGTGTACTTTATTAGTAGTCCAGTGTTCATTAGTTTGGTGTTGGCTAACCACTTGTGCATTCACTCAAAATGCAGTTCAGAAATGACAGTGGCCTAATGCAGACACTCTTGGTTTGCCATAAGCACACACATATTCCACATTTTAGCCACTCTTGTTGTAAGTGAGATTTGGCTCAGTTGCAAGGTTAGGTTGACTACTAATACGTATGTATGCACCTGAACGCCAATACTGTATAATATTGGAAGTAGCTCCTTCATTCTGTTAAGGACCAATTATTCCCAGCTATCTTGGGACTCTTGTTCCGTCACTGTGAAGGTCACCAATGGAGCCTGTCAACAGATGACACAGCTCCTGCCTGCAATCCCATTTGTTCTGAATGGCTATGGAATAAAACCACCATCTGGCAAGATGCATTACCCAAAGGCTGGCAGCATGATGTCCAGTTCTCACATTGTTCCGATACTGCAAAGCTCTTCACTATCCACTCCAACATTCAGTGGAAGCTGCTGTTTTTGTATAATTGTAACTCAGCTCGGACTATACACCTCCGTGTCTTAGCTTCAGGGCAATCCTTCACTGACTCCTAAATTGACAAGCTCATGCACCGATGTACCACCACCACCACACCGACCTCATTGCTAGTCGATTTGTGCTGTGTCTAATTTAACCCTCAGTGTTCACTGTATAAATGCTGCGAAGTGTTGCTAGCTCTTCAACTGTTCCTAGCTCCTGAATATTTAATATTCACTTTTATTCTTTTGCATTTTGATACATCAACTGCCATCAGCCATATTGCATACCTAAGCTGCGTGTGGTGGTCAATGCTAGTACGAAGCTCTCTCTCTCTCTCTGTATTGCACTGCCTAGCAGGTAGTACCAAGACTGTCACATCTCACACATCATTGTGCACTTCCTTCCTCAAGTGCTGCTGTAGCTCAAATGAGATCTTTGTTGTCTCTCTCGGTTTGTTCCTGTTTGTCATATGCAGAGAAAACCCTCTCACTAATGCGAGAGGCGTCCAAACAAGTCTACCACGCTGAGAGTGAGAGTGTGTCCTGCTGCAGTAGAGCCCCTGGCAAGCAGCCGACCCTCCAGCAGATGATGCAAGGAGGGGGTGCTGGGTGTAAGGGCAAAGGGAAGGAGCGGCAGAAAATTAATGCATGCTCCTCATGTCGTTCACTGTGTGATATTTCTGAAGGTCTCTGCAGCCATTGCAGCAAGGCAGTGTGCACATCTTGCACACAGTTGTGCCAGCGGTGCAAGGAGACCTTCTGCCCACTCTGCTCAGTGGTGAAGTAAGTGGCATGAATGCACACACACTTGATGTAGCCTATGTAATTTTTGTATAATAATTTGTATTCTTCTGCATTGTTTGCAGCTACGAAGAAAGTGAAGTCAGACATTTTTGCTTCAGCTGTCTATGAGAGCATGCGTATAACTGTGTATATATATATACATCTGTTCATATGTGTACATGCCCTTATCCCAGGCAATTACTGCGTGATTAATTAATGCAGTATGTCGTGTTCACTTTAATTTATTAAGTATTACTGCCATTCCATCATGAGAATACCACAGCAACATATTTACGAATTAGCACTATAAGTTGGTGTACTGCTGCATAAGATTGAATGTGAAGAGGAGTGAGAAAAAATGTAGAAAGAAGTTCAAAGAACCCAATGAAACGGTCATAAATGAGACTTCTACTTTTTGCCAAGTCTGTGCAGGCAGACATCGCAGCTCCAGGAGCCTGCAGTGCAAGAAACACAACTGTGACATTGCAGCATTTGTGTGTTGTGTGTGTTGTGCAATCACCTTCAGGGGGCTCCTTAAGGGGGGGTCTGACACAGAACATGTGGTAGCCCCTATCACAGTCATCACAGAACAGGAGTTGATCCTACAGAGGCAATTAATAAGACTAGCACCAATCGTAAGCACAATGAACAAGCAGCACTCATATGCACAAAGAATCAAATGTAGATGGCACTATCCTACAAAATGTGCACTTGAACAGAAATAGTCTATATACATTACATATAGGGCGTCTCATTATCAAGTCAGTTTCAAACCTCATTATCAGATTTGGTGCAAATGGCACACGATTTGCACTCAATACACTCCCAGGGGTAGGTCATTACGATTGCTGCTAAGTCAGGCGACAACTGCAGACAAGAAAGGTGAGCTGCAGGGGACAACACACAGAGCTCCACATAGTCACAGCACATTTGCTACTACTCACAGGCTAGGCCACGCCAAAGAGACTGCATTTGCGGTACAGACTGAAAGTGTTGCTCACCACTTCTTCCACATTTACAGCATGCCACCATTTTCTCTGGCTTGCCCAATTTCTTGTTCATGGTACTGTCACCCAAGCAGAAGTCACACAATCGATGTGGGGGCAATTTGCCTTTGCTGCGTTTCTCTCTATTATGCACATCTCCTTCAGCTGAGACACTGGAGGAATTGCTGCTCCGCCTACTGATGACCTTGGGAGTTGCTTTCTCCACTTCAGTGTGCGGGGGAGAAGATATAGCATCACTGAGACTGGTGGTGGATGCAGCTTGTGGAAGAGTGAGGCTATTGTTGCTGTTCACTGAACCTCCATGGTACTTGGTAATGTGTGC
>MKWU01004803.1_pt1 | contig 15460 bp, 7 predicted proteins | sample 809101 | NCBI WGS metagenome assembly MKWU01 (sample SAMN05860141, study PRJNA318959) | sponge metagenome | host: Aplysina aerophoba | place: Slovenia: Piran, Adriatic Sea, Gulf of Piran | collected 2013-05-07 | reverse complement strand
TGCACGGAGTTCGACCATGCCCATCGCGGACGGCGCATCTTCGCCCCGCTCGCGACCACCACCGCGTCCGGAGCCAGCGCGCGCACCGCCGCCTCGTCCGCGCGCATCCCGAGCGCGAGCCGCACCCCGTGGCGCTCGGCCATGCGAAACTGGTGCTCCACGACCTTCGCGACCTCGGCATGCCCCGGCAACCGTGCCTCGAGGAGGAGCTTTCCACCCGCGGCCGGGCCGGCGCCGAACAGATGGACCTCGTGGCCCCGGGCCGCCGCGATCCAGGCTGCTTCGAGCCCCGCCGGCCCGGCGCCGACCACCACCACCCTGCGCGGGTGCTCCGCCAGATCCGGCGTCCAGCCCGCTTCCCCGCGCTCGCCGAGGTGCGGGTTGTGGAACTCCGCGAGCGGCTTGCCGGCGTGCACCTGACCCCAGCAGAAGTTGTCGAACACGCAGGGACGGATCTCGTCCTCGCGGCCCTCGCGCGCCTTGTTCGCGAACGCGGCGTCGCTCACCTGGGCACGGGTCATGCCCACGACGTCGCCGTAGCCCTCGGCCACGATCCGCTCGGCCAGATCCGGGGTGTCCACCCGGCCGAGCGCCATCACCGGGATGCCGCCCGCGACCTCCCGCATGCGCCGGTGCAGGTCGATGAAGTGCCCCGGGCGGAAGTGCATGTCGGGGACGTGGTTCTCCAGGCTCAGGCTGAAGTTGCCCTGCCCGTAGGCGAAGAGGTCGAACGCGCCGGTGGCCGCGAGCCGACCGGTGATCCGGGCCGCCTCGTCGGCGTCGATGCCGCCTTCGACCCCTTCGTCCGCCGGCATCTTGATCCCGACGACGAACGACTCCCCGCAGGCGTCGCGGATGCGTTCGGCGACCTCGCGCACGAACCGGGTCCGTCCTTCGAGGTCGCCGCCGTACGCGTCCTCGCGGGTGTTGGACCACGGCGACAGGAACTGGGTCATGAGGTAGCCGTGGGCGCCATGCAGCTCCACGCCGTCGAATCCGCACCGGGCGAGCCGCCGCGCCGCGGCCACGTACTCGTCGACGAGGGCGGCGCACTCCCCGGTGGTCATGACCCGCGGCACCGTCCAGCTCAGCGCGTCGGGCTGGTCGGAGACCCCGGCCGGGGATCGGGTGGGATGCCAGAGCTGCTGGCGGCCCGGATGCCAGAGCTGGCCGAGGATGCACGAGCCTGCCGCGTGCACCTCGTCGGCGACACGCTCGAATCCCGAATCGTTCGCGTCGTCATACCCGGTGACGATGGCCCCGTGCGCGAGCGCCTCCGGGTCCACCGCGATGATCTCGGTGACGATGAGCGCGCACCCGCCCCGCGCGCGCTCGGCGAGGAAGTCGATCCATCGGTCCGTGACGCGGTTCCCGGCTCCGAAGTTGGTCAGGGTGGCAGGCAGCGCGATGCGGTTGCGCAACGTCCGTGTCCCGACCTCCAGTTCCGAGAACAGGTGCGGGTAGGTGGTGCCTTCTGCGTCCATGCCATTCCTCCCGGAGAAGACTGAAGCGGCGGGTTCACCCTCACGGGGTCCGTGGCCCGGCGCCGCGGCGAGCCCGAACACAGCTCGGCGGCATCGGAACGAACGCGACTCTACCGCGCGGAGCCTCGGCGTAGAATGCGGCGTCGGACGCCCGGTTCAGACGATCGAGGAGAAACCGATGACCGCCGTCACCCCGAATTTCGATGCATCCGGACTTTCCGCGCTCGCTTCGCGCATGCTCGACGTGGACTCGATGCCGTGGGAGCCGACCCGTTTCCCGGGTATCGAGATCAAGACGCTGCTCAAGGATGCCGAGACCGGCCTGCTGACCACCCTGGTGAAGATGGAGCCGGGCGCGCGACTGCCCGACCACGAGCACGTCGAAATCGAGCAGACCTGGATACTGGAAGGCAGCCTCGCCGACCACGAGGGAGAGGTCACCGCCGGCAACTACGTGTGGCGCCCCGCCGGCAGCCGGCACGAGGCATGGTCCCCGAACGGAGGCCTGTTCCTCGCCTTCTTCTGCAAGCCCAACCGCTTCTACGACACCGACGGCGGCGTCGACATCTCCGGCCAGTCGTACGCGGCCTGAAGGCGGCACCGACATCTCCGGCCAGTCGTACGAAGCCTGAGCGCGGCACGGCGATGCGCGGCCGCGTCGCGTCCATCGGCCCATCGAGGAATCGATCGGCGAGCCTTCTCCCGAAGACGCCTCTCCAGCTCCGCGACGACGCGCCATGTCCAGCCGCCCCGTGACGACCGGGTCCCGCGGCCCAGCCGCCGGTCAGTCGAGCTTCGGCCGCACCTCCTGGGCAAAGCGTTCCATCACATCGAGCGCGTTCCCGACCTTCTCCGGCACGAAGTCGAGCGTGAAGTGCTCGGCGCCGATCTCGATGTAGCGCTTGATGCCGTCCGCAATCTGGTTCGGTGTGCCCTGGGTGAGGAACTCGCCCGGCTCGTCCTGGAACACCAGCGGCAGCTTGACGCCGAGCTTGACCGAGCCCGGTGCGCGGCCGAACCGCTCGCACTGCGCATCGAGCTCGCTCCGCATCTCCAGGACCTTCTCAATCGACATCCGCACCGGGTGAAACGCCTCCCCGTACTGCGCGGCGCGGCGACAGGCCGGCCGGCTCGCGCCGGCCACCCAGATCGGCGGGTGTGGACGCTGCACGGGCTTCGGCGAGAACGAGGCGCCCTCGCAGGAGTAGAACCGGCCCTGGTAGGTCACGGGGTCGTCCGCCCAGAGCCTCTTCATGAGCTCGATGGCGTCGTCGGTGCGTGCCCCCCGGTTCCTGAAGTTCTGCCCGAGGACCTCGAACTCCTCCTCGAACCAGCCGACGCCGATTCCGAATATGAACCGGCCGTTGGAGAGCTGGTCCACCTCCGCGACCTGCTTCGCGACCTCGAAGGGGTTGTGCATCGGGAGCACGACGACGCTCGTTCCGAGCGTGATGCGACTGGTGTGCGCGGCGAGGAACGAGAGCACCGTGAAGGGCTCCCAGTAGCATTCGCGCCAGTGCGGCGGGTGCATGCGGCCGGGGATCAGGACGTAGCCTGACTTCACCTGGGGAGGGAGCACCACGTGGGCGCTGAGCCACAGCGAATCCAGCTCGAGCGCCTCGGCGCGCTCGGCCATCCTGAGGAAGGTGTCCGGGGTGGCGTCCTCGCCACGCACGATCAGGGAGCAGCCGTATTTCATCGGGGTCCTCTTCCTTGCCGATTGGGGGGGTCGAATCTCGAAGCGCCGGGACTATAGCCCGGAACGCCGGCACGCTCACGGGGCGAAGCGACCCGGGCCATGGACTCGCCGGTTCCGCCCCGCCCTGCCCTTCACTACAATCGAGCCAACGCCAACGCCGCGCCCGGTCCGCGGCGCCGAGACAACCGGAGGCCCCCGATGAGCGCCGTCCTCTCCGCCGTACAGCCACAGCCCACCGACACCGAAGCCGTCGAGCGCGAGCTCCGGGTCCAGCTCGCCGCCGCGTACCGGCTCGTCGAGCACTTCGGATGGTCCGAGCTCATCTACGGTCACCTGACCGTGCGCATCCCCGGCGAGACCCCGACGTTCCTCATCAACCCGTACGGGTTCAACTACGAGGAGATCACCGCCTCGAGCCTCGTGCGGATCGACGTCGACGGGAACGTCGTGGGCACTTCGAACCACCCCGTGAACCGGGCCGGCTTCGTGATCCACTCCGCCATCCACATGGCGAACTCGGTGAACAAGTGCGTCATGCACACCCACACCCGCGCCGGCATGGCCGCCGCGGCGCTGGAGGACGGCCTGCTCCAGGTGCACATGTATTCGACCGGGTTCCACGACCGCATCGCCTATCACGAGTACGAGGGGCCGAGCCTCGATCTGGGCGAGCGCGAACGCCTGCTCGCCGATCTGGGCGACTGCAACGCGATGATCCTGCGCAACCACGGGATCCTCACCGTCGGTCGCACCATTCCCGAGACGTTCATCTGGCTGTACCGCCTGGAGCGCGCCTGCCAGGTGCAGCTCGACGCGATGGCCGCGGGCCGCCTGCACATCATCGACCCGAAGGTGGTCGAGCATTCGGCGAGGGAGACCGCCCGCTTCCTCGAATCCGAGGCTGCGGTGGGGGAGCTGGAGTTCCAGGCGCTGATGAGGAAGCTCGATCGGATCGACCCGTCGTATCGGCACTGACCTCCAAAATCCCGCGGATCCGCCGCTACCCGCATCCATACCGATGCCACCGGGGTAGCGGCGCCCGCGCAGCGTCGGCCCCGTCATGAATGCCGCCCGCAGCACGGATTCCCCCACGGGCATCCGCTACCAGCCTGGCGAGAACCCGCCGGCGGCGCTCTCCTTCGGTCTCGGCCTTCAACTCGTCATTCTCACCGTCGCGGTCCCGATACTCTTTCCCACCGTCGTGATGCGGTCCGCCGGCGCGCCCGAAGCATCCGTGACGTGGGCAGTGTTCGCCGCGGTCGCGATCTCCGGCGCGGCCACGGCGTTGCAGTCCGTGCGCATCGGCCGGATCGGCGGAGGCCACGTGCTCGTGACGGGCAGCTCCGCGGCCTTCATCGGCGTCTGCATCACGGCGGTCGCGCAGGGCGGTCCGGCAATGCTCGCCACGCTCGTGGTCATCTCGGCGCTCTTCCAGATCCTCCTGTCCGCACGCCTCGCGCTGTTCCGCCGCATCCTCACACCCACCGTTTCCGGGACCGTCATCATGCTGATCCCGGTCACGGTGATGCAGTTCGTGTTCGGCCTGCTGGAGGATGTGCCGGAGGGGAGTCCGGCGCTCGCGGCACCGCTGAGCGCGCTGGCCACGGCGATCGTCATCTGCGGCATCTCGCTGAAGGCGGCGGGAGCGCTGCGTCTCTGGGCACCGGTCATCGGGGTCGTCGCGGGCTCGGTGGTCGGCGGGGTCTTTGGCCTCTACGACCTGGACCGGGTCGCCGCGGCTCCCTGGATCGGCCTCCCTCAGGCCGCCTGGCCGGGCTTCGACCTCGACTTCGGACCAACCTTCTGGGCACTCGTCCCGGCATTTCTGCTGGTGGCGATGATCGGCACCATTCGGACCATCAGCAGCTCCATCGCCGTCCAGCGCGTATCGTGGCGCCGGCGCCGCGCCCTGGACTTCCGGGCGGTGCAGGGGGCGGTGAACGTGGAGGGCATCGGCAACCTGATGTGCGGCGCGGCGGGAACGGTGCCGAACACCTCGTACTCGGTCGCCGCATCACTGACCGAGCTCACCGGGATCGCGTCCCGCGCCATGGGCGTCGCGGCCGGGGTGGTCTTCGTCGCCCTGGCGTTCCTCCCGAAGGCGCTCGCGGTGGTGCTGGCGATTCCGGGCCCGGTCGTCACCGCCTACCTGACGGTGCTGATCGCGATGCTCTTCCTGATCGGCGTGAAGATCGTCATCCAGGACGGTCTCGACTACCGAAAGGGCCTCGTCGTGGGTTTCGCGTTCTGGGTCGGGGTCGGCTTCCAGTTCGACCTGATCTTCCCCGAGCAGGTGTCGGAGTTCGCCGGCGGTCTCTTCGCGAACGGGATGACGTCAGGCGGGCTGGTGGCCATTCTCATGACCTTGTTCATGGAGCTCGCGAAACCCCGGCGCAGCCGGATGGAGACGGAGTTCGCACGCGCGGCCCTGCCGGCGATCAAGGAGTTCACGGGCGCGTTCGTATCGCGCGGAGGGTGGGGGTCCCCGATGGCGGACCGCCTCGAAGCCGCGGCCGAGGAGGCCCTGCTGACGATGATGCGGGAAGACGAGCCGGCGCCGGAGCGCGCCGGCCGGCGGCTGCGCCTGGTCGCGCACCGGGAAGACGACGCCGCAGTGCTCGAGTTCGTCGTCGCGCCCGGCGAGGAGAACCTGGAGGACCGGATCGCGCTGATCGGCGGGGAGGCGGACGAAGCGCCGGACGAACGCGACGTGTCGCTTCGGCTGCTGCGGCACATGGCGTCCTCGGTCCGCCACCAGCAGTACCACGACATCGACATCGTGACCGTCCGGGTGAAATCGCCGGCTCCGGTCCGCGGTGGGTAAATCCGAATCGACCCCAGCCTCTCCCGGCCGGGGCGAGAGAATTTCGTACGCTCGGCACTCGATGGGGCATCATGACGAATCGGGCGGAGTGAGACTCCTCGGAATCAGAGCCAGAACGTGTCTTCGGCGAGTGCCCGATGCAACCGTTCCACGGACCACACGTCGATTCCGTCCTGCGTGCGGAAGGATCTCCTGCCGCCGTAGACGAGCACTCGCCGCACCATGCCGGGGAGCTCGGCCACCGCGCGCAGGCCAGGCAGCATTCCGGTGTGATAGCGCGGCCGGGACTTGACCTCGATTGCCGCAAATTCGTCTCCGCGGCGCAGGAGAAAGTCCACCTCGGTGCGGTTTGCGGGATGGGGCGCCCAGTAATGGAGATCCTCGAACAGATCGCTCGCCTCGCCGTGCGCCCGGAGCAGGTGAAGAACCCAGCCTTCGAGGAGCGCCCCGCGCTCCTCGGGCGCAATCGGACCCCGGAGCTTCTTCACCGCGCGAACGAGCCCCGGATCGACCCAGTACAGCTTCGGATGGCGGCGCTCGCGCACCCGCAGCCTCGCCTCGAATGCGGGCAGGCGACTTGCGAGCAGAGTGTCCTCCAGGATATCGAGGTAGCCCTGCACGGTCGTGCGCGCGACCCCGCAGTCACGGGCAAGGCCGGATATGTTCACGACCTCACCGTGACAGAGCGCCGCGATCGGGAGGAAACGCGCGAATCCGGGGAGATTCCGCACCAGCGCCTCGGCCCGGATCTCCTCCCGCAGGTAGAGCTGGACGTAGCTCTTCAGCACTTCCCCCCGCTCGTCGGAAGCCCATACGAGGGGGATCGTCCCCCACTGGAGCGCGGCGTCCAGGTCGAAGTCGTCGCCGAGCTCCGAAGGCGTGAGCGGAAACATGGTCCTGCGCAGGGCCCGGCCCGCGAGCAGGTTGACCCCTGCCGCCTTGAGCTTGCGCGCACTCGAGCCGAGCAGTGCGAACTTGAGCTGTCGCTCCTCGATGAATCGGTGCACTTCGTTCAGCAGATTGGGCAGGCGCTGGATCTCGTCGACCACGACCCGGCTTGCGGGTGGTGACGATGCAAGCTCCGCCGCGAACAGCGACGGATCCACGAGATAGTCCTGGTAACGACCCTCGTCGAGCAGATCGATCCGGAGCGCATCGGGGAATTGCCGTCGTGCCCACGTGCTCTTTCCGACACCGCGGACGCCGAGGAGGAAGAAGCTCTGCCGCGGCGGTCGAGTCAGTCGAGAATATGGTGAATTGCACATCATTCCGTCATATTTCGAAGAAATTTGACGGCATAGTTTCACACTCGCATTGGCGTGACAACCGCCTGACACTATGCGTCGACGCCCTGTCAGGTCTCGCTGCTTGCCACGTCATCCGGGAGCAGCGGCCGCCCGTGGGCAGACCGCCGCACCGTCGCTCGCCCCGCGACGTCCCATCGACACTTGAGCGTTCCATCGAGGCAGAATTTGCCCTACGATCCCAATCCCCGACACAGTCGGGCTCTACATGCACGAGGAAGCCTTGCCCATGTCATCCACCGACGAACGAATCAGCGCACTCTATATCGAACATTTGGCTCCCGACGGTGCGCCGAATTTCGACGCCGGACTGGACGACACCGGCGTGTCCTCGGTAGACGCGGTCGCGTTCATCAAGAAGGTCGGAGAAGCGTTCAACGTAACCATCCCCCCCGAGGACTTCGCGGCGTTCAAGTGCCTGCGAGACCTCGCGACGTATCTCGATTCGCGCGCCGGGTAAACGTGTCTGGATCCTGGACATCACCCGGCACTCGTTCAGAGTGAGCAAAGTGCAGGCGGAGGCCCCATGCGCATGGGGCCACTGTCGTTGTCGTGGCAGGAAATCCGACGTTCTCCGAGGCAGATCGTGATTGCACGCGTGCGGGCGGGAGCGTCTTGAGACGCTGCTCGCAACGATGACGCCGAGCGGGAATTCGGGACTCCCGAATTTGACCTCGGAAACCGTCTGGGAAGTACCCGAGCCGCTTTCGGTGTGCGAGGTTCGCCTCGACGACCGGACGGTCACCACCGTGCGTCGGCATGGGAACCCCGCCGGCTCCCGGCTCGTTCTGAGCCATGGAAACGGGCTCGCCGCCGATCTCTACTACCCCTTCTGGTCGCTGCTCGCGGGCGAATTCGACCTGATGGTCTATGACCTCAGGAACCACGGCTGGAACTCTGTCGGCGTCCAGCGGGACCACAACATTCCGACGCTGATTCATGACCATGATCTTGTCCTCGAAGCCATCGAGCGTCGCTACGGAAGCAAACCGACCGCCGGCATATTTCATTCCATCTCGACGCTGATTGCGCTTCTCTCCTTCACCGACCGCTATTCGGCACTCGTTTTCTTCGACCCCCCAATCTGCAAGCCGGCCGCGAGCCAGACGGAGTTCGATACGGCTGCCGAACGCGCAGCCGCGAGGACGCGGCGGCGGGGACACCGGTTCTCGACGGAAGAGGAGTTTGCGGAGCTCCTGCGCTACATGCCCGGCTTTTTCCGTACCGTGCCCGGGGTGCGCCGGCTCATGGCCAGGACAACGCTGCGACGGTCCGCCGAGGGAGGGGATTACGAGCTTCGATGTCCGCGCGAGTACGAGGCCCAGATCACGGACTACGTCAGGAGCTTTTCACCGTTGCTGGACTTCGAAACACTGACGTGCCCTGCCAAGGTCATCGGTGCGGACCCCACCCTGCCGTATGCGTACCTGCCATCGTTCGATCTGAGTCACGTTCTGACCGTGGACTACGATTTCCTGCCGGAGTCGACCCACTATCTCCAGTTGGAACAGCCGGCGCAGTGCGCGGCGATGGTCCGGGATTTCCTGGAGCACTGCGGGATTGCGTAGAGCCGGCGCGGTCGGAGAGCCGGACGGCACAAGGGACCACGCTTCCCGGGCACACGCGCGCTCGCTGTGGACCACGCGCCGCCGTCTCGCCACCAGGCGGCGCACCCGCAATTTTGCGGCAGCCTTCTTCGCGGGGACGCAGTCTGGGCGACGGGTCCGCGTCTCCCCGGCCGGGAGGCTGGTGCGGGGAGCGGAGCCGGCCGCAACCTACCGCTTCGGTGGTTCGATCCAGTAGCTCCGGCGTTCGAACGGATATCCCGGCAGCGAGAGACGGCGCCGAATTTCCCCCGCGAACAGTCCCGCGAACGAAACCGGGAGTCCCGCCTCGTAGGCTGCCGCTACCGCTTCCGCGAAACCGGAATCGCCGTTCGGTGCCGGGGCGTTCCCGGCCGGCGGGTGCAGGCTCGGCACCCCCACCCGAACCGGGGCGCCGTTCGTGGCCGCCTCCGCACCGTCCGCGCAATCCGGCCAGGCGGAAGCGATCATCGGGCCCAGAGACGCCCGCGGGCCAATCTCGACCACCAATGCCACATCCCGTGCCGCCAACGCCTCGACGCAGCGGCCATGGGCTGCCGGTTCGCACGCCTGCCGGAGCCACCACGTCCCGTCAAGCACCTCGGTCAATCCCGCCACGCGGCCCGTCACACTGCTTACCAGGGCGAGCGACGGCCGTCCGACCTCGACGCCGTCCAGCGTCGCCTTCAAGTCGTTCACGACTGTTGCCATCGCTCCCGCTTCAGGCAACGTCCCCATCAACTCTCCCCGCGCCGCGGCAAGACGGAGCCCGTCCTCCAGGCCGAGCACTCCGGCCGCGTGGGCCGCCGCCAGATCCCCGACGCCGTACCCCACGACCACGCTCGGCCGAATCCCCACACCCGACCACAGGGCGGTGAGCGCGCACTCCAGCGCATAGATGGCCGGATGCGTCCACGCCGGATCTTCGCCACCTCCCGTCGAGCCGGACCGTCCGAGCATCGTGTCGAGCAACGACACGCCTCGCTCGTCGCGGAGCACCGCCTCGCAGTGGTCCAGCACCGCCCGCACCGCCGGCTCGCTCCGGTAGAGCGGCGCGCCCACGCTGGCCCACTGGCCGTACCGCCCCGCGTACGCGAACGCGACCTTGGCCGCCTCTCGCGGTGCGGAGCCTTCGCTCGCATCCGCAAGCGCCCGCAAGCCCTCTCGGAGAGAAGCGGTATCGTGAAACACGATGCCTGCCCGGTGAGCGAAGTGGCTCCGCCCCGCGCCGGCCGTCCACGCCAAGTCCGAGAGCAGCGGCGCGGCGGCGGTATCCTCGGGCACCGGTGCGCCGTTCCGCGCATCGAGCCACGCGAGATATCGTCCGGCCAGGGCCCGCAGCGCGCTGTCCGACTTTGCCGACAGCGGCAGCAGTCGAGTCCCGCGCGGGCCATGCCCCCCCTGCGCCGGCGCGAGACCTGCCACCGGCCCAGGGAGGGAAGCCGCGACCGGCACCGGCCGCCCCTCGGGCGAAATCGTGTCGCCGCGCGGGCCATGCTCCTCCTGCGCCGGCTCGAGACCTGCCACCGGCCCAGGGAGGGAAGCCGCGACCGGCACCGGCCGCCCTTCGGGCGAAACCGCATCGCCGCGCGCGCCGTACCCCTCCACGATGACGTGCGCATTCGTGCCCGAGATGCCGAACGCGCTCACCCCCGCGCGCGCCGGCCGACCGTCATGGAGGGGCCAGTCCGTCGACTCCGACGTCACCCGGACCGGCAACCGATCCCAGTCCACGTGCGGACTCGGCGTGTCGAAGTGGAGATGCTTCGGTATCACGCCGTGGCGCATCGCAAGCACGACCTTGATGATCCCGGCGACGCCCGCCGCCGCCTCCAGGTGGCCGATGTTCGTCTTGACCGCCCCCATCAGCAGCGGGCGATCGGCCTCCCGCCCCTTGCCGAGGACCGACGCCGCCGCCTGCACCTCCATGGGGTCGCCCAGCTCCGATCCGGTGCCGTGCGCTTCCAGGTAGTCCACTTCCGACGGCGCGACGCCGGCACGCGACAGCGCCTCGTCGATCACCCGCTCCTGGGCCGGCCCGTTCGGCACCGTCAACGCCGCGCTCGTCCCGTTGTGGTTCACGGCCGAGCCCCGGACCACGCCCCAGATGCGGTCTCCGTCCGCCTCCGCCTCGGCCAGCCGCTTGAGGACGACCATCCCGCAGCCCTCCCCGCGGACGTGGCCGTCCGCTGCCGCATCGAAGGTCCTGCATCGTCCGGTCGGGGACAGCAGGCCGATCTCGGCCATGAACCGCGAGACCGCGGGGGCCAGGAGCGCGTTGACGCCGCCCGCGAGGGCGAGGTCCACCTCGCCTCGCTGCAGCGCCGCGACCGCCTCGTGCACGGCGACCAGTGACGACGCGCAGGTCATGTCCAGGGGCATCGCCGGCCCCATCAGGCCCAGCACGAACGCGATCCGCCCGGCGGCGACGCTGCCGGCGGTGCCGAGATACGCGATGTCGGCACCGCTCCTCGCCATCACGTCCCGGTACTCGCAACCGCTGATCCCGGCGTACACGCCGGTACGGCTGCCCTTCAGCCGGCCCGGATCCATGCCGGCATCCTCCAGCGCCTGCCAGCTCGTCTCCAGCAGCATCCGCTGCTGCGGGTCCATCGTGCGGGCCTCGATCGGCCGGATTGCGAAAAACCGCGCATCGAATTCGTCGATTCCGCCGACGTACGCTCCGCGCCGGTACGCCGCGTCGTCGGCGCCGGCGTCCCGGTCGAGGTCGCGCCAGGGCCCGGAGTCCGGTCGGCCGTCCGTCACCGCGTCGGCGCCGGCCGCGAGCCGGTCCCAGAACGAGCACAGGTCCGCCGCGCCGGGAAACCGGCAGGCCATGCCGATGATCGCGATTCGATCGCCCTCGGCAGTCCGATCGGCCTCACGCGGGGGCGGCGGGCGCCGGTCCGGCACCGGGCGGCCCGGCACGCGCCGCGTCGGATGCGGCGCCGAATGCGGAGCCGAATGCGGAGCCGAATGCGGAGCCGAATGCGGAGCCGAATGCGGCTCCGGGGTGTCGCCCTCGCCGATGTCCGCAAGCTCTCCCATCAGGAACGCCGCGAGGCCGGCGATGTCCGGGTAGTCGAACATGATGGTGTTCGAGGCGACGTAGGCGCCGGCGAACGCGCGGTTCAGCCGGTTTCTCAGCTCGACCGCCATCAGCGAGTCCATGCCGAGGTCGAAGAATCTCGCCGTCACCGGCGGCGGGGACGGCAGCCGCAGCACCGCCTTCAGCTCTCCCTGCACGAAGCCCGCCAGCAGCTCCTCGCGCTCGGCCGCCGGTGCGTTCCGGAGCCGCGACAGGAGGTCGTCCGGCGAATCCGCCGGCGCGGGCTCTGTTTCGCGCTCGGCCCTGGACTGGAGATCCTCCAGCAGCGACGGATGCGCCCCGAAGCTCGCCGCGTAGGCCGCCCAGTCCACCCCCATCACCGCACCGGAGGTCGGGTCCTGCGACACGAGCTGGTCGAACGCCTTGAGGCCCTGCTGCGGCGTGAGCCAGCGCACCCCGCGGGCGGCGAGATGGTCCGCGATGCGGTCGCGTTGCTCCGCCGCCTCGCCGACTCCCGACCACGCGCCCCAGGCGATGGCCTGACCCGACAGCCCTCGTGCGCGCCGGTGGGCGGCGAGCTGATCCAGAAACGCATTGGCCGCCGCGTGGTTCGCCTGGCCGGCCGAGCCCAGGACTCCCACCGCGCTGGAGAACAGGACGAACAGGTCCAGGTCGCGACTCTCGGTCGCCCGGTGGAGGTGCCATGCCCCCAGCACCTTCGGCCACAGAACCCGCTCGAACCGTTCCCAGGTCTGGTTCGCGAGCGAGCCGTCGGACAGGACCCCCACGCTGTGGATCACCCCCGCCAGCGGCGGCAGATCCGCGTCCACGCGCGCGAGCATCGCGTCCACCGCCGCCGCGTCCGTCATGTCGGCGAGCTCCACCCGGCCGGTGACGCCGCGATTCTCGAGCCCGCGAATCGTCTCCCGCGCAGCGGCATCCGGAGCCCGGCGTCCGTTCAGCACGATCGCGCCCGCGCCTCGGTCGGCGAGCAGCCCCGCCACCGCGCAACCGATCCCACCGAGTCCTCCCGTCACCAGGTAGGTCTTATCCTCGCGCAGCCGGCCCTTCGCGAGCGGCGGCATCGCGAGGACGATCTTTCCGATGTGCCGGGCCGAGCGCATGAACGCCATCGCCGGCGCCGCTTCGGCCAGCGGCCAGCGGCTGTGGACCAGCGGCGACAGCTCTCCGGCCGCAACCCGATCCATCACGTCCCTCAACGCCGCTCCGGGTCGAGCCGGATCGACCTCCTTGAGGACGTCCAGCCTCAGAATGGAGTAGTCCACGTCCGGGCGGGCCGCGGACATCGCCTCCTCGCTCCGGATCTCCCGCGCGCCGAGCTCCACGAATCGGCCGCCGGGCGCGAGGCACGACAGGCTCGCCTCGATGAACCCCGGGCTGGTCAGGCTGTTCAGCACCACCTGGACGCCTGCACCACCCGTCGCCTCCAGGATCTCCTCACCGAACGTCGTTCGCCGGCTGTCAAAGACGTGCGCAACGCCGAGCGACCGGAGATACGCCTGCTTCGGCGCGCCGGCGGTCGCGAACACCTCCGCCCCGGCCGCTCGCGCCAACTGGATGGCCGCAAGTCCCACGCCTCCGGTCCCGGCGTGGATCAGCACCCGATCGCCGGCCGCGAGCCGGGCCAGATCGAACGCGAGCGCTGCGGTGACGAAGGCCACCGGCACGGTGGCGAGCGCCGCGGCCGGAATCCCTGACGGCGCCGGCGCCACCAGCTCCGCCCGGGTGAGCACCTCCGGTGCGAAGGTGCCGAAGGCCAGACCCACCACCCGGTCGCCGGCCGAGACGTTCGAGACCTCCGGCCCGACCTCCACGACCCGGCCGCACATCTCGCGGCCCAGCAGGCCGGTGTCGAGCGCCCCCGTCGCTCGCAGCACATCGCGGAAATTGAGGCCCGCGGCCTCGACCGCCACCCGCACCTCTCCGGCCGACGGCCGACCGGGCGGCACGGTCTCCACCCGCAACCCGTCGAGCGCGCCGCCCGCGTCCGGCGCGAGCCGCCAGCCGGTCACGTCCGGGAACACGATCCGACCCCCATCGGCCCCGTGCCGCACCAGGCGGGCGACACGGCGCCTGCCGCCGCGATACGCGACATGATTCTCGCGGTCGGGGAACAGCAGCTCGTCGACGAGGCCGGGAGGCGGCGCGGCGTCTTCCGGGTCGAGATCGAGCATCCGCGCCCCGAGGTGCGACGCCTCCCTCGCCATCGCCTTGCCGAAACCCCAGAGCGTCGCCCCCGCCAGCTCCCCGCCGCGCTCGCGTTCCAGCACCTGGGCGCCGCGGGTGACGAACCACAGCCCCTTCGCGGGCGTTGCGCCTGCATCCATCACACCCTGCACGAGCGCGAGGGCGCCGGCTCCCGCCCGCCTCACGTCCTCGGCGAGCTCCTCCGTCGTCGCCTCCGGCCCGCGACCGTCCAGGGCGGCGAGATGGACCACGCCGTGGAGCGGCGCGTCCGCGGGCAGGCCCTCGATCAACGCTCGCCACGACTCGCGGCGCTCCATCTCGACGGGCGCGCTTGCGACTCCGGACGCGCTTTCGTTCGGATGCCTCCACGCGCCGTCATCCTCGCCGTCGAGCAAGGGTTGCTGCGAGGTGTCCCGGGGACTCCTCCCTGCGCCGTCATTCTTGCCGTCGAGCAAGGTCTGCTGCGAGGTGTCCCTGGGAGCGCGGGCGTCCCGCCCGCTTGAAAGGCGGCGGGCAAGCCCCACCGTCTGGTTGCGGGCCGCCAGCGCTTCGGCCAGCTCCGCGGCCACGCCGCCGCGGTCCGCGGCGAGTACCCAGACTCCGGGAGCTTCGACGACCTCCGACGGCCCCTGAGCCACGATGATCCCCGGACCGAGCGGCCGTCCGCCGTCGGACGCGTCCGTGCCCAGGACCTGCGCCTCCTCGAAGCCCGCATCGGTGAGCGCACGACGCCACACCGCGGGCGCCGCAAGCGCGTGGTCCGGCCGGTAGGCATCGGCGAACCGCCACCAGCCGTCGAGGAGTCCGAAGGTGAGGTCCTGGAGGTTCCGGCCACGCATCAGCTCCAGCGCCACGAGCCGACCCGACGGGGCGAGAAGCGCCCGGCAATGGGCAAGGGTCTCCGCGAGATCCCGGGTCGTGTGCAGCACGTTCGCCGCGATCACCAGGTCGTAGCCATGGGCGTCGAACCCCTGGCCCTGCGGGTCCGCCTCGATGTCGAGCGCCCGGTACTCGATCGGCGCGCCGCTCGCCGCGAAGCGCGGTTCCGCCTCCACGAAGAATCCCGCGGAGATGTCGGTGAACGAGTAGTCGAAGCGCCCCTCGGGAAGCTCCGACAGTATCGGCTCCGTGGCCGATCCGGTGCCGGCCCCGACCTCCAGCACCCGAAGCCGCCGGCCTTCCGGCAAGCCCGAGACCACGGCCCGAACCGCATCGGCCAACATCCGGTTCGCGGCGCGCGCGGCGGGCGCGGTCCGGTACAGATCCGCCGCGCCCGGCCCGTCGCTCCCGAAGAGGAGCGAAAGCGGGT
>MKWU01004802.1_pt1 | contig 15469 bp, 17 predicted proteins | sample 809101 | NCBI WGS metagenome assembly MKWU01 (sample SAMN05860141, study PRJNA318959) | sponge metagenome | host: Aplysina aerophoba | place: Slovenia: Piran, Adriatic Sea, Gulf of Piran | collected 2013-05-07 | reverse complement strand
TTGGGCCACGGCTCGCGACCGGACCAGGCGGCTCCGCGCCCTACCGTCGCGAAGTCCGGCATCTTCCGGAAATGCACCGGCGGGTTTCGTCGCCACCCGATCAACCCGGCCGCAGGCGGCCCGCTTGCGCCGATCGGAGAGAAACCGGCGCCGGCGAAATGAGTACGACGCCATGACCGTGATCCTGGTGCGCCATACCCGGCCCGAGGTCCCCGAGGGCGTCTGCTACGGGATGATGGACCTGAATCTCGCGCCCACGTTCGACGACGAGGCGGCGGCCGTCCTGGCGGTGCTGCCGCGCGCCGAACGGCTGGTGAGCAGCCCGCTGCAACGCTGCCGGCGGCTCGCCGAGCGAATCGGGGCCGTGCGGGGCATCGCTCCCGCGTTCGACGAGAGGCTGCGGGAGTTCGACTTCGGCGAGTGGGAGGGCGTACCGTGGGACGCGATCCCGCGATCGGAGCTGGACGAATGGGCGGCGGACTTCCTCCATGCCCGCCCGCACGGCGGTGAAAGCGTTCAGATGCTGCACGACCGCGTCGGTTCCGCCATCGCCGACTACCGCCGGAGCGGCGCATCCCACGTGGTCGTCACCCACGCCGGAGTGATCAAGGCCGCACTGGTCCGGACCGGGCATCCCGACGGATGGAAGGCCGTGGTCGGATTCGGCGATTCGATCCGGCTGCCGCCGGAGTGAATTGCGCCGCGGAGTCTCCACAATCGGAGATGCCCGTCCGCAGCCAGGAATCAGTGAGAAATACGAGTCGGCGTGTGTCCGATCGAGACGAACCCTGGGCCGCATTGCTCGCCAGGGCGCGAACCGCAGCCACGGCCGCGTGGCCGAACCTCCGCCCTCGGCCGGAAATCGGCACGAGACGGGATCCGGAAACGTCACTCCGGCGGTTGCGCCCCCTTGAGCGTCACGGGAATACCCGCGGCGACGAAGCAGACCCGCCCCGCCATGCTGGCGACGGTCTGGTTGAGTCGGCCGGCGTGGTCGCGGAAGGCCCGCGCCATCGCGTTGTCCGGCACGATGCCGAGGCCCACCTCGTTCGCGACCAGCACCACCGGTCCGGGTGCGCCGGCGAGCGATCCGAGCAGGGCGTCCCGCGCGACGTCGATGTCGAGCCCGTGGTGCATCAGGTTGCCGAGCCAGACGGTCAGGCAGTCGACCAGCAGCCAGGTCTGCGGCGTGCTCTCCCGCCCAATCGCCTGCGCCAGCCCGATCGGCGCCTCGACCGTACGCCAGGCCGGCCCGCGCCGGGCCCGGTGGACCTCGATCCGGCTCGCCATCTCGTCGTCGACAGGTTCCGCGGTGGCGACGTAGACGCGCCGCACCGTGCCCACGGGTGCCAGCGACTCCGCGAACCGGCTCTTTCCCGACCGCGCGCCGCCGAGCACCAGGGTCACGCCCGGACTGGTCCCGGCGGCGTTCACCGGCACCGCACCGGGCAATGGGCGGGATTGCCCGCGGCGGCGGCCGGAGCGAGGCGATCCACGTTGGACTCGTCGCTCGTCATTGGCCGAAGCGCGCGGTGTCCTGCCGGCAACCGGTGCCGATCACCTGGACGGTCTGCCGGCCCGCAGACGGACTCGCAGCCGGCGCAGATCGTCGGTCGGGGTCGCCGCCGGCGAAAAGACCAGGAAGTCGGACCGTCCCCCGGCGGCGACCTCCAGCACCACGAGCGCGCGGTGCGCGAGATGCACCACCGGCGGCGCGACCGCGACGATGACGCCGTCGGTGTCGACGACTTTCCACGCATCGCCGTCGAACCGGAGCTCGCGGAATCGATCGGCCGGCGTCGCCGGACGCATCCGCGCCGCGAGGACGGCGACGCCCCCCGCCGTCTCGGGGCCGAGCGCCGCGCCGGCGCAGACCACGGCGCCGCAGACCGCCGCGAGCGAAATCGCCTCGACAACCCGGTCGCGGGAGACGCGAATCGTGAACGTCTGCTGGAAGAGGGTCATCACGTCATCGTGGCCATCCGCCCGCCGCCTTCACGCTCGCCCGCACCCGCGAACCGCATTGGACCACGGCGACGACCGGGGGAACAGAGCCCGCGGTCCCTACCGCCGTAGGCCTGCGGCTCACGGGGCATACGCGCGAGACGTTGCCTGCACACGCTCCGGGCGTCATAATTTTTTGCAATGCACAACGCTGCGCCGCGCCAACCGATCATGGCTCGAACCCGACCGCTCTCCCCGCATCTGCAGGTCTACCGTCTGCCGCTCCCGGCGCTGCTGTCCATCTCCCACCGGGCGACGGGGGTGGTGCTCGCGGCCGGAACGCTCGTGCTCGCGTACTGGCTCGTGGCGGTCGCGAGCGGCGCCGAGGCCTTCGCGCGCGCCCAGGCGCTGCTGGGATCGATACCGGGCCGGATCCTGCTGCTCGCCGTCACGTTCTCGCTCTTCTACCACCTCGGGAACGGGATCCGGCATCTCTTCTGGGACGCGGGGCTCGGATTCGAGCTGCGCACCGTGCACGTGAGCGGAATTGTGGTCGTCGTCGCTTCGGTCGTCCTCACCGGGGCCGCCTGGGCGCTCGGCTACGCGATGCGGTGATTCGCGGACGAGGCTGCCGGTGGACTATCAAACCCCCATTGCCCGCGCCCGCGGTCTCGGCTCCGCGAAGGACGGGACGCACCACTGGTGGATGCAGAGGATCACCGCGATTGCGCTCGTTCCCCTCACCGTCTGGCTCGTGGCGTCCCTGGTCGCGGTCGGCGCTGCGGACCACGCCCGGACGGTGGACTGGATCCGCTCCCCGGCCGTAGCCATCGCCCTGCTCCTGACCATCGCCGCCCTTTTCCACCACGCGCAGCTCGGCCTGCAGGTGGTCATCGAGGACTACGTTCACGCGGAGGGGGTGAAGCTCGCCGCGCTGATCGCGACGAAGCTGCTGGCCATCGCGCTCGCGGCGACCGCCGCGTTCAGCGTGCTCAAGGTCGCTCTCGGGAGCTGAATCGGGTGTCGCCGGCCTATCCCATCGTCGAGCATGAGTACGACGTCGTGGTGGTCGGCGCGGGCGGCGCGGGCCTGCGGGCGACGCTCGGCATCGCCGCGCAGGGGCTCTCCACCGCCTGCGTGACCAAGCTCTTCCCCACCCGCAGCCACACCGTCGCGGCCCAGGGTGGCATCAGCGCCGCGCTCGGCAACATGGGCGAGGACGACTGGCGCTGGCACATGTACGACACCGTCAAGGGCTCGGACTGGCTCGGCGACCAGGACGCGATCGAGTTCATGTGCCGCGAGGCGATCCCCGCCGTGATCGAGCTCGAGCACTTCGGCGTCCCGTTCTCGCGCACCGAGGACGGCCGCATCTACCAGCGCCCGTTCGGCGGGATGACCACCCACTTCGGCGAAGGCACCGCCCAGAGAACCTGCGCGGCGGCGGACCGCACCGGTCACGCCATCCTGCACACCCTCTACCAGCAGAGCCTGCGCCACGATGCCGAGTTCTTCATCGAGTACTTCGCGATCGACCTGATCACGGATGACGACGGCGCCTGCCGCGGGGTGCTCGCCTGGAACCTCGACGACGGTACCCTGCACCGCATCCGTGCACACATGACGGTGCTCGCCACCGGCGGCTACGGCCGCACCTACTTCTCGTGCACCTCCGCCCACACCTGCACCGGCGACGGCAACGCGATGGCGCTCCGGGCCGGCCTGCCGCTCCAGGACATGGAGTTCGTCCAGTTCCATCCCACCGGCATCTACGGATCCGGCTGCCTCATCACCGAGGGGTCCCGCGGAGAAGGCGGCTACCTGACGAATTCCGAGGGCGAACGGTTCATGGAGCGCTACGCGCCCAATGCCAAGGACCTCGCCTCGCGCGACGTCGTCAGCCGCGCCATGACGCTCGAAATCCGCGAGGGCCGCGGAGTCGGCGAGAACCGGGACCACATCTTCCTGCACCTGGAGCACCTCGGACCCGAGGTGCTCCGGGAACGGCTGCCCGGGATCTCGGAGACCGCGCGCATCTTCGCCGGCGTCGACACCTCGCGCGAGCCGATCCCGGTGCTGCCGACCGTGCACTACAACATGGGCGGAGTCCCGACCAACTTCCGCGGCGAGGTGGTCACGCTGCGCGGCGACGACCCCGATGCGGTGGTTCCCGGCCTGATGGCGATCGGAGAGTGCGCCTGCGTCTCGGTGCACGGCGCGAACCGTCTCGGCTCGAACTCGCTGCTCGATCTGGTGGTCTTCGGCCGGGCGGCGGCGAAGCGATGCGCCGAGATCGTGGAGGCGGGCAGCGCGCACGCGCCGCTGCCGAACGGAGCCGACGAGCCCGCCCTCGCCCGGTTCGACCGGCTGCGCCACGCGCGGGGAAGCGAGCCGACGTCCGATCTGCGCCTGCGAATGCAGCGCGTGATGCAGGACAACGCGGCGGTGTTCCGCACCGGCGAAACCCTCGACGAGGGATGCCGCCTGATCGGTGACGTGCACGCGGCGTTCTCCGACGTGCGCGTCGAGGACCGGAGCCTCGTGTGGAACTCCGATCTCGTCGAGACCCTGGAGCTCGACAACCTGCTCGGACAGGCGGTGGTGACGATGTTCTCGGCCGCGAACCGCACCGAGAGCCGCGGCGCCCACGCGCGTGAGGACTACCCGGACCGCGACGACGAGCGGTGGATGAAGCACACCCTCGCCTGGCTCGACGGACGGGGTGCGCCGCGGATCGACTACCGGCCGGTGCACATGTACACCCTGACCAACGACACGAAGGTCATTCCGCCCAAGGCACGGGTCTACTGAGGGGGCATCCCGCATGGCGCAGTTCAAGCTGCCGGCAGGCTCCGTCGTCCGCAAGGGCAGGACCTGGCCGGATCCGGGCACCGCGAAGCGGCCGAAGACGTTCGTCGTCTACCGCTACGACCCGGACTCGGAGGAGAACCCGCGGCGCGATCGCTACACCATCGATCTGGCGACCTGCGGGCCGATGGTTCTCGACGCCCTCATCAAGATCAAGAGCGAAGTCGACGCCACCCTGACCTTCCGGCGCTCGTGCCGGGAGGGGATCTGCGGCTCCTGCGCGATGAACATCGGCGGGCGGAACGGCCTCGCCTGCATCAGCGCCATCGAGGACTACTCCGGCGACGTCGCCGTCCACCCCCTGCCGCACCTGCCGGTGGTCAAGGACCTCGTTCCGGACATGAAGCACTTCTACGCCCAGCTCGCCTCGATCAAGCCGTGGATGCGCTCCAGACCGCCGCCGGCGCGCGACCGCGAGCGGCTCCAGTCGAAGGAGGAGCGCGAAAAGCTCGACGGGCTCTACGAGTGCATCCTGTGCGCGTGCTGCTCCACGAGCTGCCCCAGCTACTGGTGGAACGGCGAGCGCTACCTCGGCCCGGCCGTCCTCCTCCAGGCTTACAGGTGGCTCGCCGACAGCCGCGACGAGGCGGCCGGCGAGCGGCTCGACGACCTGGAGGATCCGTTCCGGCTCTACCGCTGCCATACCATCATGAACTGCACAACGGCGTGCCCGAAGGGCTTGAACCCGGCGAGGGCGATCGCCGGGATCAAGAAGATGATGGTGGCGAGGAGCTTCTGAGCGCTCCGTGACCAGGATTGCGAGGCGCGAGAGGGCGCGCTGGCGTTGCCGGCGCGGGATGAAGGAGCTCGATGTGTTGCTGGAGCGCTTCGTCCGACGTGCCCTGGATCGCCTCGACGGGGAGGAACTGGAGGCGCTGGAGCACCTGCTCGATCAACCCGATCAGGACATCCTCGAGTGGATCGCCTCGCCAGCGACCGAACCGCCGGCCGGGCTAAGCGGGATCGTCGCGCTGATTCGCGCTCTCGCGCTCGGACGGCCCTGAGCTCGACTGCGTTCCCGAGCCCGCAGGGTTGGTGCTTTGCAGTTGCAACGTGACCGCAATGTGACTTGATTAGTCTGCAAACGATGACCATACTGGTCACTATGACCACGGTTTCGATTTCCGACCTGAAGGCGAACCTGTCCCGCTACCTCCGCGAAGTTCGTCGAGGCGGCGAGGTTCAGGTACTCGACCGCGGTGCTCCCGTCGCGCGGCTGGTGCCTCCCGAGACCGACGATGATGAGGGAATCCGGAATCGGTTGATCGGCACCGGCATGCTGCGACCGGGAGTGGGGAGCTCCGCCGCCATACTGGACGAACCGCCGCTGGAGCTGCCGGTGAGCCTCTCGGAGGCATTGATCGAAGAGCGATCGGACCGATTGTGAGGTACTGGGACGCGTCCGCGCTCGTCCCGTTGCTGGTCGCGGAGCCGGACAGCGAGCTTGCGCGCACATGGTTGTCCGAAGACCACCGCGTCGTCACGTGGGTATGGACACGCACCGAAATCGTCGGAGCGATCGAGCGGCGAGCGCGCGAGGGGTCGCTGTCGCGGCGGCAGCGTCGGGAAGTGCTGGGGAGGCTCGATTCCTTTGCCCGCAGTTGGGACGAGGTCACCGAAGTGCTTGCGGTCCGATCCAGAGCGAACGCGCTTCTGGCGCGGCACCCGTTGCGGGCCGCGGACGCTGGACAGCTTGGCGCCGCCTTGCTGGTCCAGGAGCAGCTTGCGGGTGCGCTCGATTTCGTCTGCCTGGACGACCGCCTCTGCGCGGCGGCCGAGCTGGAGAGCCTGAGAGTGACTGAACAACCGTGACGCTCTGCCATCGAAATGCACGGGTTCGCGCCCGCGGACACAGATTGACCGTCATCTCCACCGCCTCGCCTCGCCTCGCTTCGCTACCCGGGCCGGCATGAGGGCCTGCGAAGAATTTGGCGACGCGGGCCTGCCGCAACCGCCACGCACTGCATGAGGTGACCGGAAGAACAGTGGAATTCTCCGCATCAGCCGCCGAACGCGGCACTTCGACCACTCCACCGACCACCGGAAGACCGATTCCGATGCTGTCCGGAGACGTGGTCTCCAGCCTCGACTTCCTCACCGTTCTCCGGGTGTCCGGTGGCGACGCTCTCACGTGGCTTCAGGGACAGCTCACCGCCGACCTCGCGGACGTCAACGCGTCGGCGTCGCGAATCGCCGCCTGGTGCTCGCCCAGGGGCCGCGTGCTCGCGATCTTCCGCGTGCTCGCCGATCCGGCCGGCGGATACCGGCTTGTCTGCGAGCGCTGGCTCACCGCGGCGCTGCTCGCGCGCCTGCGCATGTTCGTCCTGCGCTCGGACGTGCGAATTGACGACGCCGGCGACACGCTGGGGGTCGCCGGAGTGGCCGGCGTGCGCGCCCTGCCCCGCCGGTTCGAACCGTGGGCGGCAACCGCCGAGGTCGACGACGCCGCAACGTTCGGGGAGGTGGCGGTGACGCGGGTACCGGGGCGCCAGCGGAGGTTCATGGTGACGGGTCCGCACGACCACATCGCCTCGATCATGTCGCCGCGGCCGGCCGGCGGTGTGGCGCAGGTCGGGCCCGACGCGTGGCGGCTCGCCGACATTTGCACAGGCGTCCCACGAGTTTCCGAGGCGATGTCGGATGCCTTCCTCCCGCAGATGCTCAATCTCGAACGGGTCGGCGGTGTGAGCTTCGAGAAAGGATGCTACGTTGGCCAGGAGATCGTCGCCCGCGTCCAGCACCTGGGCCGCATAAGGCGCCGCGCCTATGTCGGACAGACGATCGAGACGGCCGAAGGCGACGCGATCGTGGACACGACGGCTGACGGAGCGCCGAAGGTGGGAGACGTCGTCGCGGCGGAGCCGCATCCCGATGGCGGCAACGCCGCCTTCGTGGTGCTCGACATCGCCTCCGCACAGTCTGCGGGGCTGCGCACCCGCGGTCCGGACGGCCCGCCGATCCGCATCTCGTCTCCCGGCGACCCGATGCCGCCGGGCTGAGACCGCCGGTGGCGCGGAACGAGGGCGACCCCCCCGACCCGAATTGCAAGCCGCCGGCCGGGCCGTGTGGGCGTTCGCGCGATGAAACCGGCGAATCCGTCCAGGGCCGCGGCGCTCCCACCGCGTGTCCCGCGCGCAACCCTGTCGCCGTACGGACCCGATACGGAACCATCGCCCCCGCCGATTTCACGCCCGCGTGGTGGCTGCCGGGACCGCATCTGCAGACCCTGTGGCCGGCGCTGTTCCGGCCGACGCGCCCCGTCTCCCTGACGCGGGAGCGTCTCGAGCTTCCGGACGGGGACTTCATCGACATCGACTGGACCGGGGACGCCGGTCCCATCGTCGTCATCCTGCACGGACTCCAGGGCTCGAGCCGCTCACCGCACGTGCAGAGCCTGCTCCGCTCGGTCACCCGCTGCGGCTGGCGGGGCGCCGTCATGCACTTCCGGGGGTGCGGCGGCGAGGCGAACCGGCTGCCGCGCACCTACCATTCCGGCGAGACCGGCGACGTCGGATACTTCCTGCGACGCCTGCGCGAACGGTATCCGCACGCACCCGTCGCCGCGGTGGGGTACTCGCTCGGCGGCAACGTCCTGCTCAAGTGGCTCGCCGAGCGCGGTGCCGGCGCCGAGCTTTCCGCCGCGGTCGCGGTATCGGTCCCCTTCCTCCTGGCCCGGGCCGCGGACCGGCTCGATCGCGGCCTCTCCCGGATGTACAGACGCCACTTCATCGCCGATCTCCACCGCACCGTCGTGGAGAAGTTCCGGCACCGGCCGGGCCCTCTCGACCTCGACGCGGTGCGCCGGGCACGAACCTTCCGCGGCTTCGACGATCGAGTCACCGCGCCCCTGCACGGCTTTCGCGACGCCGCGCATTACTACGACGTGGCAAGCTGCCGGCAGTACCTGCGTGGGGTTGCGCGTCCGACGCTGGTCATCCAGGCGCTCGACGACCCGTTCATGACCCGAGACGTCGTCCCGCGCCACGAGGAGCTCTCGCCCTCCATCCGCCTTGAGCTGAGCGCCGCCGGAGGGCACGTCGGATTCGTGGAAGGGAGCGCGCCGTGGTCGGCGCGGTGCTGGCTGGAGGAGCGGATTCCCCGCTTTCTTGCCGAACGGTTCGGCGCCGCAGCCGACGATCGGACCGGTCGGCGGAATTGAGGCGCCGCGACCGGCGCCTCGCGCGCGCTCAGGCCGAGCGCTGTTCCCGCGGCACCGCCTTCATGCTCAGGCGTATGCGGCCCTGCTTGTCGACCTCCAGCACCTTGACCCTCACGCGATCGCCCTCGCGGAGCTTGTCGCTGACGCGCTCGACCCGCTCCTCCGAAATTTGCGAGATATGGACGAGCCCGTCGCGTCCGGGGAGGATGTTGACGAAGGCGCCGAAGTCCATGAGCTTCGCGACGCGGCCTTCGTAGATGGTGCCGACCTCGACGTCGGCGGTGATCTGCTCGATGCGCCGGCGCGCCTCGAGACCCGCCGTGGCGTCGACCGACGCGATCTTCACGGTGCCGTCGTCGCTCACGTCGATGGTGGCGCCGGTCTCCTCGGTCAGCGACCGGATGACGCTGCCGCCCTTGCCGATGACGTCGCGGATCTTCTCCGGATGGATCTTGAACGAGATGATGCGCGGCGCGAACACCGACATGTCGGCCCGCGGCGCGGCGAGCGTCGCGTTCATCCGGTCCAGGATGTGCAGCCTGCCCTCGCGCGCCTGGACGAGGGCGGTCTCCATGATCTCCCGGGTGATGCCGTCGATCTTGATGTCCATCTGCAGCGCGGTCACGCCCTCGGCGGTTCCGGCGACCTTGAAGTCCATGTCGCCGAGATGGTCCTCGTCGCCCATGATGTCGGAGAGCACGACGAACGCGTCGCCTTCCTTGATCAACCCCATCGCGATTCCGGCCACCGGCGCCGCTACCGGCACCCCCGCGTCCATCAGTGCAAGGCTGGTGCCGCACACCGACGCCATGGAGCTCGATCCGTTCGACTCGGTCACCTCCGACACCACGCGCACGACGTACGGGAAGTCGTCCATGTTGGGCATGACCGCCTGGATCGCCCGTTTCGCCAGCCGTCCGTGACCGATCTCGCGGCGCCGCGGCCCCATCATCCGCCCGGTCTCGCCGACGCAGAAGGGAGGGAAGTTGTAGTGCAGCATGAAGGGCTCTCGGCGCTCGCCCTCGATGGCGTCGACGATCTGCGCGTCACGCGTGGTGCCCAGCGTGGTGGTCACGATGGCCTGGGTCTCGCCGCGAGTGAACAGGGCGGAGCCGTGCGTGCGGGGCAGGAGCTTCACGCGGCTCGATATGTCGCGCACCACGGCCGGGCCGCGGCCGTCGATGCGGCTCTCGCCGGCAATGATGGAGCCGCGCACGATCGACTTCTCGAGCTTCTCGAACGCCGCGCGGACCTCGGCGTCCGAATGCGCGGCGTCATCCCCGCCGGCCAGCGCCTCGATCGCGGAGTGGCGAGCCTCGCTCACCCGGGCCCGGCGCTCGATCTTGTCGATGATCCCGTACGCCTCCCGGATTCCGGATTCCGCGTGCGAGCGAACGGCCTCGGCGAGAGCGGCGTCGGCGGGAGGCGCCTCCAGGTTCCAGGCCGGCTTGCCCGCCTCCGCAGCCAGCGCCTCGATGGCGTCGATGGCGGCCTGCATGCGCTCGTGACCGAACATCACGGCATCGAGCATCACCGACTCCGGGAGCATCTTCGCCTCCGACTCGACCATCAGCACCGCGTTCTTCGTGCCCGCGACGACCAGGTCCAGCTCCGACGCCGCGGTCTGCTCGAAGGTCGGATTGAGAACGAACTCGCCCGCGACGTAGCCGACGCGCGCCGCGCCCACCGGACCGTTGAACGGGAGGCCCGACACCGCCAGCGCCGCCGATGCCCCGACCAGCGCCGGAATGTCCGGGTCGATCTCGGGGTCGAGCGAGAGCACGATGGCAATCACCTGCACCTCGTTGCGGTAACCGTCGGGAAACAGGGGGCGCAACGGACGGTCGATGAGGCGCGAGGTCAGCGTCTCCTTCTCCGTCGGGCGCCCTTCGCGCTTGAAGAAGCCGCCCGGAATCTTCCCCGCGGCGTACGTCTTCTCGGTGTAGTCCACCGTCAGCGGGAAGAAATCGCGGCCCGGCTGCGCCGAACGCGCTCCGACGACGGTCACCAGAACCGTGGTGTCGCCGAGGCTCACGAGCACCGCACCGGATGCCTGGCGAGCTATCTCGCCGGTCTCGAGCACGAGCTCGCGGGGACCATACGGAATCGTCTTCTTGATGGATGTCATGGATTCAACCTTGAAATGCGTGACGGAATGCCCGCTGGAACGCAAAATTCACCGATTCGCGAAGCGGGGACGCGCGGGTACCGGGAGTGGCAAGGCAAACGCGAGTCAGGGCGCGCAGTCGTACTTGGCAGTACATCGAGCACCCTGGCCGCGCTCGACGCAGCCGATGTCAACCAGGCTTGCGAAGCAAGCGGAGGCCTGAACAGATCCGGATCCGCGGCCGGAATTCGGTGAAATTCGAGGGCCGGGGGCGCGCGGAACACGTCGGGAAATGATCTGGACAGGAACGACGACACTGTCGATGTCATCATCGATCGATGGTGACATCGGGTGCCGGATCAGCGTCGCAAGCCGAGCTTTGCAATCAGCGCCCGGTACCGCTCGACATCCTTGCGCCGGAGGTAGTCGAGCAGCTTGCGTCGCTTGCTGACAAGCTTCAGCAGACCCTGGCGGGAGTGGAAATCGTGGGCATGCTGGCGGAAGTGCCCGGTCAGGTGCGCAATCCGGCGCGAGAGCAGCGCCACCTGCACTTCCGGCGAACCCGTGTCGCGCTCGCCGCGCCTGTGCTCCTCGACGACTTCCGCCTTCTGGACCCCGGACAACGACATCGATTCCGTCCTCTCTCGCCAAAGTCGCGCATTCTAACCGCGACCCGCCCGCCTAACAAGGTTCGGACAAGTTTCGCGTTCAATGGCAACCATTTGATATGAAAGTGATTTTCTTCAGCTCGGGACGAAGAGTCGGCGCGGCGCGATCCGCCCGTCGTCCAATACCTCGCCCACGCCGATGAATCCCGCGGGTTCGGTGTGGATCCGGACCCATCCCTCGGTGGGCGAATGCGGCACCTGAACCGGCTGCCCCTTGAGCAGATAGAACGCGACCCCTTCGGGCAACTGCACCCTCGGCCAGCCGGAGACCGCCGCCTCCATCGGCAGCAGCGGCGCGTCGAGGGCCTGCAGACCCTCCGAGGCCATCGATTCGACGGCCGCGAGCTCCACCATGTCGCCGGCGGTGAAAGGGCCCGCGCCGACCCGGCGCAGCGCCGCGACGCTCGCACCGCAGCCGAGAGCCTCTCCGAAGTCCTCGGCCAGGGTGCGGATGTACGTTCCCTTCGAGCACAGGACCTCGACCTCGACCGTGTCGCCTTCGAACCGCGGCACCTCGAAGCGGTGGATCGTGACGCGCCGGGGCTGACGCTCGACCACGATGCCCTCGTGCGCGAGCTGGTAGAGCCGTTTGCCCTTGTGCTTCAGCGCCGAGTGCATGGGGGGAATCTGCTCGATCTCGCCGCGAAAGCGGGCCGCCGCGCGGTCGACGGCCGCCGCGGACAGCACCGGTACCTCGCGGCGGGACACCACTCCTCCCTCGGCGTCGCCCGTGGTGGTCGTCACTCCCAGGAGAAACGTGGCGACATAGTGCTTGTCCGCGTTCAGCAGGTAGCCGGAAAGCTTGGTCGCCTCGCCGAAGCAGATCGGCAGGAGGCCGCTCGCGAGCCGATCGAGGCTGCCGGTATGCCCCGCCTTGCGCGCCCGGTACAGACGCTTGACCCGCTGGAGCACCTCGTTCGAGCCCATTCCGACAGGCTTGTCGAGGACGAGGATGCCGTTGACCGCACGTCCCCGCGATCGTCGTGCCGGCCGTCCCATCGTCGCGTTCCTTCAGCAGGGCTCGCCGGACGCCGGACTCGGCGCGGCCACCGCCGCGTCGATCAGCGCGTCGATGCGCAGCGCATGCTCGAGCGTGCGATCGTGCTCGAACACGAGGCGCGGGACGCGGCGCATGCGCACCTGGCGGCCGAGGCGCGAACGCAGGAATCCGGCGGCACGATTGAGCGCATCCACCGTCGCGCGGCCGTCGGTGTCACGGCCGGGCGTCACGAGCACCCTCGCCTGGCTCATGTCGGGGGAAAGATCGACCCCCGACACCGTCACGTCGCCCACCCTCGGGTCCGCCACCTCGTGGACGACGAGGAGCGCGATCTCGCGTTGAATCTGGTCCGCCACGCGAACCGATCGGCTGTACACGGCGTTGCCCATGCCCCCTGTCCCCACCCGCCGGCGACTCACAGCGTGCGCTGGAGCTCAATGCGCTCGTAGACTTCGATCTGGTCTCCCACCTTGACGTCGTTGTAGTTGCGCACTCCGATGCCGCACTCGGTTCCGGCACGCACCTCGTTGACGTCGTCCTGGAACCGGCGGAGCGATTCGAGCTCCCCTTCGTAGATGACGACGCTGTCGCGCAGCACGCGAATGGGGTTGCTCCTGCGCACCATGCCCTCCGAGACCTGACATCCGGCGATGTTTCCGAAGCGCTTGGAGCGGAAGATGTCCCGCACTTCGGCGATCCCGATGATCTCCTCCCGAAACTCCGGCGCAAGCATTCCGCTCATCGCCTGCTTCACGGTATCGATGACGTCGTAGATCACGCTGAAATAGCGCAGATCCACCATCTCCGCCTCGATGACCCGGCGCGCGGCGGCATCCGCCCGCACGTTGAAGCCGACGATGATCGCACTGGAGGCGACCGCGAGGTTCGCGTCGGTCTCGCTGATCCCGCCGGCCGCCGCGGTGACGACGTTGACCTTCACCTCGTCGGTCGAGAGCTGGGTGAGCGCGTCGCGAAGCGCCTCGACCGAACCCTGCACATCGGCCTTGACGATGATGTTGAGGGTGTGGGTCGCACCCTCCTTCAGTTGCTCGAAGACGTTCTCGAGCTTTGCCGACTGCTGGCGGGCGAGCCGGATCTCCCGATGCCTGCCGTGCCGGAACGTGGCGATCTCGCGCGCCTTGCGTTCGTCCGCGACCACGACCGCCTCGTCGCCGGCATCCGGGGGGCCGGACAGGCCAAGCACTTCCACCGGTATCGACGGACCGGCGGAGGCGGTTTCCGCGCCGGTGTCGTCGAACAGCCCCCGCACCCGACCGAACTCCTGACCGGCGAGCAGGATGTCTCCCTTCGCGAGCCGGCCCGACTGAACGAGCACGGTGGCCACCGAACCGCGTCCGCGCTCGATCCGCGACTCGACGACGACGCCGCGTGCGGGGCCCTCCTCCGGTGCGGACAGCTCGAGCACCTCGGCCTGCAGGCTGATGGCCTCGAGCAGATCCTCGACGCCCTGGCCCGTCAGCGCCGAGACGTCCACGAACATGGTCTCTCCGCCCCAGGCCTCGGGAACGATCTCGTGGTTGGCGAGGGCGTGGCGAATGCGCTCGGGGTCCGCGTCCTCGCGGTCGATCTTGTTGACGGCGACCACGACGGGCACGTTCGCGGCCTTCGCGTGCGTGACGGCCTCGACCGTCTGCGGCATCACCCCGTCGTCCGCCGCGACCACCAGCACCACGATGTCCGTCGACCGCGCGCCGCGTGCACGCATCGCCGTAAACGCCGCGTGGCCCGGCGTATCGAGGAAAGTCACGCTCCCCCGCGGGGTCTCCGCGTGGTAGGCACCGATATGCTGGGTGATGCCGCCCGCCTCGCCCGCCGCGACCTTCGCGGTCCGGATGTAGTCGAGAAGCGACGTCTTGCCGTGGTCGACGTGTCCCATGACGGTCACCACCGGCGCGCGCGGCGCCGCGGGATGGTCGGTCTCGTCGCCCGCCTGCAGGACCTCTTCCTCGATGGTGTTCTCCTTGACGGGCTTGGGCGTGTGGCCGAGCTCCTCGACCACAATGACCGCAGCGTCCTGGTCGATGACCTGGTTGATGGTCACCATCATGCCGAGCCCCATCAGGGCCTTGATGAGCTCGGTGGCCTTGATCGACATCTTCTGCGCGAGCTCTCCCACCGTGATCGTTTCGGGAATCACGACCTCGCGGACCACGGGCGCGGTCGGCATCTCGAATGCGTGGCGCGCAGGCTGGGTACGGACCACCGGACGCGATTTCTGCTTCTTGCGCCTGCGACCCGCCTTGTCGCTCGCGACGTGCAGCTCCTCGCGACTTCTCCGGCCACGATCGCGCCGCCCGCCGCGTTCCGCACGCCGTGCATCGGGCCGCCGCGAGGGTGGCGCCGGCGCGACGGGGGCGGGGGTCTCATCATCATCAGCCGGCGTGGCATCCCCCCGCAGGGGGACGGCCGGGGGGGGGGGCAGAAGGGTCAGCGGAGCCTCGCCCCGCGCAGGTGAACGTCGGAGCGGGTGATCAGAAGGTTCAGCGAATCCTGCCCCGGCGCTTCCAGCGAGCCATCGACAACGCGGCGATGGTGGCGGGGATGTCCTCGGCGTCGCAGTACATCGGCGAGTGGCGGCGGACCTCGCGGCGGGCCGACGGCGACGATCCGCAGGGCGCCGCCCTGCGTGTGGCGGCCGAGTTGGAGGCGGTGTTTCCCCGCGAGCGCCTCGAGACCTTCGTGGCGACCGGCGGGTGGGACCC
>MKWU01004801.1_pt1 | contig 15473 bp, 11 predicted proteins | sample 809101 | NCBI WGS metagenome assembly MKWU01 (sample SAMN05860141, study PRJNA318959) | sponge metagenome | host: Aplysina aerophoba | place: Slovenia: Piran, Adriatic Sea, Gulf of Piran | collected 2013-05-07 | reverse complement strand
GGGGCCTTGAGCCCGGAGAGGCCGCCTCCTTCGACGATCACCTCGTTCCCGTCGCGGTCTATTGGGACGCTCAGTCTGCGGAGGCATTCGAGCGTTGCGGCGCAATCGGCGCCGGTGGAATAGTTTCGGATGACGCTGCGGCCCTCGGCGACGGCGGCCAATATGGCGTAGCGATGGGAGATCGACTTGTCACCGGGGAGCCAGATGCGACCCTTTACGGAGCGGGCTGGTTGCAGTTTGCGCGTCATCGGGAAACGGCTATTGTGGGGCCTTCACCGCCCGCGATGCGAGACGGCGAACGAAGTCTACGTCGCCGTCGAGGAAGTCAAACGCCGGCAGGTCACTGCGTTGCGCCCAGCGAACCTCGGCGAACTGCTCATAGCACGGTTCGCCGTCGAAAGAAGTCACCGCGAAAAAGATCAGCTCCATCGGCTTTCGTCCCGGGTATTCATAGTGGTAGCGCTCGATTTCCGAATCGATCCGCGCTTCGATCGACAGCTCTTCGCGCAACTCCCGCAGCAACGCCTCGGCGGGCAGCTCACCGTCTTCCAACTTGCCTCCCGGGAACTCCCACTTGCCGTCGTAATCCTGATCGGCGCGGCGGCGGCAGATAAGAACGCGGCCATCACGCTCGATGACAGCGGCAGCGACGGTAATCATGTCAGGAGTGCGCGGACGAGCAGAGTCCGGAGCGGCGTGGGCGACCCGCCCCTCGCGGCGTGAACCCCGGGCGAGAAAGTCGTTCTTGAGTCCGGCGACCGGTCAGGGTTCGCCAGAGAACGCAGACTCCAGGCTCGAGTACCGTCGGCCTGAAAGCACCGTCCTACCGTAGCCCCGAGGGGCCGGGTGCGAACGAGTTGCCTCCGGCTACGGATTGTAAAACAGAGTTCCCCCCGGGTTTCGAGCGGGGCGTGCATCCATTCCCCAGCCTGTCGTCCCAGGGTTCACACCGCGAAAGGCGGCCGCCCTGCACACTCAGTATTACATCACTTTGGGCGAGGGAATACCCATCGTGTCAAGTACGCGGGTGAGTTCGCCGAGGAAGAACTGAGCCATCCACAGCAGGAAGGTTTTCCTGAAGTCATCGGGCTCATTGAGAATGTGGTGCTGATGATAAAAGTTGTTGAACATCTGTGCGAGCCGGAAAGCGTAGCGGGCGAGTTGGGCGGGCTCTTCGGCAGCCACAGCGCGATCGATGGCCCACTCTCCGCGCGAGGCCTCGAGCAGAAGTTGCCAGCAGTCCTCTTGGGCGAGTTGCTCTTCAAAAGCCGTCCGATCGAGTTGCTTGTCGAAATCGGGGAGCGACTCGCCGCGCTCTGCAAGCGTTCGCAAAATGTTACGGGCACGAACCGACGCGTATTGAACATACGGCCCTGTTTCACCGTCGAAGCTGAGTGCTTCTTGAAGGTCGAAAGCGATTACCGTCGTCCGTGTGAAGCGCAGCATGAAGTAGCGCAGGGCGCCGACAGCGATTTCCGAGGCAATCCTGTGCTGCTCTTCTTCCGGCGTGTCGGCGTGGCGGCTGTGGACTTCTTCGAGCGCCTTGTCGATCAGCATATCGATCAGGTCGTCGGCCTTCACGCCGAGTCCCTTGCGGCCCGACACCTCGACGAACGAGCGCCTCTTGTCTTCGTCGGTCAGTTCAATGCCAAGTTCGGCGCAGCAGCGCGGCGTCAGCGCCACCATCTCGTAGGAGAAGTGGACCGAGTCACGCGCCTGCTGCTCGAAGCCGAGTGATCGCAGCCCGGCTCGAACGACATCCTGAAGGTAAGACTGCCGTACGTCGATGACGTTGTAGATTTTCTCGCCGTGTCCGAAGCGCGGCGCACTCGCGTCGCCTTCACCGGCAGAGGAGGCCCATAGCTCGCGGCCGTCCGTGTAGGTGCGGAAGGACACGTAGCGGAAATCCTTGTCGATCAGGCCGAACTTCCAAAGCTGGTAGGCAATGTCTTTCCCGACGTAAGTGACAGTACCGTTCGAGCGGACAATAACCTTATCCTGATCCTGGTCCTCCGTGATTTCCGATTGGTTCACAGCGGAACCCTTCTTGCTGAGTTTCCGGGTCGTCTTCAGTGACTCTTGGAAGAGGCGAGCGGGCATGATCCAGCAACCCTTGTTCTTGCCCTCGGCTTCGAGGACGATCGCGCCATGCTCTTTGAGAAGTTCAAAGGCTGAATCCCAGAAGCGTAGATGCAGAATCTCACTCTCGCGCGGCAGTACATCGTACTCGACGCCAACGCGCCCCATCGTGTCAAGGTGCTTGTTCACGATGGCGTTTGAGACGATACGGCCCGTCTCGGCGAGTTCACCTTCATCGGATTCAATGGCGTGAAGAGTTGCGGCGCGCCACTCTAGAGATTCGGGTTCGGCTTTATAGTGCTGCGAGGTGCGGGCGTAGAGGTCCCAGCAGCGATAATCGAAGCGAAGATCGCGGTCGTCGACAAGGGCCTGCACTTGCCCGGGTGTTTTCTTTTCCAGGAAGTGGAATCCCACGACGACGTCGGCGACCTGCACGCCGGTGTTATCGATATAGTTCTGGACTTCGACGGTGTGACCGAGCCGGCGAAGCATGCGAACGAGCGTGTCGCCCATGACGGCGTTGCGCAGGTGTCCGATGTGCGCCGCTTTGTTGGGATTAATGTTCGTGTGCTCGACGATGATTTTGGGGGTGCTTGACTCCGGAGCAGTGGCGGTTCTGCAAAGGAGGCTCTCTCCATAGGCGCCGCGGTCGAATCGGACATTGATGTAACCCCCAGCGGCGACTTCGAATAAGGCGACACCCTCGATAGGCGGAAGTTCGGTGACCATCTCCTCGGCGATCCGGCGGGGGGCTCGCTTCAGCGTCTTCGCCAACGAAAAGCACACCGGCAGCGCGAGTTCGCCAAAGTTGGATTGCCGCGGCTGCTCGATGACGACGGAGATGTTCGCGTCATATCGTTGCCGAATGTGCGCTGCGACCGCGTCGCGTACACGATGGGCGAGAACAAGGAACACGGGAAGCTGACTGGGCTGGGGTGGCGCGGCGGTGTTCGGCGAGCCCTTCGAGGGAGTAGAATTCATTGTGCCACACGGGATCAGTACCGACGCGTGTTCCGAACTGGGAGTGCGATGCGCTGTAATGACTTACCGTTTCTCCATGCAGGACGACCTTTCGTTGCTGGAGAATCGGGAAGTCGGCGATGAAATGGCTCAAGACGAATGCCTGGAAACTCGAGACGGGCGGCTCCGATTGACGTGCTGATTGGCCAAGCAAGGGGAATTGCCTTCCAGCGATGGCCGCTACTCTGTGATCCATTGCATCACGATGGCCATGGACCTTAGCTCCGACCGAGGATTCTTCCACCATGCCTGAGAACTTTCTTGCCTCGATCTACACCTATTCCTGGGATCTCACTGACGAGGGCCTCGACCGCTCACTCAACCGCATTGCGGACATCGCACATTGCGACGAAGTGATGCTTACACCCTCGTACCACGTATCGACATACTTTCTGCCTCACAACCCGACGCGGCCTCTGTATTACGGCGAGGATGGAGCGGTTTACTTCCATCCGGACTACAAGCGGTACTTCCGTACTCGTATCCGTCCGCATGTCAGCGATGTGGTGGATCAAGAAGGCTATTTCGAGCGGGTTGTCGAAGCGATCAACAAGCGCGGACTCAAGTTCAGCGCCTGGATTGTCTATTGTTACAACCACTATCTGGCCCGTACGTATCCTGAGTTCGCGAAGCACGACGCTTTTGGCAATCCGTATCTCGCGCAGCTCAGCACGGCCCCGCCGGACACTCAAGAGTACCTGGCCGCGCTGACGGAGAACATCGTTCAGGTTTATAAGCCGTCCGCAGTGCACGTCGAGTCGCTGTCTCGCCTGCGGTGGCGCTACGGGTTTCGTAATCCCAAGGTGCTGTCGGAGATCACCGATCGGGTGGAGTTTCTAATGGGATTGGATTTCAATCCGGCGGCGGTGGCTTACTGCACCAAACAAGGCTTTGACGGTCCGGAGTTCCAGAAATCGGTGGTGAACTGGCTGCGGCCGCGGTTGGCGCGTCTCCCCACAGAGAGTGACCGCGATCCGGCGGATGAGGCCTGGATCAAGGAGGCTTTCGACGGGCGACTCAATGACTGGCTGCATCTTCGGAGAAAACAAACGACGGCACTCTGGACAAGGATCGCGAATATCATCCATGACGGCGGAGCCAAGATTCAGTCCGTCTTGGCTACGAGTGAATCACAGCAGAGGACGGACATCAGCCCTTCTGCGAACCGCTATCTGGACCGTGTGACGGTAGGTCCGTTCCAGTCCATAGTAGAAGGTAAAGCCGGCGTCCAGCACATCAAAGGTGCGATCAACGAAGGTGGGGGCGTGATGGTTTCGACTCAGCCCGGACGAATGACGCGAGCTGAGCCGTTGGAGGAGGAGGTCAGCATCGCCAAGAAGTCAGGCGCGGGCGGTTGCACTTTCTACAACTATGGGTTGCTTCGTGAAGAGCAGCTCGGGTTCGTAGGCTCGGCGATCAGAAGAGTCGCATGAAGCCTGCCGCCAGAGTGAGTGTCGAGAAAAACGTCAGTCCACTTTCGGGAAAGCTGACCGCACAACCAAAGGATGGAGTCGTCACGGGAATTAGAGCAGCGATCCAAAACTGGCATTCGACATGGGTTTCTTCGATCTGTTTGAGACCCACGCTCTCACCCATGCGATAATCTACGCCGACAAGCATGACAACCATGAATCACCTGTCACGCCGTGACTTTCTGGCCGCTGCGAGTGGCGCCGCCGGTTACCTTGCCTGCGGAGGTGGAGAAGGACCTCTCTCTCCTGAAAAAAAGGAAGAAGCACAGGCACGGGACTACCCGATCATCGACATCCATCAGCACTTGCCCTTTTCGGGGAGGCAGGCGGATACCCTGCTGGATCATCAGCGGACGATGGGGATCTCGAAGACGGTGATGCTTCCTGCTGGGCGCAAGTACGCCTTGGCGGCGGAGGCCGGGGGAAACGAGATCGTCTATCCGTTCGTACAGAAGCACCTGGACGAGTACTCTTTCTTCGCAAATGAGCTGCCCGACATACCCGAGACGAGGGAAGTGCTGGAGAAATATCTGAAGTTGGGCGCCATCGGCATCGGCGAGCAGAAGTTTCCGGTCGACTGTGACTCGAAGCACATCGAGCTGGTGGCGTCGATCGCGCAAGAGTTCGATGTGCCAGTCCTGATGCACTTCCAGCACGAGGCATACAACTTCCACATCGAGCGCTTCCACAAGATTCTCGAGAAGTTCCCCAAGGTGAACTTCATCGGGCACGCGCAAACCTGGTGGGGCAACATCGACAAAAATCACGACCAAGCCGTGATGTATCCGAAAACGCCGGTAACGCCCGGCGGCATCTCCGACCGCTACCTGAGCGACTACGAGAACATGTACGGCGACCTTTCCGCCGGATCGGGACAGAACTCCTTAAAGCGGGACGAGGAGCAGGCCCGGGGGTTCATCGAGCGACATCAGCACAAGCTGTTGTTCGGAAGCGATTGCAGCGATTCCGATGGCCGGGGCGAAAACTGTATCGGCGCCAATACGTTGGCCATCCTCAGGCGGTTGGCGCCGGACGACATGGCATTGAAAAAGATCCTGCACGACAACGCGGCGCGCATCATGCGCGTCGGGGTGTGAGCAACGCGCAGCGGTTCTGTAGCGTTCACGAAGCTGCAGGTCTGCCTCCCCTGCGGCCATGAAGGGGTCGCCAGCGATGAGGAGCTTACCGACTTGCCACAGCCCCAACAGATGTATGCGAGGATGCGTACTGACGAGATGTTTTTTACAACTCACGGCGCGAACCTGCTGATAAACATCCGCGGCTCCGTTGCTTCTGAATGACATATGCCCAGCCTCGAGAGAAGAACCTTCCTTTCCTCTGTAGCAATGGGTGCGGCTACAACGATTGCTGGTCCGGGCGCCACACAAGACGGTTCATCGAGCAAACGATTCCGGGTCGGATGCATCGGCATGGGCCGTCGCGGACGGGGCGTGATGAGAACGGCGCTTCGGAACCCGGAGACGGAGGTCGTCGCCATCAGCGAAGTCTACGAGCCGAACATCGAGTTGGCTCTCAAGATGGCGCCCGGCTTGAAGGTGTACCGAGACTTCCGCGACTTGCTGGCGGCCAACGACATCGATGCGGTGTGCATCATGACGCCCGACCACTGGCACGCCTATATGACTGTCGAGGCCTGCAAGGCCGGCAAGGATGTCTACGTCGAGAAGCCCGTCTCGGTGACCGTCCATGAAGGCCGGATGATGGTCAAGGCCGCCCGCAAGTACAAGCGCATCGTACAGGTCGGCACGCAGCAACGGTCCGGCAAGCACTTCGAGAAGGCGGTGGAGATTGTACGAAGCGGCAAGCTCGGCGACATTAGCTTCGTGCGGACATGGAATTACGGCAACGAGTTCCCCGAAGGCATCGGCAATCCGCCAGACACCGACCCGCCCGGCGACCTCGACTGGGACATGTGGCTCGGCCCAGCTCCCAAACGCGCATTCAACAAGAACCGCTTCGGCTATAACCCGAATCACTACTCATACTTCCGCTGGTTCTGGGACTATGCCGGCGGAATGATGACCGACTGGGGCGTCCATTTGCTGGATATCGTTCTGTGGGCGATGGACGAGAAGGGTCCGCGCGTCATCACCACCATTGGTGGCAAGTACGCGCTCCAGGACAATCGTGAAACGCCCGACACCATCCAAGCTACGTACGAGTTTCCCGGTTTTGCATGCGTCTACGAAAACCGCGTCTCGAATGCACAATCAATGTGGGACCAAGGCTACGGCATTCTTTTCCACGGCACAGAGGGAACGTTGTTCTTGGACCGCAGCCGTTGGGAGATCATCCCGGAGACCAGGCCCATCGCTGTCGGCAGCCGCCAACGCATGGCGAGATTGATCGGTGAAAGCGGCGTCCGCGAGAACGAGACCACGACCGACCACTGGGCCGATTTTATCGAGTCCATGAAGACCCGCAAGCCGTCCAGGAGCGACATCGAGAACGGTCACCGCTCCACCGCAACCTGCCTGTTGGCAAACGTGTCTCTGCGGAGCCGCCAGCGCATCGAGTGGAACCCCGAAACCGAAACTACGGATAACAAAGAGGCCCGGACTTACCTGAGGCGTGAATACCGGCCGCCTTGGAAACTGGAATTGTAGGCGGGGGCACGGCATCCGGAATGGCTATGGGCTGCGGCGCTCCGCGCTACGCAGCTTTCGCTCGCTGGTATAAGGTGTCGAGGGTCAGGCCGGAGGCGGCTCGGATAGAGAAGCCATAGCGGCGTTGCGGATCGTTGTCTCGCTTCATGTCGCAACCTCCCTCCCCAAAAAGCGTATTCAAGGCGGCTTCGATGGCGGGTCGAAGCATGCCATCCGTCACGTCGTTGTTCGGAAACTGAAGCCGGTCGTTGACGCAGAACTCCCATGCTTCCGGCCTGAGTTGCAGTTCAGCGGGATAGGCCGGTTCCGCAACCAAGGCCTTCGCCAAATCCAGGCAGCGCCGGAATGCCTCGACGATCCGTTCGTCATTCGATCCGCCGAAGTCTTTCTTCCCGGCGTAGAGCACCCCGAGTCCAGGACGGTTGAGGTCGATCGCGAAGTTGCCTTGATGGCCGGCCAGAAGGATTCCCGGGCCTCGCGCCATGTGCGCATAGTCGGCGAGGTCGACCCACTGTGCAGGATGATTCTTGTCCTGCCTCCATTGGCCGAAGATCACCAGGAATGGGTCCAATCGGAAGCCGGGCGGCGCTTGGGCAAGCATCTTTACATGGATACGTTGAAGGTCGGCGCTCATCTTGAAAAAGCTTATCGGATTCCTTGCTGAAAAAAAATCGAGCCGGCGACACCGAATCGGTATCGATCAAGTGACCGACGGCTTGGGGCTCTATGTTGGCGGAGAACTGGCCGGCATTTCTCACCGCGCGGCGAGACGAAATGTGTGAGAGGGCCGTCAGGACGAGGCACGAACTGCTTGGCGCGCACAGGTGTACTTGAAAGTACATCGAGCACGGCAAGCAAGAGCAACGAAGTCATGGCGGTCTTACCGCGCGCTTCGGCCGGCAGCCGGTGAGAAAAGCAGGTCAGGACTGTGTGTAAACCGTCTGGGCTTGCTCGATGAAGAGCGTCGTTTCTTCGACACGCTGGCGAGCCCTCTCCGGCGTGACGCCCTGGATCGGCTCATCGACCGCCCGGAAGAAGTTGTCCGCGAACGGTTTGAAGAACTGACCCGTGTCGTAGAAGTGTTTGCGGAACTCCGCGACCGTATCGTAGCGGTCCGACAATAACAGTCCACGGGTAGAGAGCAACCCATCGGACGCCTTCTTCGACGCTTCGAGCGACTTTTCCGCGGCGTTGCTCCAATTGCCTGCATCGAGAGCCAGGGTCGCTTCGAAGTTGAGCCGGTCGGCGTCCTCGAGCATGAACTCGGCTTGATCGACAACCTCGCCGGCGCACTCCCCCACGCCCAGCGACTTCTTGTATTCCCACGGTTGGCGGTTGTCTTCGTAAAGCTCCGGCGACTGCTCATAGGCAGTCTTCACGGCGTATTCTGCGAGTTCCTCCTTCATCCGTGAGCGGCCCATGCGCTCGACAAAGTTGTTGAAGCTCTCGCCTTGCATCTTCCCCGCCGTATACAGATCGGTCAGCTTCGCGATCGCATCCGGAGCGTTCTTGGCGGCCACTTTGCCCACAGCCAAACCGTAGGAGGCGGCGTTGTTCTTCGTCGTGCCGCCAACGGTGATCTGGAAGACCGGCGCCGAGTGGATTCCCTTGCGCTGCACGGATCCGAACAGGCCGATGTCGGCGATATGATGCTGGCCGCAAGAGTTGAAACAGCCGCTGATCTTGATCTTCAGGTCGTCACGGTCGGCAAGCCGCGACAGGCCGTTCGCGAACTTCTCCTGCAGCACGGCCGCAAGACCACGCGAAGACGCAATGCCTAGCTTGCAGGAGTCCGTGCCCGGGCAGGCCGTCACGTCCGCCATACGTCCCGCTCCGATGTCGGAGAGTTCCAGTTCCTTGAGGCCTTGATAGAAATCCAATACGTCGCCGTTGGGAACCCAGCGAATCAGAAGGTTCTGCTCGACCGTTGTACGGATGGTGTCTTGCACGTAGCGGCGGCAGAGGTTCGCCAAGTCCCGCAACTGATCGGACGAAATATCTCCAAGTGGAAGGAAGACCTCGACCGTCGAGTAGCCCTGTTGGGCCTGCGGCCGCACGTTGACATCGAGCCAACGTAGCAATTCGGGGGAGGCGCCTTCGGGTATCTTCAATTCTGACGGATCCCTGAGCGGCTGATCGTGGTAGTCGACCATCGCGTCGTCGATTTGTGCCTGCCATTGTGGGTCGTGCGGCAGCTTCTTGAACTCGAACTCGACCTGCCGCTTGAATTCATCGAAACCGAGCTTGGCGATCAAAAACTTCATGCGCGCCTTGGCACGATTCTGCTTCTCGCCCAGCCGCGCAAAAACACGCGATATCGCCTGCGCCAGCGGCATCAGGTCTTCCGCGGGAAGGAAATCGCTATAGAGCTTGGCCTGGAAGGGTAGCGCGCCCAGGCCGCCGCCGACAAACACCTGGAAACCCTTGACCTGCGTGCCGCCGCTTTCCTGCACCTTCGCAATGGCGCCAATGTCATGCATGCGGGCCAAGCCACAAGGGTGATCCTCGCAACCCGAGAAGGCGATCTTGAACTTTCGGCCGAAATTCTGGGCGTCGGGGTGCCGTAGCAGGAAGTAGGCCATCGCTCGGGCGTAGGGCGTTACGTCGAAGATCTCGTCCGTGCAAACGCCGGCCTGAGGGCAAGCCGTGACGTTGCGGACAACGTTGCCGCAAGCTTCTCTGGTGGTGATGCCCACACCGGCCAGCCGCCGCATCAGATTCGGGGTGTCGTTGATGTCGACGTAGTGGTATTGGACATCTTGGCGCGTCGTGATGTGAGCGACACCGACAGCGTATTCCTCCGCCAGGTCTGCCAGGCGAATCATCTTGTCGGTGCTCAAAACCCCCATTGGGATCTTGATACGCTGCATTTGAACGCCGTCTTGCCGCTGTCCGTAGACGCCGTGCCGCAGCCGGAACTCGAGGAACACCTTCTCCGGCATCTGCCCCGTCTGCACCCGGCGAAGCTCGGTTTCAAATACGTCGATCTCCTGACGAACCGACTCAGGCAGCTCAGCCCAAAGATCACTTGTGGTGGTTTCCGCGCTAGCCATCGATGCCTCCCCCAAGCAATCTCTACTAATTCGATGGGTATTATAGCATTTGAATCGGACTGTTCCTACATCCTCCCGTGAATGGCCGCTCCAAGGAGCACCGGGATGTATAGACAGATCGAGAGATCACGCGGGCGCAAACGATCCCGTGGACCGACCGGACTCCGCGGGCAACCTCAGCAGATACGACGGCGATCAGCGGCTTGGAGCCCGTCGCGGCGAAATCCTCGTTGGCTCACCAACCCGAACAATCCTCTCCACACCCCTACTCCGTCGGATCAGGAGTATGTCGGAGTAAGGATTTCGCCACCCAACCGCCTATAATAGAGCCTTGGCCATGCAACTCCAAAAGCTTGTTCCCATACGACAGAACTTTCCGGACCGGGGGTTGCGGGACATTCCCCTGGCCGTGCACGAGACGATGGGAGCTGCCGAGTGGACAAACGGGGTTCCAGTCAGAAGCCGTATCGCAGTGGGCGTGGGCAGCCGCGGCATCACGAACATCGACATGATCGCCAAGGCCGTCGTGGACTTCTGGAAGTCGCGCGACTGCCTGCCGTTCATCATTCCCGTCATGGGGAGCCACGGGGCGGCGACCGGACCGGGGCAGGCCGAGGTTCTGGCTCATTACGGAATCCATGAAAAGACGATGGGTTGCCCGATCGTCAGTTCGCTCGATGTCGAGCCGATCGGCACAACGCCGGACGGCATCGAAGTCGTCATGGCGAAAGATGCCCTCGAAGCCGACGGAGTCATGCTGTGCTCGCGTATCAAATGGCACACTGACTTTGAAGGCAAGCTCGAAAGCGGCATCCACAAGATGATGGCCATCGGGCTGGGCAAGCGTGCCGGAGCACAGGTCTATCACACTCACGGGCTCAAGCTCGGCTTGGAGCATGTCATCCGCACCGTAGGCGCTGTTGTGCTTGGTACGGGTAAGATGCTCGGCGGATTGGCGATCCTGGAAGACGCCCATCATCACACCGCCGAAGTTCACGCTGTCGGCGCGGCGGGCATGGTCGAGGAAGAAGAAGAGTTGCTGGCGCGCGTGAAATCGTGGAAACCGAACATTCCGGTCAAGGAACTCGACATTCTCATCGTCGACGAGATCGGCAAGAACTTCAGCGGCTCCGGCATGGACACCAAGATCATCAACCGCAGCGGACGCCGCGGCCCCAACACCTGGGAGGATGTTCCAACGATCCACCGCATCTTTTCTCGCGACTTGAGCCCGCTCAGTAACGGCAATGCGGTTGGCATCGGTCTGTCGGATGTAATCTCCGACAGGCTCTTCAACAAGGTCGACTTCGAGCCGACTTGGATCAACAGCCTGACCGCATCGAGCCTCACCGCCTCCTACGTTCCGCTGCACTTCGCTGACGACCGCACCTGCATCGAGAAAATCGCTCCCACCTGCGGCAAGCTCGACCTGAGCGAGGTCACGATCGCCTGGATCCGCAATACCATGGACATCAACGAGCTCATGATCAGCGAGAACCTTCTCGATGAAGTACTCCGGAATCCGGAAGTCGAGATTCTGGGTGAGGCGCGCGAGATCGAGTACGATGCGGACGGCAATCTGGCCGTCGTTGGGGAAGCGGAGGCCATCGCGCACTAACTCCCTGAATGCCGCTCTTGCAAGTGGTCATCCTGGCGCTCGTCCAGGCAGCCACGGAGTTTCTACCGGTCAGCAGCACCGCCCATCTGGTGCTCGTCCCCTGGGCTCTGGGCTGGAAGGATCCCGGTTTATTCTTCGACATCGCACTGCACTTCGGTACGCTGATCGCGGTACTGGTCTACTTCGCCCGGAGTTGGATTCGGCTGATCTTTTCAGGCCTTGGCAAGCAGGTATTACGCCCGAGCCCCGATCATCCGGACGCGGCGCTGTACGACAACCCGCGGCTGTTCTGGTTTCTGGCGGCGGCAACCATTCCGGCAGGCATCGCAGGGATGGCGCTCGAGGATTACGTCGCGACCACGCTACGCAGTCCGGTCGTCATCGGTGTCATGCTGATCGCGGTAGGATTCTTGATTTGGTGGGCCGAACACCGCGGACGCCTCGATAACGATCTCGACCGCATGAGCCTGCGTCAAGCCATGCTCATCGGTTGCGCGCAAGCCATTGCACTGATCCCCGGAACCTCGCGATCCGGCATCACCATAGCCACTGGACTGTTTCTGGGCTTCAAACGTCCGGCGGCGGCCCGGTTTTCCTTCCTGCTCTCGGCGCCTATCATCGCCGGCGCTTCCGTCAAAGCCACATTCGACGTCTTGGGAGACGGAATCCCGACCGATATGCAAGTCCCTTTCCTGGTCGGCATCCTGGTCAGCGCCGTTGGAGGCCATGCGGTGATCGCCTTGTTCCTACGCTATCTCCAGCACTCGACGATGAGGGTCTTTGTCTATTACCGCCTGATTTTTGGCATAATAGTATTGGCCTTGGCGTTATTCTTCCGCTTCCCCGTTTGAGCGGTCTCCGTCAATAGGCGCGGACCAACCGGAGCGTCGGGTGAGAACGAGGGTGGAGAGGAATGCGCTTCTTACAACCCACTGGCATCCGACGGCTGAATGAGCCGGTAGGGTTCATTGCGCTCATCCTGGCTGTCGCGCTATGCCTCAGCCTGATTTCCTATCAGCCGTTCGATCCCTCCTGGAACGCAGTCGGTACAACGGAACCGGCAAGCAACCTGATCGGCTTTCCAGGGGCGTATCTCAGCGATCTGCTTTTGCAATCGCTGGGCTGGGCGGCCTTTCTTCTCCCACTTTACCTGGTGGTGCTGGGCTGGTGCTGGGTGTGCTCGACGCCGCTTGCCATGCCGATCGGCAGGACGACCGGAGCGCTATTGCTGTTGGTGGTCTTGGCAACGGCATTCAGCCTGAGTAACACCTCCCCCTGGCGAGGAACGATCGCAGTAGGCGGCGTGGTGGGGACGCTGTTGTCTGAATTACTGATTTTCTATCTCAACCAGGCGGGCCTGGTTTTGGTCTTGGCGATGTCCGTGATCGTCTCCGTGTATCTGATCACGTCGTTCGAACTGCGCGCGGGCAAGGGTTGGTTCATCGGGGGGCCTCGCCGATTTGGCGTTTTTGCGAATCCCTGGAGGGCTTGGCGGAAGAGACGAAAGGCCCCGGCAACCGAGAAAAACCCACAGCGGCATACCCTCATAGACCCCTCTGTGGCTTCACCGGTCAGCGAAGCTCCAGAGGAGCCTCGGCTTCCCGTGGATCCCATCGAATCGGGTCAGGACGCACCTGAAGACTTGGGACTGCCGCCGATCATCCCATACGAGGCGGATGCGGAACCGGAGGAATCCGCCAACTCGCTGGAATCCGAGTCGGAGCCCGCTGCGCCGATCCCTGAGGAGCAGCCCAGAACCTACCATCTTCCGTCCACGCTGTTGCTGCGCCGTCCGGATCCGAGAAGCGCTTACGATCCCGATGAACTCCATGCCATTGCCCGGCAGATCTGCACCAAGTACCAAGAGTTCGGTGTCGGAGGGAGCGTCACTCAGATCAATCCCGGTCCGGTTGTCACTACCTTCGAGTTCAAGCCCGATCCGGGCATCAAGTACACCAAGATCGTGAACTTGTCAGAGGACCTCTGTCTGGCCCTCGAATGCGAATCGATCATGGTGGAGCGCATCCCCGGTAAGTCCACTATCGGCATCGAGGTTCCCAACCGCAGGCGGGAAGTGATTTCGTTCCGGGAAGTGATCGAAGCTCCGGAGTTCAGCGAATCCGACTCGCTGCTGACGATGGCGATGGGCAAAGACATCGATGGACGAATCAAGAGCGCCGATCTCGCCTCGATGCCCCACCTGCTGATTGCCGGTTCGACCGGATCCGGCAAGAGCGTCCTGATCAACAGCATCATCATGTCCGTGCTGTACAAGGCCACGCCGGACGAGGTGCGCTTCATCATGATTGACCCCAAAACCGTGGAATTGGGGCTGTACGTCGATATCCCGCACTTGCTCACGCCCGTGATTACCGACATGAAGAAGGCCTCGCATGCGTTGAAGAACGTAACGCGCGAGATGGAGCGCCGTCTCAAGTTGCTCGCCGAGTTCGGGGTTCGGAACCTGGCCCAATACAACCGCAAGGCGGGCATGCTGACTTCCCACTCGAACGGGACAAACGGGACAGCGGCGTTCGAAGGAGAAGTGCCCGGCAAACTGCCTTATATCGTGATCATCATTGACGAGTTGGCCGACCTGATGATGGTCGAAGGTCGTCAGATCGAGGAGGCGATCACGCGACTGGCGCAGATGGCGCGCGCAGTAGGGATTCACCTCGTCCTGGCGACGCAACGGCCGAGCGTCGATGTGATTACCGGCCTCATCAAGGCCAACATTCCGTCGCGGATCTCGTTCCGGCTCGCGACGCGCGTCGACTCGCGGACGATCCTCGATGCGATGGGCGCTGAGTCGTTGCTCGGACGCGGCGACATGCTCTTCCTTCCCCCTGCTTCATCGCGAATGCAGCGTCTCCACGGACCCCTCGTATCGGAGGAAGAGATCGATGCCGTCGTCCGCTGTTGGAAAGAACAGGGCGAACCGTGCTACGAGGATCAGTTCCTGACGCCCCCGGCGGAGGAAACCGAAGGCGTCGACGAGGACGACGACCCTGACGACCCCGCCTACGCGGACGCCGTGCGCATCGTGCTCGAGATGGGCAAGGCGTCGACATCGATCCTGCAAAGGCGTCTGCGTCTGGGGTACGGCCGGGCAGCCCGCATCCTCGACGCAATGGAGCGTGAAGGCATCATCGGGCCTCCGGATGGAAGCCGGCCTCGAGAGGTGCTGAAGAGGCCGGACTGGCAGAACGTGGAGAGTTGACCTGCCTTTCTCGCCAGGGTTCCTGAAATAACGCAAGCCCCTCTGAGAAAAACCCCGTAAGTTCGGCTCCTCGTTGGCGATCAGGCCAGATCTCGTCAGATCTTGCTCAGCACGTCCTGCACGTGACCTCTCACCTTGACCTTTTTGTAGACCTCGGCGACCTTGCCCTGCGGATCGATCACAAAGGTCGAGCGGACGATGCCCATGTACTTGCGGCCGTACATGGACTTCTCTTGCCAAGCGCCGTACTGCTCGGCGATCTTGCGATCGTCGTCGGCGATGAGCGGGAAGGGCAACTTGAACCTGGTTTTGAACTTTGCGTGAGACTTGACGCTGTCGGGGCTGACGCCGAGGATCACCGCGCCCTTTTCTTCGAACGCCGTA
>MKWU01004800.1_pt1 | contig 15476 bp, 15 predicted proteins | sample 809101 | NCBI WGS metagenome assembly MKWU01 (sample SAMN05860141, study PRJNA318959) | sponge metagenome | host: Aplysina aerophoba | place: Slovenia: Piran, Adriatic Sea, Gulf of Piran | collected 2013-05-07 | reverse complement strand
GCGAGCGGCACGGCTATTGGGTCATCCGGTTGGTGGACGGCCGGGTCGAAGAAGGTCCCTACGTGGATGGTGAGCGGCACGGGCGCTGGATCTTTCGCTGGCCGGACGGGCAGGTGGAGGAGGGGGCGCTCGAGTCCGGCGAACGGGCAGGTCCCTGGATCCATGGTTTTCCGAACGGGCAGGAGCAGGAAGGGGCTTACGTTGCCGGGGAGCGCCAAGGCCATTGGGTTCTGCGTTGGCCGGACGGCAGGGTGGAAGAAGGGCCTCTTGTGGACGGGGATCGCCACGGGCACTGGATCCATCGCAGCGCCGGCGGACAGGTGGAGGAGGGTTCCTACGTGGACGGGACGCAGGAGGGCCACTGGGTCCTTCGCTTCCCCGGCGGCGGCGTGGAAGAGGGGGCGATCCGGGATGGCCGGCGGCACGGGGAGTGGGTCCTCCGTGACGCGGACGGCGGCGTGGAGGAAGGGCCGTTTGTGGATGGCCGGCGGCACGGACCGTGGGTTTCCCGCGAGGCGGACGGGGACATGGCCGAGGGTCCCTACGTGGACGGAATGGCGGAAGGGCGGTGGGTCTTCACTTACGCCAGCGGCAGTGTCGAGGAGGGTCCGATGGTGGCCGGCCGGAGACACGGGCCCTTCGTCCATCGTTTCCCCGGAATGGGGGTGGCCCGCGGCAACTACGTCGATGGCAAGCGCGAGGGCCGCTGGCGCATCCGTATGAGGAGCGGAGGATTCAGGGACGAGATCTATCGGGACGGCAAGCTCGTGCAGCGGTGACGGTCAGGATTCGGAAACACCGGCGCCGTCAGAAGTCGCCCCGGGCGCTGTTCCCGAGAGTTCGGAGCGGAGTCGTCAGGTAGTGGACGTGCCGTGTCCCTGCCGCCTGCGGAAGACCCAGTAGGCGGCGAGGCCGAGCCCCAGGAATCCGAGCGAGAACCAGACGCCCGTGGGCGGCCCGGTGAAGAAGAGCGCGATCCAGAGGGCGAGCGAGAAGAGCGCCGGGATCGGGTAGAGCCACATCCGGAAGGGCTGGGGGATGTCGGGGCGGTAGCGGGCGATCAGCAGCACCGCGACGCACTGCCAGGCGAAGCGCAGGAGGATCTGGACCTGCATGAGCCAGTTGACGAGCTGGCCCAGGCTGAAAAAGCAAAAAGGGATCGAGACGGCGATCAGCCAGATGAGGGAGACGTGCGGGAAGCCCCGGGTCGGGTGCACCTTGCCGAACATCGCGAAGAACTGTCCGTCGCGGGCGGCGGCGTAGGGCATCCGCGAATACCCGAGGGCGAAGGCGAAGACCGACGCCACCGCGACGAAGAGGATCAGTGCGGTGATTACCGAGCCGGCGAGCTGGGCGAGCCCCGGATCCTCCACCGTCCGGGCGATGAAGATGGAGGCGAGGGTCCGGCTCGCTTCGGCTTCCTGCCAGGGGATGAGTTCGAGCATCACCGTGGTCATCGCGATGTAGATCGCCGCGACCACCGCGATCGAGAGCAGGATGGAGCGCGGCACGTTGCGCTCCGGGTTCTTCACCTCGCCCGCGATATTGCAGACCTGGTTGTAGCCCCCGAAGCTGTACATCGCGATCACCGAGGCCGCGCCGAGCGCCGGCCAGAACCCGGCGTCGAATCCCTGCGGGGGCATGAACGAAGGAAGCCCCGGGCTCTCGATGAGGCCGGCCACGATCACCCAGCCGGTGGTGGCGAGGACGAGGGCCAGCATGGCCTTCGAGACCCGTTCGATCGACTCGATGTTCCGGTAGAGGAGGAACAGGACGAGCAGGCAGACCCCCCCCGCCGCGAGATGGTGGGGAACCCCGCTCAGTTCGGGCAGATAGAAGCCGAGGTAGTCGGCGAAACCGACCGCGCCGCCGGCGAGCGAGAGCGGCGCCACCAGCAGGATGTGGAACAGGAACAGGAAGGCCATCAGCCGGCCGAGGCCAAAGGGACGGAACGCTTCCCGCAGGTAGATGTAGGGCCCGCCGCTGCCGGGCAGCGCGGCGCCGAGCTGGGCGTAGACGAGCCCGTCGGCGAGCGACAGCAGCGCCCCCACGAGCCACGCCCAGATGATGTGCGGCCCGCCCATCGCGTAGACCATGAGCGGGATGGTGAGGAAGGGGCCGATCCCGACCATCCCGATGATGTTCGTGGAGGTGGCCCCGAGGAGCCCCATGCGCCGCTCGAGGCCGTCGCCCGATCCGGGTGCGCTCATGCTGGACGTAAGCGTGTCACGAACCGCGGGTCTTGTGGGGTTATCGTTCCGGCGCGCCGGGCAGCGCCCGGCGCTCTTCGAGCCTCAGGAGGTACCTCATGGCAATCCGCATCGGCGACATCGCGCCCGACTTCACCGCCCGCACGACCGAGGGCACGATCAGCTTCCACGACTGGGTCGGCGACGGTTGGGCGATCCTCTTTTCTCACCCGAAGGACTTCACCCCGGTCTGCACCACCGAACTCGGTTACATGGCGGGGCTGAAGGACGAGTTCCGGAAGCGCAACTGCAAGGTCATGGGGCTGAGCGTGGACCCCGTCGAGGACCACCAGCGCTGGAAGGCGGACATCGAGGAGACCCAGGGCCACGCGGTGGACTACCCGATGATCGGGGACGACGACCTCGCGGTGGCGAAGCTCTACGACATGATCCATCCGAACGCGCTGGGCGGGAAGGGCCGCACCGCCATGGACAACATGACCGTCCGGTCGGTGTTCGTCGTCGGGCCCGACAAGCGGGTCAGGCTGATCCTCACCTACCCGATGACCACGGGACGGAACTTCGACGAGGTGCTCCGGGTGCTCGACTCGATGCAGCTCACCGCGGCCCACCAGGTGGCTACCCCGGTGAACTGGCAGGACGGCGACGACGTGATCATCGTCCCGGCCGTCTCGAACGAAGCGGCGCGCGAGAAGTACCCGGACGGCTGGAAGGCCCCGAAGCCCTACCTGCGGCTCGTCTCCCAGCCGAACAAGTAGGGGAGCTTCGGGCGCCGCGATCCCGCGGCCCGGGGTTTTCCGTCCTCCAGGTGTGTTATCATTTTGATAACAGAACGGGGGAAGCGATGGCCACCATCAATGTCCGGAGGCTGGACGACGAGGTCGTCGAGCGCCTCAAAGCGCGGGCCGCCGCGAACAAGCGTTCCCTGGAGGGTGAGGTTCGCCACATCCTGGAGACGGTCGCCTGCGATGACGTGCAAGCGCGCTGGGCGGAGTTTCGGGTGGTGTCGGCCGAGTTACGGCGGAAGACGGCGGGCCGGCCCCAGACCCCCGCGGAGGTGCTGATCCGCGAGGACCGCGACTCCGGGCACAGGTTCTGATGGACCTGGTGGTGGACGCGAGCGTCGCGGTGAAGTGGTTCGTAGAGGAAGAGGATGCGAATCGCGCCCTCCTGCTGGCGAACGGGGCCGAGGAGATTCACTGCCCCCATCTCCTGGCGTCCGAAGTGGGCAGCGCCCTCTGGCGCAAGGTTCTTCAAGGGGAGTTGGAGCCCGGTGACGCGAGAACCGGGATGGAGTCCCTTGCGCGATTGCCGATCAACTGGCACGCCGACGAGGCGCTTGGCGCGGATTGCCTGCGGCTGGCGTTCGCCCATGACCGGACCGTGTACGACTCTATGTACCTCGCACTGGCCAATCGGCTGAACGCCCGGCTCGTGACGGCCGACCTCCGGTTCGCGAACGCGCTGGCCGCCACCGATGCGAGTTCGATGGTGTTGAGACTTCGGAACTACCCGGAGGGACTCCTGGAACAGTCCGGCTGACGCCCGCCGAACGCGGGCGCTGCTACTCCACCCGGACCGGATCCCCCGGGTTATAGCTCTGGTACGCGAACCAGTAGGCCATGTGCCCGGGCAGCCGGGCCAGCGTCTCGCCGGCCGGACCGGTGAGGGCGTCCTCGCTGACGCTCCAGAGTTCCCCGCTGCTCTCCACGTGGGCGGGGTCGTCCGCCACGACGCTGAACGTCCGGCCCCCGGACTCGTAGGCGCGCACCGTTTCGAATTCGGCGTTCCCGATGAGGACCACGTCACGCGGCCCCACCCGGTCGTGGACGGTGGCGCCCCCCGCGAAGAGCGAGAGCGCCCAGGCCATCTGGTTCTGGCCGTCCCGGAGGACGTAGATGCGGTCCTTGGGGTCGAGCCGGCGATCCCGGACCACCACCGGAAACATGAGTTCGGGGCTCGCGAAGTACTGCCCGTACGGCTGTCCGGGCCGGTAGTCCCGTTCGAAACCGGTGTCGAGGGAGAGCACCGTGGTGTCGGGATGCGCGGCAAGCCAGTCCTTCCAGCTCGTGATCACCACCGGCAGGACCTTCAGCACGATTTCCGATTCCGTGAGTTCCCCGACCACGGGCTCCCCGGTGAACTGGTTCCAGAGCGACTCGGTCTCCGTGTCGTACATCAGCTTGTTGGACCGGTAGAGCAGCCCCGAGGAGCCGAACACCAGCGGCCTCCGCCGTCCGGGAACGCGGGTATCGAACAGGATCCCCGACCCGCAGAGCGTGCAGTAGGCGAGGGAGACGGGGACGCCGCCGACCACGTCGTTGAACATCTCGTGCCAGTCCAGGATGCGGAGCGGATAGGCGCGGGAGTCGCCGTTGATGCTCACTCCGAAGACCAGCTCGCGGTCGCTGAGGTAGCCAGCTTCCGCTGCGGGAATCTGCTCCGCGTTCACCAGCGCGGGGATGCCGTCCTTCTTGACGCCGCCCCAGACGATCTCCTCGATCCGGATCCGGTGCCGCACGCCGCGGTGGAGGAAGTCCCGGAAATCGGGATCGATGCCGGCGAGGATGTCCGCCTTGAAGGAGACGAAACCCCGGTAGGGACGAACCTCGGTATGTTCCTCCTGCCACTCGGTCCACGCCTTCCAGTCCCGGGGGATGTTCGCCCGGGCGAGGCGCTGGAGGGCGTCCAGCAGCCGTCCGTCTTCGTCGGGCAGCAGTCGAAGCACCGCGATGAACGCCGGGATCACGTCCTTCTGGTCGCGTTCCACGAGGAAACGGAGGGCGCGGGTCCGCTGGGCGCTGTTTCTCGAGAAGAACGCCGATCGCACCATCGCGTCGACGTCAGCGTCCGGAGTCGCGAACCGGTTGCCGAAGGGGTCCTCCCCGAAGGGGTCGCCCGGGTCGGGCGGAGGCTGGGCGGCGAGCGGCGCGGCAAGGGTGAAGAGGAGCACCCCGGCGAGCAGCGCCGGGAGTCGGGTCACTTGGAACATGATGAATCCCCGCCGTCCGGAAGCTCTGAGTCCCGGAATCAAGGCCGCGGAACGGCTATCCGCCATCGTAGCGAAAGCGTGCTCACACTTCCTCCGCGACTGTCCGGAGTCTGTCGAAGATCTGCGCCGCTTCGGGGCCGCCGGCCGGGTGCTCGCGAAGCGCTTCGGCGGCGATGCCCGGATCCCCGGCGAGCGCCGCCCGCACGAACTCGCGTTCGGCAGTCTTCACCCGCCGCAGCAGTTCGCGGGCGGCGCCCGGCAGCGGCGGCTGCGGAATCGGCGCAACCCCGTCCCGGTTGACCAGGCAGGAAACCTCCACGACGTCGTCGGCGGGGAGTTCCGGAACCGCGGGTCCGCCGACGGGGGTGCGGTTCGAGGTGTTCACCACCATCCGCTCCGGCGCCTCCCCGAGCAGCGCCTCGATCGCCTGGAGGCCGATGCGGTCGTACCCGGTGGGACCTTCGCTGGGCCGTCCGCCGTCCGCCGTCCGGGCATCGCCCCGGGACTCGATCTGGAAGTAAGTGGCGTCGCGCTCGCCCACGAACCGCCGATACTCCGAGTGGGCTCGCTGCGCGTCTCCGGCCGTCGCCGCGAGCGCGGCGAAGAGGGTTTCTTCGAGACCGAGAATGGCCGCTCCCCGGGTGGTCCCGGAGGCGCGGGTGCGCTCTGCCGCGCGGTGCGGGTGGAGGTGGAGGAAGACGTACTCCGAAGGAATGGCTCCCGCCATCTCGGAGGTCTCGAAGAGCCCGTCGCGGTGGATCCGGAGCAGGCGGTCCGGATCACCGAACAGGTCTTCGAGGCGGTTTTCCGGGGGGAAGGCGCCCGTCGGGTCCGCTTCTTCGAGAGCGGTCAGCCAGCCGAGGTGGTTGATGCCGGACCAGCCGACCGAGCAGGCGGCGGGATCGAGATAGAGGAGCCCGACAACCCGGTCGGTGAGTTCGGCGGGGGTGTCGCAGATCCCCATCACCTTCAGGGAGGTCTCCTGCAGGAGTGCTTCGGTGACCATCCCGGCGGGGTTCGTGTAGTTGATGAGGGTGGCCTCCGGCGCCTCCCGTTCCACCACGCGGGCGAGGCGGAGCATCGCCGGGATGTTCCGCATGGCGAGTGCGGCGCCCGCCGCTCCCACGGTCTCCTGGCCGAGCACGCCCGCCTCGATGCAGACGCGCTCGTCGTGGGCGCGCGCTTCCTGTCCGCCGGCCCGGATCGCGATGAAGACGAAGCGGCTGTCGCGAACGGCCAACGCTGCGGTCCGGCTCACCCGCACCCGGATGCCCGGCGCGCTCGCCTCGATGATCGGTGCGATCGCCGCGAGGCGTTCCCGGTCCGCGTCGTAGAGGGCGAGTTCCGTGACTCCGAGGCCGCTTTCGGCCAGCGCCCCGGCCAGGAGGGGGGCGCGCAGGCCGCCCCCGCCCAGGAGAGCGACCCTCACGGCCGGCTTGGCGACCAGGGGCGCTTGGGCAGCCCGCCGAGGTGCTGGACGGAGCGCGCCCCGCAGACATTGCCGGCGGTCAACTGCTCCTCGAGCGACCCGCCCCGGAGCCTCCGCGCCAGGAATCCGGCGGCGAAAGCGTCGCCGGCCCCCGTGGTGTCGCGGATGCCGCGCAGCGGGATCGGCGCCGCCACCCGCGTTTCCGGCTGCCCGAAGACTTCCGCGCCGTCCGCCCCCCGCTTTACGATCACGAGGGTGCCGGCGTCGGCCGCCCGCCGCAGAAAACCGCCCGGGCCGTCATACAGGGCCGCCTCCTGACCGTTCACGAACACCCCGGCCGCCTGTTCGAGCAGTTCGGGGAAGCCGTCACGCCGGGGGAGGTCCTGGTCGTAGCCGAAGTCCCAGAAGATCTCGGCCGTCTCTCCTGTCTGCCGCACGGCGATCTGGAGTTCGGACCACGCCGGACAGACCCGGGGCGGCATCGCCATCAGCACCGCGCCGAAGGGCGTGGTGGACCCCGAACGCCGGAGGGCGACGTAGATGCGCTGCTCGAGTTCCTGGTTCATCCCGTTGAACGTCGCGAAACTGCGTTCCGGCCCGAACGAAAGGCAGGCCGTGACGGCGTGCGGCTCGCGCGGTTTGCGGAGATTCCGGTAGCCGATGCCCTCGGTCTCCAGGACCCGGCTGACCCGCGGGGGAAGCGCCGACAGGAGGTCCACGTCAAGGCCCTCCGCCCGCGCCCAGGCGGCCGAGATCAACGCGCCCCCGCCGAAGGTGCGGCGGAACTGGTCGGTGCGGATTTCTTCGCCCGGCCGGGGCAGGCGGGGCAGCTCCGCGAAGATGAGGTCCTCGAACGTTTCCCCGGCGACGAGCAGGCGGGACGCACCGGCGGGCATGGCTGGAGAGGCTACCCGTTCATGGTGCGTCTGCCGCTAGGCTTCCTCCGATGCTCGATCTGGAATGGCGCTCTGGGAGGATCGGCCTCCTCCTCCTTGTCCTTTCCGTGGTTGCCGCTCCCGCGGCGGCTCAGCCGCCGACCTTCCACGACGCGCACTACCACCCCACGGACTACATCCAGCGGGAAACGGCGCTCCCCGAGTTCCTGGGGATGATGGGAGAGGTCGTGGGCCGCGCGGCGCTGATGGGAATTCCCCTCCAGCAGAAGTGGGACTGGTTCGAGTCGGGGGCCCGGGCGCCCGACTATTACCTGCGTTCCGATGCGGCGCTCTACTACTACCCGTTCGTGGACGCGATGGTGGCGCAGGCGGTGCTGGCCTTGCCGCCGGAGCAGCAGGACCGGTTCGATCCCATGATCACCGGGTTCAACCCGACCGACATGTACGCGACGGACCACATCCGGCGCGTGCTGCGCCTCTATCCGGGCGTGTTCTCGGGGATCGGCGAGTTCTCCATCCACAAGGAGGTGGTGTCACCCAAGACGGTGGGACATACCGCGAGCCTTCGCAACCCGGCGCTCGACCGTATCCTCGAGTTCGCGGGGGAGGTCGGGCTCCTGACGCTGATCCACAACGACGTGGACGTGATCCTCCCGCACGAGGGGGAACGGCCGACGCATTTCGACTCCTTTGTGGAAGTGGTCCGGCGGCACCCGGAAACAACGATCCTGTGGGCGCACGCCGGCCTCGGGCGCTTCGTCGAACCGACAGGCGACTACGTGAACCTGCTGGAGGAGATCCTTCGCGACGAAGGCTTGAACCACCTCTACTTCGATCTGTCCTGGGACGTGGTGGCGGAGCAGATGGTGGCGCCGCCGGAGCGGCTTGCCGCCTGGACGGATCTGGTGAACGCCTGGCCTGACCGATTCATCATCGGGTCGGATTCGGTGGTCACGAAGGACGCGGCCTCCTATCGGGGCGCCCTCGAGGCCTGGCGTTCGCTTCTGGACGAACTCGACCCCGAAGCCAGCGAACGGGTCCGGCTCGGTAACTACGTCCGGTTGTTCGACGCGGCGCGGATTCGGGTCCGCGCCTGGGAAGCCGCCCAGACCCGGTACGTACCGCGCCCCAGGTAAGGGGCCCCCACCGGGAGAACCGGCCACCGGCACCGCGGCCTCGTGCGGTGCACGACCCCAGCTTTTCTAGGCCAACCGGACGGGGCCGGGGGCGCGCGAAGCAGCGGCCACCTCTCGCATCAGCTCCTCGACTCCAATGGCCTCGACGTCGTTCTTCAAAGGGAAGCGATCGGATCCCGGGTATGCCACGAAGCGCCGGGCCGGAGCGATGTCCTGGCAGGCATCCCAGAATCCTCGCTCCAGTTTGGGAACCCGACCCCGCTTGACCTCGATCGCCCACCGACCCTCCCCGTGAAGATCGAGAACCAGATCGCATTCGGCCCCGCGGAGGGTGCGGTAGGCCCCGGCCCCCACCAGGGGCGGCGCCGCGCGCAAGAGGTTCTCGACGACAAACCCCTCCCAGCTCGGCCCCGCGATGGGGTGTCCGAGGAGGTCGTCGAGCGTGCGGATGTTCAGGAGCGCGTGGACCAGACCGCTGTCACGAATGATGATTCCGGGGGCCTTCCGCATGCGCTTCCCGACGCTTGAGGTCCAGGGCTCGATCCTGCGGACGAGCAACAGATCGACGAAGAGGTCGAGGTAACGCGCTACGGTCGCCTCCCGGACGCCGAGTCCGGATGCGAGCGCCGCGCGGTTGACCGGTCCCCCTTGCTGGTGAGCCAACATGGTGAGGAAGCGCCGGAGGGTTTCCATCGGGAGGGGGCGGGTATGGAACTCCGGAATGTCGCGGCCGATGATGGTCGCGATCATGTCCTGGCGCACTTCGAAGCTCGTTTCGTCGTCGGGCGCCAGATAGCTGGTGGGGAACCCTCCACGAAGCCAGAGCCGGTCGAGTTCGCCTTCGCTCTCGACCTCCAGGGGGTCGAAGGGAGCGAGAGAAACGATCGCGATGCGTCCGGTGAGCGTCTCGGCGGACTGGCGAAGCAGGCGCATCGACGCGGAACCCAGGATGAGGAAGCGCCCGTGGGCGACATTTCGGCGCCGGCCCTCGTCGATGAGGCTCCGAAGGGCAAGGAAGAGTTCGGGAGTCCGATGAATCTCGTCCAGGACCACGAGCCGCCCTTCGTGGCGGGCGAGGAAGCCCCGCCGGGCCCCCCGCCCGCCGTTGGGGGGGGGCGGGGAGGCCGGGGGGGGCGGGGAGCCGCGCCACATCCAGCGGATCCGTGAGGTCCAGATAGATCGCGTCGGTGTCGTCCGCGATCCGGCGGGCGAGGGTGGTCTTGCCGCACTGGCGAGGACCCAGGAGCGCTACCGCCGGCTGACGGTCAAGGGCACGGAGGACGGCCTGTTGCGTTCTTCGGGCAATCATTAGCGTAAAAATAATATATGACTAATCGATTTGCGACTTTAATAAAGAAGAAAAGTGACGATTGCGCGGGATTGGTTGGCCTCGTGGTGGCAATGCGTCCCTGATGCGAATGCGGGCATGCTGGCCATCCGCGGCGGTCCTACACTTGTGCACCATGCAGACGTTCCGGGGTTGGCGCGTTTTCGCAACCGCGCTGTTGATCCTTCCGCTCGTCGGCGCCGCGGTCGCGCAGCCCACCGGGCCGGGGCAGGGACGGGCGGCAACGGCCTGGCACTGGATTCAGAAGCTCCAGACCACGGGATCGGTGCTCCATGTCACTGCGCACCCCGACGACGAGAACGGGGCGCTTCTGGCGCTCCTCAGCCGGGGGCACGGCGTCCGGACCGCGCTCCTGAGCATCACCCGGGGTGAAGCGGGGGCGAACGCCATCGGGCCGGAGCTGTTCGACGGGCTCGGCCTGATCCGGGCCGCCGAACTGGAGGTTGCCGGGAACTGGTACGGGCTCGACCGGATCTACCACACGCCGCTCGCCGATTACGGCTACTCGAAGAATCTCGAGGAGGCGCTCCGGTCGTGGGACGAGGAGTCGGCGGCTGCCGACGTCGTGGAGGTCATCCGGCGGGAGCGGCCGATGGTCATTCTCGCCCGCTTCACCGGGGATCCGCGGGACGGCCACGGCCAGCACCAGTTCGCGGGGCGGATGGCGGCGCGGGGTTTCGACGGCGCGCCGGACATGGGCGCCTTCCCGGCCCGGGAGGGACGGAGGCCGCATCTCCCGCTCGCGTTCTTCCAGCGGGCCCGGGATGAAGAGGGAGCCTCCGAGATCGATGTCTCGGGATCGCGGCCCTGGCTCTCGCACTCGTTCGCCGAGTTGAACGCGGTGGGGCTGTCCTACCAGCGATCGCAGACTCGCGGGGTCGTTCGGCCGGTTTCCGGACGGCGAACCGCGCGGTTGATGCGCGCCGACGGGGATCCGGGCGCCGAACGCGACCTCCTCGCCATGCTGAGTCCGGAGCGGGCTTCGCTCTCCGCGCGTTTCGGTCCGGTGGTTCCGGGTCGCCTGATGGCGGTGCTGGAGCGGCTCGACGAGCAATTCCGGGGGGTTGCCGCCCGCTTCGACTGGGGCGGCCCCGAACCAAGCCTCCCCCGGGCCCGCGCGGCGCCGCCGCGCCGAGCATCCCCGGCGACTGCCCCCCGTCTTCCACTGGAGCGCCCCGGAATCAAGCCTCCCGCGGCTCGGTGCGGCGCTCGCCGAGATGCGGGAACTGCTCTCCGAGCGTTCGCCGTCCGGGTTCTTCGATGTCCGCCACGAGCTCGAGCGGAAGGAGGAACAGCTCGTCGCCGCGATCCGGGCGGCGGCGGGAGTCTCGTTCGAGGCCGTGGCCACCGAGCCGTCCGCCGACTCCGATGCCTCTCCTTTCGCGCCGCCCCCGGCGTTCGGCCCGGTCGTGCCCGGCCAGCGGTTCGAGGTGCGGGTGAACGCCGAGGTACTGGCTCCCGCGCGCGTGGCCGGCGTTGCCGTCGAAGTTCCCGGCGAAGTCGAACCCGGTGACGTGGAGGGAGCAACCCACCGGTTCGTCGCGACCCTGGCCGCGGACGCCCCGGTGCTCAGTCCCCACGTCGAGCGTTCCGGACTCGGCGAGAGCCGGTACCGGGCGAACGGCGACTGGACGCGCGGTGCGCCCCCGCCGGCGATGACGGCAACGCTCGACCTGGAGATTCCCGCGGGCGACGGGGGAGAGACCGTCACGGTCCCGCTCGCTGCCGCCGTGGAGCGCTTCGAGCCCAATCTCCCCTACGGCTACGAGCGCCGCGAACTGGAGATCCTGCCGCCGGTCTCGGTCGCCTTCGATCCCGGTTTCGCCGCCTTTCCCGCGGGAGCGGACGGCGCCGCGTTCGAAGCCAATGTCATGGTCACCGGAAACCAGCCCGGCGAGTTTCGGGTCGCCCTCCGCTTGCCGGAGGGCTTCCGGGCGCACCCGGCGGATGCCGCCGTCGCCTTCGACCGCGCCGGCGAGGAGTCGGGCGTCCGCTTCACCGTCCACGCCGATGGGATGGCGGCGGGCGCCTACGAGATCACCGCGGCCCTGGACACGGGTTCCGGCGAGCCGGCGCCCGCAATCGGCTACCAGCGGATCGCCCACCGGGACCTGCCGCTCCGCTATCTGGTGCGGCCGGCGGCGCTGAGGGTCGCCGGAGTCGAACTGGCGATGCCGGACGGGCTCCGGGTGGGCTACGTCGTCGGAGCGGGCGACGAGGTGCCGGCGGGCATTGAGGCCCTCGGAGCCGAGGTGACGCTGCTCGACGAAGCCGGTCTCCTGAACTCGGACCTGAGCGGCTACGACGCGGTGGTCACCGGAACGCGGGCCTACGCGGTCCGCCCCGACCTGCTCCGGGCCAACCGGCGCCTCCTCGACTACGCGCGGGGTGGGGGGCATCTGGTCGTGCTCTACAACACGAACGAGCTGATCCCGAACGAGCACGCGCCGTATCCCGGCGCACTTCCCCGGCGGTCCGAGGAGGTGTCCGAGGAGGACAGCCCGTTCACGATCCTGGCGCCGGACCACCCGCTTCTCACCTGGCCGCACCGGATCGGCCCCGCCGACTTCGAGGGATGGGTGGAGCAGCGGGGCTCCAAGTTCTGGAGTGCGTGGGATGAGGCGTACACCGCGCTCTTCGAGACGCAGGACACCGGACAGGACCCCCAGCGGGGCGGGGCGCTCACCGCCGACGTCGGGGACGGGCGCTACACCTACTTCGCCTATGCCCTCCACCGGCAGCTTCCGGAGGGCGTGCCGGGCGCGTTCCGCCTGCTCGGCAACCTGATCGCCGCGTCGCGGAGACCGCGGTAACCAGTCTTCGAGCGACTACGCACTCGGAATCACGCTATAGTGCGTGAATCTGAATGGGATTCCGGAGGGTCAATGCAGATTCAAGAGTTCGTCCGAGACGACCTCTTTTCCCCGAGCCTCGTTGCACGGGCGCTTCGAACCACCCAGGCGGAGATCGCCGACACCCTCGGCCTGCCACGTGAGGCCTTGTCCCGCAAAACACGGGTGGGGGCGGCGAAGACGCAGCTCCGGCTGCGCCAGATGCTGGAGATCCTCCGCCGGGTTTCGGACTACAGCGGTTCCGCGCTGTACGCCTACGCCTGGTACCGCTCGGAGCCGCTGCCCGGATTTGGTGGGATGACTCCCGTGGAACTCGTTCGGGAAGGCCACGCTGACTGGGTCCACAACTACCTCAGCGAGATGATGGACGGCGGGTACGCCTGATATCTCGCTACGTTGGGGTCTTGTCCGATGCGATTCCGGGGCGTGGTGTACCGGGCCCACCTCCCCGAGCGGGCTCTTGCGGATCCGCTGTCCGGAATGGGGGCAGCCCTCTACGGCGGAAGGTTCAACCGAAAGGGGGTCCCGGCGTTCTACACGTCCTTGTCGCTGGCGGGTGCGGTCCGGGAAGTCAGTCGAGCCGGGTTTCCGATCCAGCCGGTACTGCTCGCCGCTTACGAAGTCGATTGCAGCCCGATCCTTGATGCCACGCGCCCGGAACCGATGGCCCGGGAGGGCGTCCGGGCCGAGGACCTTGATCCGCCCGACTGGAGACGTGATCGGGACCGAGGCAGAATCCCCGCCTGCTGGGCGGTAGCCGACCGCCTGATTGCCCGGGGCTACGCCGGAATGCTGGTCCCGGCCTTCTTCCGCGGAGCAGGCCCCGACGACCGCAACCTCGTCCTGTGGACGTGGGGTGATTCGCTTCCGAGCAGGATCCAGCTCATAGACGCTGAAGGACGCCTCACGCCGAAATGACCACTGAAGCGAGCGCCCCGCTCGTTCGCCGTATCCGCCGGCCGGACTGGCCGGAGGAACGCGAGGTGGTGCTGGTCGGGACCGCCCACATCTCCCCGGATTCGCTCCGGCTCGTGCGCGAGACCATCGAGCGCGAGCAACCGGACGGGGTGTGCATCGAGCTGGATGACGCCCGCTACGAAGCGCTCATGGATCCGGCAGCCATCGAGCGGCTCGATCTCAAGCAGGTCGTCCGGGACCGGAAGCTCCTGCCGCTGCTCGCCAGCGTGGCGCTCGGCGCCTGGCAGGCGCGGATGGGGCTCCGGCTCGGGGTGGAGCCGGGTGCCGAACTCCGGGAAGCGGCGAAGACCGCCGAAGGGGTGGGGGCGGAGGTCCACCTGGTGGACCGCCAGGTGCGGGTCACTCTGCTTCGGGTCTGGCGGCGGGCCCAGCTCCTGGCGGAAGGGACAGTTCTGGCGGGGGGGGCTGGTGGCTGATGTCCACGTGTTGTGCCGCCAGGTGCGGGTCACTCTTCTTCGGGTCGGGCGGCGGGCCAGCTTCTGGCAGAAGGTCAAGCTGCTGGCGGGGGGGCTGGAGTCGGGCGGCGCCGACGAACCCACGAAGGAGGACATCGAGGAGCTGCTCTCCGGGGATGTCGTCTCGCGGCTCGTCAGCGAGCTGGGAGAAGCGTTCCCGACGCTCAAGGAAGTGGTTATTGACGAGCGGGACACCTGGATCGGGGAGGCGGTGAAGGCGGTTCCGGGCGGGCGGCTGGTGGTCGTGATCGGGGCGGGGCATCTCGAAGGCGTGGAGCGGACGCTGCTCCAGCCGGAAGAGGTCTCCACCGCGCCGCTCGCCGAGGTGCCGCCCCCCGGCAGGGTTGGCCGGATCATCGGGCTCGCAATCCCGGTGGTGATCCTTGGAGCCCTCGGCTGGACCTGGGCGGTGCGGGGGGCCGAAGCCGCCTCCGAGGGAGCGATCTTCTGGATTGCGGTGAACTCGATTCCGGCGGCGTTTGGTGCGGTACTCGCGCTGGCGCATCCGCTGACCGTGCTCGCCGCCTTCCTGTCCGCGCCCTTCACCAGCCTGACGCCGGTGATAGGGACGGGTTACGTCACCGCGTTCGTGCAGGCCTGGGTGCGGCCGCCGCGGGTGTTCGAACTGCGCGAGTTGAAGGCGGACGCACTGGTCCCCCGGCGTTGGTTCCGCAACCGGGCGCTCAAGATCGCGCTGGCGCTGGTCCTTCCGACGATCGGCAGCATCATCGGGACGTTCGTGGGCGGGTCGAGGCTGATCAGCGGGGCGTTCGGCGGGTAAGAGCGGCTCCTCTTTCGCGCGGGGCGGCACTCCGCTGTCGCGCGTCAATCAGGGTGAGACGTCAGCGGCAATCAAGGTGAGACTGGATCGTGGGAAGTTGGCGGGAGGGATGATGGCGTTGCGGGAGTCGGAACGCAAGGGTGATGAGGAGGGAGAGACGGGGTCTCGGAGGGGCGGACAGAGCTTGCCCCGCGGGTGCGGAGTTCCGCACCGGGGTGGCGCCTCGGGACTGGGTTGAGGGGTTGTTGGCTGGTTGGTTCAGTCGGAGGTTGGCTGGGCTTGTTGTCGGTTGATGGCGGCGCGCCGGCGATAGCTTTCGACGTTCATTTCGAGGATGGTGGCGTGGTGGACGAGGCGATCCACGGCGGCGACGGCGGTGGTTTCGTCGGGGAAGACGCG
>MKWU01004799.1_pt1 | contig 15477 bp, 10 predicted proteins | sample 809101 | NCBI WGS metagenome assembly MKWU01 (sample SAMN05860141, study PRJNA318959) | sponge metagenome | host: Aplysina aerophoba | place: Slovenia: Piran, Adriatic Sea, Gulf of Piran | collected 2013-05-07 | reverse complement strand
TCTCGGAAGTTTTCGGACTTCGACAGGCGCGGTCGGTCGAGGCCGAGGAAGTCATTGAGGCGGCCCAGGCATACATGCGCGGCGATACGCATCAATGCCCGGAGAACCTCCGGGAACCCGAGCGGATCCACCAGGAACTTCAGCGCGTGCGGGCCGGGCACGATCCGTTCTGGTCGCGCTGGGTCGTATGGGCGGAGCGCCAGGGCGGCGGAGAATGATCCGTTTCGAGCGCGTTCCGGAGCCGGCGGACTTCGACCGGCGGGCCAGGGTGCCGGGCAATCAATGGCTCGCCGACTATCCGGACAGCACGCGCCCGAGGGATTTCTGGAGGCCCTTCGAGGGAATGCTGGCCGACGGCTTTCGGAATCTCTGCGCGTACTCGGCGATGTACGACCCGGTCGGAACAGTGGGCCACATCGTAAGCGTCGATGAAGACCGTTCGAAGGCCAATGAGCGGGAGAACTACCGCTACTGTCCGGCATGGATCAATTCGAGCAAGGGCAAAGTACCGGCAGGCGATCTTCTCGATCCGCATGAAATTTAGGACGATTGGTTCGAACTTCTTCTGCCGTCCTTGCTACTACGGGTCTTGGATGCCGTTCCCGAGGAGTTTTGCGAACGCGCCGAGTATGTATTGATCCGGCTCCATCTGCGAAACGACGAGCGGGTCATGCGGCAGCGCGAAGTGTGGTACCAGATGTATCAGCGCGGTGAGCTGACCCGGGACCTGCTTGAAAGGATGGCGCCGCTGATTGCGGCTGCAATTTATCGGCTGCGAACCGCAGCGCAACCCGGGTATGACCAGCGACATAAAATAAAGCAATTGGCCGTTCCCGCGTTCACGGTATTTGGGGAATCCCGGCACGATTGCGCAGTCCGCGCGGCGCGCGCTCCGGGCAATCGTTCACGGCAGCGTCCAGGGCATCGGCGGAAGTCGGATAACACGGATCGTCATCGCTGGACCGAACGCTTGCCGATAATCACGCCATTGTTCCTGTGGAAGCGAGAGAGTGCGCAAATCCGCGTACATTATTTTGACCGCCATTGTCAGAAAAATATTCACTTCCCATATTGTCTCATTTCGAATATCTTCAAAATATGAATCGTGAACAAGCAGTAAGCATGTTAGCCTCATTAGCGCATGAAACGCGGCTGGACGTGTTTCTGCTGTTGATTGAGGCGGGCGATGAGGGAATTACGGCGGGCGGGATCGCTGAACGCCTGAATGTGGTCCCGTCTTCCCTGACGCATCACCTGAACGAACTCAAAGCGACCGGCATGGTCGATTGCGTTCGAAACCACAGGCAAATGATCTATACCGCCCGCATTCCGGCGATGAAGGACTTGATTTCTTTTCTAACCAGAAATTGCTGTGGCGGTCGACCGGAACTGTGCTCTCCCCAGTGGAGTGGCGATGAGAGGATTGAAGCTTTGAGCGGCGTAATGGGAGATCGTGTTTTCAATGTTCTTTTCTTGTGCACAGGGAACTCGGCGCGAAGCATTATCGCCGAATGCATCCTCAACCGTTTGGCCCCTGAGAAATTCAGAGCCTACAGCGCGGGGAGCCAGCCTTCGGGCCGCGTTCATCCATGCACACTGGATCTGTTGTCCAACTTGAGCTTTGAAACCAGCGATCTTCGCTCAAAGAGTTGGGATGAGTTCGCGGCTGAGGGCGCCCCCAAAATGGATTTCATCTTCACGGTCTGCGACAACGCCGCAAACGAAATGCGCCCAGTGTGGTCTGGCCAACCGATGAGTGCCCATTGGGGAGTTCCCGACCCCGCGCGATCGACAGGCAATGATGCCGAAATCGCGGCTGTCTTTAACGACACATACCGGATGCTTAACCAACGAATATCAATTTATGCCAATTTGCCAATCGCCTCCTTGGACAAGATGTCCTTGCAGCAGCGGCTGGATGAAATCGGCAAGGATTTATAAATGACCGCGCAATATGAAATCACCGCCAAGAAGGCGGAAGGGGCGGAGCTGGGAACCTTCGAGCGTTATCTTACGGCCTGGGTCGCGCTCTGCATCGTCGCGGGGGTCGCCTTGGGCCATTTCTTCCCGGCCCCCCTCCAAATCATCGGAAAAGCCGAAATCGCGAACGTCAACATGCCCGTTGCGGTGCTCATCTGGCTGATGATCATCCCCATGCTGCTGAAGATTGATTTCCGTGCATTGCACCACGTTAAAGAGCACTGGCGCGGTGTCGGCGTAACCCTGTTCATCAACTGGGCCGTGAAGCCGTTTTCCATGGCGGCCCTGGGAATGCTGTTCATCGGCTATCTGTTCCGGGACATGCTGCCTGCCGATCAGATCGATTCCTATATTGCCGGACTGATCATCCTCGCCGCCGCGCCCTGCACCGCTATGGTTTTCGTGTGGAGCAACCTTTCGGATGGCGAGCCGCATTTCACGCTGACCCAGGTGGCGTTGAACGACACCATAATGGTGTTCGCCTTCGCGCCGATTGTCGGGCTTTTGCTGGGACTTTCGTCCATCATCGTCCCCTGGGATACGCTGTTGATCTCCGTGTTGGCGTTCATCGTCGTTCCGGTGATCGTGTCTCAAATTTTGCGTGCGTATCTCTTAAAGAGCGGTGGCGAACCCGCCCTAGCCAAGGTCTTGGCGGCAACGCACCCCGTTTCGCTTTTGGCGCTTCTGGCGACACTCGTCCTTCTGTTCGGATTCCAAGGCGAACAGATTTTGGCCCAGCCCCTGGTCATCGTGTTGCTGGCCGTGCCGATATTGATCCAGGTCTATTTCAACTCGGGCTTGGCCTATTTCCTGAACCGTCAGTTCGGCGTCGCCCACTGCGTCGCCGCGCCATCGGCTCTGATCGGGGCGAGCAACTTCTTTGAACTCGCCGTGGCGACGGCCATCGGCCTGTTCGGTTTCGATTCCGGCGCGGCCTTGGCAACGGTTGTCGGGGTCCTCGTCGAGGTGCCGGTAATGCTGTCCGTGGTCCGCATCGTTAACAAAACGAAGAATTGGTACGAGAGGAAAGCTGCCTCATGACCATTCGTGTCGCATCAACGGATTTGGGCGCATGTGACGCCTGGCGCTGCGGGCGGCTTGGGACTGGCCGGAATTCGAGATCGTTCACGTCAACGAGATCAAGAGCGGTGCCAACTGCGCCGGACATCTGACCGAGTTCGACACGATACATGGGCAGTGGAACCATGACGTTGTCGCAGAGGAAAACGCCCTTGTCATCGACGGCAAGAAAGTTGGGTGTTCTGAATATGCGAAGACCCAAGATATTCCCTAGGGCGGTCTCGGCGTAGATATCGTCATCGAAAGCACCGGAAAATTCAAAAGCGGTGATGCCGTACGCCCCCATTTGGACAATGGCGCAAAGAAGGTGATTGTCGCCTACTCGGACCATGACAAAGTGGCGCTAAACGTCGGATTTTATTACATGGCTAGTGCCATCGGACGCCTCGGCGGTACATTGTTGTCTGGCCTCGTCTATCAGGCCGGGGGCTCGTTGCCTGCCTTTGGATGTCAGGTGGTTTGATTTTGGCAGCCGTGCTGTTGACCTTGCCATTGGATCATCGCCCACAGGTTTCCTCGGGCCATAAGGCATAAATAGAGGTGGTGCGAGAAACCGCCTTCAAATCTCCCTCGCGAACCAGCGGATCCGCCCGATGATGTTGACTTCGTCCGCCGTCCGTTCGTAGGCGCTGTTGAAGGTGTTGTCCGAGATTATCCGAACCTTGGGCGGATCATTGTCGGAGATGTTCTCGAGCCGCTCGGCGACGATCCCCATTCCGTCGAACAGGACAAAGATACCTGGCGGGGCGGGAGGCTTCCGCGACAGATCGACGAGCACGATGTCGCCGGAATGCAGGGCTCTTTGGATTGGAGAAGAGGCGGCAGATAGGTGAACCTTGGCAATAGTAATGCTAGGATCGTCGAGTAGAACGGTAAGAGATTGAGGGGATAGGCACTCAACCCACGCGTTCCTTCTTCCGATCAAGGAGCCGCTAACGCGACGGATTCGGTTGATCGGCCATACTTGATGATTGGATTCGTTAAGGGACGCAGGGAGGCCCAAGTAGTAAACGTTTTCTCGTTCGATAAAATCCTCGGCAAGGTAGAGTTCGTATCCTTCCATAGTCCTGAGGACATCGATGTGACGTTCCGTCAATTCCTGAAAGGCAAAAACGTCAGTTCGACGGTCGGAAACGAAAAACTCGAAAGCGTCGAGGTGATCGTTCAAATGCCGGACATTCCAGCTGATGAGTTTCATGGCCTGCAGTTTAGCTTGAACCGGGAATTGAGACATCGATGACGAGAATTCGTATTTTGCGCCTCTCGTCGGCGGACAGGGTCGACACCAAGCGATTTTCTAGCTTGAGCGAACTAAGTGGTAGCGAACCCGTCTCCGGCGGCGTGGGCCGGCAACGCTCCGTGTTTCCGAACCATAATACAAGATAGATGCCATGTCCTTCCGTTCGCGGGTCGACGGTATAACGGGCAATCAACTGCGATCGCACTGCACTCCAGAGATCACGATGGCAGCTTCTCTTGATTTCCACGGGAATATTGAAACCAGCACAAGAAACACGAATGTCGGCCCGCTTGTTGTTTGCGTAGCGCACTTCCGACTCAACTTCGATACTGAGGCGCATCAACCTGCTCCGCAGATCCGATAACAGCGCATCTCGGCACGCGTTTTCCGGGCGGGGATGCTGTGGGCGGCCGTGCTGATCTACATTCCAATATTGCCTCCAGTCGGAGGTGTTGCCGTCGCGAATGGTGCGTGCAATCTCGTTCAGGTGATCCAGGATCATTGCCGCGAGGTCGGCCACGTTAGCAGGTGCGCCGCTAGCGAGGGTTTCAAGAACCTGATCGATGTCACCATAGGCGAACTCGGCTTCGCGACGGGCCGCTTCTTGTCGGTACGCGGCATCCATGAGAAGGGAACGCCAGGGAAGCAGATCGTCGTCGGACGATAACGCCTCAAGCGCTTGCGAAGCACCTTCCGTCGTGATGCTTGCCAGTTGTTCTATGCAGTATCGGACTCGATCGGCCGCATTCATTTCCGGCATTACAATGACGCCTTCATCCGCGTCGTCGCCAAGAGAGTATGGCCGGCAGGAGGCGCCGATGAGTCGGATCAGAAGTCGAAGCGCGGGCGCGCTCTGCCGATGCTTCAGATCGGGTGAAATGCCGAACTGCCCGGCCACCGCGTCCGCCAGGAAACGAATGCGGCGTTCCTTGCCAGCGGCATACGATTCCAGCCGATCGACGTAAGTATCCGGTGCGATGCACAAACCCGCGACTAGCCAGTGGACGCGCTGCGCCACGCTCATTCGGTGATCAGCGTGCTTCTCGTCGATCAATGCCCGAAGCTGGTCAACGTCACAGTGGCGCCTAGCGGCGAGCAGCAGGTGGTTCAGGTTCGACAACTGCCCGGATGCGCAACGCACGGGGAATTGCCTGAGTAGAGGCATCGTGGCTAGGCGGGCAACGCGGGCATGGTCCGGAGAATGTGCCAATTTTTGGATCCCCGCGGGAGATTCCACACCCCTGCGCAGTTTCGATAGAACGGAACGTACGAGCACATCGGCGGCGACCTCGGGGCGGTTGGAAAGCGTCCAGGCGAACCAGCGCGGCGGACGGTCGGCAGAATGCCGCGCAGTGGGCCACATAGGCACAGTGTAGTGAATTGCCAGAGCAAGCTGCAAGCGCCGGTGATCTATGTCGATCTCGCCGGATGGCGCAGTTTTCGCCATTTCCTCCAAGCCCGCCATGAATGGCAGCGCGAGATAGTCTGTCTGATTCGTGATTCCGAGGCGTATGACCTTCGTGTCCGAAGGCAAGTCATTCCGGTCGATGGTCTTGCGAAACCCGGACAGAACGGCATCGACCAAGCCTTCGTCACCGGCCAGGAGAGCGTTCAGTCTGCCTCTCGGTGAATCGCCCCGAACGTTGAGGTATCCACCGAAATAGACCGTGGCGAGTTCGTGCAGAAGCTGGGGCCTTGCCATGTTTCCGCGCAGCTCGTCCTCGTACGGCTTAATGTGGTCGTGCCAGTCCGGTCGCCCGGCCCGTGACCGCGCCTGCTCGCGGGGGCTGGAGATGTCCCTGTCGGAAGTTGGGGCTTCAAGCTCAGCCATTTTCCTGTCAAATGCGTCGTTGAGAGGGGAGAAACCGGCCAGGAGTTTCGATACAGCCTCGCGGGAAAGGCCCTCATCGAAACGGCTGAAATGCAGGCACTCCGCAACTTCGGCCATCAGCCACTCGGCGGTGATCCGGTTCTTGGCGGCGACCGCCTGGTCGAGGCACCACAGTCCGAAATCCCGGGGCCGCGCGACCCCTAAGAGCCTGCCATCCTCTTCTTCGCGCATGCAGTTGTAGAACCAGTAGGATTCGGTGCAGTCAGGTCGGTCGCCGCAACGCTGCAGGCTCATCTCCAGCAGGGTCTTCCACGAGGCAGGGTGGCTTTCAAGCCATCTGTGAATCTCCCGTGATTCCTCGCGGCCGATATCTGGATCGTACATCCAGTCGCCTGTCTTGGCGGAGGGTTCCAACCAATGGAACAAGCGGGTCAAGTCCACCTCATCGCCGGTTAGCCGAAGAAACCGGGCCAACAGGTTCGTGGGCAGCCAGCGAATGAAGAAAGCGGGAAGTCCGTGCGCCCTCTCATCTGCGAACAATTTGTCGTAGCGTTCGACGATCAGGTCGAGAAGCACGGCGAGTTGGCTTCTGGTCGATCTCGTTGGAAGTTGCCAAGACCAGAAATACTGGTATTCGGAGCTGTAGTTGGGTCTTTGCGGTACCCTGAGATATTGTATGACCTCTGTTTCCGATATCGCTTCAGGATAAATCGTGGACAGCAGACAGCCGAGCAGATCGTCGTCGGAATCTGGCACCCTGTCGGCATAAACGTCAGCGGTCAGCTCTTTCAGCTCTGTGAGAGCCTGGGTGTCATTCCGGCGGTGCCGCACGAACACGTCTATGGCGCGATCCCGAATCCTCGGCCACCTTGTGCCATCGCGGATTAGTTCCTTCAGCGGATCCGCGAGCTTTGGAAGTGGCTCGCCATGCCGAATGGCTTCGAGCAGGATAACGATGAAGGATTGCCAGGAGTCCTCCCGCGCGGGAGAGGTCAGGATTTCGCGAACGTGGTTCTCCATGTCGGAGGAGACAAGGTCGCCGAGCCGTGAATCCAGCTGGAGCGTAGTGATCAGGCGGGGGTTTGCAGCAGTCTGCCGTTCGATGCCATCCAGAAGCAGGCGTTTTTCTTCCGGCGAGAAGTGTTCGGCGTCTCCGTAAAGTACGGTGCCAAGAGGATCGCGCGCGATCAGCTCCGCTCGGCTGGATTTGCTGTGTGCCGCGAGCCATGCGGAAAGGCCGCGCAGTTCGGAGACCACTATGCCGTCGTAACCGGAGATTAGAGCGAGAATGCGCCCGATCGGCAGCCCGTTCTCGATAAGAGCGGCCAAGTACCTGGCGGCGAGAAATTCTGCAACTTGCCGATGAACGGGAACCGTCCGACGCTCTGCGGGATATTCGAACAGCTTGGATTCCAGGCTGCGGCGAAGAATCTGCCGCTCTGTTCCCTGTAGCCGATCAAGCCCGAGGAAATGCTGATCGCTCTCCGCGCCCGGCAGCGCGTACCCCGCGGCACCAGCCAGAAGCTGCACTGCGCACAGCTTCCCGCTGGCCTCGATCAGATCAGTGATACCGCCAAGATCCGGACCCGCTATGCGATGCTCGTCATTGTGCTCTGCAAGCAGGGTTCGGCATGCCATATCGAATGCCTGAGTCCTGGTCTCGGGCCAGACCCCGGCGGCTCCGACCGCAACTGCGAGCATTTTGAGGCTCTGAGGATTGGCCAGTAATCCATCAAGGCCCTTCCCTTGGGCCGCCGCGACGAACTTCTCCGGATCTTCGATTCCAAGAACACCGCACAGAATTTGGCAGATATCTTGATCGGACAAGGGATCAAGGCGGAGCACCTTGACGGTTCCACTGGGCGATACCGTCTCGAGATGATCCCTGTCGTTCGCCCCGAACCAATCGGCCTCGCGACACGACAGGCGAAAAGGGGGACGCCCCATTCGGTCGAGTTTGGCACGGATATTATCCAATGGCGTGCGCCCGTCGGCTGTTCCGGCCCGTGTCTCGTCCAGCCCATCGATAAAGAGAGTCGTATCGTGCCACTCGGGTCTGTTGTCGAAGGTCAGGAAATCGCGCGCGGTGACGCGATGCCCGCCCTGGCGTATCGCCAGATGTTTGAAAATGGTGGTCTTGCCGGAGCCTGGTGGGCCAAGCAGCACGTAGGCCGCCTCGTCCTTCCAGCATTCGACTGGTCGGGATGGAATCTCCGAAGGGCCGCGGGAGTCGCGCCCGCCGATGGCGCGGCATGTCCGTCGAGCGATGGACGTCATGGGTTGTCGAACCATTCCCGGGCCGGTGTCGATAGAAATTCGGAAAGGGCAATGCCTCCCTCGCCGACAACAACGGCTGCCTGGACGTCGAAGCGCTCCGCAAATCGTTCGAGCCCGCTTGTCCGTACTCTGCGCGCGCCGCTCTTCACTTCAAAGGCTACGAGTCTTCGACCTCGTGTCAGAACGAAATCCACTTCGGAGCCGTTCTCGCGCCAGTAGTACAGGCGTTGTTCCGGTGTGCCCGTGTTGAACAGGTGCGCGCCCACTGCGCTTTCGACAAGGCGTCCCCAATAGCTCCGGTCCGCTTTCGCTTCCTCAAACGTATATCCCGAGGCAACCGCCATGAGCGCGGTGTTGAAAACATTGAGCTTGGGACTGGAGGATCTCCGTCGATGGGCCCCGCCGTCGTATTTGGGAAGGCCAGTAATCAGACCGGCGTTCGACAGGAGGTCCAGATACCGTGCGAGGGTCGTCGTATTGCCGGCGTCCTGAAGCTGGCCGAGCATCCTGTTGAAAGAAAGGATCTGCCCGGAATACTCGGCGCCGAGCTGGAACAGCCGTTTTAGCAGCGCGGGTTTGTCCACCCGCTGCATGGCGAGAATATCTCGCTCGATATTGGGCTCGACCAACGCCTCGGCGATGTACGCACGCCATCGACTTTGCTCCGGGATGAGAGGGGCGCTTCCCGGATACCCCCCGAAATAGACGAAGCGCTGGAGATCGAACCCGAACGCCGCCGACATTTCGGCGAACGACCAATGCATCAGGCGGACGGTCTCAAATCTGCCGGCCAGGCTCTCACTCAGCCCCTGCTGCATGAGCATCGGCGCGGAGATAAGTAGAATGACGTGCAGGGGCCGATCAAGTCGCCGGTCGGCGTCCCATAGCCCCTTGACCGTCTCCGACCAGTTCGGGATTCTCTGAATCTCGTCGATCGCCAGGACAAAGCCCCGATCCGAACCTTCGGCCTCCACCCGTGCCTGTTCCCACTGCAGGACCAGCCATCGCGCGTCTCTTGGGCCGTCGAGCAGGGCCGATTGCTGTTCCGCGAATTCAGGCTGAGAACCGCCCAAGACAGGAATTGGGGGGAGGATCGCAGTATTCGGTTCATCGACAGACACATACCGAGAAGGCCCGTCCAGCCGTCCAAGGACTTGGTGAACCAGTGTGGTTTTGCCCGTTTGACGCGGACCGGTCACGATGGCGAGCCGCCAAGGCTTCTCGCGCAGGCGGTCGAATAGCGTGGAAATCTGGGATCGTTCGTAGGCTGCCATCAGGGCATTCTATTGTATTGAGTAAAAATACTCAAGAGAGCCGAGTGTCTTGCAGTAATTCTCATTGCCGACGTCGTGATCGGTGGCGAACGCGTTGTGGTATCGCCGCCCGCCGGACGGCGAGGCGACGGTGATCTCGAATCAGTTGACCTTCAAGGCATCCTCGCCGTCCCTGATCGGCACGCCGCTCATCCACCGGTAGAAGCAATGGACCTTTTTCCGGCCCCTGCCGTTGACGGTGCGCAGCGAGTCGACCTCAACTTCTTTAATATACTCGTATAGCGCGGCGTGCGATTTCGGCTTGCAGGTGAACAGGAAGCTGCCGCCGGCCTCCAGGACCGCCTCGCAGCAGTACGGGTCGTCGCCGAGATAGACGGGCCGGAACCCCTCCGCCGCCGGGCCGACTCGCTTAAGCCGCCGCTTGGCGGCCTTGATTTCGCAGTCCTGCTTTTCGTCGCCGTCCCGGGGCCGGATGAACTACTGCGGCAGCGGCAGCAGGTGGTTCGTTCACGGCGCGACGATACTTGCTCCGAGCATGGCGTGGAAGGTCTCGACCCTGCCGTTCGAATGAAATAGACATCGGCCTTGGATAGCAACTCAAGGCAGCGAGCCCAAATAACCTCAAAATCTAGGAACTGCTCTTTCCGTTTTGATGGTAGTATTTGTTGCATCAGTTTCATCATAGACGATCGTGCGGCGTCAGAGATTTAAAGGAATGTGACGTGTTGGCGCATCGATATCCGGAATAAGGTTCTTCACGGCATTGTGGACATCATCTTCAGTCGGCAAAGGCAAATTCTGGAGTTGTCCAAATAGTGGTAGCAGTTGGCGGTGACCGCCTTCCGCCTTTTATCTCAGGTCAAACATGCGCTTCGTCAGGTTCTCTTCAACTTCCAATTGCACAACTTCAGGAATCGCAATTGTTGCATTGTTCTGTCGGGCAAAAAAACGGACAGCCGCACCGTTTTGAGAGCGCAGCCCCACCTGAGAGATCCAAGTGCTGGCATCAAACAGTATGGATATAGTTGCTCTCCTGCATGACTGGGCGGCGACCGATGCCCTGTCCCCACGGAACGGCCGGGAAGTCCTTCTCGGCACGGAACGCGTTTAGGCGACCGCCGCCGTTTCCCGGCGCGTGTGGCCGTGAGTATAGCGATGCCGTAATCGTTCGGGAATGTAGCTACACTAACTCTAGAACGGGTGCCTCGGGATTAAGAAGCTTGACCAATGCCAAGGACGGACTAGGGGGCAGGACACTGGGCTCCGCCGAACAATTTCGAGGGTCGTCGCAGGTTGCGGGGCACCTCTAGGCAGAAGAGGTCGTTTCCCGATGCCCTTCAACTCGATCGGAGTCGCCTAGACGACCGCGTAGCAGGCCGCGGCCCCACGATGGAGACTGCTATCTCGGCCTTGTTCGGTAACGCCTACATTGCATCACTTGTCTTAGAGTTTGTTCCTAAAGTCGGCAAATTATCTATATATTGGAAAAGTTACAAATATTTCCACAAAAACCGACAATATGTGGTATTTTGATTCAAGATCTTAGTGTGTATATAATTGCGCATGTAACGGAACAGCCGAGACATCGTCAAGCGTCTCAAGGCCGAGAGGTTCGAACTGGTGAGCGTGAAGGGATCGCCACCACGAGTTCAGAAAGGGCGCGATCACCGTGGTCGTTCCGCATCCGAAGAAGGACTTGCCCTTCGGCACCGCCCGGAGCATCGCCAAGCGGGTGGGCTGGAACTGAGGAGGCAGCTATGCACTACGTCGCCGTCATCGACAAGGACCCAGGAAGCGCCTATGGAGTTCGGTTTCCAGAGGTTCCAGGATGCTATTCGGCCGCCGACAGCTTCGATGACATCGTTCCCAACGCCATCGAGGCATTGAGCCTGTTCTTCGAGGACGGCGAGCCAGTGCCACCGCGCGGCATCGAAGCGGTGCGCGAGCAAGCTGCCGAGAGCATCGCGGAGGGCGCGGTGCTGATGATGATTCCCTATGTTCGGGACCGGAAGCGGGTCGTGCGGGTGAATTTGAGCCTAGAGAAGGGGTTCCTCGATACCCTCGACGAGGCGGCGCGCATGCGTGGCATGACGCGTTCCGCGTTCGTTCAGAAGGCGGCCACGCGCGAGATTCTCGACCCTGCCTAAAACGGGCGCAGTCGTCAGCTGGCGCGGCTTTGCGGCGCGGTGCTGTTGAAGTCCGGCGCCATGAAGGCCGACCATGGCGCAAACGGCCTCGCGGTCGAACGGTCGCTGAGACTGTCGGCGGCGCCACGGGTGACCAGCGCCCGAACCGGCAAGGCGGACTGATTTCAGGTCTGCGGCATCCAACGCCATTCACTTTATCGCAGGGCTGCTACGCCGCGCGACATGCAGGTAATTCAATCCCTCCCCGCGCCGTCCCCCACCTCCCCCAGTTTCATTTCTGAGTTCGTACCTATCCCAGTTGCAATCGATGAGCAGGCTTTCTAGACGCGATGCATTGCGATGGCTGGCGGTCTCATAGAGAACGACAATCTCGCTGAAGCGGCGAGGGTGGTCGCGTTCGTATTGGCGCTTCCTTCTCTCCGGCCAGTTCGCGATACCGACCTTGAAGGCGCTCGACCTACTTGTAAGGGCAGCGATCCTTCGTGTGAGCCTGCACTCCAGCGAGAGGGCCAGCCCAAATCCACGTTGAATTTCAGCTTCACGTCCAATGACCCTCCTTGCCGCGGCACTGGCTTTTATAGGAATACTTTCCCGCACTGCCCTTTCGAAAAGTTTGGGATACGCTGCTCTTGATTGAGAATTCAGCAATGAGTACTCAGCAAACGCGGTAAAGGAAATATATTCACAGTTGGAGGACTTAATGCTTCATTTTACTGAAGAGGAATATTCGCGACGCCGTTCGCTGCTAGAAGCGGAACTTGATCGCCGCCAATTGGATGGAATGCTGCTCTTTTCGCAAGAAAGCCTTTACTGGCTTACGGGTTATGACACGTTCGGATTTAGCCTTTTCCAGTGCCTGGTCGTTGGCGGGTGCGAACCGGTACTGCTAACTCGATCAGCCGACAATCTGCAGGCAAAATTAACATCGAATATCGAGGATATAAGAATTTGGGTGGACGGCGACGATGCGAGACCTGCCCGAGATTTGGCTTCACTAATTCAGGACCTTGGACTAGCCGGGAAGAAATTTGCAATCGAAACCGACACTTACGGTCTCACCGCCAAAAATTATATTGCCTTGATCGAGGCGTTCGACGGTATTGCCGAGCTGGTTGAGGCATCCGACATCGTTTCTAATTTGCGACTGATTAAATCCGACGAGGAATTGAAATACGTCCGAAAGGCGTCGATTCTTGCCGACGATTCATTGGACGCGGCTGTTGCTTTGCTGAAGCCGGGCGTCGACGAGGGCGAGATTCTGGCTGCCATGCAGGGAACGATATTCGCAGGCGGCGGAGATTATGCAGGAAACGAATTCATCATCGGATCTGGCGACCACGCCTTGCTTTGCCGCTATTCCTCTGGAACGAGGAAGCTATCTGCCGAAGATCAGCTTACATTGGAATGGGCCGGTGCCTACAGACGCTATCATTCGGCGCTGATGCGGACCGCCGTAATAGGGTCTCCGCGCGAATTGCATTTCGAAATGCATAAGGCGGCCACTGAAGCTCTTGTGCGCTGCGAGGAAAAAATTGCGCCGGGCAACCAAATGCATGAAGTGTTCGAGGCCCACGCGAAAACTCTTGACGATGCCGGCTTCCGAACTTGCAGGCTCAACGCCTGCGGGTATTCGCTGGGAGCTAGATTTGCCCCGACCTGGATGGAGCGAGAAGTTTTCCGGCACGGTGCACGAACAGTAATGCAACCGCGAATGGTGTTTTTCATTCACATTATTCTCGTCGACAACGACTCTGGCACCGCCATGACAACCGGCCGTACGTCAATCGTAACGAACGAAGGGTCCGAGCAGTTGTCGCGCCACGACCTTGAAATGATCGTAGCGTGAGCCCTTAATTTAACTCCGGATTATTCGTTCGCGCCAATTCCATTCAGAGGCATGCCGTTCCACCTCATCATCCGAGCCGAAGCCGTCTCGACTTTCTACTAGGCGAGGTTCTGGCGATCGGAATGCTAAAATGCAAATTGTTTCGAGATTGTCCGGTATCCTGTAGTTAAGCCGGAGGGCAAGGCTGCCTAATTTGCGGAGCGGATGCAGGTTCCGACTACCTTAACAACGACGAGCCGGTTGCCGCTGAAGCTAGATATGCGTACGGGCAACTACGATGGAAGACTTTCAGTCCGGCTAGATACTCTAGAGGCGCCGAAGGAGCGCGGTCTTCAAGCAACATGAGTGAAATTCAGCGTCTGGCAAGGGCCTTGAAATCCAACTCGATTCGTCCTGGTTGCAGTAATTTGAAAGTGCTCCGCCAAAAAAATCGAAGCGTATTCGCGACAATTTTAATTCGAACGCATGTCGAGTCGAACAAGCGCACGTGATTACGCAACCTGTAAAATTGCGTGCGTTATTTTCGGGACGGAATTCACTCTGCCTCTACGCATTCGAAGATTTAGTTGAATCCCGGCGGCGAATAAAGGCAATCAAAGCGCACTAGTGCAACGGGACCTTCCCGGCAGGCCTATCTGGTCGATCGCCTTCGTTTCCACATGTTGTCGGATTTTGCGCCAGCTCCCCGACCTTGGCCCGGGAATCGGGTGCCGAGGTCGGCCAGAGCGATCCTGGCGGCTATAGCAGCCGATTCGCAAGGACTTGGCCTCACGGCAGCTGCTTGCGGGCCAACTGCGCGGATATGGCGATAATGGCGTTGGTGCCGCAACTCGCCACGGCTAGCGGCATGATCGGTCCGTCAGCGACCTGCCTGAGTTTTAGCGGCGTTCCTGAGTTCGGAAATTTGCCTGCCAGCTGCCAGCCGACGGGCGATTCCCGCTGCGACGGAAATTGCTTCCATTGTGCCAATGGTCATGGTCGCATGCATTTCGGGCGGCTCGGCGGTTGAGTTTCTACTCTTGTCAATGTTCGCAGACCATGCCGCCTGAATAATTTCCTTGTTGCATTCCGCTCGGCATGCGAATTGGCATGGGGTGGCTGTATCTATCGGTCGCCGAGATTGTCCCAGCCGATATTTTTCAATTGCCTTTCTCACGCGTAGGTGGTCGAGATGCGACCACCTCGACGCAAATGCAACTGGCTTCCCGCTTAGGCGTTTGCGTACCTTGCTGGCGACGAGTCCAACGGTTTCGCAACTGCCCCCGAATGGCTTGTTCGCGACCTTCACAGGCATTTCTTGTCAGGCGGCATGCAGGAATTTCTGATCGGACATTTAGGATTGCGGATTGCCAAAGTGATGCTGGCCGTTACAGTAATCCGATTGTTTTCGGGAACGTCCACCGTAAATTAAATCCGCGTAATAAAAGCGCGGCAAAGGCAAGGCAACTGCCATGGCCGCTTGCCCCCTGAAGCTCAAAAATAGGTTTTTGTTCAGTTTCCATTGCATGCTTTTGCAATGAACAATGAACCTGACGACTTAGCGAAATTACCGCTTTGATATTGATCGCTGAAAACTTAAATTACCAAGTTCTAAAAGGAAGCGCTGGAATGGAATAGATACGTTCTCATGAATTTCGCCAGTTTCGTTGTTTCGGAGTGAAAGGAGAAAGCATTAGTCGGCAGATGCCGAAGCGCTGCTCGCGCGAGCATGCGATGCTACGATATTTGTTGGCAAGGCAGCATTCGAAATCGGTTTATATATTGTTGGCAACGCCGGACTTGGGTATTCCATTGATCAGTTT
>MKWU01004796.1_pt1 | contig 15484 bp, 9 predicted proteins | sample 809101 | NCBI WGS metagenome assembly MKWU01 (sample SAMN05860141, study PRJNA318959) | sponge metagenome | host: Aplysina aerophoba | place: Slovenia: Piran, Adriatic Sea, Gulf of Piran | collected 2013-05-07 | reverse complement strand
ATCTAAATGATTTTACTGCTTCAAACATGGCTCTTCAGTCTTTGCAGAAAGCCAGGCAGCGCTCTTTCACCTTCATCCACTCCCAAAACGTCTTTTGTGCTCTCCTTCTGTGTTCTTCGGCGTGTAGTGTTTCGACATCTGCTCAAAGTCGTCGTCAAGCGCGCAGTCTAATTCATCAGAGGGATGAATAATTAGACCGCACGCTTTCAACGGCTTTAAACCGGGGGACGGCCTCCATTGTATTCGCTGCGTGCATAGCCATATCGGTACATTTCGGACAGAATAGGGTCCTAACTAGTATCGCTGGAAACGTTAGTCTATTTCGTTCGATAGCGAGAGAAACATCTCTGCTACAAATCGTTAAAATTTGCAACAAGCCAGTTATAACATGGACGCGAGGGCGCTTAGCTCATTTATAGCCCTCGCGTCCATGTTATAACTATTACATATAACTTGCATCTGTAGTTCTAACCATCCACAGTCTCTACCTGTATTGATAAGCACCTTCGTACTGTCAGTTTGAACTGAAATAATTGCAAAGTGCCTGCCTGATTGCCATGACTGCACTAGCTGATGTCACTGCTGTGGTTGATGATGCACTTGAAGGATCTGCCTCTAGCCAATTGTCATCAAAATCGTCACCATGAATTTCGCAGAGGTTGTGGAGTACGCAACATGCTGTAACGAGGGTCGGCATGAAACTGACATTAGTGTCGTTTCTGTTCATGAGGGACCTCCACCTTCCCTTCGATCTTGTAAAAGCACATTCTACAACTCGTGCCTTGCTCAGTTGATAGTTAAATCGCTTCTGCTCCCGACTAAGTAAAGGATATGTAGGATCTTGCAAGATCACAGTAGGGACAGCCACTTCATTAACCTGTTGTTTCATGTCTGGTAAAAGATTACCGGATTCACCTCACTGAAGAAACACTGAATTTCCTAGAATTCGTGCCTCCTGCACACTACCTGCCCAACCTACATGATTGTTCATGAACTTGTATTCTTAGTCTACCAATGCTTGCAGAACAATGGAATGAGCTGCCTTTCTAGTGTAGTGTAGTAGTCAAGTGGGTTTTGCTGCAGCATTTACTGTCGCTTTGCAGCAGACTCTTCTATCACAGTGGCTTGCACTTCAGCTAGGACTGCATGTATCTCTCTCTTTCCATGGTGTTTAGAAACAGCATGGAAAAGAGGGATTTTGTGCTGCGGTTCCATCTTGGTGATCACTACCATGTCCGTCGCCAATACTCCCGGTTTTCTAAGCTTGGCCACATGTTAACATGTGTCCGCCATCGTGATGCATTTTGAATGGCGTATGTGATGTTTAAAAACTTCATCCCCGAGTTATTTCGGGTTCAACTTTCACAGCGAACGGAGGTTCATATATAAGGTAGGCAGTTTGTGTGAGATACTCAAATTTTGATCACAGTGATATGCTATATGATTGAGGAGGTTTAGAATTCAAGCACTGCATAAGGTTCAGGGCCTCAAAAAGTTATTTGAAACTTATCTGCAACAGTTATCGAGAAATGTTGAGGCGGTGGTAGTATTACTATTCTGCCATTTATATTAAAACAGTACAGACAAATAATTACAGGACTAACGCCAAGCTTGATGAGGACCGTGTAACCGTATATCTTCTAATTTTTTGTCCTTCCTATTTTTGGTTGTCTAGAAAAACCGTGCGATTTTCTTCTAATTCTCTGACGAATTTCGCTGTCTTCAAATTCCTCGTCTTTCTTCCAATTCGCCGTCATGGTACTCTATTGTGACGTCACTTCCTTGTTCTTTGTCTTTGTTTACAAGCCGTCCGCGATGGACGAAGAGCAATACCAGTATGCGTTGAGTTCGCCTCGTCTTCCTGACAGCCCTCCTGGTACAAACATCGTATACAGCGATTTAACTCACCAATATACCTTTCGAACGTGATTAAATCACCGACACTGGGTTCTCAGCTAATAGCGGCAACAACTTGCAAACTGAAGGTGGCCATTTCTCTAATAAAATGGCGTCCGGCGACTTCTATTCGTTCGTCGTTTTCTTCTATTAATTCGCCAGATTCAGCTAGCTAGCCAATCTACTTCCAATATGACGCTTCTTCTCAGAACCTTGCCCTGACGAAGAATTAGAGGATATACGGTATTGTCTATTCTAAGGTTGCCAGCTGTTCCTAGCATGTAACATGCACTAAAACTCTACGAATTGTCTAGAGCAATGACACACTGTTGATAGCTACTCAAACGAATCCTTCCCATGTCCCTGCGAGCTGTGTTGTGTTCTAATGTGTGTTTCAGTTGCATTCTCTGTTCAAGCACTGAAACACACAGTGAACTGCTAGCTACATTACATTACGTACGCTGTGTGCAGCTGCATAGGTATACATGCTTTTCTGCATCTTGTGCATGTTTTGTTTCTGATACATTGACATATAGATTTGATTTGTTGCACTAGCCAGAACACTGAAACAGTAATTCTAAAATTTCGGCAACCTGCGGCTGCCTTCATCGGTGAAGAATTGACAGTTACAGGCACGCATGTATAAATGCAATAAGGCAGTCAGACGATGATGTGGTTACATAAGGTACAGAAAGTAAGAAAAAACGTTTCACTAAAACATTAACAAAAAAAGGAAAAAGAGAAGCGGGTGGTGGTGATAGAATAACCCTAATAATAGGATAAATCTAGTAATACTTTATAAATAACTTACTCACCTACAGAAAGGGGGAAGCAAAGATTAATAGCAGAATAATAAAAGAATACCAGATGGTTGTACTAGCAAAGTACCCCTGTCCCTGTTGAGTGGGCCCTGTCGGTGCTGGATGTGCTAGTACTCCAGCATGCAGTGAGTCTGAATGTGCCTGTGAGTGTCGATAACCATGGCCTTGGATAGATCCACTCTTCACTAGATGCTTTGAGGAAAACTCATGCTCAGCAAAGAGCAGAGGAGAGCCTAAGTTCTCTGTTCGTCAAGCCTGAGGTGGATGGTGTAACTGCCTCTTCTGTCTCTAGTGTATGTGTTCTTTGTGAGCTGGTACTAACTGTTTAAAGTCTGAGGAAACAGCACAGCTCAGGAGAATGGGACACTTTCATTACCATCCTGTTATTTGTCTTACCCGACTCTGTCTCCTTCTTATTCTAGCATTACCACCTGCCCTAGTTTTGCTCTGACCTCTTTTCACACTTATTCCAGGTTAGTCACTCCCTCCACCCTTGAGTGTTTTAGCCCAACCCTCTTGTCAGTGAGTGTTATGCAAGCTAGTGTGTGACCTGTACGAGCTCACTAACTACACAGATGGAGGAAAGTGGCAATTGGGGAATAAGAACCAGAGCCTGGTGCCCAAACTCATGACCTACACTGTATTGCAGGGTTTCAGCAGCAAGCAGCATAATTCACATTCTAAGGGGAACCCTAAACTCCCTACATAACTTAATGTACAATTGATTGATTACAATGTGTACAGTAACACAGTTGAAAACATTTGAGTTAATAACACCTTCCTTTTCCTCCAGGATCTCTGTGTTTATCGATGTGCCCTTGCGTGTGCTCAGTTTCCTGTACTAAGTGCACCAACTCCACCTGAGAATGAGACGCCACCTCCAGCTAAACAACAAGTTACTCAAAGTGAGGACTAATTCTCTTACACTATGCACATGTAGAATAACAGACACCAGCAGTATCAATCTATCGAATAAACGGCAACCAACCATTCAAAGCAGCTACAATTTTAGAGGAGATCTAAGCAGGTGATATAACTAGTACACAGAAAGATGATCTTAGTAGTTGGGAAACTATTCTACACATTTTCTCGTCATCAATTTATCCTTTTCCCGTTCCTCATCTTTGTCACTTCCCATGTACATTATTCGCAAATGCCTCTTTACAATTCTTGTTCTCTGTCATTCTTTCATCTTCTTTCCCCCTCACTTTGCTTCCTATTCACTCAATCAATTCATCATGCACATTGGGGCTGCCTGTCTTGTGCATACGTTCAGTGCACTTTTCTCTAGTTTGAGTTTTACTTCTGATGCATCTAATCACTCAATAGAAGCCCAGTTTGTGATGCCCTTGCATATGTCCATGCGGTTTGACATCTCTCACCCTAAATTGACTTTCTCACCTCCTTGTACATACTCATTTTGCCGTAATGTAACACAGCCGAACAATGACCAACGACCACTATGAGAACACTTCCAATTCACTCACTGTAAAAATACAAATACAATCAACAACTGCCTAGCTTGCCTAGCTTATATAGAGTCAGTCTGTTAAACCATTTACGCTAGTTACAATTAGACAAGCAGTACAGGACAACTCTTACAATACACACTAACTGTACACACATCCATGTACAATCATGTCTTGTTACACAGTACACAATCAGGTCATGTCAGGTTACCTCCTTCCTCCAGTCCCAGTTGAATGCCATGCTAATCTGTAGCAAATATGTTTTACACACAATATTGCATCTAGCTGCAGTTATAATTTTCTGTCTTTACTCCATTCACTGAGATGTTGCAAGGTGTCTTAAAATTGTCTTTCTCTTCCATGTACATCACCTTCAATTTTTTGGTGTCTTTCTGTTGGAGTCGATAAACATGCTCACACACTCGTTGGATAGGACGTATCTTGCTGCAGTATAAGAGCTCTCAGAGAGGCTGTCACCCTTTGGGAACAGTTAAACTGATGGCTGGCTGTCTTGCTGGGGTTCGGGATACCAAGACCTGCGAGTCTATTAGGGAGTGCAAAGAGGTCTCTCTCCAGAGCAGTGAAACCGGTCCTTCCTGTGAGGGCAGGCAGGAATCGATATCGTAAAGTATCCATAGGCAGAAATAGATCACTAACAATTGGCACTTTCCTTGAGATGTATGCTGACTTGCCAATAAGGCCGTGGATCAAAGCACTGTAGGCAACATGTGGTTGACTTGCAATGTTGGCAAGTTGTTCCACATCCTTTGTCCATTCATCAACTCTTTCTGTCACAAACGCTTCTACAAAGGTCTGAATTTCCAATGCTGACCATCTTTCATGACCTTCACCCTGCTTGTTCAGAATGTTCCTTTTTCATGATTGGCCAAGACTTAGTGGCATTTGCATTATACCCGATGTCAGGTCCAGTCTCTTCCTAACCCACCAGTCTTTCAAATGAAGTGATACCCCTGCTGTGACGTCATCTGCACACCAGACTTGCCTCACAGAGGTAGATTCTGCTAGATGATGTACAAGGAGCAATGTTGCAATAGCATACATTGCCAATGCCAGGGGGTCCACTGTGTGGTGCCTTCCTGTAAGTAGGTGACTTTACTATTGATGCACAGCTGGCAATTACCACAGTAGGGGTTCACAATGGCTGGAGCGATGGAGGTTCACATCCATACAACGTTTGCAGGGCAGCTTTACGGTTTAGACAGTCATGACATCTACCAAGAGGACAGCTTCTGTGGTAGGGTCTTGAATAGCAAGACTCACTGCGTGCACAGCAGACTGCAGCCTCCCTGCTGTCTAGCTCATACTTGCAGAGCTCCTGTCACTTGCTGGACATCTGGGCTGATGAAAGCTAGGAAGGCCTTTCCCACAATTTTCCTCCAGACCTCACCAATCCCGATTGGTCTTTCTCCTGGGCATTTATCCAGAGCTACTAGTCTACATGACGTAAAGGCCAGTAGGGGCCACATAATGCTCGCTGATGCGCCATGCCAACATGGCTACTGCTCAGACGTCCATTAGCGTCGATTAGCTTCCTTTCAGTGTCAGAATCCCACCTTGCTCTAGGTTTCTTGCCCTTGGTTGCCATCACTCACTTCTTCGCTTGTGCAGATCTGAAAAGACACCTACGACTAACGTCGCCGTGGCAGCCATTGTCACGTCACGTGAAGGCCACATTCACGTTCGTGTTACGAAACATGTAGTGTGACCGATAAAACGTCAACGTGCCATCGCCGTCGCTGTCATTTCTGCCGTAGTGTGACCAGGGCCTAACCCAGGAAGAGGCAGGGTTTAACGTATACATGTACACCAAAATGATAATGCTACATAATAAGTCATACAGCGTTCTTCCTTTTCTGTATACAGCATTAAGTCTTCAACAAGCAGTAGAAAGTAGATGTAGATTATTCCTCATCTAAAGCAATTGATTAAAAAACTCTTTGTCCAACCACAACAGATTTCAATGATGGCATTCAGAGCAATGAATCATTTCCGGCCATGTCATTAGTGGAAACTCCAATGACAGAGGCATGTGATGGCTCTGAGATGTATAGTATTTCCCTACCAGTTTCACTGCATAACGATATGTCAACTGTTGACATGGTCAGTAGGGAAATGCTGTGTGAGTTGGTTCGAAATGCATTTCAACAGAGTATTGAGCAGCAGCTGCGTCACGAGCAACTACTTCGTCAAGATTTCGGGAGACACAGCAAAGGCGAGGTGAGTTCTGCCGTATATTTGCCATTCCAATTACATGTATCCATTCTTGCTGTGTGTTGTTGTTAAATCAGGAAAGGATCAAAAGTGAAGTCGCGACAGGGGTAGTCTGATGGACATGACTCTCTCACTCGACTAATAGAGATCGTGTCTAATCACACATTCTGGGCCGCCATTGTCCATTGACCTTTGGGATAGTCATGTTATACGACATGGAAAGAAAGTGATTTACCTCTATAAGGGCACAGCAGAGATATGTGGTTGTTGGTAGTGTTGCTCAGTGGCACAGAGCTTGCAGCTTAGGCGAGAAGCTCTGGGTTCAATTCATGAAGACACGCCGACAGAAAGGAGTTCCCTCCATTTCGCTCCCCTTGCTGTGGTTTGCTTATGATCCTTACCTGATTCAGATTATGTATGTTGGTCTTTACATTCCCCAGGTTTTGGTGAAGGAGCTAGTTAGCCAACTAGTTGTACTGGATAACAATGCACATCCATTTTACAAGCCTAAATTATTCATTGTAAGTCCGCCATGTCTATGATGCCACTGTGCTATGCCTGTAACTACAGTTTTACAAGAATTTTCCTACATGCGCGTACTTCACAGGTTGAAATGAAAGTGGTGATAGTATAAAAAGAATTGAGACCTGGCACCCGAACTTGTTTGTCACCTACGTTCTAATACTGAGTTTCAACCACATGAGCCACTGACCACAGTCACGATTCTTCGTCTTGGTCTCAGTTCTTTTTCCTTTGCGCCACTTTCCTGTAAAGCTGTGAAGTTAGCAACTTGCATGCACAATATACACACTAGCTTGCGAACACTCACTGACAGTTTTCCTACTGCAGTCAAGAAATGGCTATGATGTGTGGCTTCAACGGGAGAGAAGAAGAATTAAGGGACTGGTAGAGAAATTCTGGCATTACACATTGCCATCACCTTCTACGTGGATCCAGTATAACCCAGTCGATTACCACCAGTCATATGTCATCCTTTTGGAGAAAGTATTGGAGTGAGTGCAACTATATACAGTTGGGAATGGTAGCTGATATTCAACTTGCAGCATAGCTGATTTTATCAGTAATGACAAGGTAACAAGGACTGTAATGTAAAAGCAGAATGTAGCAGAGGGGTGATTGGTTGTGTGAGCCGAAAACATAGTGTGGATATGGGTAGACTGTACAAAATACCAGGACAAGAAATGAATTGTACCAGTGAGTAAGAATTTAGGGTAATAAGGTAAATGTAATACATTTAAAAATCCACAAGCATAGAAATCTGCCACCTCTACACTTGGGACTGCTACAGGCAGTCACTATAGTGTTCTCATTCTGTGATATGTTGTATGGCTTCCTGTTATGCTCATATCTATACAGAGGAGTTCAGAACGGTTTTCATGAACTCCTCACCCCCCCTGTTGCTGAATTGCCGCCAAACTTCCCAGGCATCTGGAGCATCTATGGATGTCCTGGGGGGAACGATATGCGCAAATATGCTACAGCCAAATAGCGCACGGTGACAATCCATGAAACAACCATCCGGCATTTTGGTTTTATGGAGAAAGTATGTGACGGAGAGCATACGAGATAATGCTGATTTGCACCTGTCAAGGAGAGAACGAAAAGCTACATTTGCAGCTCCAGTCCATGGTGGATACTTCACTTCATACATTGTCACACAAGCAGCATGCACATGTTAACTGTACAGCTAAATGGCACAATATGTATAGACATACCCACATCTATCCAGCTGCATTAACTCAGGGTGCATTGGTACTTACATAGCTGCCAGTGTGTAAACACTGATCAGCTTCAGTGAGCTTTTGAAAATTGTGCAGTCACTGGTAGACAGCTTGTTATGGTGCTACATAATTCTCTGATGGTCTCATTTGTATGTGGCCATAAAAGAACTGAGAATCTAGCCAACATCAGTGGCCCAGTGCCAACAAAGCACAGTCATCAGAGCACCATTAAAGGGGTGCTGTCAAAGGACCGCTGTCAAAGGACCGCTGTCAAAGGACCGCAGTCGAAGGAGCACCTTAGCATATATATATATACAGTGCAAGTTGGAATATACCTCACTAATCTAAAGTAAACAGATAATTAATTAATATAATTCTTGGCATCTTCGCAGACTGTGGTCGAAAAGCACTAAGTATGACAATAATATAATAGTATTTGTTTGTATTTGAATTCATGATTCTTTGGTACGCACTAGCCCATGTTTAACAGTAATTTAGATATTTCGTACAGATCTTGCTATTTGAGTGGCCCATCGCAGACTGGAGAATGATGTCTCCCTCCAGAGCACACCTCCAGCCCGAGCGTGGATGGCATCATTGACCTCTTGACCCTGTGACCAGATGCCACCTTTCTCTCCTTCAGAGGGAAAGGTTTAAAAGCAAGTGCACGGAACTGCAATGGGGTGCCCAGTTTCTGTGGTTGTTGCCAACTTGATGGTGGATGTGGAGGAGAGAGACTTGGAGAGCTTCCCTAGCCCCCACGCGTTTGGAAGCGCTATGTTGATGACACCTTCACAGCCCTTCCCAAGAAGTTTATCACCACACTCCTGGACCACCTCAATGGCAAACCATCCATCAAGTTCACGGTAGAAGAGGAGGACTAACAGCTGGCGTTCCTGGATGTGATACTAACTGCACAGGGAAGATGGCAGTACAATCAACATTTCTGCTCACCACAAGTTCCTCCACACCAACCAGTACCTGTCCTTCAGGTTATACCATCTACTGGCATACATGAAGGCGGTTGTTAGAACTCTGATGATCAGAACAGACAACTTGTCTTTCTCAGGTGTGGAGTGAACGGAGGAAGAGAAGCATGTCACGGATGCACTGAGAGGCAATGACCCCCCATCTGGCTTCATCCAAAAGCACACTATTGCCAGCAAAAGGAGAGAGGAAGAAGAGGTCAAGAGACAGAAGATAACCCTTACACTACGTTAGTGGCCTGTCTGAGGCAATCAGACTTGTCCTAACCCCCCTGGGGGTCAAGGTCAACCTTTATGGACTCGCTGCCAGATGCTGGTATGCCCAAAGGACCCAGTCCCAGTCAAAGAGTGCAAAGGAGTTATGTACTCTATTCCTTGTGTGGAGTACTCAAGCGTGTACATTGGCGAAACTGGGAGGAGCCTCAAGCAGCGTGTCAACACCGCCATGCACTGAAGAATGGGGACATCCAAGTGTCTACCCTGGCAGAGCATGTGTTCAAGACTAGACATGCAGTGAACCTCAGCCAGTCGGAGATGCTACACCATCACTAGCACACCACCACACACTGTGTGTTGGAGAGCTGGTACATCCAGCACAACCAGGCAGTCTTGAACAGGTACTTATCTCCCTTCCACTTCCAGCTATTGCTTAGACTCCTTTAAACACAGAGTGCTTTCGCCAAAACGGCATCAACCGCGCACCACATCGCTACTGATAATTCATCCGACTAAGGAGACCTTAACATCTTGAACGAAAATGCTCTGCCTGAGTCCAACAAACTAACATTGCATTTGCAGGCAAGCCAAGCTGACTTGCATAGACAAGTTCATGTACATGCAGGCATATCTTGCAAGTTCAATCATTATAATTATGCATGCATGCATATACCTTGCAAGTAATTACCCTGAAGCACTGTCACAATGTGGCCATGGGCATGACCTTACTTCAGTTGCCCACTCTCAGTCGTCAACATAGCTGACATTAGAAGTGCTTTCATTTAAACACTGGCGTCAGAGCGCTTTCGCCGAAAAGCCGTCGACGGCACGCCGTAGCAGAGAAGCTCGCCTTTGCTTCACTGCTAAGTGAATTATACAGAAAGAATATTAATGCACGAAGTATTCACTTGTCAACCAAGAACATGTTAGTGTTTCTAGCAGAAAATGAGCTTCTGCTAGAAACACTAACATGTTCACGTTGTCTGGTAGCAAGCATGCTCTCTTTGCATTAACAACATGTCCAGCAAAGTAAACACTCTTTCAGACGGTACACATGGCAGGAACACAAAGGTACTTTCACGTGAAGCACATGAAACTGTTAACCAGGTGTCACCAACCCATAGACTGCATAGGTGTTACCTGTCACCTTCAATGTTGACTCATACTTGTATTGCTTCTCAGGCTTGCTGTGCTAGCGCCCCTATGCAGGTGTGACATGTCAAAACAGGTGGTTTCACGGCCGACTTAGCTGTTAATAATATTCGGACGGAAATGTGTAGGCGGATGACGCGCTTAGTGCGTGACCTATATATACGTAGGCCTGTCTTGTTAGCAGAGGTGGGCGAACCAAAGGGGTGGGATTGCACCAAAGGCGACGATGTTAGTGCGCTACTGGTGGGAACATACAAATTTCCACGTTGATGAGTGATCCAGAATTTCAGCGCGCTACTTTTTCCGGCAAAATCAGACATCCAGCGGGTCAAGTCACCTGATGTCCACATGCGGGCATGTGACAAATCAGAACATGGTTGAATAGTACGAGGAGTATATGTCTTTGCCCGGTGGGATATTTGAAAGCTGAGCAATAGCCAGTACCATGGATGGATAGCTGATACATTGTAGTTTAGGTGTTTGATAGTGGGATTTTGAATTACAGCTACTATCTCGACATGTCACAGCAAGAACGGCAGCCAGTTGTGACTGAAACGGAAAAGTAAGCGTATCTTTCCATTTTAGCGTTTGAGCTATCCATTCATGCTAGTCTTGGCCGTTTAGCTTTCACGCAGCTGACCGAGTAGGCGAAAAACCGTTTTTGCTTATCCCTCAAAGACTGACATCGTACGAGCAATGTAGCCATAATTCAACTGCAGGAAGTACATGGATACAAAAAGGAATGTCAACGGTTTTCATTTCTCCAAATAGTTCTTCTCTACCTTATTCCTGCTGCGAGAAAATTAGAAACAAAGACTTAAAAAACAGCGTGTGAGATGCTGTTGCACTTCCGGTTTTGACATGTCACACTGCGTGTATTGTTTTCGGAAATAGGTTTTGTGGTTCGTATGTATATAATATCTGTCAAGACGGCGGCACCGTGGAGTTCGTTGACTTTACTAAGCTTTCATTCGCTTTGTCTTCACTTGTGCAGCCATTTGACCAAATGGGAAGTTTTTTCAGAATATGTCTTTGTAACATTAAGCAATTGCCAACTTTCCAATGAGTGTGGATGTTTAGGCAAAGCTTCTTTGTTTGTATTTGTAACCCTGAGCATTCATGCTACTTCTGTGTGATGAATCCTGGGGTCATTCCAGGACTTAGAGGGACCATGCTAAATGGCATGACAAATGTGGACACCAATTACTAGCAAGTAGTTCGTGTTTGGGGCGCCTCATTGGCACCCCAGTTTTTTTTTTTAACTCGAAATACTTGTGGTGATTACAGCAGCCCACACAATATGCACACATCTATCGGTACACAGGGCATCTGTTTATCGTTATAGTGAATGAGCTTTACCTATTGTGATAATCGAACTATCATTATTATCGCACAGGCTTACTTGTACATTAGTTTTGTAAGTATAGTGAATAGCTTGATTTAACACGGGTGTACATGGGATCATGCTGTGTGTATGTATATAGATACCCCCAGGCAGTTCACTCCTGAACAGATGGGCATGGGTCGGTGTGTGCTGGTGTTGAGTTGGGTATTTGCCTTACATTTTGGATTGTAATATTTATCTTACTGTGTTGTATTGCTTTGTATCTATATTTGTATTCCTTTCCCATTTGTTAATTTTATTGCTTTTTAAGGTGGTAGGGAAGGCTCAAGCGACGAAATCAAATTTGCACATTTTTTGGTACAGATGTTTGGTGTTGGCTCTCATTGATGTATCCAAAGTTTTAGCGCAGACACTACATGACTGCATGACTTATGAGAGAAAAGAAAAACCTAAAATTCATGTGAAGTTCAAAGTACAACTGATTAATTGATGGTTCAAATTGTAATTGCTGCTCTGGCAAAAGGTATGGACGTGGGCCAACTTGACGTGTACGTTAGAGGAGGCCCTTACGCTTCTAAACACGAAGTTCGTGGAAAATGGGTAAGCACCTGTTCCGCACTGGTCGTACAACGTAAATGTTAGCGCAGGTAAATGGCTTTGCGTTGGTGAGTGCGCACATTGGAAAGCTTGAAAAGGTCTTACTTAAGGAGGTATAATAGATGTACTTCTTATTGTTGAGCTTAGGAAATAGACGCAAAGTTGTAAGGGCGCTTGCATTGGCATGGTCCTGTGTAGGACAAAGGTGTTGCTGGCCTATCTAGTCTGGCACGTTGCAGTCGATCCAGACGCGTTTTCCCATTTTCGATAGCACATAGTCGTGTGCAAAAACATATGGCAGCGATTGTAGAAAATTGTAATGGCGTGGAAGTTATAGCAAAATTCGTTGCTTTGCAAGTCAATTGGAATATCTCTGCAACAAAAAGGAAAATGAATAATCGCTGCCATAGGTTTGTGCACGCTTGCCTGTAGGTTACATATCCCAGGTTTGGTCCATTCCAGCCATCCAGGTCAGAACTAGATAGAATTTCCCTGAAGCTGGTAGACTTTAGCTGAAATGAAAAGTTTTGACTTCCAATTAGATTATTTCAGGAACGGAAATGTTTATGAATCAATGAATAGCTCCAGATAATGGGAAATTTACTTGATGATCATATCTGCAATATTGAATATGAATGGTTGTATGGTTTAAGAGTTACATAGTCAAAAGTAATGTACCCTAAAGGAAGTTTTGAGCCTTCCCTACCACCTTAAGTATATTTTAAGTATCACTGCCATGTCAACACCTGTCACCACAACTTATTTGTACTGTCTGGGTGTTTCTTTGGTCATTTACAGATGAAGGTGGCTGTATAGTCACCAAAACGTCTGAATTATTGTGAATACATGGGCTAGTGCATACCAAAAAATCGTGACTAATTTACCTAGCCACTCAGGACTCTACAAGCGACATTTAAATTTGGCAGAATTTTTAATTAGGCTTGCATCTTCTGTAAATTGCAGGCTAAGTGGCAAAATAAATTCTCATTGAATAAAACGTCTTGTATGATACACTCATACTGATAGATAACATAGGGTCAATTTTGAAAAAATGGTGGTGTGTGGCAATGAAATAAATAAAACATGGTTAGGTGGTCTATGAGACTGTCTCATTTGAAGGATTTCATAATTACGAGTTTGTGTTTATAGATATATGGCCAGGTAAATAATATAGATACTGCAATAGTATAGTTGTACTTACAGTTATATCACATTCATATTTGCAGAGCATTGCAGTTTAGGTATTTGCATGGCGGTCGACTTTTGAAAGGGACTTTCTCAAAGGAAAACAGTTTCACGCTGCCTTTGCGTGACTAGTTGAGCATGGGTCAACATGGTGTCTAATATTTTCACAGAAAGTTTGCCATCGGTTGCTGTCTTGCTCCCACCTTCATGTGAAGGAACGCTTTCATCCATGGATGCAGTGTGTGTGTGTGTGTGTGTGTGTGTGTGTGTACACACGTATATATACAAATGCTTGTCAATTCTGTTGCCATGATCACCTACCTCATCGGGTGTCCTCAGACCTTGGGAAAAATTGAGTAAGATGTACCAAAACGTCTACAATGTTGCCAGCATTCGCTTACTTTGACTTGTTTCTTCTGGAAAACACGGAGGAATGATTTTGTTATACTGTGCTCTGTATAAGCATAGATGGGGAGTTTACTCTGTGTACCCAGTGTGGGGCTTTAGTGATAATGTTCAGTGATAATAGTTAGTGATTGTCGTCCGGCATCAGCCAATACCTTGAGGGGTGCCTCTGTCAGGCCCACACTTATACATGAGCCCCAACATGAGCGAAACAGCTATCTGTGGGTCTTTGAGGAGGTGATCACTTGTTACCACATATCAGTCTTTGGGTCCCTCTAGATGAATTTTGTGGACGTGGTTAGGTTGGTGCAGTATCCAATGATTACCAGGAAACCAGACACATCATACACGCCCTCATCAACGAATATCCTAGAGGGATGCTGCAGTACCATGAGACCCGAGACCCGCCAGGCCTACAGAAGACCAGTCTCAGTGATATCTCTACCCTATGTGCATGGTCTATCTGAGGCAGTGAAGTGAGTTTTTGCATCACCTGGTGTTCCTATTAGCACCATTGGCACACTTTGTCTGTATAAGGCAAGTCACATTTTGTTTAGTACCAGCCACGAATGAAGACAACCACATAATTGCTAACGAACTTCCATCAGAGTAGTGTGTCAGTGACTCACTGAGGATCCATAGCTACCAGAGTGGTAGGCATTATCACCTGATGAGGTTGTCCATTACCTGAAGTTCCGCCTGGATGCCACATACCTAGCATACAGAGGAGAGGTGTACCAGTAGGGCTATGATACCACATGGGCTCGCCCGTCTCTGTTACTGTGGCCTATCTGGTTATGGAAGTGTGCTCAACACCTGTGCAGCTGCACCTGCATTTTGGAAGCGTTACGTGGACAACACCTTCATGGTGTTACCCAGAGAGCAGGTCCAACAGTTCCATGACCACCTCAACTCTATTGGACCAGTGACAGTGGCTTGGACACTACACACCAGGGAAGACTGGATCTGCGAGAGTGCACCAGACAGGGATGTTGAGAAGAGACGGATCACTAGAGCCCTCAGCAGCAGTGGGTATCCCACTGCACTGGTAAAGAAGAACTGGCACTTGAAACACTCCACTCCACTCCCCCTCTTGAACTGGACACACGCAAAGCCGTGGTCGTCTCCCTTTACCTCAAGCACCTGTCAGAATCCATCCGGCGCATCTTCTCCCCCCTGAAGATCCGTACCTGCTTCAGAGCACACTGGACTCTGAGTCAGGCATTAGTCAATTTGAAGGACCAAGTCCCTTTTCAGCAGACGTCAGGAATAATCTACAAGATCCCCTGCAATGGCTGCCCCTGATTGTATGTAGGACAGACAGGCAGAACATTGGCCCTACGGCTAAAGGAACACAAACATGCTCTAGTGAGTGGACACCTGGCACAGTCAGCGGTGGCAGAGCATGTTGCACAGGAGTCTCATGACATTGACTGGG
>MKWU01004794.1_pt1 | contig 15491 bp, 11 predicted proteins | sample 809101 | NCBI WGS metagenome assembly MKWU01 (sample SAMN05860141, study PRJNA318959) | sponge metagenome | host: Aplysina aerophoba | place: Slovenia: Piran, Adriatic Sea, Gulf of Piran | collected 2013-05-07 | reverse complement strand
AGCCGAAGAAGGTGGCTCTGACTGCGTGTGCACGGAAGCTGCTGACCATCCTCAACAGTATGGCGAGAACCGGTGTCCACTGGGATCCAACCGCTCCGAGGCCTTGACATCGAAGACGGTTGCTATACATTTGGCAATGGGGACCAGGGCATCGAAGTCACATTCGCCGCAACTCCTGACTTCTGGACTTGACAGCAGAAAACTAATACTGATATGTTGTACCACTTCCTAGGAGATAAATCTTAGGAGGTAGCAACAATTATTGAGACTACATATCATGACAAGGCTGCATGCAAGACGTCCAGACCTGATGGCTGTAATTGGTCTCCGGGGCTACAGAATTACCGCCCCGAGGAAGATGATCGCCGGCCTGATGGAGAGAAAGCACGAAGGCTTTACGGCGCAGGATCTCTGCGACGGCTTGCCGTCAGTAGGCAGGGCAACGGTATTTCGCACGTTGAAGCTTTTCCTTGAGGTAGGCGTAATCTGCAAGCTTGACGGGATAGACAGCGCTCCTATCTACAGCCTCTGCCAGAGCGGTCACCACCACCACACCGTGTGCATCATATGCGGATCAGTGGAGGATCTAAGGTTGGGCACTGTTGAGCGAATGCTCGGGACCCTGTGCGAGGACTTCCCAGAGCAGGTAGTCGGACACAGCTTCGAGCTTTACGTGGACTGCAAGAACCGCAAGAACTGTCCTCGCAACGGCAAGAATTAGCGATCTATCCCGTTAGTAATGATGCTTCGACGCGCCCAATCATTATAATGATACTTTGTATCACTGCCAAACGGTACTTTAATCAGGACGACCCAAATCTTTAAGCACTAAACTTCTGGCTGAATGTTGAACAAGGGAGAGAACTCAAGGTGAACCTGTTACTCGATCACAAACTACACGGATATCTGATAAAGACTATTGGCCTGACACTGCTGGTATTCGCCGCGGTCTTCGTCGCCGCCTGCGACGATACGCCTCAACCCGCCCCTTCGCCTCAAGTGACCGCTGCGCCTGCCGGCGTTACTTCCGCCCCTGCACCCGCGCATGCGACACCTACTGAAGCGCCGGCGCCAAGCCCAAGCGCAACTCCCGCGGTTACGGCAACTGACAGTTCGACAGCTTCTGTTTCGTCTGCACCAAAGCTCAGTGTGGTTACTACCACGACTATTGTGGCCGACTGGGTAAGAGTCGTTGGTGGTGACAGGGTTGATGTCACAAGCCTGTTGCCGCCGGGAGGCGATCCGCACAATCTTATTCCGGGCGCTCGTGATGTCGCAATGGTCGCGGACGCGGACCTCGTGATGACTATTGGTCTGGAACTGGAAGCCGGCTGGCTGGAGGAGCTGTTGCACAACGCCAGCGCCGACGAATCCAGGATAGTCGCCCTCGGCGACGGCGTCGATCCGATCGAGTTTTCTGAGACTGGCGCGCACGACGATCACGAGGACGACCATGGCGATGGCGAGGCGATGATAGGGCGTCTGCTTATCGGCGACGGCGAAGAAGGCAAGATGTCCGTGATAGACCTGGAGAGCGGCCAGGTGGACCAAGCCAGCTTCGATCTCGGCGCGCGTGCCGGGCGTATCTACTCCACGAAGAGCGGCCGCTATGCGATCGCCGTATCACCGGATGCCAACACTGCGCACCTCTTTGATGGCGGCATCTTCATGGAGCCGCACGGTGATCATTTCGACCTTGTAGAGGGAGATGTGCGGAGACTCCCCGTGGACCTGAGTGGAGACCGCCCGGTTCATCTGTATGTGGCTGACGAGTGGTCAGCCATCTTCTACGACGGCTCCGGCGACATCGCGCTGGTGAACGAGCACGAGCTGGAAGAGATGGGAGACAGCTACACTCCCGCAATGATGAATGTGGGACCGCAGCACGGCGGCACTGTCCCACTTGAAGGCGATCTGTTTGCTACTACAATCAAGCACCCGGAGTATCCTGCCACTGCCGACTACCGGTCGCCAATTGGCGCGGACATTCGTGACCTGGACGGCAACATTCTGTACAGCGCAGAGGGCTGCGAAGGGCTGCACGGTGACGCGGGCAACGGCCACATGGCGGCATTCGGTTGCGTTGGGGGTGTCCTGGTCCTGGAAGCTCACAACGGCGAATACTCTCATGTGTTTGTTTCAGCTCCGGAGGGCTCCCCCGAGGACTTTCGCCTGACCTCCGTCTGGGGCTATCACGGCCTCGACCACTTCTTTGCTCTCGGCTCTGCCGTAGGCCTTTACCTCGTGGAACCTGAAGAAGGGGAGATGGAGCAGCTTATCCCGAGCACAGACGCCCTAAGCCCGATCCAGGTGTCTCTGGGCGAGGGTGGTGAATCTCTCTTCGTGGTAATGAGCGATGGGGAGCTTCGCATGTACGACGCCCATGACCTCGATCTATTGGCGTCGAATGCAGATTTCCTCACCACGCCAGTGGAGACCGGATTCTGGGCGCGGCCTCACATAGTGACCGCAAACGGCGCTGTCTTTATCACAGACTCCGTTGGAGGCGAGGTGTTGCAGCTGGATAACCACGACTTGGAAGTGGTCAATCACTGGGACGTTGACGGTTCACCCACCAAGATTGCGTATGTCGGCATCGTGAATGGTCACGGTGAACTTGATGACGGCCACATGGAGGCGGAGGACGCCCACGGCCATGGCGCCTTGGATCCTCATTTCTGGTTCGATCCGGCTCGTGTGGAAGTTGCAGTTAAGGCAATTGCCGCCCGCCTTTCGGCTATAGACCCGGAAAGTACAGATCTCTACTTTGCGAATGCCTCAGCCTATGGAGAGGAACTGGACGAGCTGCACGCCTGGACTCAAGAACAGGTTAAATTGGTAAGCCCCGAGCGCAGACTGCTCGTTACTTCACACGACAGCCTCTCCTACTTTGCGGAGAAATATGGATTCGAAGTAGTTGGGCTGGTCATACCTTCCCTTTCGACTCATGTCGAGCCCTCGGCAGAGCACATTGCAGGACTGCAAGATGTGATCCGGGAGCATGATGTGCAGGCAGTGTTCGGTGAGACGACCGTGAGTGAAAAACTTGCGCAGTCCCTGGCGATGGAGACCGGCACGGAGCTGGTACAACTCTATTCGGGAGCACTTGGAGAAGATGGTAGCGGCGCCGAGACATATCTAGGCATGATTCGAACGAACGTGGAACGAATTGTTGAGGCATTGAAGTGATCACAGATACGAACTCTCACGGAGCGAGCATGTCGCTTCAAGGCGTGACCGTCGAACTCGGCGGGCGCAAGGCCCTGAGCGACGTCACCTTCGATGTAGATGCGGGAACTCTGATGGGCGTCGTAGGACCGAATGGGGCCGGCAAGAGCACTCTGTTCAATGCTGTTGCCGGACTCCTCCCGGTCAGCCAGGGGGAGGTAACCCTTCACCAGGCGGACCCGACAAGTGGAGAGCTGGCCTACGTGCCCCAGCGAGAGAGCGTCAACTGGCGGTTTCCCGTGACTGTGATGGATGTCGTAATGATGGGCCGCTGCTGCAGACTGGGATGGTTTCGCCGACCAGGGACGAGAGATCGTGAGATTGTCAACGTGTGCCTGGGCCGTGTGGGCCTGTGGGATTATCGCTCTGCCCTGATGACGGAACTTTCGGGAGGGCAGAGGCAGAGGGTATTCGTCGCCAGGGCGCTTGCCCAGGAGGCGAGCGTGCTTCTTCTGGATGAGGCATTCAGTGGTGTTGACGCAGGCGCCCAGGAAGAACTCGTCGAGGTCCTCCGGACACTACGCGATGAAGGGCGCATCGTCCTGTTGGCGACTCACGACCTCACCAACCTGTCCGGTCGCTTCGACCAGGTATTGTGTCTTAACTGCCATGTGTGCGCCTGCGGCCCTCCCGACCAGGTGTTTACAACCGAGGTAATGGAGGAGCTATACGGCGCCCACGGTATCAGACTCACAGTGGACGGGGATAGCCAGTAAGGCGACATGATAGATTTCATCGTCGCCCCACTTGAGTACGGCTTTATGGTTAGAGCCCTAATCGGCTCGGTACTTGTGGGCGTGATGTGTCCGCTGGTTGGAGCTTACGTCGTTACCAGGAACCTCGCCTTCATTGGCGACGCTCTCGCCCACGCCGTCCTGCCGGGAATGGTGCTTGGGTTCATGGTTGGCATCAATCCAGCAATTGCCGCGGTTCCAACGGGGATCTCGGTTGCCGTGCTGATCAGGACTTTGAGCCGGCGCGCGGGTCTAAGCTCGGACACTTCCATAGGCATTCTCTTTGCGACTACGTTTGCCCTGGGGCTCGTGATGCTGTCAACTTCAACAACGATCAGAATCAATATAGAGGACCTGCTCCTGGGGCAAATCCTAGCCATATCTCCGACTGGTATCTATATAGCCCTTGGGATAACCGTGATGGTCATTCTGGGGCTATTCACTCTTCACCACTGGCTACTGTTCGCGAGCTTTGATCCTGTGGCGTCGCAGGTTGTCGGTGCGCGCACCAGCGTCGTAGACTACGTGTTCCTGGCCATGCTTGCCCTCGTTATCGTGATAGGAATTCAGGCGGCGGGGATTATTCTTGTCATGGCGATGCTGGTAACGCCTGCTGCCACGGCTTTTCTGTTGGTAAGACGTTTTGCCCCAATGATGATGGTGGCCGCGGCGCTGGGCACAGTTGCCGCTGTGACAGGCCTCTACATCTCCTACCACTTCAATCTGCCCGCCGGTCCTGCCATGGCCCTGGTAGGAAGCGGGATTTTCGTACTGGTAGTCTCATTCAGGCGAAGATCCCCGGCTTGAGAACCTTCCTTCTCGAAAGCGCTCGTCATCAGCAGCCCTCACGTCATTTTGGAGACATCCTATCTGCAGTATAAGGGGCAATCCCTTGTGGTTGCCCGTGCTGGTCATCATGCTCAGGACGCCAATAGAGGACGCCCCACGGCTGGGCCTCCGATTAAATTGATACAGGCTCGTTCTCACACCAGAGGCCCTGGTGGAAGACGCACCGGGAACGGCACGTCCGGGTTTTCGTCCACGATGCGGTTCCAGACCTTGTGTCCAATCGCCTCGGCCTGTGCGATCACATCGTCCTCGTCAAACGTCAAGATGTGGCTATCCCGCATGATCCAGTTGCCCTCGACCATAACGTCGCTGATGTCTGCCCCCTGTGCCTGATGCACGAACACCGAGACTACCCTTAGCGTCGGCACCAGGTGGGACCGTCTGAGATCGACCATGAACAGGTCAGCCTTCTTGCCCACTTCCAAGCTGCCGACCTCGTCGGCTACGCCCAGCACCCTCGCGCCGCCGATGGTTGCCCAGTCGAGTACGTCTTCCGGCTGAGGCCACATCTCGTCGTTTCTCCTGACACGCTCATGGAACAGCGCGGACCGCACCACCTCCACCATGTCCTCGGCCATGTTGTCCGACCCCATCCCGATGGGACACCCTGCGGCTTGCAACTCGAACGCCGGAGCGGCAGCTCCGCGCCGGGCGGCGATTGCCGGATTGTTGGAGACCGCAACGCCAAGCTGTCCGAGAAGCGCGATCTCCGAGTCGTCCACATAGCGACAGTGCGCGACCAACAGCCTGTCGCTCAGGAAGTCGTTGGCGAACAGGTACTGCGTCGGCCTGACCCCGCGAGTCCTCATCACTCCTTCCACCTCCAGCGAGCTCTGGGACAGATGGATGGTGTACCTCAGATCGTGCTGGTCTGCCATCTCGACCGCACTCCGAAGCAGCGCAGGGGAGCAAAGTTCCGGCGCGTGTGCAGCCACGAAGCACTGCACACGTCCACCGTGCTTTCCATGCCACGACGATATGAGGTCAGCGCTCCGCTGAAGCCCTGCCTCCAGCTTGGCCTCCGAGAACTCGTAGCGACCTGCACCGAACTGTTCGTCGTCAATGTCGTTAAAGTTCTCGGCCAGGAACAGCCGAAGGCCCGCATTCGCGAGGCTGTCGGCATACTGCGGAATGCGGTCCGAGATCTCCAGCAGAGTCGTCCCCCCGCTACGGATTGACTCCGCCGCTGCAAGTAGGCTGAACACGTTGCGCTCTTCCGGGTCCAGCAGCCCCCGGCCAGTCGTCGGAAACCTGAGCGTCGTCGGAAACCCGAAGTCCTCCAGTACGCCCCGGTCGGCAGTGGCGAGCATATGAGTATGGCAGTTGACCATACCTGGAAACACCGCCCGCCCGCGCCCATCGACACGATCCGCGTCAGGATAGCGCGCCTCGATCTCATCACTGGGCCCTATCGCCGAGATGCGTCCCTCATCTATTGCCATCCCTGCGCCGTAGTACACCGCCCGCTGCGGGTCGCAAGTCACAATGGTTGTATTTGTAATAGTCGTAGTCATTCTGAAAGCCCTCCTGTGCGAACATCCTAGCACGGCATAGCCGCCTCAGCAGGTCAATTTCGCTTCCCGGTGTTTCTGGACGGCCCTTCGACAAGTTCAGGGTGAACGAGAAATAAGAGGGGCCCTATTTGCCGCGCATCGCCGCTCATGGCCCTACCTGTTGGTCGTGACCTTCACCACCGGACAATCGTACCGGTCTCAGCCCATGGACTCCGGAGCATCCCCCATCATTCGTGATCCCAAGGCTGCCGGGCGTCCGGAAAGTCTGATATCTCGAATGTACAGATTTGTTGACATCAAGGGAATGGAGGACCACCGCACCTATACCGTTTCGACTGTTTGCGAACCCTTACTAAGTCGTGTGCCACCCGGCGATGCGTTCTCGGCCCGGCAAGAGGGCGAGTATGTTTACCCGGATAGTCTCTTCTCGCCAGTTCTTCGGCGGAGGGCGCGATACGATCTCTGAATTCGTTGTAGCTGTCTTTGCAAAGACTTACCAGTTCACCTTCACAAGAACCAGAACTCGGCAAATCTGTCGCCACGGAAGCCCCTTTGACACTGAAAATACCACTTGCCCGTGAGCCTGCAATGCACAGGCATCACAGACCCCTCTCTAGTAAGCCTTCAATCCCCGAGGCGAAAGTACGCCCTACCGGATGTCAATTTAGGGCAGATCCTAGGATCTCGATCATCCGACAATTGGTCGTCCGGTCCTTGACGGCGATTCTGACTGCCCGTGGCCCTAGGGCGGGCGAAGTCACAGAGGGGTCCCTCAGGTACAGCCCCCGTGAAGCACATCCGTCGAATAATTCAGGCTTGGACAGGACTGCGGGAGGAAGGTAGAACAGAAGGAAATTGGCGACGCCGGGGATTATCGACTGTATGCCGACCGACACCAGTTCCCTGGAGAGTTCTTCGCGCAATATCGCCGTCTCCTCATAACGTTCGCCATAGTATGCGGGGTCCTGCAGCGCTGTCACACCGGCGATTTGCCCCGGCAGGCTGACTGCCCACGGGGGAGTAAGCCGACGAAGGCTGCGGATAACCTCAGGATTACCGCAGAGGTACCCGACTCTCAGTCCGCTGAGAGCATACGCTTTGGACATCGACTTGCATACGATCACGTTGGGGCTTGAGGAAGCGAACCGTTCCAGTGACTGATCGGCGCCCGCATAGTCCACGTATGTCTCGTCGATCCAGAATGTGGTGGACGTAGGTGCCGCCTCAAAGAGGCGCTTCAGCTCCGCCTTCGGAATGTGCTGGCCTGTGGGGTTGTTTGGGTTGACCAGCACGACCAGGTCGTATCCCTTCGCTACTTCTTCGGCCAGCTGCCCCGGGTCAACTTCGAATCCTTTGCTCGCACTCAACCTCAGACGGTCCACTCGACATCCGATGATGTTCTCGCATACGTGAGCGTACTCGCCGTAAGTGGGATCGAGCAGCAGCACGCGGCTGGAGGGGTTCAGCCACTCCCCCAGAGCGAGGAAGATCAGGTTCGACGATCCCGCTCCGACGGCTATCGAGTCCTCGGGCACTCCCCGGCAGTGCGCTACGGTCTCCAGGAGACCTTCGCAATCCGTAGGCGGTGAAGTTCTTGCAATCCAGGGGAGAAACTCCCGCAGCCGGGCCAGCACTGCCGGAGCCGGAGGAAACCAGGCGTCCAGCACATCGGCGCTGATGACCTCCTGAACACGGTCGAGCCTGCCGAAGTCGGCACCGATCGCCTCGAATGACGCTCCTCCGTGGAAGCACACTTCATTATCTCGCTCAGAAACTTGCATCCGAATGTATTCCTCCCAGACTTCCTTAGAAACTGCATATGTAGCTCCCAGATGGAGCGCGCTCTATTAATGAAGAAACAGATACTGCCGAATCTATCCATTCGTATCGATATTGGCTAGAAGACCTCAAACATCAGTCCGATCGATATGATACCCAGGAACAGAGTGGTGGCAGCGCCGATGAGCGAAAAGCCGAATGGGTTGGTATATGCACGGTCCGGGATTATAGCCGCGGTTGCACCTTCCGGGTCCGTATATGCGCTTGCTGACGATGCGGCTGTGTCTCCCTGGTTCCTTCGGTCTAGTCGGTCGCGGCGAATCAGGAGCAGGAGCGACACGGCCCACAATATTGCGTTGATGAACGGCGCGAGCATCAAGTAGATGAGCGCATTGAGGTCGTTCGCTTCGCCGGGAAGTGCGGGGTCCGGGTTTAGCGCTTTCGGCAATTCTGCCGCTATGAAGGCGATGACGATAATGATGCCCACAACCAGCCACACATAGTACAGGACTACATAAGCGAAACCGACCCAGAGCCTAGAAGCTTCTGCTCCTTGTATTCGCGCCATCAGGTAAGACCGAGGGAATAGGTACAATAGCGAAAACGCAAACCCCTTCCATGCGAAAAGAGATGTATTCAGTCCTCGTCCCCTGGCGACCCGAGCGCATCTAATGGCGGCGAATGGAGACCACAGCAGGCCGCAGAACGCCAGCAGGGCAAATAAAAGCGCTCCGAATACAGCCGGCACGATAAACAGGGCTCCGACGGTATTGATGATGCTAGAGAACCACACCAATGAATCTCCATCTCATTGAGTTGTAAGGGTGACGAACCAGCCTTTTGAGTTTAAGCCAGCCGGAAACGGAGACCAGAGTGGCTCACATTGTGCGGGACAAGCGCACCATTGGATACCAGGTTGTATTATCGTTTGGCCTGCTATCAAGACTACCCATCAACTCCAACTCTGAATCCGATTTCTGAATGCACTTCTCAGCGGCTAGCCTCGTTTTGTGGTGCGGGTCAATCAGGCTATTGCGTCTCATCTTGTGGCAGCGTGGCATCCTGAAGACGCCGCCTGCATACGTCACCTTACCGACTCCGGCAAATGCCTTAAAATCCATTTACGCCTCCCTCCCCTGGGGATCGTTTCTTGTGCAGTTCTTAATAGTATTTCCTTGTGCCAGCGCTCGCTCCGGCAGCAAGAGGAACCGTCTTGTCTGTCGTCTATCAGGCAGTCTCTCCTTGACTACGTCGAAGTTCCCGCCAGTGGCCTCAGCCCAGCTTTTCAGCAGCACCCGGTCGGCATGCCCCGTCCAAGCCACGACATCATGGAGCACCCCGTTGTCACCGCATAGGTCCAGCGTAGAATCCTGAACATCTACTGCGGTAGGACGACCATACTGGGGCGCCCAGACCCCGCGGGTGCGATGCCCAATGGCTGGCCCAAGGGATGGAATTATTGAGTTGCGGCCAATCCTGCGATCGTAAGGGTGAAGTCACCTGTCTTCTCCACGTAGTATGTAGTGGCTTCGATGGTGTAGTTGCCCGCGTCCATGGTCTCCGACAGCTCGGAGTTGGTATCCTCTCCCAGGACGATGTCGTCTCTCTCGTAAAGAATCTCTCCGTGCCTGCCGTGCCCCTTAAGGAGGTACAGGTACGTGTCCTCATCCGATTTCAGCGTGATGGTCACGTCCGAAGCCTCATCGAGGGTGAACATGTAGAAGCGAGAGTACTTGTATCCCCTCCATGGTTCTGCCTCCGTGTCCGACGGGCATGTGTTAACCCAGCTACCTTCTATAGTCCCGTCGGCGTCAACAGACTCCACACAGGCGTCCACTTCAGGCTCAGGCTGCGGAACCGGCGACGGCACTTCTGCCTCGCCCAGCCCTTCAATCGCAAGCGTGAAGTCGCCGGAAGTTTGAGGCAAATACGTCGTCGCCTCGATTGTGTAACTGCCGGGCTCGAGCGTTACGGACAGCCGTGAGTTGGTATCGAGTCCGAAGTTCTCGATGTCGTCGTGCTCGTGCAGTGCGTCTCCATTCTTGCCGTGACCGTCAAGCACGTAGAGATAAGTGTCTTCGTCAGAACGCAGTGAAATGACGATGTCTGCCGACTCGTCCAGCGTAAACGTGTAGAAGCGCGCATACCTCTCGCCGGCGCCACCCGGAGCTTCCTTCCCGGACAGGCAAGCGTCGTCCCAGGACCCCTCGACCGTGCCGTTTGCCTCCACCGACTGCACACACGCGTCGATCGGTTCCGGGGTGGGCGTCGGTTCGGGGTCAGATGCAGCCGATTCGGCACGGGTTATGGTTACTGTGTACGTGTGCGTGGTCTCTCCATCTTCGGCAGTTACCTTTACCGTGATTACGTTCTCTCCCACATTGAGCGGGAGGACACCGTCTGCGTCCAGCGCTCCGTCCAGCCTTATCTCGTGACTCGCCTCAACGTCGCCCCGCATAACCGTAACAGTGGTCTCGGACACCTCATGCGCCACCTGCGCACTGTACGAGTTGGTCCCGGAGTCGAATGTACCGATATCGACCCCTCTCAACGAGAGTGAGCGCAACGACGCGTTCGAAGAAAGATCGTTTGCCAGCTTCGCGCGGCTTACCACAACGGTGTAGATGCGGGTTGTGACGCCGTCCTTCGCAGTGACGTGAACCGTGATCACGTTCCTTCCCGGGACGAGGTCAATGACCCCGTCATCGTCCACCGTTCCGCCGAGCTTGACCGCGTAGCTCGCTGCAGCGTCGCTCGGTGCTGCTGTCACAGTCGTCTGGGTGGTGTCACTTGTGACGCTCCCGCTGTACCGGTAACTGGTTGTGCTGAACTGCGTGTCGAACTCGACGCCACTAAGTGCGAGGGCGCTAAGGCTTGCGTCGTCAGACTGTTCAGGCGGGGCGGAAGTTGCCCGCGTCCGCACCTGAAGGAACTCCTGAATGATGACGAAGTCCGAGTCGTTCCTGAGTGTCAGGTCGTACCTGTAGAGCGTATCCGGAGTCAGGTTCTGGCTGGCCAGGGTCGCTCCGCCTCCGCCACTCACGTTGCCATCTTCTGAAAGTTGAGAGGAGACGAACTCGGTGCCGTTGTGCTCGTATCTGTGCAGCACATAGTTGGTGATTCCTCTGTTGTATGGAGTCTCCCAAGCAAGACCAATGTGGTCTGCGCCAAAGCCGGTGACGCGAAAGTTCAACGGTGGGTCATCCGTGGGCAGCTTACCGACCACCGGTGTCGATGTAGGTGTAGGCGCCGTCGTCGGTGTAGGCGTAGGTGTGGAAGTTGCGTCATCGCAGTAGGACAGACCAAGCTCGTCCAAGTCGTTATACTCCACGTCGCGCAGTGCCGCAGGTATGCACCCGCTGAACTGGTTGTTTACTAGAAGCAGACTGTCCAGGCTGGACAGGCTACCCAGCTCAGAGGGAATCCCACCGCTCAACCGGTTGTTGTGGAGAAATAATTCTTCCAAGTTGGACAGGCTGCCCAATTCAGAGGGAATCTCGCCACTCAACTGGTCGTTGGACAGATTCAACGTCTCCAAGTTGGACAGGTTGCCCAGCTCAGAGGGAATCCCACCGCTCATCCTGCCTCCGCTGATAAGCAGGAATGTCAGATTGGACAATCCTCCGGCCTGTACCAGACTGGCGGGCATCGAAATGGTCCCCGTCAAGGCTTTGTTAGCCAGACTCAAGCTCCGTACCCTTGCCGGCTGGTTCGAAACTCTCAGTCCTGCCCAGTCGCTGATGGCAGTATCGGCATTCCAACTGGTGAGCAGAGCATCGCTGTTGGTGAAGCCTGACTTCATCGCCCACAGCAGTTCGCAGTCGGCGACCAAGCCCCCATTCTCGCTGGGATTGGGCACCACCACGCCATTGGAGCAGATAATTGCCTGCCCAGGCGTGGGCGCAGGCGTAGTCCCGGGCGTGGGTGCAGGTGTAGTCCCGGGCGTGGGCGCAGGCGTAGTCGAGGGCGTGGGCTCAGGCGTAGTCCCAGGCGTGGGCTCAGGCGTAGTCCCAGGCGTGGGCTCAGGCGTAGTCCCGGGCGTGGGCTCAGGCGTAGTCCCAGGCGTGGGCTCGGGCGTAGTCGAGGGCGTGGGCTCAGGCGTAGTCCCGGGCGTGGGCTCAGGCGTAGTCCCAGGCGTGGGCTCGGGCGTAGTCGAGGGCGTGGGCTCAGGCGTGGAAGACACGGCATCGCAGTACGGCAACCCAAGCTTACCGAAATCGTTAACTGTCACTCTGCGCAGCGTCACGGGTATGCAGCCAGTGAGTTTGTTTTTTGAAACGTATAGCCAAGTCATCTTGGACAAGCCGCCCAGCTCAGAGGGGATAGAGCCGCTCAGACCGTTGTCTTCGAGGCTCATCCCTTGAAGATTGGACAGGTTGCCGAGCTGAGAGGGGATAGAGCCGCTCAATTTGTTGTCGCCGAGATGCAGCACAACCAGCTTGGACATGTTCCCCAACTTAGAGGGGATGGAGCCTTCAAGCTTGTTGCCGTTAAGATACATATGAATCAGCTTGGACAGGCTGCCCAACTTAGAGGGGATGGAGCCTTTAAGCTGGTTGCCGTTGAGATACATATAAATCAGCTTGGACAGGCTGCCGAGCTCAGAAGGGATAGAGCCGCTAAGCCGATTGTTAGAGAGCCCCAGCCAAGTCAGATTAGATAGGCTGCCCAACTCAGAGGGGATTGAGCCGCTAAGTTTGTTGCGGTCGAGATACATATGAGTCAATTCAGACAGTCCCCCCGCCTGAACCAGACTTGCGGGCATCGAAATGGTTCCCGCCAAGCTCAGATCATAGAGGGCCAAGGACTTTACCCTGTTCTTGGTGCCGAAGAATTGAACCCCTACCCAGCGGCTTAAGGCAGTGGTAGCGTTCCAGCTGGAGAGCTTGTCGTCGCCGTTGGTGAAGCCGGCCTTCATCGCCCACAGGAGTTCGCAGTCGGCGACCAAGCCCTTATTCTCGCTGGGGTTGGGCACTACGGTGCCGTTCTCACAGGGCGACGTGGATTGCTGCGCGTCGACTGCATCTGTAGCTGCCATGAGCGCCAAAAACAGCGCTGACGAGATAAGAGCAACGGCAATCAAGAGGCGAAACTTCGTAGGTATGTGGTTGATGTGCAGAAAGTTCCCCATTGCAAGTTTCTCCTCAATGCAAGTTGCTCGTTGCGGAATGGATTGGATCAACTTGACGAATCTTCTCTTTGGATAGGCTGCGGCAGCCCGAACACGCGTACATTTCAGGCCGTCGCACCGCTCGAATCTATACTGCACATTTGAAAGTGCTATTCCTCAGTTATCGCTGCCGCTTTGGCCGAAAAATCGCCTTCGCCGTGTTCGCCCAGCGGACGCACACGGTATGAGTACTTCGCGCGGACACACGTTGTTGTCCGCCCACGTCGATCTCGTGTCTCCCGTGTCCTCAACAACCACCTGGAATTACAGTTTCCGGCGCACAACACTTGCATTCCCTTGCTGTTTGACTAGCCTGATATAGCCTCCAGGTAGCGCCACCAGCCTAGATTGCGAGCAGTACGGGTGCTGCTCTTCGCCATTATAACGAGCGCCTCATAATAGGTGCATAATAAATAAAACTATTTTATAACCATAAGTGTACAATTATGGTTCATTCAAGACGAATTTGGACTAAGAGCGCGAACAGGAGGAAAAATAGCGCGCGCTGGCATCTTTTTGCCTCGCCCCTGTATATCTCGTGAATATTCTCAATAGTGACTTCACGGACGTGGAGTGAGTGCGACAGACCGGCAGGAGGTTCTCATGGAACAGGAAGCGATCTATTTAGGCATTGATGTAGCCAAGGTACAGGTGGATGTCGCTGTCCGGCCGTCGGACGATGGATGGGCAGTCGCCAATGACGATGCAGGACTCAGGTAGTTGGTCTACCGGCTGAAGACCCTGGAGCCTCAGAAGGTGGTACTGGAGGCGTATGGCGGTCTGGAACTGCCGCTTGTGGCAGCTCTGGCTGCCGAGGAGTTGCCGGTCGTCGTAGTCAACCCAAGACAGGTGCCCGACTTCGCCAAGGCGACTGGGAAGTTGGCCAAGTCCGACGCTCTCGATGCATCTGTGCTGGCTCACTTCGGCGAGGCGGTCAAGCCTTTGGGATGAGCATGTCGTTCAGTCACGCAGAAGGGGGATGAAGGATCACGTCCATGAGCGACGGAAGGAGGCAGCACGACGCCCAGTTTAAGAACAAGCTGCTAGAATCAGGCGCAGCCACGGCAGGGTCCGACCACTGAACCGGCGCATTTCCCAATCCGTTGGCGGCCCAAGTTTCCCCATCTATAGACGCGACGGCGCTTCTCATCCGACCTGCTCTACCTCAAACTCGCAAGCCCGAGCGTCAATCGTCACAGTGCATCCGAGCACGTCCAGAGCGTTGAGCAGTTCAGGTATCGCCGTTATCTCATTGGAACGATGTGCAACCTTCACCTGACCCAGAATCAGTTGATTGCCGGATGCCTAGGCACTCACCATGTGAATTGCGGACTTGGCGACCGCTCCGTCCCGTGAGCCGCGCACCGTCTTGCCGTCTATCGCCACCACCTGACCTTCCATCACCTCATTGACCGTACCTACCCACTCTTTGAGACATCTCTCAAATTGCACGGAGTCCAGTCTTGCGAACACTCTGCCGAAGGTGTCGTAGAAGGGAATCCCGTCAGGGAGACCTAGAAACCGACTCAGCCAGGCCTTCTTCGACTTGCCGAACACCTCCACGTCCACCCACGAGTCGGCACCGCAGATGACCGCGCAAATTGCTACCACCACCACATCTATCAGGTTGTGTCGCTTGGCTCGTCCGGTTCGTGGGTCCTCAAGCGCGGAGAACCTCTCCGCAACATAGCCGCTATTGAACTGTCCATCAGGTCTCCCTTTTGTCAAGATTGACCTTTTCATTCTGGACATCTCTTTGACTTTGTCAAAATGCGATTGCCCTGCCTGTCTGACCCATATCGGCGCAACGAACCGCATAGCATCTCCCCGCTCTTCCAGCACCCCTTCGTCATACGTGCATGAACTGGGCTACACCACATCTAGCAGACGCGTTTTCACATCTGAACCTGCCGACCCCCCCGCCCCCCACCCACCACCCCCCCCCCCCCCCCCCCCCCCCCCCCCCCCCCCCCCTCCTCCACACGTGCATGAACTGGGCCACACCACATCTAGCAGACGCGTTTTCACATCTGAACCTGCCGACCCCGGAAATCTCAGGCAGGCAACATAATTCTGCAATATTTCACCCCTATCGTGTGAGGCATCAAGAATACATTCACACGAAAGGAGTGAAGAAATGAAGACGAGGATTAAGAAGCTGACGGCGAAGAAGGCATTGGTGATTGGGCCGGTCCTGGCAGCGATACTCGGAGTGGG
>MKWU01004793.1_pt1 | contig 15494 bp, 12 predicted proteins | sample 809101 | NCBI WGS metagenome assembly MKWU01 (sample SAMN05860141, study PRJNA318959) | sponge metagenome | host: Aplysina aerophoba | place: Slovenia: Piran, Adriatic Sea, Gulf of Piran | collected 2013-05-07 | reverse complement strand
CGTAGCCTGTACTTCCGCCATAATCCACGTCTAACACTGCCCATCCTCTAGAGGTATAAAACTGAATTCGTAAGGATAGGTCTGCGTTCGTACCACCTGTAGGACCACCATGGGACATTACAAGCAAGGGAGGTCTTTCGTAATCTCCTGCCTCGAAATCAGGATTGTTCGGCGCATAGTAATACGCGTAAACGACTTCATCGTTTTTGTTCGGGTATACGATTTTCTCTGGTTTGGAGATCCATTCTTGTGGAAGTGACTGTGCACTTTGATTTTTCAATTCTTGGATTGAACTGGTTCTTGGATCAAATTCTGCTACTACGTTGTAGTCAGTCTCTTTACCTCCGATGAAAACGATCTTGCCCTGATGAGAGGTTATCGAACTGAAAGAACTGAATTTATCGCACAGTGGACTGACCACATTAAGAACGCTATCCACCATTACCAGCTCACTTTCTTCAGGCGCATTGCGACGAGCTACTATAAACCTATCGTCAATCGGTACATAGTCTCGGCTTCCGAAGGACCACTGTGCACTGCTATATTCTGCGGCATCTTCCACTACACAATAAATACCCGTCTCGTCGTAAATATGCAGATTCCAAAAATCTGTGCGATCAGAGGAGAACAGTAAGCGGTTATTGGACATCCAGACAGGTTGCAACACACTCTCGCTCGAACTACCGCACACTAGAGTAGTTTGGGCATGCTCAAGGGACGATTGACTATCTTCTGGTAATTCCATAATCATGAGTTGAGTGCCGTTGAATGGCATGTTTGGGTGATCCCAACAAATAAATGCGAGTCGCTTGTTATCTGGTGACAACCTGGGGGCTGCGTAAAAGTCGTGACCTTCAGTGACCAGCTGTATGGCTCCAGACTTTACGTCGATCCTCACAAGGTCATTGACTGGTTCTGAATTCTCTGAATGTCGTTCCCGAACCACATATAGGCACTCTCCTTCAGAATCAATTTCTAAATCGGCAAATCTCTCGTTAGAGTCGCCTGTAGTAATCTGTCGGAGTTTACGGGTGGCTAGCATGACTTCGTTGATATTCTGGTCTGATCGATTGACGAAGTACACAGCATCTGAACCTACGCAGTAACTTCCACCGCCGTACTCATGTACTCGAGTAGCTGAGCTGTATGGCCGTTCAAAGACATCCTGTTGCTTCGAGTCTCTAAACTCGACGATAACCTCTCGTCCTCCTTCATGTGCTCGTCTTTCAAGCCAGAACAACGAGTCTCCATTGCTCCGGAGATTACCTAACCCTACCATATCCTTCACGAGGGACTCAGGCGAAATATGCGACTGCCATGAACCGTAACTAGACAGGGTTCTAGATGCCATAAGACTCAGTTCCAAGTAATAGACTGTGAGCGCGAGAGTCCAACGCAACCCAACGTTCGTGGTCACACCACCTACCATTCAAGAACAAATACTCTTTAGCAATGCCCTCGTACTCAAAACCACAGCGTTTGGCGAGTGCCTTGGAAGGCAAATTGTCAGGCTGAATAGCTGCTTCAAGTCGATGTAGGCTCATGTTTTCGAATGCAATGCGCTTGACCAGATTCAATCCTTCAGTCATAAATCCGTTTCCCGAAAATTCGCTGAAAGCGTAGTAACCAATTGAAGCACTCATGTATACGTTTTTCAGGATGTTATTTAGATTGAAAACACCAACAATCTGTTCCGAATCTCTCAGACAGCAAACAAACCCTTCATGATCTGTACGGCGTATTCGTCTCATATAGAGTCGAAAAATATGGTTCGTTGTAGGTGTGGAGACCCATGGTGTATGAAACGAGATACTCTCTTTTGCTCGCTGAACGATCTGTTTACGGTCCCTTGACTCAACTCGGCGAACGAAAACTCGGTCTGTCTGCAAAATTCAATCCACTTAGACAACGGCACATAGCTTACGATACAGCGACGCATGGTTTGCTATTTTTATCTGACATCTGACTGCGAACTCTGTGATGTCGCACTGAGTTTCGTTTTGGAGTCTGGTGCACTTCATGGCTATGTTTTGGAAACGATTGACATCAGCGAAACTGACCATCTATTTGAACGCTATGGCAAAAGAATACCAGTGTTAAGTGTCGACGATGAAGAACTTGACTGGCCATTCGAACTTAAGGAACTCAAGGAATTGTTAGGGCAGTCGGAATAGTTGCTTTGCATTCTGTGTCGTAACTTCCGCTATTTCCTGAATTGATTTTGAGGTTAGCTCTGCCACTTTCTGTGCTACATACACTAGATATTTTGGTTCGTTTCGTCTTGAACGCGGACGTGGTCTGATCGTGCGAGGTAGAAGGTAGGGCGCGTCGGTTTCGATTAACAGTCGATCGAGTGGGATGTTTGGGATCAGACCAGCTAATTCGGAGCCTCGTCGCTCATCGCACACCCATCCCGTAATCCCTATGTAGCATCCAAGATCCAGATAACTCTTTAGCGCTTCCGCATTACCCGTAAAGCAATGAACTACGGAGGGAGAAGCTAGATGCATGGAAAGTAATCGAGCCATGTCTCCATGCGAATCTCGATCATGTATGAAGATTGGCATAGCGAGATCGCGAGCTAGTTGAAGCTGAAGCACGAAAACTTCCTTTTGATCTTCTCTCGGTGAAAAATCTCGAAAGTAATCCAATCCCGTTTCCCCGATGGCGACGACTTCTCGCAGACGAGCGAGCTCTGTGAGCGCTTCAATCCAGTTCTCGCCAACCTCATCTGCATGGTGTGGATGAACGCCAGCTGTGGAATAAAGAGCATCAGGGAAATTGTGCGCAAGTTTCTGAGCCGCTTGCGAGGCCGCAACGTCAGTGCCTGTGACGACAATGGCAGAGAGACCAGCTTCCTGTGCCTGCTCCAGGACAACATGAAGATCGTCGGAAAACGATTTGTCGGTTAGATTCGCGCCTATGTCTATCACAGAGTCCTATCCAACCTTCGCTAGGGGAGGTGAATTCCCTAGTAAGCGCCGTTACCGGGTATCACAAGCTCGTGTTTCGCAATGATTGGTTTATCTATGCCCATCATCAGTGCGTACACATGTGAGAATGCCAATACACTTTTTACGTACGAGCGAGTTTCATGGTAGGGGATGCGCTCTATCCATGAAGTGGTATTCATCACGACATTGTTTTGAAGCCAGCGGCGAACATTGGAAGAACCCGCGTTGTAGGCGGCGGCAACCAAGATGCGATTTTGTCCAAAATCATCCATGAGTTCAGCAACATGATGTGCACCCAAGCGAATATTAATATGAGGTAGCAACAGAGAGGATGACGACGGTTTGGATATTCGTAATCGAGTTGCGGTCCCTTCAGCAGTCCTTGGCATCAATTGCATGAGCCCACGAGCGCCTACAGGTGAAACCGCGCTCGGATTGAATGCGCTTTCCTGTCGCGCGATCCCAAATAGGTAGTCGATAGGTACATTCGTCTGATGGGAATGCCTACGAAACTCATGCAGATAAGGTTGTGGAAATCTCACTTCTAATGCATCGTTTGCCCCAGCGTCGCTTGCTGAATAGATAGCATCGTACGTAAGACCTAAGTCCGCAAATTGCTTCACGATAACGAGTCTTTCCTGCTCGGTCAAGCTTTGCTGAAGATAACGCCACTCTGTTCTTGCGTTAGCGGAGTCTCCAATGGCAAAGAGCTCCAAGACTATCTGGACTCTCCGATCATTGAGCAATCTTCTATGATCCTCTTCGCTTATTACTGCCTCGGCCAAATTTAACTGGGAAGGCTGTCCTGTGGCCATTGCGGCAAGAAATCCATAGTACTGGCGTTCCTGTGCTAACTCTTGCAAGGCCACGACCGCGGGAGATTCCTGTGCTAATTGTTGATCAATGATCCCTCTCCAGTAGCGCCATTTCTCCGTCTCTCGTTCCGATTCCGGCAGAATCGGGAACAGCTGTTGCGCTAGATCCCAGTCTTTGTGACTGATTACGGTATCCAGGATGCTGGTTTGAGTACGAACCGAAAATGCCTCGAACTCATCTTTGACTGGGGGCAGAATGTCGTCTCGTGAAAGCCAGAATGCCATTTCATCATTGACGTGAGCTACTTCAGCTTCAGAGTAATCGAAGTGAGCACTGACTTTTTGCCAGTTTGCCTGCGCTAGCTCCGCGTCCGAACGAAGTAACTTGAAAAGCCCAAACTGCAATGCAGCTCGTCCCCATCGGTCATTTTTGAAGTTATGTCGATTACTGGTGAGTTTTGGGTTTCGATCTACTCTGATCAGGGTCTCTGCACTGCGTCGAACATCCGCGGAAAAGAAGCGGAGCAGATAGTTAGAAAGTTGCCGTTGTTTTTCACCAAGTGCTAGTTCTAGTCTTTGCCAAGAGAGGCCATTTGTGACTCGTTGTGCTCTCATCCAACGATTGAAGGGTAGGTCACACTCCTTCGGTTGGGATTTTCCATGCATCCAAACTTGAGGTACAAGAAGTAGAGCTGCTTCGTCTTGCTTGGTGTGGAACAGTGCTTGAAGATAGAGACACTGGTCTTTCGCGTCACTACTTTCTTCGTAGAAGTCGGCATAGATCTTCCATTTTTTTTGCCTGCCTTGCACACTTAGCCACTGACGAAAAAACCGGTCACCTAACGAGTATTCTGAGAACTCAGACCTTATAGCAATTGCTTGTTCTGGCTTGATACGGGATACACTGATCGCTTTTTCGTAGTAATCGAGGTACGTGGTAAGGACGTAATCACCAAGAGTTTCTCGTAGCTCGCGGTACTCTGTCGTGCGTCCTACTTCAAGCGCATACTTGGCTTGGCGATAGTTCAATCGGTCTTCGTATAGACTGCCGCTTGCAGGCATACCGAAAAAGGGAAGCGCAAACAGCAATACACATTTGAAATTGGAAAAACACTTCCAAAAAATTGTCTGTATAAGGCGCATAGCCCAGCGATTCGACCAATGCTTCTCGAGCGCTCTAATCAACCTTGCTAACACGAATCCCGTGATGAGATGGAATGGAAGGAATAACAATATGCGCGTAGAAAATCAGCGATCGATGTCTCAGATTCCGCACACTAGTGAAGATTTTAAGGTTGAGTCAATCTCTAATGCTGATAAACGCGTCTCTGCTTGAATTGATTTATGTTCAATGCCGTGCGTACTTAAACTAGAAATTGCACTTTTGGTTGGGTACCCGTGGAAAATTACATCATCATCGCAGTGATCCTCCTTTTGGGGTTTGGCGGTACTTTTTACCTGATTCCGTCTCGTAACCAACGTCGGTTGGCACGGTTCAGGATCGATGCACGAAGCTCTGGATTGGTAGTTACTGCCGTATCTCTACCGAAATACGACAGTCTACCTGAAGAACGTGTATCTGCTGGTGGTAAAAAACGGGATCCAAGGGTTCTTTGTTGTTCTTATTCCTTGCCTCTTCGAGCTAAGAACCCCATAACTCCTACATGGCAGATTCGTCGTTCCAAGCAATCAAGTGTGCCTCTCATAGGCTGGGAGTTTGCTGATGGTTTACCGCTCTACGTTCAGATTTCTGATCACGAGTATTGGCGCGAGTTAGACGACGTACTCGAAAAATTACCAGATTCCTGCTTGGCTGTAACAAGCGACCATTCGGGTGTAGGCTGGATTGGTCAGGAGAAGCTAATGGGTGATTCTCAGCAGTTTCTAATTCAATTGAAGGAACAGTTACAAGCCATATTAGATCTGAACGAACGAGCGATCGCTGAAGAGGATGCCATTTGAATAAATGAACGCTAATATCGCTAAAACCACTACTCGCAAAAAAATTAAGATAAACCGCGAGGTAATTAGTGGGAGTTGCTTAGTTATGGCAGAACAGATTGTGTTAGTCCAAACAAATGAGACTGTTCTCGAACAAAAATGCCAAACGTAAACTCTAAATCGAATTTATTGGGACTACGAGCGATTTCGTAGTCTTGTTGCATAGGAAAAATCATTGATGCAAATCTCGGTCAACACTCGGAAACAATTGAGGGTGGACGATTAAATATGGCGGATTCGTTAGTTATAGTCGAATCGGCTGGCAAGATTCAAACGATAAAGCGCTATCTCGGAAAAGACTATACCGTGATGGCTTGCGTTGGGCATGTTAGAGATTTGCACAAAAGTGGACGGATAAGGTACTCCCGTCAGTCTCCTCCTACCAAACTCGAAAGGATGGGTGTTGACCCCGATCATAACTGGCAAGCTGACTACCGCATCCAAGAAAATAAGACAAGCGTTGTTAAAAAGCTCCGTGAAGCAGGCAAGAAAGCATCAAAGATTTATTTGGCTACTGATTTAGATCGTGAAGGTGAGGCTATTGCCTGGCATCTACGGGAAGTCATCGGCGGCGACGATGAAAAGTTTGAACGCGTCGTATTTAGCGAAATCACTGAGAACGCGATTAAAGAAGCATTCCAGCATCCACTGAAAATCGATATGGATCGTGTCAATGCGCAACAGGCGCGCAGATTTCTAGATCGAGTGATTGGTTTTGAATTGACACCTCTTCTATACCAGAAAGTTGCCAATGGGTTGTCTGCTGGACGTGTACAAAGTGTGGCAGTACGGATGTTGGTCGAACGGGAACGTGAAATTCGCGCACATGTGCCCAGAGAATATTGGGAAGCAACCGCAGACCTGTCGTTGAAAGAGATTAGTGGATCTTCAGGATCAGATGGTTCGGTGCCCTTTTCGGTTGAAAAATACAAGGGTGAGAAGTACGAACCTAGTAATGAAGGAGAGGCGACTAGCACACTCGAAGAATTGGAGGGTCAATCGTTTTCCGTAGCTTCGCATACAAGCAAAGTCAACTCGAACAGACCTAGTGCCCCATTCATCACCACTACCATGCAACGTGATGCTTCTACTCGAATAGGGTTTCCTGTTGGAAAGACCATGCGTGTGGCACAACGACTCTATGAAGCGGGTCTAATCACCTATATGCGAACAGATTCTGTGAGCGTGTCTGAAGATGCTGTTGCGAGCGCGCGTTCATTCATCTCTCAAAAGTTGCGAAACGAAATCGATCAATCTGGCAGCAATCGGTACTTACCCGCTAAACCAAATGTTTATTCAAATCGGTCATCCAGTCAAGAAGCGCATGAGGCGATTCGACCTACGGATGTGAATCTGCAGAAAGTCGCTACTGGACATTTCAAGACCGCAGTTGATCAGAAGGACGCCTCGGCGCTATATGAGCTTATTTGGCAAAGATTTGTTGCCAGTCAAATGATGCCGTCGAAAACCCGTAGTTCAAACACAATAGTCAAAGCTGGTGAATTTGAATTACGACGAACAGTCAGTGAGAGGATATTCGACGGGTATCAGCGAATCTATCCTCCGCGCAAACTGCCCGAAGCACCTAATCTGATTGAGTTTAAAGAAGGTCAGGAACTTCACTGTGTCAAAACTGAGAAGTTTCAAAAATTCACATCTGCTCCTCCAAGATATAACGAAGCTAGTTTGATCCGAGAATTAGAAAAAGAGGGGATTGGTCGTCCGAGCACCTATTCGGCGATCATCTCCACTATCCAGGATCGCGGCTACGTGAAGCTAGTCAACAAGCGCTTTTTCACCGAACGGATCGGTGAGGTAGTGACGGACCGCTTGAGCGAGTCTTTTGAGACGCTGATGGACTACAACTTCACTGCACGGATGGAAACCGATTTAGACGAAATTGCACAAGGCGGCAAACCTTACACCGACGTTCTCGATACTTTCTATGGTGACTTTTCCGACCGATTGGAAATTGCGCGGGACCCCTCTTCGGGCCTGCGAAAAGTTCAACCGGCTGAAACAGGGGTCAAATGTCCTGACTGTGATAGATCAATGTTGCTAAGAATCGCCAGCACTGGGTTATTCCTTGCCTGTCCAGGGTTCATGGAACGTGGTGAGAGTCAGTGTAAAAAAACAATGAGCTTGACGCCCGATGCAGATGTCGAGGCATTGAGTGATTCAGACGATGACAAAGACCAAGCTCAACATTTACTAAGTCGGAGAAAGTGTCCAAAGTGTTCATCACCGATGGATGCGAAACTCATTGATTCCGAACGAAAAATCCACATATGTTTTAATTTCCCTGATTGTCAAGGCCACGAGATAGAACACGGCAAGTTCCGCATCAAGGGGTACGAAGGAGACGTTGTAGAGTGCAACAAATGTGGTTCAGACATGCACCTCACCTCTGGAAGGTTTGGGAAGTACTTCGCCTGCACTGGAGATGGATGTAAAAACACCCGAAAGTTGCAGCGAGATGGCAGTGTCGCACCTCCTCGAGAGGATCCAATTAAAACGAATCTTCCTGTAGAAGAACGTGATGACGTGTATCTACTACGTGATGGCGTAAGAGGACTTTTCTTAGGAGCAAGCAAATATCCCAAAGTACGAAAGATGCGTGCGGTGCGTGTCAGCGAGCTAAAGGCTTACTCGAATGAGCTTCATCCCAAATTTCATTATTTGCTCCTAGCACCATTAAAAGATCAAGAAGGCGGAGATTATTTCCTGAGGTACTCAACGAAGACCCAGCAACAATATGTAGCTGGGGAGAAAGCTGGCAAGCGAACTGGTTGGGTTGCTTTCCATCGTGACGGTAAATGGCAAGAACAGCAGTTAACGCGAAAGTAATCAAGCTGGTTCTTCTCTAGGGCACAGCGAAATTCAATCAGGCCGCTAGTTGCCTTCCACATCTACCCGATGGATGTTGAATTACTTTGCGGATATCCTTCCCAATCGACCGCAATACCACGCTCACCTAGCAATTTCTTCGGTTTGTAGCCGAATCTCAACTGAATAGACAATGCAGAAATTCTGGAGAAAAATGCAACATTGGCAATCTTTCTATATTAAACTTCTAAATGAAGAAGAGAAGCCGTTTGAGGGTCCAGCAGGTGGGGGATGCCCTTGAGCCTACTACGTATCTTTACGGTGGGTAGTAGATGAATTGGCTTTTTGTAACCGAGCCATAGGCGTTTACACCTATTTACACGTCTTCCATGGGGGATTTATACAGATGATTGAATTAAGAATGCGGAGATGGTTTGTGCCTGTAGTCAGTGCACTGATTCTCTTTACGTTCAATGCATTTGCACAGGATGACAATGACGAGGAGGAGGCTGTTGAAGAAGTCTTGGTCCTCGGAACATACATTAAAGGCACTAACGTGAACGTCACGTCGATTGCCACCTACGATCAGGAATACATCACGGCGATCGGTGAGCCAAATGTTGAAGAGTTCTTGACTTATCAAGTCGAACAGAACAACAGCTATATCCGAAACGCTAACACTTTTAGTGGTACCGGAAAGGCAAGCCAGGTCAATGTGTCACTTCGTGGTCTTACTGCGAACCGAACACTTGTCATGCTCAATGGTAAACGTGCCATCTGGGCAGGTTCAGGCGATGATCAAGGATTTACCGGCAGTGGTGTCGACATCGGCAACTTCCCGGAAATAGCTTGGGAAAGAACCGAAGTTCTGAGAAGTGGAGGTGCAACCCTCTATGGATCAACCGCTATGGCAGGTGTCTGGAATTTTGTGACTGAACAGGATTTTGAAGGTTTCAAACTTCACTATACCCACGGCACTTTTGATGGATTCGATGGTCAAGATGATCGATATGGATTCATGTATGGGACCGGTGGTGAGAAATCCAATTGGATTTTCGCGTATGAAGGTATTGAAAACGACGGTTACCATACTCGCGACCTTCGAAGATACGACTACTGCGACCCGGCGGACACACAAAACTGCTGGCCGCAAGGCTATTCCAGTTTCGGCTATCCTGGAACAATAGTTCCCCAGCAGACAGAAGACGCATTGGGTGTTTTGGGAGATGAAGGTCATCTACTAAGTGCTGGTTGGAGTATTGCCGACCCTGATTGTGGCTACTACAACGCTGAATGGAATGCATTCAGTTGGTCAGATTCCAACTTCTGTCGTTATAGCTATTCCTCGTTCTGGAATTTGGTTGAAGACCACACTCGGCAGAAGATGTACCTATCGGTTACGAGTCAAGCAAGCGAAAATGTGGAAGTGTACGGCTGGATCAACTGGGCAACTCTGGATACAGACAACAATGAATCTCCTTCCTATCCACCGACACACAACGAATTGTGTCGCTATATCACTGATCGGCTACGCTGGAATGACAAGCATTGTCTAAGTACGGGTGCTAGTTTCATGGTACCTGTTGACAGTCCAGGAGTACAAAATTATCTTGGAACATTGAGTCCTGAATCGGCTGCCGCTGTGACACATACTTTTGACGACGGTACACAAGGTATTCGTGTTCGTCAACGACCGGTAGCGACTTCTGGACCACCCAAAGTCAATACTCGTTTTTATACGACCCTCACTTCCGCCTTTGGGATTCGTGGGGATGTCGAACTTACAGATGCTTTGGGTGCATGGTCGTATGATCTGTCCTTTACGTGGAATCATCGAGACACCGAGTGGGATCACTCAGATATTCTTTTTGACAGATATGTGATGGCATTGAATGGTCTAGCAGGTTTTGAGTGTCCGCGACAGGCATGGAATCCAGACGATCCTCGGAACGCGGAGCTTCGATTTAACACCGACGCAGGCTGTTACGGTTGGAACGCGCTAGGTTCTTCCTTGACCTCCCCAAATGCGACACTACAAAATCTCGATTCGACTCACGATTGGTTTAACCAAACAGGGCCTGGTGCCTATGAGCGAAGTGAATTCTGGATTGCAGAAGGTGTCTTCTCAGGCGATCTACCTCTCAATCTGCCGGGCGGTCAAGCAGGTCTAGCAGTTGGTGGGCAAATTTTCTATCAGGACATTTACTGGGACCAAAAGGGTGCTCACAGACTTGAGGACGTGAACGAACAAAAATCTCCCGACGATTGGGTTCCATTGATTTTCCTAGGTAATTTGAATGTTTCTGGTGGTCAATACAAAGTAGATTGGTTTGAGTACTTTGGTGAGTTGTACTTACCAATTCATGACAAAGTCCAGGTGCAACTTGCTCTGAGACACGCTAACTACGACATCGTCGACACCACTCATACTTCTCCAATGATGAACGTGAAATATCAGCCATTGGACTGGCTTGAATTACGTCTAGGCTTGGAAAACACGTTCAGGGTGCAAACGATTGTTCGCGATCAAAGAATCGTAACGCTCTATCAGTGTGGGATCGTTGGTCCAAACAACTGTGATTCTTCGATCAATAGCCAAACTGCCGCAGATGCGGCGGGCGTACCTTTCTTTGGCGACTGGATTCCAATCATCACCCGGAATGCCGGTGTAGATCCTGAAGAATCAGACAACATTAACTTTGGAATGGCGATAGCTTCATTTCCGATCTTGCCTGCTCTATCCTTAGACCTTGAGCTCTATCAAATAAATGTTCAAGGTATGTGGGCATCTGCAAGTCCAAGCGATTGGGTGATTTCCTATAACGAATCTGGCGAGCCAAGCGGCATTGTCTCAAGCCTACTCAACGGCCCAGATGCTACGATTCAAGGCATTGACTACACGGCAAACTACTTCCGCGACATGTTAGACGGCACTGCTTATGCTTCTATGAATGGTACCTATATGGTGCAATGGGAAGTCGGTGGTTTCGATGTGGCAGGTAAGTGGAGTGCGTTCTGCGCCTGTACGCCAATCCAAACAGGTTCGTATCCTCAACACCGCATTAACCTGATCACTGGTTTCCGAACTGGACCACATGATGTTCGAACAGTTACTCGAGTAGTTAGTGGTTACGATGTCATTCCAGGATCTCGACAGATTTGGGCGGGAGATACTCACCCACGCTACATCACGGAAATCGACGCTCATACCATCGTGGATTTGTACTACACCTACGAAGTACCTTGGGTCGAAACCGTTGACATGAAAGTGACCTTTGGTGTTCGCAATATGTTCGACGCGTTCTCTCCATTTGCTCCGCACGAGATGACCTATGACTCCCTAGTGCATGAGCCTTGGGGTCGAAACTTCAAAATGACGTTCGACATTCGAATGGGTCAGTAAAGATCAAACGACTGCGGGGTTTCGATAAACTCTGGGTCAGTAAGTTTTTCGGCCGGTTTGGTTCTCCAAGCCGGCTTTTTTTCATACATTTAAACAATGAAACGAATTTATCTCTCGACTGTCTTCTCAAATCTAATCTTGTTTGCAGGCCTATCAGCCGGCTTTGTAAATGCAGATGAACTCATGGATTCCTATCAGGAATCGACGAGGCTAATGAATGAAGGCCAGTACGCCCAAGCGATACCCTACGCAGAACGGGCCTACAACGCAAGCATGAAGAAATTTGGTCGCCTCCATAAGACCACCAATACTCTTGCGATGAACTTCGGTACCATCACGCTCTTTGCTGGAAATTTTGAAGATGCCCGACCTTTGCTTAGACGAGCTCTAAAAAACTCTGAGACTATTTATGGCGAGAATGCCGCCAATAATGTCGATCCATTAATCCGTCTTGCTCAAGCACTCGGTACCACGCATGACAAGGAAGCACAGTGGAAAGTAGAACGAAATATGAAAGATGCATCTGAGCTGTACGGCAGAGCAGTTGAAATAGCTCAGCCTGTGATAGGTTCAGAAGCGGTTGCGGGGATCGAAATCGAAGCTGCCATGGTTTTTGCTCGGTCACCTTTTGGGTACGAATACGGATTGGAAATCGCAAAACAAGCCGACGAGCACTTGAAGAATTCACAGAATGTTGAAGCGCGAGCCAGAGCTAAGTTGTGGGTCGGAATATTGAGCAGTCGGATGGAGGATCCAGAAACTGCTGAGAAAGTGTTGAGCGAAGCGCTTAACCTGCCAGGTTCTGAACAGATCAGTGTTCAGACAAAAAGAGCAATTCATGTCGCATTAGTCCGTTACTACGAATCTCAAGAGGATAGCGAAAAGGCGACTCCACACGTCAAGGCTTTATCTACCTTATCGCCGACGGTCGGACGTTCTCTTTCACAGATTTCTCCGATTTACTGGACGTATCCAGATTGGAAGTCGCTTAAACGGCTACCTAGTAAGCAAGTTGGTGTCGTCGTGGAATTCGCAATCGACGAAGACGGGTTCATTAAGGATGCTAAGGTCGTTGAGAGTGCTGGGGAGGATGCCGATACGGTTGTCCTTGCGAGCATAAATAACTGGCGATATGTCCTACCAAGTAACGATGGCAAGATAGAACCCATAGAAATGGTTCGCTATGAATTCAAAATACCTGGAAGAGGAAAAGCACGTCAGCTAGGCACCAAGATCAGTGGGTTAGATCCCATTCGGGGCGTATCAGACAGTGCTCCGATCGGTGATGTACTTCAGGGTGGTCTTCGAAGTGGTGGTTAAGGTCACCAACTAGTGTAAAGACGGTCAAGGTCTGTCAATTTGAAGGATCTTATCGGGGGTCATCGAGTCAGATGCTAGAAAAGCAGACCATATAACGTCTCTCTAAGTTCTACGGCTTCAATAACTACAGCGCGCCCACATATTTCAATTTAGGCAAGCGATTTACCGTACTGAAACGCAAGAATGCTTACTCGCAAGAACTTCCGTTCTTTGAAGTTAGGGTACTTCCCAAATACCAAGCTGATGCTTGGTAGACCTACACAGAAGGTAGTAAAGGACATCCCAATCGAGGTTAGGTAGAGAATTGGCGTGTCTGTCTGCTCTACCTGAAGTCAAGATCTATGGTCCATGGATCCGTATTTATATGTGTGCCGACGACCTGAAGGCTATCACGTGCACGCTAGTCATCTGAAAGTTTGAATGAGATGAGGTTGATGATGGAGGTCGTTTTCAAAAACCAGCTAGATTCAATGACGTACCCGCAATTCTGTTACAATGAATCCCTGTATCAACCATGTGCAGGACACCCGATGTCGGGTTGCCTGCCAAATAGAACAGCTCGACAAGTCTAGGACTAGCTACCTTGGATGGGCGAATAGGCAGGGATTTCTTTCCTCACATGGTTGATGACGACCCGGCGCTTTTTGCCGGGATTCTCATCAACCAAAGGAATTAGTATGAAATTTGCAACAACCTTTTGCTTAATCGTAATGTTATCCTTCTCGGCATCGGCACAGGACTCCAACTGGTACGCGCTTAGCGGCATTTCGCTCTATGACGAAGACGTCGACGCAGCGGTCGGATCGGGAGTGGGGTTTCGACTCGGAATTGGGAATCAGTTCAATGAAACATTTGGCCTTGAGACCGTGTTGGACTTTGCGCCAGCCGTTGACCCGAAAGCCGTTGCCGAACTTGCCGATTCCCAGAGCTACGACATCGAGACCACTGGCAACCGATATCTTTCGCTCCTGCTGACGGCTTCCACTTCAAACAACGAAAATGTGTCTTGGGTTGGAAAGATTGGATTCACCACCTACTGGTTTGAATTTGAAGGCGAGTTCTTTGACCATGGCGTCAGCCTCAAGACGGAGGAAAAGGATCAGGCAGCCGTGATTTCTGTAGGAGCCCGATTCAATTCATTCGAACTATCTTTGTCGAAGGTATTCGGCGATGCCGAAGCCTTATCGTTCGGAGGTGTTTATAGGTATGCTTTCTAGCATGACCAAGAAATCCCGCACGCGCACAAAGTAGAAGCTTTATACAATCCTGCCACGGCGATCCTGCTAGCGGACGCAATGGTGGGGGGTCAAGCCGAAGAAACGGCGCAACAAGAAGAACGGAAAACTAACTAGAAACTAGAATTGAGCCAAGCGATGTCGAGCTGACTTGAGTCGCTTGGCGGTATCTCTGATTTCTCTCAACAAGCCATCAAGTTCTTTCTTGTCCGGCTAGTCCTTCAGGTCTGGCGAACCCAGAGCACCGGAATCAAGACCTTCTTCGCTGTGCTTGTTGGCCAGATAGTCATGAATGTACTCGATCTTGGCTATGAAGCTCTGTCGTTTTTTGTGCAGGCAATGAAGTGATCTCCCGGGCGAATCTATTTCATGCTTTATCTTTCTTCAGAAATTTCTGTTCCTGTTCCTCGTCCGTCGTAATATGCCACGCTTGAAAATGCGGTTATTTTTCTTTTCGCCACTTTCGTATATAACTCCCAAATTAATTGCAGCCAAGTGTGCATACCGCGGCTTGATAAGCGGGGTTGGTCCAAGCCCGTCAGGCGGTGCCTGTACGCGCTCACTCGTCGGAAACATGACCACAATGTTGCTCTGTACGCTCAGTTGTTGCTGTACTAAACTAGAGGATGCCTATGAGGTTGTGCTTGCTGCGAAAAGCAACGGACGTTACGTCCTACCCAGTAACGAGGATAAGACAGAACCATAGAAATGGTTTGCCTTTATTCAAAGCACCTACGAGATGACGTGTACGTCCGATTGGTACCTAGATCAGCAGGTTAGTTCGCATTTGAGGCATATCAGATAGTGCACCGCTGGGGATGTACCACCAGGGTGGTAAACGAAGTGGTGGATAATTCGCTACACTGAATCAAATCTAAAGCTAGTCGACGGTAGTCATTGAACAGAAAATTGGTTAGTCTAGGGATAACTTTATGGACCT